>Ga0105152_10000091_pt1 | contig 20386 bp, 12 predicted proteins | sample LakBais05cmmetaG_FD_81534 | JGI IMG/M metagenome (GOLD analysis project Ga0105152, IMG submission 81534) | Lake sediment microbial communities from Lake Baikal, Russia to study Microbial Dark Matter (Phase II) - Lake Baikal sediment 0-5 cm | ecosystem: Environmental > Aquatic > Freshwater >...
CGTTTTGTAGATCACGTCCGGGTAGACAAGGTTGGTGGCATCCAGCGGGTTGGTGAAGATGCCGCCCGCGTTGGGCAGCAAATCCTTCAGTTGCGCCTGCACGTCAGGCGTCAGCGCACTCAGTTCAAGTCCCGCCGCCTCCATATGGTCACCGGCTTCAACGCTTGGCCCACCCCCAACACCCACGACGGCAATACCTCTGCCCCGCGGATAGGGATGGGCGTAGCTCAGGGCAACCAAAACGTCGATCAGCTCCTGTATATCACCAACCTGTATGGCGTTGGCCTGGCGGCACAGCGCCTGGAAGACTTTTACCGAGGATGTCATGCTGGCAGTGTGGCTCATGGCTGTCCTCAGGCCGGCCTGTGTGGTACCACCCTTGTATATCACTACCGGCTTTTTAGCGGCCGCCCTCTCAAGCACACCCCGGAAACGGCTACCCTCCCTCACCCCCTCGATGTAGGCAGCTATAATCCTGGTCTCCGCATCGTTGGTGAAATACTCCAGTAATTCACATTCCCCGATATCCAGCGCGTTGCCGTAGCTGATGACCTTGCTGAAGCGCAGGCCCCTGGGTCCAGCGTGAAGGGGCATATCCTGGGAATGCCCCCCGCTCTGCGACATGAAGGCGATGTCGCCCGGCTCCATCGGCATACGCGTGGCCGTGGTCAACCTGTCTCTGGGCACGAAGAGGCCGGTGCAGTTAGGGCCGATGATGCGGAACCCGCCGCCGCGCGCCTTCTGCAGCATGGCCCGTTCCAGCTCAGCACGGCTCTTCTCGCCGCTCTCGCTGAAGCCGGCGGTGAAAAAGTGCACCGACATGACCCCCTTCCTGGCGCAATCGTCGAGGACGTCCATCGATCTCTCAGCCGGGATGGCCACGATAACGTGGTCAACCGGGCCGGGTATGGCCGAAACCGACGGGTAGCAGGCCAGCCCGTAGGCCTCACTGTACTTGGGGTTAACAGGGTAGATGGCAGGAAAGCCGGCGCTCTTTAGCGAGCCCACAGCCCAGGCTGCAAATGACATGAGATTTTCAGGCGACGCGCCAACTATGGCCACGCTGCGCGGGTGGAATATCTCATCCAGCGTAAATGAACTTATTCCAGACACGGCATTTATAATATCAATATAAGACAGCTTTATCAATGTGCCTGCTCGCAGATGTTATATCGCCTGCGCGCCTGTATTTGACATGCCGCTGCCGCCTATTTAAACTTGCAGCAGCCTTTTTTAGCTGCACGGTAAACTACCCCAGTTATGATTACTGCTGTAACCGGAGCATCCGGTCACGTCGGCGTCAACCTCGTCCGTGCCCTGACCGCCCACGGCAGGGACGTGCGCATCATAGCGCACAACAACACGCTCGGCCTGGAAGACCTGAAGGTGGAGCGGCGCAGCGGCGACGTCAATGACCCGGATTCGCTGGCCAGGGCCTTTGAAGGCGCCGAGGTTGTATACCACCTGGCGGCTTACATATCGTTGCTGATGAGTGACCGGGGCCGCTGCACCGCAGTAAACGTCGAGGGTACCCGGAACGTAATCGAAGCCTGCCGCCGCAACAATGTAAGGCGTCTGGTGCACTTCAGCACTATCCACTCCCTCTGCGGCGAGCCGCTTGATATACCTGTCGATGAAAACCGGCCCCTGGTCGAGTCGCGCCAGTCCGCGCCCTATGACCTTTCCAAGGCTGCCGGCGAAAGGCTGGTCCGCCAGGCCGCCGGGGAGGGGATCAACGCGGTGATTATTAATCCTACCGGCGTTATCGGCCCTTACGATTACAGGCCGTCTCATTTCGGGCAAGCCCTGATAATGATGGCCGAGGGTAGTATCCCTATGCTTCTGGAAGGTGGTTTCGACTGGGTGGACGCCCGCGACGTGGCCGAGGGCACCATAAAAGCCGAACAGGTAGCAGCACCGGGAGCGAATTACCTGCTGTCCGGCACCTGGCTGTCGGTAAAAGAGACAGCTGCCATTGTTGCACAGATAACGGGCAGAAGGCCGCCCGCGCTGGTTTGCCCGGTACCGATAGCTATGGCCTGTGCCCCGGTGGTAACGGCAGTATCAGGATGGATAGGTACCCGGCCTATTTTCACCAGCGTCTCTTTGAAGGCCCTCGCCAGCAACCGCAATATCAGCCATGCTAAAGCCACCAGGGAGCTGGGATATGAACCGAGGCCTATCAGGGAAACCCTGGCGGACACTATCAAGTGGTTTACGGATAATGGTTTTATAAAACGAGAAGTGTATCAAAAGCGACAATAATATGACTTCTGATGCAGTTTACAACATTGTATTGGTCGCCTGGCTGGTATTATCTCCTCTTATCTTTACCAGCCTTTTCTTCATCGTCGCCCCCTACGGGCGTCATATCAAGAGTGGATGGGGGCCTGCCCTGGATAGCAAGCTTGGCTGGGTGATCATGGAGGCCTGTTCACCCATTATATTTGCCATCTGTTTTATACTGGGAAAAGCACCGCTTTCAATTCCCTCGGTTATCTTCCTGCTGATGTGGGAGGCCCACTACATCCACCGCGCCTTTATCTATCCCTTCAGCCTCAAAAGCTCCCGCGATAAGATGCCGCTTTCAATCGCGCTTTCAGGCATCTTCTTTAACCTGATGAATGCCTGGCTGAACGGGTACTACATATTCACGCTGTCGGGCGGTTACCCCGACCGGTGGCTGTACGACCCGCGCTTTATCGCGGGTGCCGCGCTTTTTGTCGTGGGCTTCATCATAAACAGGCATGCCGATTACACCCTGGCCAAACTGCGCAAACCGGGTGAGACCGGCTACAAAATCCCGCGGGGCGGGCTGTATAACCTGATATCCTGTCCCAACTATTTGGGCGAGATCCTGGTCTGGACAGGATGGGCATTGGCCACATGGTCACTGGCCGGGCTGAGCTTCGCCCTCTGGACCGTGGCCAACCTTGCGCCGCGCGCCAGGTCACACCACGCCTGGTACCACAAGCACTTCCCCGACTATCCCCACGGGCGCAAAGCGCTGGTCCCCGGTATCTGGTAAGGGGTTATTGCCACCTCCCTTCCACGCATCAACCGATGACGTTGATAAAGACGCTGTTTGACGTAAGCACACCTCCGGGCGGCAAACGGAAAATATAACCGTCTCTGACCAGCATCTGCCGGCTGACCAGTTCATCCAGCCGGGCTTCCAGACTTTCAACGACGGCTTGCCCGTATCTGCAGGCCATTTCCTTTATATCCAACCCTTCTTCAATCAAACGAAGGCGCAACACTGCCTCCTCACCCGCCTTGCGCCCGCCGTCCAGCCTCTCCTCCTCTTCCCCGGCAGATAATGGGTCATCAAGATACCGTTCCAGGCAAGGGGCATTCCTGAAGCGTTTTCCCCCGGTGTGCGACGCCGCCGCAGGGCCCAGTCCAATATAATCCCCTCCCCTCCAGTAATTGAGGTTGTGCTGGCACTCCCCCCCCGGCAAGGTGAAATTTGATATCTCGTAATGCGCGAAGCCGTGCGCTCCCAGGATATCAACGGCCGATTCGAAAAGGCCGGCCTGGTCATCTTCACCGGGCAAATCCGGGGGAGGGAATCTGTAAAAGGCAGTCCCCTCTTCTACGGAAAGACAGCAGGCCGAGATATGGTCAATGCCCGCGCCGATCAGAATATTGAGCGTGTTAGCAAGGCTCTGCGTTGTCTGGCCGGGCAACCCTATCATGACGTCAGCCGATATGTTTTGAAAACCGCTGTGCGATGCGATATCAATAGTCTCCAGTACCTGTCGCCTGTCGTGTGCCCGCCCGGCCTTTTTCAGCTCTTCCGCATTCAGTGATTGTGCCCCGATGGAGAGCCGCCTGACCCCAAAGCTATACGCCGTTTGCAGGAAATCCCTGCCGGCAGACTCCGGGTTGACTTCGATGGTCGCCTCCTGTAAATCCTCAAGGTCAAATCTGCGCGAGAGGCCGTTAACAAGTTTCTCCAGCCTTGCGGAGCCCAGGAGGCTGGGCGTGCCGCCGCCGATATAAAGCGTGGCGAAGCTCAAGCCCCTGTAGCTGTCAGCTTCGACAAGCAGCGCATCGATATAACTGTCCATCAGTTCAGGCACAGTGGTTAAGGAGTAGAAATCGCAGTAATGGCATTTACTGATGCAGAAAGGGATATGAATATAGAGGCCGCGCATGGCAGCCTAATCCTCAATTTTCATAAGAGACAAAAACGCCTCCTGCGGAACTTCCACAAAACCGACCATCTTCATTTTTTTCTTGCCTTCCTTCTGCTTTTCCAGCAGCTTCCTTTTTCGTGTTATATCGCCGCCGTAGCACTTCGCCAACACGTCCTTGCGCCGGGGGAAGATGTCCTCCCTGGCTATAACCTGCGAACCGATGGCCGCCTGCAGGGGAATCTTAAAGAGGTGCTTGGGAATGGTCTTGCTCAATTTATGTATGAGCGCCCTGCCCCTGACGGCTGCGCCCTCCTTGGGCGCAATGTATGAAAGGGCATCCACCGGCGCGTTGTTGACCAGTATATCCACCTTCACCAGGTCGCCCGCCCGGTACCCGTTCATCTCGTAGTCCATGCTGGCATAGCCGCGGCTGACGCTCTTGAGCCTGTCATAAAAATCGGTGATCATATCGGCCAGCGGCAGGTCGTACACCAGGATGGCGCGCCTGTCATCGGGATGCTCTATACCGACCAGGACGCCGCGCTTGGCATCCGACAACTCCATGCAGGGCCCTACGTAATCCGATGGCACGATAATCCTGGTCCTGATAACGGGTTCCTCGATGTGGTCTATCTCCCCCTCCGGGGGGAACTTGGAGGGGTTATCGAGCATGAGGACTTCACCGTCCTTGCGAAAGACCCGGTAAATGACCGAGGGCATGGTAGCGATTATATCCTGTTCGTGCTCCCGTTTCAGCCTTTCCAGTGCTATCTCCATGTGCAGCATGCCCAGGAACCCCATGCGGTACCCGTACCCCAGGGCGGCCGAATTCTCCTTCTCGAAAACGACCGAGGAATCGTTGAGCTTGAATTTCTCAAGCGCGGCCCCCAGCTTGGCGTAATCGCTGGTGATAATGGGATAAACCCCGCAGTACACCATCGGCTGCGACATCCTGAAGCCCGGCACCGCCGCTACCCCGGGGTGGTCGGCTGAGACGATAGTATCTCCCACGTGTATTTCGCCGGCGTTTCTGATCAATGCCACGATATACCCGACCTCGCCCGCCTGCAGCACGGAAGACTGAGCCAGGCCGAGGCTGAAATAACCGACTTCCTCGACCTCATATATCTTCTCCGTGGATTTAAGCAGTATTTTGTCCCCCGCCTTTAAGCTTCCTGTGAATATACGCAGGTGTGGTATGACGCCGCGGTAGGGATCGTAAAATGAATCGAAGATAAGGCACTTCAGTGGATCGGATTCGCTGCCGGAGGGGGGAGGTATCCGTTCAACGATGGCCTCAAGTAGTTCAACTACCCCACGCCCGTCCTTAGCCGAGACCAGCAGTATGTCCTCGATGCCCAGGCCCAGCATGGTGTAGAGTTGCAGGCTGCAGTCATCAAGCATGGCATTGGGCAGGTCAATTTTGTTGATCACGGGGATGATCTTCAAACCGGCATCGAGGGCAAGATTGGCATTGGCGATGGTCTGGGCTTCCACGCCCTGTGTCGCATCCACCAGCAGGACAGCACCCTCGCACGCTTTCAGGCTGCGTGATACCTCGTAGTTGAAGTCGACATGGCCGGGCGTATCTATGAGGTTTAATATGTACTCGTTTCCATCTGCTGATTTATAGGGTATGCGGACCGATTTGGCCTTGATGGTGATGCCCCTCTCCCTTTCAAGATCCATGCTGTCCAGCATCTGGTCCATGCTGGTCTTGCGGACCATGCCGGTTAGTTCCAGTATCCTGTCAGCTAAAGTAGACTTCCCGTGGTCGATATGGGCAATGATGCAGAAGTTGCGTAAATTATTCATCTCAATAAAAAGCAGGATAACTGCCGTGCTAAATAGCAGTTATCCTGCAATTGTCGCCGCTTATTTTATTATACTACTCTTCGCTCACAGTCATTTTGCGCGCCAGCTTGAGCAGCATGCGCTGTTCGGCCGCCGCTACGTTGTGCCTCGCCCTGTCAATGACATCCGGGTTTACCGACACAGATGTAATCCCCCATTCTACCAGCCTTTCTGCAAAGTCAGGGTAGTAGGAAGGCGCCTGGCCACAGATCGAGCAGGTTATGCCCATCTTATGGCAGGTTTTCACAATAGATTTAATAGCCTCCTGCACCGCCTTGTCGCGTTCATCAAACAGCGGGGCGCATATTTCACTGTCCCGGTCCACTCCCAGTACAAGCTGTGTGAGATCGTTTGACCCGATGGACACGCCGTGGATACCTGCCCTGGCATAGTCTTCGAGCCAGTAGACCACGGAGGGAACCTCTGCCATTATCCATAGCTGCATCTCCCCGTCATCCAACAGCCCGCTGTCATCGATAATCTTCTTGCAGCGTTTAAACTCCCACAATGTTCGCACGAACGGGATCATAAGATGAAGATTCTTATCCAGCTCGCGCACCTTTTGAATGACCTTCAGCTCGAGCTCGAAAAGGTCGGGGTTCAGTATATACCTGTAGCAGCCGCGGAAGCCTATCATAGGGTTCTGCTCAACGCTCTCGTACTTGTCCCCGCCCCTCAGGTTACGGAATTCATTGGTGCGGAAATCGATAGCCCGGTAAATAATCGGCCTGGGATAAAACGCGCGGGTAAAGATGCGTAGTTTCCTTACCATGGCATCAACAAATTGGTTGCTCTTGCCCTCTTCAATCAATTGCCGCGGGTGTATGCCATCACAGGCATCAATTACCATAAACTCGGCCCTCAGTAGCCCAACGCCGTCAACATCCTCCTTGGCTATCCTCTCAGCTTCATGCGGCATAGCAAGATTGACATACAGCTTTGTCGCAGTGACAATAGGGGCCGATTTAGCTATTACTTCTGTTCCCTTGTCTTGAGCCTTCTTGTCTTCTTTCAATCTGCCTTCATAGACGGTGCCATGAGTTCCATCCACTGTAACGAGCATCTTGTCCTGCAGTACCTTGGTAGCATTTCTCGTCCCCACAACACAGGGTAAGCCCATTTCACGGGATACGATGGCCGCGTGGCAGGTCACGCCGCCGCCATCAGTAACTATAGCAGACGCTTTCATCATAAGGGGCACCCAATCAGGGGTGGTCATCGCAGCGACCAGCACATCCCCGCTCTCGAATCCATTATCCTTATCCGGAGAGACAAGCACACGTACCTCTCCACTGCCGCGGCCCGGGCTGGCCCCGAGTCCCCTGATCAATTCCTTGCTCTCCTCCTCTGGTTTTTCCGATTCTACCTTTACAGAACTAATAGGGGTGGTTATCGGCCTGGACTGAAGCATGAAGACTTTATTACCTTCAATTGCCCATTCAGTATCCTGCGGGCTACCATAATGCTGCTCAATTTTCATCACCAGCCCGGCGATTTGCTGAATTTCCTTGTCTGTAAGCACCTGCTCGTTAGCCTCTTTCTCCGAGAGGTCAACATTCTTATTGCGGCCTTTTTCGTCACGTATAATCTTGAAGTTTTTGTGCGATACCCTGGTGTCCTTTACCTTCAGGCCGTTTTTTTCCACCTCGTAGTAATCGGGCGATACCAGTCCCCCAACCACCACCTCACCAAGTCCGAATGCACCTTCAATCACCAGGCTGTTAAGATTGTTGTTTCTGGGGTTAGCTGTGAACATAACGCCAGCCTTGTCTGAATTAACCATTTTCTGCACAACCACAGCTATAACTGGCTCGTCGTAGAATTCTTTTTTGGCCCGGTAAGATATTACCCTTGCACCATACAGAGAAGCCCAGCATTCTTTCACTTTCCGGATCAGGTCTTCCCTGCCATGGACATTCAAAAATGTTGCATTCATACCTGCAAAGGAAGCCTGCTCAGAATCTTCCATAGTGGCCGATGACCTGACCGCTACAAACGGAGCTTTGACCGAGTCCCTACTGGCCATTTCATCATACGCCTTTAAGATTTCACTCTTGATAATGGCCGGCATCTCCGTCCCTATTATCATCCCCTGCACCTCCCTGGCCTTGGCCTGAAGCGCAGCGGTATCATCGACATTGAGCCCTTCCATGGCGTGTGCGATCTTCTGCGAAAGCCCGCTCTCCGTGGTAAACAACAGGTATGCCTGCGCCGTCACGACGAATCCCGGCGGCACCGGGAGCCCGGCTTTTACCAGCTCACCGAGGTTGGCCCCTTTTCCACCGGCCTTATTGACATCAGCCTTGCCCAGGTCCGCGAACCATTTAACTATCTCCATGGATTACCCTCCTCCGGCTATTAGAAATTTAGTACCGTAATATCCTACAGCGATAATACCGGGATATATTTGAGGTAACGTTCATCAATAGTCTTTTTCTTTTCCCACGTGTCCCTGAAGGGTGTGAAGACGATCTCGCCCTTTATCTCACCCACGACATGCCCTTTTTTCCCGTTCATCAGGCCTTCCACGGCGGCTATGCCCAGGCAGCTGGCAAGTATCCTGTCTGCGGCTGTGGGCGATCCTCCTCTCTGGATGTGGCCGAGCGTGCACAGCCGCGTCTCAACTTTTAAACGCATCTGGACATACTTTGCGATGTTAATGGTATCGTCCACCGTGTTGCCCTCGGCAACCACGATAATGCTGCTCCTCTTCCCGCGCTTAAGACTTTCGCGCAGGTTCTGGCAGAGGTCCTCTATATCTATATCGATCTCTGGCACGATGATTTGCTCCGCCCCGCCTGCCAGGCCGACAGCAAGGGCAATGAACCCGGATTTCCTGCCCATCACCTCGACAAAGAATATCCTTTCAAAAGCGCTGGCAGTGTCGCGGATGCGGTCAATAGCATCAAGGGCAGTATTTACGGCCGTGTTAAACCCAATTGAGTTATCCGTGCCCCAGATATCATTGTCGATGCTGCCGGGCACGCCCATAAAGGCGATATCGCTTTCCTCACCCATGGCCTGGGCAGCGCGGAATGAGCCGCCACCGCCTATAATCACGCAGCCATCGATCTCCTCCGCCAGCAAAGCATCTATAGCCTTCTTACGCCCCTCCACCTCCAGCATCTCGTGGCAACGGGAGGTCTCCAGGATGGTTCCCCCTTTCTGAATAATGTTAGCCACCGACCGCCGGTTAAACTTCTGGAACTCACCGGCTATTAACCCCGAGTATCCGCGCCGTATACCGGTTACCTCCAGTCCGTGGAATATGGCGCTGCGGACTACGGACCTGATGGCAGCGTTCATGCCGGGCGCATCGCCCCCGGAGGTTAAAACCCCAATTTTCTTTAATTGCCTTTTCATTCCGCTAATAGATTACTTAATTTATAATCTTAACGCAATGCAGGGATGGGGCAATGCATGGGTATTCACGCGGTTCATTCGAGACGATTCGCTGCAGCATATTCCAGGGCTCTGAGGTAGAACCGCTCGACATATTCACTTGCCATGCGGGAGGTATTGAAGTACGGTGCATTCGACCGTATGCTCTCTTTCATCATCTTTATCCAGCCGTGGGGTGTGCCATCGATATCCCGCTCGTAATAAAGAGGTATCACCTGGTTTTCCAGAAGCTCGTAAATAGCATTTGCGGTCATGCTATCGCGGTCCGCTGAATTGACCTGGCTCCTCTCATCCACAGCCCAGCCGTTATCGCCGTTATACCCTTCAAACCACCAGCCGTCCAGCACGCTTAGATTGACTGCCCCGTTCACCGATGCTTTCTGACCGCTGGTCCCACTGGCCTCCATCAACACCAGCGGCGTGTTCAACCAAACATCCACCCCGGCCACCAGGTCCCTCGCCATGTGCATATCGTAATCCTCAACAAAGGCTATCCTGCCACCATAGTCCGGGTCCCTGGCATAATTATAGACCTGCTGTATCAGCCTTTTGCCGTCCTCGTCCTGGGGATGCGCCTTGCCGGCAAAGATAATCTGCACCGGTTGCATGTCGCGATTCAGTATTTTCTTGAGCCTTTCAGTATCCTTAAAGATCAGGGCAGCCCTCTTATATCCTGTGAAGCGCCTGGAGAACCCGATGGTCAGGACCTCAGAATCGAGCAATGCGCCCATGGCCAGCGGCTGGATGGAGGCGACGTGGTCGTGGGACCACCTGTCCCGCGCACGGTCCAGTATAGCGCTGTTAAGTTTCAGCTTCAGCCACCGGTGCATGTTCCAGATCATCTCATCAGGTATGTCCCTGATACCGTCCCACCTGCCCGGTTCAGCCTGGTGTTCCTCCCAGTCATCCCCAAGGAACCGCCTGAAAAGAACCTGGAACTGGGGGGCCGCCCAGGTGGGCAGGTGCACGCCGTTGGTTATCGTGATAATCGGCACCTCTGCTTCAGTTTTATCCGGCCACAGGCCGTGCCACATACTGCGGCAGACCTCGCCGTGCAGCTTGCTTACAGCGTTCCTGTAGCCCGCCAGCTTCAGGCCCAGCACCGTCATATTGAATGATGTCCTGTCCTGCTGGCTGGTCCCGAAATCGAAAAATTGCTCTCGTGTAATGCCGAGCTGGCCCCAGTAGTTGTGAAAATACTTGTCAATGATGTCCGGCGCGAAGGCATCGTTGCCGGCAGGCAGGGGTGTATGCGTGGTAAATACCGACGTCTCTGCCACAGCCTTCAGCGCTCCATCCAGTGTCATGCCCGTCTTGATGAACTCGCGTACGCGTTCCACCAGCATAAAGGTGGTATGCCCCTCGTTGGCATGCCAGACCGTGGGCTTCAGCCCCAGCGCCCGCAACATGCGCACCCCACCAATCCCGATGACCAGCTCCTGCAGTAACCTCAGTTCCCTGTCGCCACCATACAGCCTGTCCGTAAGTCCGCGGTAGGCCTGGGGGTTTTCTTCAAGGTTTGTATCCAGCAAATACAGCTTCACGCGGCCAACGTTCAAAACCCAGGCAGCAACACTGACGGATATATTATCCAGGGGCACTGTAACGGTCAGCATTTTGCCATCCGTGTTCAAAACCCGTGAAACCGCCACGTTGTCGTAATTTAGCTGGTCATAGACCTCGGTCTGCCAGCCATCCTGCGATATGTGCTGGTGAAAATAGCCCTGCGGGTACATGAAACCCACACCGACCAGCGGTATGCCCCGATCGCTGGCTTCCTTGCAGTAGTCCCCAGCCAGCACCCCCAACCCCCCGGCATAAAGTGGCAGCGAGTTATGCAGGGCAAATTCCAGTGAAAAGTAGGCTATTAATTTGCCGGCGTGCTCAGGGTGCCGGGTTTCAAACCAGGTGGAATTAATGGAAAGGCTTTTTCGGTACTCGTCCATGGCAGGATCGTAGCTGCCCAGGTAATTCGTGTCCCCCGCGCAGGCCACCAGTTGATGATACGGAATCTCCTTAAGCAGCCTGACGGGGTTGTGGCCGGTGTTTTTCCAGAGCAGCCTGTCCAGCCTCTTGAACAGGTCCCTGGCCTCCGGGTGCCAGCTCCACCACAGATTGTAGGCAAGCTCACCTAACCCCGCTATGCGCTCAGGGATGTTCAACTTTACACGCTCACCCATGCAAGGTCCGTGTGAAATTCTTAATAATTATTACGGGGCCTCCCTCTGCCGGTTGCTGGTTAATGTTTAATTATAAGTAAACAGGCCAGGCCATTACAAACGCATTGACAGTGATTTCCTTTGCACACAAACTATTAAAATTGTATACTTACCTCCGGAGCGCTTGTCAGAATAACGGCAGCTACGAGGTATCTTATATGAAAATAAACGTTATGCAGGATGTGTTGCAGGCCAACGACAGGATAGACGGGGAGAACAGGCAACTCTTCAAAAAGAACCATAACCTGGTGCTCAATTTGATGAGTTCACCGGGGGCGGGAAAAACCTCGCTCCTGGAGAAAACGGCGGAGATACTTGCAGGCAAACTCAGGCTGGGGGTTATTGTAGGTGATATCGAGACAACGCGGGACGCCGACCGCATCAGCAGGTTCAACATCCCCGCCATACAGCTGACCACCGGGACGGCCTGTCACCTGGATGCCAACATGGTCGCTTCGGCGCTGCCCCACCTGGAGCTGGACAAGATAGATATACTGGTGGTCGAGAACGTGGGGAACCTGGTTTGTCCCGCCGAGTTTATTGTGGGCGAGGATTACAAGGTAATGATCCTGAGCGTAACCGAGGGTGATGAGAAGCCGCTCAAGTACCCGCTGATGTTCCGTGAATCGTCCCTGATGCTGATCAACAAGATCGACCTGCTCCAATACACGAACTTTATTCTCGAGGAGGCCAGGGCTAATGCCCGTAAGATAAACCCGGCCATCGACATTATCGAAATATCGTGTACAAACGGCGCGGGGCTGGATGAATGGATATCATGGCTGACGGCCAGGCACAGGAAAAAATCCGGCGGGGCCGGCCATGCATGAGATGGGCATTGCCCAGAATATCCTGGATATCGCGCTCAGCGCGGCCGGCAAGGAAGGCGCATCGAAGATAACCAGGATCAACCTGGTGGCCGGGGAATTGCGCGGGGTCGTTCCCCTGCAGCTCACCTTCTGTTTCGGACTGATGGCTAAAGATACCATAGCCAGCGGCGCCTACCTGAACATAGAAGAGGTGCCTGTCAGCGGACACTGCAACGATTGCAGCGCCGATTTCTCCATCAAGGAATATGAGTACGTGTGCCTAAAGTGCGGCAGCACTAAAATCCAGGTCACCGGGGGCACCGAGCTCAGTATTAAAGACATCGAGATTGAATAGCGAACCCGCTGTCTCAAGCGGTGCTGCTGACTGCGAGGCTGTGCCTGGCCAGCACGTCCTTCAAATAGCGGCCGGTGGTGGAAGCCTCGATGCCGGCCACCTCCTCAGGTGTGCCTGAGGCTATGAGATAACCACCTTCGTCTCCTGCCCCCGGGCCGAGGTCGATGATATGGTCCGCATTTTTTATTACATCCAGGTGGTGCTCTATGATAATCACCGTGTTACCCGAGTCCACCAGCCGCTGGATGACCATCAGCAGGCAATCGATATCAGCGAAGGAAAGCCCGGTAGTCGGCTCGTCGAGTATGTAAAGGGTCCTGCCGGTGGACCTGCGCGCCAGCTCGGAGGCCAGCTTGACCCTCTGTGCCTCTCCGCCTGATAGCGTGGGGGCAGGCTGTCCCAGCCGCATATAACCCAGTCCCACGTCCCGTAATGTGGCGAGCCTATTTTTGACCTTTGGGAAATTGGCGAAGAAGGCCGTGGCTTCCTCGATAGTCATATCCAACACGTCAGCTATGTTCTTTCCCTTGAAATGTATCTCGAGCGCCTCCCGATTATATCGCCTGCCTTTGCATACCTCGCAGGGGACCGTGACATCGGGTAAAAACTGCATCTCTATCTGTATATAACCGTCACCCTGGCAGGCTTCGCAGCGCCCGCCGCGCACGTTGAACGAAAACCGGCCCGGCCCGTAGCCCCGCACGCGCGCTTCCGGCACGGAGGAGAAAAGCTCCCTGATGGGAGTGAAGGCGCCGGTATAGGTGGCCGGGTTGCTGCGCGGGGTGCGCCCGATGGGTGATTGGTCGATATTAATGACCTTATCTATATTCTCGGTCCCGGTGATACCGGCGCATTTTCCCGGCTTGTCCCTTGCCTGGTAAAAAACCTGTGCCAGTTTTTTATACAGTATGTCGTTCATCAGTGTGCTCTTGCCGCTTCCCGAGACACCGCTGATGCAGACCAGCTTACCGAGCGGGATCTTAACATCGATATCTTTCAGGTTGTTCTCCCCTGCCTCACTGATGACCAGGTATTTGCCGGACCCGTTTCTGCGGCCTGACGGCATGGGTATATGCCTGGCCCCGCTCAGGTACTGCCCGGTCACCGACTCAGCGGCATTCATCACGTCCTGGATACTGCCGGCAGCGACGATGCGGCCGCCATGCTCGCCCGCACCCGGGCCCAGGTCAACGATGAAATCAGCCGCGCGCATCATGCCCTCGTCATGCTCGACGCTTATGACTGTATTGCCCAGGTCACGAAGTTTTTTGAGCGTGTTTATCAGGCGGTGTATGTCGGCAGGATGCAGGCCTATGGTCGGCTCATCGCAAATATACAGAACGCCCATCAACCCGCTTCCTATCATGGTTGCCAGCCTGATCCTCTGTGCTTCACCGCCGCTTAATGTGGCAGAGCCCCTGTCTATAGTCAGATATCCAAGGCCTATGTCCCTGAGAAAACCCAGCCGGGCGTTTATCTCCTTTATTATCTGCCGCGCGATCATTTGCTCGTTGGCCGTCAGGATCGTCCCGCCGTCACGGCTGCCCGCAATGGCCTGGATCCATGCGCCCGCGTCAACGGCCGACATGGCCGTGACGTCCATAATGTTTTTCCCGTCGATCCTGACCGCCAGCGATTCGGGCTTTAACTTCTTTCCCTGGCAAACCGGGCAGGGGGAAGCGGACATGTACCTTTCGATCTCTGCACGCCTGTTCTCGGACTCGGTCTCCCTGTACAGGCGCTGCAGGTTTGGTATGACACCTTCAAAGCCGACCGCGTATTCACGGACTTTGCCGAAACGGTAACGGTGCCTGTGGCGGTCCGGGTGCTCACCGTACAGCACCAGGTTCAACTGATCTTTGCTGAGCTTTTTCACGGGAACGCGCAGCGAGAAATCGTACTGCCGCGCCAACTCTTCAAGCTGATTTATATACCATGTATAAGTGGCCCACGGCCTGATAGCCCCTTCCGCAACAGTCAGTTCCCTGTTGGGGATGACCAGGTCGGGATCGATCTCAAGCTTGATACCAAGGCCGGTACAGTCAGGACAGGCCCCATGCGGGCTATTGAAGCTGAATGTCCTCGGCGCGATCTCACCCAGGCTGATCCCGCAATTAACGCAGGCAAAATGCTCGGAGAAGAGCATCTCGTCTCCTTCAGCAACGATCACCAGCACGACTCCCGCGCCCAGTTTGAGCGCGGTCTCAACAGAATCGGCTATGCGCGCACGGCTGCTCTCATCGCCGGTTACAATGCGGTCTACAACGGCTTCCACCGTGTGTTTTTTGTTCTTATCCAGCTTTATATCTTCAGACAGGTCGCGTACATACCCATCCACCCTCACCCGCACAAACCCGGCTTTCTTCAAATCGTCGAATACCTGGAGGTGTTCGCCTTTCCTGTCACGGATCAGCGGGGCCAGCACCATGATGCGTGTATCAGGTTTTATCCCGAGCACCGAATCCACGATCTGCTGCACTGTCTGGCGTGCGATCTCCCTGCCGCACTGCGGGCAGTGGGGCCTGCCCACCCTGGCAAATAAAAGGCGCAAGTAGTCGTACACCTCGGTCACCGTTCCCACGGTGGAGCGCGGGTTGTGAGACGGCCCCTTCTGGTCGATGGATATTGCCGGGCTCAGCCCCTCGATGTAGTCGACATCCGGTTTATCCATGCGCCCCAAAAACTGCCTGGCGTAGGCCGAAAGTGACTCGATGTAACGCCGCTGCCCCTCGGCATAGATGGTATCGAAGGCCAGCGAGCTCTTGCCCGAACCGGAAACGCCGGTGATGACAACCAGCTTATCGCGCGGGATGCTGACATCCACGTTCTTGAGGTTGTGCTCCCGGGCACCCCTGACTTCAATTACATCCATAGACATACTTTCTTTTACCGCAGGGATTAATTTTAGCACCTGAAGGAGTGGTGTAAAAATACGTGCGAGGGGGCGGCAGGCAATTCTGCCTGCCGCCCCCTGCGGCCATGTTCAAGGAATCTTGACGTTAACTTATCTTCTTGGGAGGCTTCAGAAGGAAGAGTGCGATGAAAATACCTGCAAAGGCCAGCGCGCCGACCGGGATAAAGGCCCGCAGGTATGATCCGAAGAGGTCGTTGGCAAAGCCGGAAATGAAATTGGCCAGGATGGCGCCGATGCCGTAGGCCAGCAGCATAATGCCATAATTCCTGGCATTAAACTTGATTCCGAAGAAGGTGGCCGTGGAGGTAGGCGCAATTGCCAGCCAACCGCCCAGGCACAGCCAGAAACAAGCGAAACAGGCTATATAAAGTGCAGAGGTCCCCGGCCCGGCAAACATCATGCCGATGGACGCCAAAAATATGATGATAAACGATATGACTGCCGCGTACCTTGGCGTGATCCTGTCGGTTACCCAGCCGAATAACGGGCGGCCGCCGCCGTTGAAGATTGCGAAGACACCCACCAGTGTGGCTGCAGTTGCCGCGTCCAGCTTGATTATGCCGGTTGCTACCGGGCTTGAAATGCCGATGGCCATGAGGCCGGCCAGCGAGCCGATAATGAAGCATATGAAAAGGCCCCAGAAGGAGGATGTCCTGGTCATTTGAGAGCTGTCGTAATCAGCGGCGGCTGTGGTAGCGGCACCCGCCTTGGGCGACCAGCCTGTCGGCTTCCAGCCAGCCGCAGGGAACCTCAGGGGAATGGCTAACACAATAATAAGGATAAGGAAGGCGATGCCGAGATACAGGAAGGTGTTCAAGACCTGTACGCTGTCGATCAAACTTTTTGCCACATAGGCGCTGACAAAAGGCGACCCGCCGAAGCCGGCTACGGTCAGGCCGACGGCCAGGCCTTTTTTATCCGGGAACCATCGCGTGGCTACCTGGATGGGGCCGCTGTAAGAGAGGCCTACACCCGATCCCGCTATCACCCCGTAGGTGATAATAAGGGTCCAGATACTCGGTATCATGCCCGGCAGGATACCGGATAGGATCCATCCCAGTCCAACGATGGCGCCGCCGATCATGCCGAGCTTCCTGGGGCCGATTTTCTCCAGCAGCCTGCCGCTGAACGGGAATATGCCGGCAAAAAAGGCTATAAAGACCATGAAGGGCAAACCACTTTCAAACGCCCCGATATTAAACAGGTTCCTGACCGGCATATTGAATACGCTGTAAGCATAGACACTGCCCAGGCACAAGTTGATCATGAATCCCAGCAAGACCAGTATCCACCGGCCCTTTTCAGCAGGCATCCCGAAAAGCTTGGTTTGTTCTGCCATAATACTTGTCAACCTCCCGTAAAATAAAAGTAGCTAAGTATACTGAAACTCAGGCGTTTATGCACCTGCCAGCCTTTTTCTTCGGTCGCATCTTGAGTAATCTATTATGCCAGACCTGAAAAGGGCATAAAGAAACGGCGCTGCTTTGCGGGCAGCGCCGTTTCTTTCTGTTAGACCCTGTTCTTCACCAGGTCATCCACGACGCTGGGATCAGCCAGCGTAGAGGTATCACCCAGGCTGGATACGTCGTTGGCAGCGATCTTGGTAAGGATCCTGCGCATGATCTTGCCGCTGCGGGTCTTGGGCAGGCTGTCGGCCCACTGGATCTTGTCGGGGGTCGCGATGGGCCCGATCTCCTTGCGAAGATGAGCGACAAGCTCTTTCTTGAGGTCATCCGATTTCGCTACACCTGTCTTCAAAGTCACATAGGCGTAAATGCCCTGGCCTTTGATGTCGTGAGGCATACCTACAACGGCGGCCTCGGCCACCTTGGGATGGGAAACGAGGGCACTCTCGACTTCAGCTGTACCAATTCTGTGGCCGGATACATTGATAACATCATCAATGCGGCCCATCAGCCAGAAGTAACCATCGTCGTCAACCCTGGCACCGTCACCGGTGGTGTAAACGCCCGGGTTCTGAATGAAGTAGGTATTCTTGAATCTCTCGGGCTCGCCATAAACCCCGCGCATAAGTCCCGGCCAGGGTTTTTCGATGACAAGCGAGCCACCTTCGTTGACTCCGGCCTGAGTGCGGTCCTCCCTGATAACCTTGCAAGCAACGCCGGGGAACGGGAGGGTGGCTGAACCCGGCTTAATGGGCCAGGCGCCGGGCAGCGGGGTGATCAGGATGCCGCCGGTCTCGGTCTGCCACCAGGTATCAACGATCGGGCAGCGGCCACCGCCGATCACGTTGTAGTACCACATCCAGGCCTCGGGGTTGATCGGTTCGCCGACCGTACCGAGTAGCCTGAGTGAGCTAAGATCATGTTTCTTGACCCAGTCGTCGCCTTCTTTCATGATGGCGCGGAGAGCGGTGGGGGCAGTGTAAAGGATATTGACCTTGTATTTCTCGATGATGTCCCAGAACCTGTCGGGCTTGGGATAGTTGGGAACGCCTTCGAACATAAGGCTGGTAGCACCCTGTGCAAGGGGCCCGTAAACGATGTAGCTGTGCCCTGTGACCCAGCCGATATCAGCCGTGCACCAGAAGGTATCTTCGTCTTTATAGTCGAAGATCCACTTGAACGTGGTCATCACGAAAAGCAGGTAGCCGGCGGTAGTGTGCAACACGCCCTTGGGTTTGCCGGTGCTGCCGCTGGTATACAGGATGAATAGAGGATCCTCGGCATCCATCTTTTCTGGTTCGCAGGGTTTTTTGACATCGTCCTGTGCCATCTCGTCACTCCAGGCTACATCACGGCCGGCAACCATCGGGGCATTGTTGTTGGCACGGTTAACGACGATTAATTTCTTGCACTTCGGGCAAGACTGCAGAGCCTGGTCAGCGTTGGCCTTGCTCTGGACCACCTTGCCGCCGCGGTAGTAGCCATCTGCACAGATAAGCAGCGTCGATTCACTGTCGAGAATCCTGTCTTTGAGGGCATCAGCAGAAAATCCGCCGAACACGATGCAATGGATAGCACCGATCCTGGTGCAGGCCAGCATGGCGATGGCCAACTCCGGTATCATCGGGAGATAAATTGTAACGCGGTCGCCCTTCTTGACACCGTGCTTTTTAAGCACATTGGCTGCTTTGTTGACCTCGTACCAGAGCTGCTCGTAGGTGTAGGTCCGCGAATCCCCAATGTCCCCTTCCCAGATGATAGCTGCCTTGTTCTTACGCCAGGTAGTCAGGTTCCTGTCAAGGCAGTTATAGGAAACATTGAGTTTGCCGCCCACGAACCATTCGTGCTTGCCATTTTTAAAATCGCTGACAAGTACCTTGTCCCATTTCTTGTACCAGTCGATCTGTGCAGCCTGTTCTGCCCAGAACCCTTCCATATCATCAATGGAGCGCTTGTAGATCTTCTTGTACTCTGCCATGCTCTTGATATAAGCATTTTTGGTGAATTCCTTGGACGGCGGGAACTTCCTGTTCTCCACCGACATAGAGGTGATTGTCGACTTTTTCTCTTCAGGTTTGTCTGCCATACCTTTGCTTTGCTGATCCTCCTTTTATTATTTTCTATAGTATTTTAGATTGATCCCGTATTATGTGTATTTAAGGGATATCCGGCTATGTGCCTGTCCTAACTGACGAACCGAACAAGGATATCAGTTCACGGACGCGGTATAACCAAACTGAAATAATACATTATGGAATTTTGACTGTCAAGCTAAATTCAGGTTTCAAGCTTTTCGCTGACCTGCTCGCTGCGGAAGTACTTGATGATCGCCCATATGGTCGCGCCTACCGGCAGCGCCAGTATCATGCCCCAGAACCCCGCGACGTAGCCGCCAACAACGAGCAGCACCATAATGAGGGCGGGGTGCATCTGCATGTATCTTCCCTGGATCCAGTTAACTAAGACGGAGTTCAACAACAACTGGGCAATTATAAATACCAGCAGGGCCCCGAGCACCAGGTGCGGCTGCAGGGCCAGCACGATGATCAGGACGATCAGGCCGGAAATAACCGGGCCGATGATGGGGATAAACTGCATCAGCGCCGTCAGAGCAGCCAGCACCGGAGCGTACTCTACCCGCAGGATGGCCAGGCCGATAAATACCATTACGCCGACTATTACGCTCAGCACGATGGTGGACCGGATATAACGGCCCATAACGTTTCCTATTATGCTGAGTATGTCACCGCTGCGCCGTGCGGCGCTTGAGGGCATCCAGTCGTTAAAAAACTTTTTAAATGATTCGTAATCCATAAGTACGAAGAACAGGAAGAAGGGCAGTGTGATAAATCCGAGTATGGTCGGCATGCTGGAAGGGATAACGGCCATGCTGCCCACTATAAAATCCTGTAAAAATTTCGCGGTGGCGGGCCCCCTCTGGGAAAACCAGCTTTCAAAGCTGCCGGCCACCGCCTCGGGCAGGCCGCCTTTAAATTCCTTATACCACTTGCTGACCTGTTCAAGTCCCTGCTGTATCACCTGGGGCGACTTGGCCAGCAGGGCCGTTGAAGCTTCCCCCAGCGCAGAGCCAACATAAACGATGAAAAGGACCATCAGTGCTGTAAAAAGAATAAACACGATAATAATGGATACAACCCGCCTGGCCTTTGCGGCCCTGCCGCGGGGCGGTAAAGTGCGTTCCAGCCACCGGACCAGAGGCATCAACAGGTAGGCCAGTAATATACCTATGAGAAAGGGGATGAGCACTGCCATGGATATGTATAC
>Ga0105152_10000092_pt1 | contig 20335 bp, 15 predicted proteins | sample LakBais05cmmetaG_FD_81534 | JGI IMG/M metagenome (GOLD analysis project Ga0105152, IMG submission 81534) | Lake sediment microbial communities from Lake Baikal, Russia to study Microbial Dark Matter (Phase II) - Lake Baikal sediment 0-5 cm | ecosystem: Environmental > Aquatic > Freshwater >...
AACCACTCTGGCGGCTAATGCATCAATCCTCGCTTCGTTTTTGGGCGCGCATGCACCCAGCAGTCCACCCAACATCAGCGTACACAAGAGTATGTTAAGGATCCTTTTTTTCATTGTAGCACCTGTGCTATCCATTCATCAATTGTGGGATTACTGATGAAATCACCCATGATGGATGCTGTCGAATAATTGAAAAAATACACCATGGGGCATGCTTTTGGTGTTCCCCCGTAAAAGGTATTTTTCGCCACCAGTTCTCCTGTGGCGACCGAGGTAATTGTAACCTCAGCCATATCCTGAAGCCTTTCCAATATATGCCTCCCGGAAAATGCGCAAGACTGCACCTTGCGAGAATCACTCGATCGCAGCACGGTATAACGGAAACTGCCTGGAGTGGTCGCAACCAGATCGCTGGACATACTCCACCGGGAACAATTCGAAACTCCCGGCACATAACAACAATTCAATACTTTTCCGGGCTCATCCACCAATATCCCCACAGATGGGTGGCTGGGGATTTCTCCAGTGCAGGATTGTGCCAGCGCCTCGTCCAGCACTTTTTGTCCGTCCTCACCATCATCCCTGGCAAGCAGCTGGATTGTTTTTTGATATTCATTATCAGCATTCTTCGCCTGTGTGCTGGATAAGCCCAGCTTCTTGGCGGTTTCAAGCCTCTCCATCGCCAGCAGATAATGGCTTTGAGTGCTTAGCTGTATGCCGGAATTCAGGTATGCCACTGGCATCATCTGTCTGGCATCGGTCACCGCTGCTGATAACCTGTAGGTGTCGAGTACAGTATCCAAATTCAATGCGGCTTGAACATATTCTTCCTGTTCAGTCAGCTGAGCTGACCAATCGATATAAGCCTGCGCCGCAGCTTCATATGCGTCTTGAACCTCAATCGACTGGGGGTAATTAGAAAGCAAATATTCATATTTTTCAACCGCCGACGCAAAATCCTCCTGCCCGGAGAGATAGCTGCCCCAGGCCATGTAGTGTGCGCTGAAGGCAGCATCTATATCCTCCTGGCGGGCTTCAGTCTGGGTGGGAAAATAATTCACAGCATCATATATCCGATCCAGACCAGCCTTATATTTATTCTGCCCTGCCAATTCGTGTGCCCAACCCAGGTAGGCATCCACGCTAATGTCTGCCATCTGCGATTTTCTGGTTGATGCAGGATAGAGCGTATTGAAGCGATCAATCGCATCCAGGGATGCGCTGAATTCACCGCTTTCGACCAGATGGTGGGAATTTATTAGTAAAGCCACCTCCCCAAGCGGTTTCTGCACTTCTATCGCGCGCGGATTGAGTGAAAGGCGATAGTAGCTGCTGAGGGCATACCAATTACCAAATGTGGCGTACAGGTCGTTTTCTTCCTGTGCAGCCAAACCAGCCTTATAGAGGCAGTTGCCTGACCAGCGGTACAGAAAAAAGCCACTGTAAAAGAGGATGTTGATCAATAAAGCAGCAATAGGCAACAGGTGGGCAGTTTTCTGTATTAATTGAGGAGGAGTGGGTGGTGTTTTTTTCAGCAATAGCCAAAGGTCCGCAGCCATCGCGATGAAAAAAGAGAGAAAGATCATCGTCCAGAGCAGTGGGTGTTTGGATGCATTACTGATCTGGGCTACAAGCAGCAGCAACAAGCCCCCACCCAGGAAATAGTACCAACGTTTCTTTTGCCCGGCCAGGAAATAACCGAAGGCGAAAATGTTGAGATTGGCGATTGCCAGCCAGATCTGCTGCGGGGAAATGAGCTGCTTTTCTGATTTCGCAGCGGTTTGTGGTCTGGCATTATTCTGTTCACGTTTTTCTGGTTTTAATTGCTTTGGCTCGCTTTTCATTTCTTTTTCCAGAATGGTTTCTTTAATGATTGGCTTTACTTTTTTCGGTGCACTACCTTTTGGTTTTGCTTCCTTTGTTGTAATTGCCTTGGGTTTGGGTTTTATCTCTGCTTTTTCTTTTTTCGTTTGTCGGTTGATTGCCAATGGTGTTGCCCGCAGCGGCACAAAACCTGTTTTCCACCAGTGTTTGGCGTCGGTTGCCGCTACTTCCAGATCAAGCCCACGCAGCTTCGCGCCTTGCTCGCAAACCAGAATGGGACCGAGGCGGTAGAATCCGCTACCGAGGATTCCGCTTGAGCGCAGCTGTGCTTGATTTTGTTGCATGGCATTTCTGGCAGATGCCAATTTTGGATATCGGCGTCTAAAATCTACGAGACCCTGTTCGATATAGAGGTAGCCTGTTCCTCGTGGGATTTCAACTTCCGGGCATGGACATGAATTATCCGAGCATAATCCGTCCCCTGGCGGTACGTCACATTCAAAATATTCCATTATTGTTGCTCCTTCCAATTGTTTGTCACCAAATGAAGTGAGACAAAAAGGTTTATTTATTAAGATCTAGTTTCCCGATTATTACTTGATATTATACACTGCTAAGCAGAGAATACTCTCTAACTAAGAATCATAAGCCATTACTGTTTTGCATTTAATTGTCATTGAGTCTATGACCGATCTCCATGAGTTTTCATCAAAATGATTTTACTTGCACGAACTATCCAGGCATGTTAAAATCTGTAGTCGACACAGTTACTTTGATGCATATACAGGTTCTGATTACAGGGGAGGGTACATTAGGTAACTGTGAATACTTCAAGGGCGCGTAGCTCAGTTGGTTAGAGCGCACGGTTCACATCCGTGAGGTCCGGAGGTTCGAGTCCTCTCGCGCCCACAATATATTTAAGTACGGAAACAGAATCCATAATCTCAGTTGATTAGAATGAACGGTTCACTCCGAGTCCTCTACGAGGATGCTTCACGGAACCCCTAAAGGGGCGCAAAGATCGCGGGTCCGATACCCCTGAAGGGGCACGAAGAACGTGCACCCAAGGGTGGACGAAGATCATGTCGGTTTGCCCCAAGTCCACACTCTTTGGAGGTTCGCTGCGCTCGGGTACTGCGCCGCCTTACTTTATGAATGGAAAGCGGCTTGCGAGCCCCGTAAGTCCCCCATATACCCCCGTTCTTTGGGGGTTTGGGGATTCGCGCCCACACTCCCCCGATCGCGCAGTTTTGCGCGATTATTTTATTTCTCTCACGCTGCGTAAATTGGATCTGGTCACTATTTGTATATATATTACTATGCGGATATAATTTCCATTGTAATTAGCGTAATGAAACCATAGCTTCGAGGAGGCATCAATGGATCATAAAAAAGGGAATATGAAGATGGCGGGCATCGGCATCATTCTAATTCTGGCCGTACTTGCCTGCGGCGTCAACCTGACCAATCCCCCCACAGATACGACTAATATCACCCAGACATTCTCTGCGCTCGGCACCGAGATGGCAGGCAGGCTGGTGGCAGGGGCGACCCCGTCAGTCGAAATCGGCACGAGCCCGACTGCTGACACTGGCGCTCCTACTTCATGTGCCCCGCTGGCTCATACGAAGACCCCGCCCGAACCGCCATCCAAATTTGAGAACTGGATTACAGACAAGACCGATCTTGCCCTTGCCAGCCAGCATCGTGCCAACGGCGGTGAATATTACGATCAAAACCTGTTCGAAAGGCCATTTACCAGTGGGGTGATGGATTACCTGCCGGACATTGATATAGCAAAGGTCGAACTTAGCAGGTCCGCTGATTGGGTTTTCATCAACCTTGTCATGAGTGGTCAGAATGCAGCCGGCGGGATGAAGGGCGCATTTGGCATCGAAGTGGATAGCAACATGAACGGCCGCGGTGATTTCATCATCTATGCTGTCAACCCCAGCGGCACAACCTGGTCTACGGCCGGAGTCAAAGCATACGAAGATGTCAACCATGATGTGGGCGGAAGTACACCACTCACGGCAGATATTCATCCTGGAAATGGTTTTGAAACGCTTATCTTCGATGAAGGTTGTATCAACGATCCGGATGCAGCCTGGGGGCGTATATCTCCATCCAGCGCCAACACTGTGCAACTGGCGTTCAAATGGTCTTTGATCAGGAACAATGACAAATACATGTACGCTGGGTGGGCAGGCGTGACAGAAATGCTTAACCCCGCCTGGTTCGACTATAATGACCATTTTACCCATGCGATTGCAGGGTCGTCGTTGTATGAATTGCAGGATTACTACCCGCTCAAGGAATTCTGGGGCTGGGATAACACCTGCCGCTGGGTGGTCGGGATTAAACACCCGACAGGTAACGAACCGGGTTTATGCCCATACACGCCTGAACCAACCGAGGAACCAGTAGTACCAACCGAGGGACCTCCACCTTATCCTGTACCTATTGATTAATCTGGTCATCAAGAAATAACCCCAAAAATGATCCCACCCGCTCTTTGAGCGGGTGGGTATGAATTACTGATTAACCTGAGAGATCCATGGTCATACATTATCTTTCCGCTTAAAATTGAATATATGGTGTGTCCTAAGAAGCTTGGGCAAATCGCTTTAATCGGTTCAGGGGAGACAACCCGCTATGGGGGTCAGGTTTTTGAGCGATTAATTAAAAACTACCCGTCAGGCAGCAGGATAGCCGTGCTGGAAACACCGGCCGGATATGAATTGAATAGCCCGGTTGTCGCGGGCAGGGTGGCGGATTATCTACGCAGCAGATTACAAAACTACGAACCCACAATTGAGATTATCCCGGCACGCAGGCGGGGAACCGATCTCAGCCCGGACAACCCGCTCGTGATACAGCCTATGGCAGAGGCAGCCCTGATCTTCATGGGCCCGGGCAGCCCGAGTTATGCCGTGCGCCAGTTGCGCGGCAGCCTGGCATGGGAATTGATACGCGCAAAGTTCTGGCGGGGAACATCGCTGGTCCTGGCTTCGGCAGCTGCGATTGCGTTTGGCAAAGTGGCGCTGCCCGTGTATGAGATCTATAAAGTTGGCGAGGATCCGCATTGGCTGGAGGGTTTGGATTTCCTGGCACCTTTTGGGCTCGAAACAACCATCATTCCCCACTGGAACAACCGCGAGGGTGGGGCTGAGCTGGATACAAGCCACTGTTTCATGGGGAGGAGCAGGTTTGAAGAGCTTTATGGGTTGTTGCCTGATAATATCACTGTGGTTGGCATCGATGAATTGACCACGCTGGTCATCGATCTGGCCGGTGAGCGCTGCGATGTCATGGGCGCGGGTCAGGTTCACCTGATCCGGGGGGGGAACGAGAAGACCTTTGAAACCAGCACCTCGTTCGAGAGTTCAGAGATGGGTAGTTTTCGATCGAACGGGAAACCGGACAAATGGTCGGCGAACCTCGCGCAAATGCTGGTTGAGCGTAAGCCTGATGGGGGGCAGGTAATTATTCCCCCGCATATTGCAGCTTTGGCAGAAGAGCGGCAGCGTGCCCGCGACCGGAAGGATTGGAAGGCGGCTGATCGTTTTCGTGATCAAATTGAATCCCTCGGATGGCAGATTACTGACACACCCGAGGGACCCGTGTTACAACACAGAAATAACTAAAATTATTGCTGAACTACCGGCACTTCCGGGGGGATGCTGGCAAGATAGGTCTTGACTTCCGGCTCGCTGAGGAATACCAGGTTGAGGATGCCAATGACCGCGGAAACCACATTGCCGATCACGATGCCACACATCTCCAGGATGGCAATGGTTTGCAGGTTCTTAACGGGTCGGGGGGGTGACGAAAGCAGTTTGGAGGCATAGATCACCTCGAAAATACCCAGGACGGTGGGTAAAATCGTGACCGGCGCGCACAGGATGCCAAACCCGATCGTTCCGAGAACGACAAGAGCAGTAACAACCAGGCCGGCCAGGATGTTGAGGATGCCATTTACCAGCAGCATGATCGAAATTGCCTGAACTTTACCGGGTTTATTCGTCAAATCAATATTCTGTTTCATTTTTCATCTCCAAAATAATTGTTTTCAATAGTATATAACGAAAAAGAGCCTGCCTGGTTGCAGACTCTTTCGAACCTGATATGAATGGATGGGATTACATCCAACCCTGTTTCTTGCAGAAACTGGTGATGACCGGGATCTCAAACCATTGTCCCTGGTAGGCTTTGACTGAGAATAAGATCCACAGAACGAATGCAGCAATACCTAGTATGATTCCAAGAACTATGGTGAGGCTGGCAAGAGAAACAAGAACAATCATGACTACATAATAAGCCAGAGCTTGTACGCTGTGATATTTGATGAATGGGCGAGCTTTCTTGTCATCCATCAAGAGTGCGATGATTGGAATGAGTGGGTTGAGCAGGTATGCCAGCAAGCCCCATAGCTTGTCGTCGCTGGTGACTTCCGGTGCGGATGTAGATTTTGTTGTCATTTTTTCTCCTTATTATTATATATAATATCAACAATATCTATATTATAGTGACAAAATGTAAAAAAATCAAGTGCCTGATTATTCTTATTGGCAGTTATTAGAAAATTCTTATGTTAGAATTCCAACGATGAAAATTCCCGTTGTTTTCATGGGTTCACCTGATTTCGCGCTGCCAGCACTGAGAACGCTGGTTGAAAACTACGTTATCAATGGGGTCGTGACCCAACCTGACAAGCCATCCGGCAGAGGCAGACAACTGACATCTCCACCCATAAAGCAGGAAGCGGATCGGCTGGGGTTGCCTGTCATCCAGCCACAGAAACTGCGTGATCCTGCCGCGCTGGAAGTGCTCAGGCGATGGGCGCCCGATCTCATTGTTGTGGCAGCCTACGGGCAGATCCTGCGCCAGGAGGTGCTGGATTTGCCGCGTTATGGCTGTGTGAACGTACACGCTTCCTTGCTGCCACGCTGGCGGGGTGCCGCGCCCATCCAGGCAGCCATCCTTGCGGGGGACACCGAAACGGGCATCACCATCATGAAAATGGATGCCGGTCTCGATAGCGGTCCCATCCTTTCACAGAGATCGATCCCCATCACCTCAGAAGATACCACAGACTCTCTGAGTGAGAAGCTCGCTCGATTGGGAGCGGACCTGCTGATCGAAACGCTGCCCGGTTACCTGTCGGGGAGCATCACCCCGCGCGAGCAGGAGGAATCACGGGTAACGAAGGCACCCATGCTGACCAGGCAGCAGGGTGAGTTGGATTTCAATCAAGATGCAGTTTTCCTGGCGCGCCAGGTGCGCGCCTACCATCCCTGGCCGGGATGCTACACGACTTGGCAGGGGCAGATCCTGAAGATCCACCGTGCCCATGCGCTATCTACGCTGGCTCCCTCGACCGGTTGCCGTTTGATTGTGGAGGGTAAGCCTGCCTGGGGGACAGCTGCCGGGATACTGGTGGTGGATGAGCTCCAGCCGGCCGGTAAGCGAAGCATGCCGGGCGCGGAATTCCTGCGTGGCACCCGCAACTGGAAAGATTGATCCTATTCCAAATATGTGGAGAAATGAGCAATGACGAAGTACATCGGGGCCATTGACCAGGGCACCACCAGCACCCGCTTCATGGTATTCGACCACAGGGGGCAGGTGGTCACGACTGCTCAAAAGGAACACCGTCAGTATTATCCGCAACCGGGCTGGGTGGAACACGATCCGTTGGAGATCTGGCAGCGTACCGAGGAGGTCATTACAGAGGCATTGGCGAGAGCCGGCTTGGAAAAACAGGACCTGGCAGGGATTGGCATCACCAACCAGCGTGAGACCAGCGTCGTCTGGAACCGCCAGACGGGAAAACCGTATCACCCGGCTGTCGTCTGGCAGGATACACGCACAGACAGCATCTGCCGCGAACTGGCGCGGGATGGCGGTCAGGACCGTTTTCGAGCCAGGGTGGGGTTGCCGCTCGCAACTTATTTCTCGGGTCCCAAGCTTGCCTGGTTACTCGAAAATGTCCCAGGTTTACGCCAGGCGGCTGAAGCCGGCGATGCGCTGTTTGGCAACATTGACACCTGGTTGATCTGGAACCTGACCGGCGGGACTCAAGGCGGTTTACATATCACTGATGTAACCAATGCCTCGCGTACCATGCTGATGGACCTGAAAACACTTCACTGGGATAAGAATATCTGTGAACTCCTGGATATTCCGATAGGGATGCTGCCTGTTATCAAACCATCCTCAGAGAGATATGGAGGAGCCCGGGGTGTGTTGGAGGGTATTCCGGTGGCAGGGGATCTCGGTGACCAGCAGGCAGCCTTATTCGGACAAGCCTGTTATTCCCCCGGGGAAGCAAAAAATACCTATGGCACCGGATGTTTCATGCTCATGAATACGGGGGAAAAACCGGTAGCCAGCAAGTGTGGGCTGTTGACCACCCTTGGATATCAAATTGGCGACCGGCCGGCGGTATACTGCCTGGAAGGTTCCATCGCCATCACCGGCGCGCTGGTCCAGTGGATGCGGGATAATCTGGGTATCATTCAGAAATCGTCAGATATCGAATCCCTGGCTGCCGGCGTTGCGGATGCCGGTGGGATCTATTTCGTACCGGCTTTTTCCGGTTTGTTTGCACCCTACTGGCGCGGGGATGCCCGTGGGGCGATTGTGGGATTGACACGCTATGTCAATAAAGGTCACCTGGCGCGGGCGGTGCTGGAAGCAACTGCCTATCAGACCCGCGAGGTACTGGATGCGATGGAACAGGATTCAGGCGTCAAATTGACTTCCTTGAAAGTGGATGGGGGTATGGTGTTCAACGAGCTGCTCATGCAGTTTCAATCTGATATTTTGAACGTCCCGGTCATCCGCCCGAAAGTGGTTGAAACCACTGCTCTGGGGGCTGCCTATACAGCCGGTCTGGCTGTCGGTTTCTGGAAGGATCTGGATGCATTGCGTTGGAACTGGGTGATGGATAAACGTTGGGAACCCGGCATGCCGGAGGGAACTCGTAATAAGGCATTTGCCGGTTGGAAAAAAGCGGTTACGCGCACCTTTGATTGGGTCGAGTAGACTGGAGCGGGATCAATTTTGAAAGGCAGATGCTATCGGGTTTATTTATTGAGACATGGCAGGTCTTTGGGGAATGCCAATGGTTTCCTGCAAGGTCAGCAGGATTTTCCTCTCACGGAAGAAGGACGCAAACAGGCTCGAGTGCTGGCGGAGCGATGGCAGGCGGGGGGTGTCCATCTTGATTTGATCCTGACCAGCCCGCTTTCCCGCGTACGCGATACGGCTGAGATCATTGCAGCCAGGCTTGACGTACCAATTGAGGTCGATGAATTGCTTCTGGAACGCGATGTTGGCAGTCTTTCAGGTGAACCGGTCAACCGGCATGAAGAATTGGTCAGCCATCGACCTTTCACAACGCCTTATCAGTCATTCTCCGGTGATGGCGAAGGCGACTGGCAGCTTTTTCTGCGCGCCGGGCAGGTCCTTTCCAACTTGCTGCAACGCAAGCCGGGGAGCTACCTGCTTGTATCACATGGTGGCCTCCTCAACCAGTTGACCCATGCCATCTTTGGCATCATCCCACAGGCCAACCGGCAGGGCGTGCGTTTTAAACTCGATAATGCAAGCTTTAGCCAGTTCGACTACTACCCCGATGAACACGTCTGGGATGTAGTAACGGTAAATAACCATGACCATCTATCCCAGGATGACATCAACGAAAAATGATTAACCCGGTTGCAGAGCGGCTGAGATTCCTGATCTTCGGTGCGGGAGCCATCGGAACCACAGTCGGCGGAAGCCTGGCGCATGCCGGATACCCGGTGGTCTTTCTGGAACGTCCCGAGTATGTGGATGAGCTGAGGAGTCGCGGCCTGCGCCTGCACGTGAACCGGGAGGATATTGCCATCCTTAACCCGCGCGTGGCGAGCACGCTCGCTGAAGCGCTGGCGATGATGAATTTTGACGTGGCGGTCTTTGCGGTCAAGGCATACGACACCCAGGTCGCCATCCGGTCATTCATCCCCTACCGCGACAGGCTTCCGGTTTTTCTATGTCTTCAAAACGGGGTGGAGAATGAATCTGCGCTCGAACTGGCATTGGGCAGGGAGAGTGTGATCCCAGGGATGGTGACACACGAGATCAACCGCCAGCGGGTGGGGGATATCATTGTTCAACACCCGCGCGGGATGGGTGTGGGTGGAAATCACCCGCTTTCAGCGCGCCTGATACAGGCACTGAGCGAGGCAAAACTCAATCCGCGTAGTTACCAGGATACTGCCAGTATGAAGTGGTCGAAAATGTTGACCAACCTTGTTAACAACGCCACATCAGCCATATTAAAGATGACACCGGCAGAGATATTCAAAAGTGACGACCTGGTGCGCCTGGAACTGGCTCAGCTGCGCGAGACGTTGAACATCATGTCAGCACTGGGGCTCCACGCGGTGGACTTGCCGGGTCTCTCGATCAAAATTCTCGACAATGCCATCCGGAGTATGCCTGATGCTGTTTCCAGGCCGCTGGTTGCACGCCTGCTGGGTAACCGGCGTGGCAAAAAAATGCCATCTTTTTATATTGACCTGATGAGTGGCAAAAAGGTCAGTGAAGTGGAATACTTAAATGGAGCTGTGGTAAGATATGGCGTCCGGTTTGGAATTCCCACTCCTGTCAATCGTTTGTTGACGCAGACGCTTACCGCCCTGCTGAATGGTGAATACCGGCAGGAAGAGTTCGACCATAAACCGGAAAAGTTGATTGGGTTGTTGGGAAAATAACCCGGAGGATGAGATCCTATGGCCAGTGAATTAGCTAAACGATATATTGAAAACCTGACCGATGAGATGGAAGCGGCGGCGTTGTACCGCGCCATGTCAGCGGCAGAAAAACAACCCGAGCTGGCTGAAGTCTATACCCGCATGGCGGAAGTGGAGGAGACTCACGCCGACTTCTGGCGCAAGAAAGCCACAGCTGAAACCGGTGTAGCTCCGGATGTCGGCATTGGTTGGCGGACGCGCGTTTTGATCTGGTTGACAAAACGTGTTGGTCCAGGCGTGGTTCTCCCGGCGGCGGCCTCCCGCGAGCGGGATGGTTCGGCCGCCTATGCCGCTCAACCCGAAAAAGAGGCACAGCATTTCAAGGTGCAGGAAGGGTCGCACAAACGACTCCTGAATGCAGTGTCAAGTCTGAAGATCTCAGGTATGCAGGGCGGATTGCTGGCGCAGATGGAAGGCCGTCACCGCGCAGGTGGTGGAAATGCATTAAGGGCGGCAGTCATGGGTGCCAATGACGGGCTGGTCAGCAACCTCAGCCTGGTCATGGGCGTGGCGGGGGCAAACATGTCAGGCAAAGCCATCCTGATCACCGGCCTGGCCGGTCTCCTGGCAGGCGCCATCTCCATGGCACTGGGGGAGTGGTTGTCTGTCCAGAGTTCACGCGAGCTCTACCAGCATCAGATAACAACCGAAAAAAAGGAGCTGGATCTCGCTCCGGAAGAAGAAGCGCAGGAGCTGGCATTGATCTATCAGGCCAAGGGGTTGAAACCCGCCCAGGCCAACAAGCTTGCCAAACAGATCGTGGCTGACCCATCCAGCGCGCTCGACACGCTGTCGCGTGAGGAACTGGGTATCGACCCGAAAGAGCTGGGTGGTTCAGCCTGGGAAGCTGCCATCATGTCCTTTTTACTGTTTGCGATCGGGGCGATCATCCCGGTTTCACCATTCCTGTTCACCACGGGGATCCAGGCTGCCATCATCAGCCTGGCACTCAGCGCGCTGGCTTTGTTCTTTCTGGGTGCAGCCATCACCATCCTGACCGGTCGTTCTGCCCTGGTTTCGGGCTTGCGACAGGCATTGTTCGGCATGATTGCAGCCGCCATCACGTTCGGGATCGGACGCCTGATTGGTGGCTTAATTTCCGGATAAACCTACTACATAAAGGATCCATCGAACCTTCATGACAGTACCATCCTGGATTTACGACAGCGTTTTTTACCAGATCTTTCCCGACCGTTTCGCAAACGGAGATACTAGCAACGACCCGGCCGGTGTCCTGGCGTGGGATGCTGCACCAAGCATTCACGGTTTTCACGGCGGTGACCTGCAGGGCATTGTGAAACATCTGGATTATCTTTTGGACCTCGGTATCAATGCGATCTACCTCAACCCGATCTTCCTGTCGCCCTCCACCCACCGATACAACACTGAGGATTATTACCAGATCGATCCCAAGCTTGGAAAGATGGCGGATTTTACCCAGCTCATCAAGACCGCCCATGAAAACGGTCTGCATATTGTGCTGGATGGGGTCTTCAATCATACTGGACGTGGATTCTTTGCTTTCAATGACATCCTGGAAAATCAGGAACACTCTGCCTATAAGGATTGGTACACCATCAACCATTTCCCGGTGGATGCTTACTCGCCTGGCGATGCAGTCGATTACCTTGCCTGGTGGAAGTTCAAGAGTCTTCCCAAATTGAACACACTCAATCCGGTTGTCAGGAAATACATATTTGATGTGGCGCGTTACTGGATCGAGATGGGCGCCGACGGTTGGCGGTTGGATGTACCCAATGAGATCAATGATGATGCCTTCTGGGCAGAGTTTCGACAGGTCGTTAAAAAAGCAAACCCCGAAGCTTACCTGCTGGGTGAGATTTGGGAAGCTGATCCACGCTGGTTGGGGGAAGGACATTTTGACGGTCTGATGAATTACCCGCTGCGCGATGCCATCTTTAATTTCATGAACCAGCGATTATCGGCGGTGGAGTATGCCAACAGGCTGGAGGCGCTGCTGGAGCATTACCCGATGGATAATGTGTATGCCATGTATAACCTGTCGGGCTCGCACGATGTGGACCGATTGTGGAATTCCATGGGTGGGGATATCAAACGGATCAAGCTGGTTTTTCTGGCATTATTTTCCTTTCCCGGCATTCCGGCGGTCTATTATGGTGATGAGATTGGCATGTCCGGTGGAAAGGATCCTGACTGCCGCAAGGCTTTCATCTGGCAGAGTGAACGATGGAATCAGGAATTGCGCGAGTGGGTGAAAAAGCTGATCGCGGTGCGTAAATCGCAGGATGCGTTGAAAAAGGGCGATTTCCAGCGCATTCACGAAGAGGATCGTTTCCTGGTATTCATGCGTAAATTCCATGACCAGCAGGTCATTGTGGTCCAGAATGCCAGCCGTGATATTCGTGAAGTCAGCCTGGATGCGATGCGATACGGTTTGTGGGATGGGAGTGTCTTAAGTGACCTGCTCGGTAGCGAGACCTGGCGGGTGGAAAACGGTCAGCTGACCATCCGTATTCAGCCGGTCAGTGGGTCTTTTTTGACGGTTTCCGCTTGAGATATTGACTTTGCCAGGCGTACAGGCGGTTGAGCGCCTCTATCGGGGAAAGTGCATTCAAATCGAGTTGTTCCAACTCTTGGAGCAACGGGTTGGTTTCAGGGAAAAGCACCATTTGCTGTTTAACGCCGGGAGAATCCAACCGGACTGCTTTGCCTGAGCTTGATTCAAGCTGTTTCAACAATTCCAATGCCCTCTGGATCACGGGCTTAGGCAGCCCTGCCAGCTGGGCAACATGGATACCGTAGGATCGATCTGCTCCACCGGCGATGATCTTATGCAGGAACACCACCACGCCATCCGCTTCGCTGACGGCTACATTGTAATTCCGGATGCCGGGTAAGAGGTCGGCCAGTTGGGTCAGTTCATGGAAATGGGTGGCAAACAGAGTCCGTCCGCGCAACTCGGGATGGTTGTGGATGTATTCCACCACCGCCCAGGCAATCGAAAGCCCATCATAGGTACTGGTACCGCGTCCGATTTCATCCACTACCAGCAAACTGCGCGTGGTTGCGTGGTTGAGAATGTTGGCAGCTTCGATCATCTCGACCATAAAGGTGGATTGACCGGCATGGATCTCGTCCTGGGCACCGATGCGGGTGAAAATACGGTCGACCAGGCCAATCCGGGCTGAAGCGGCCGGCACAAAGCTGCCCATCTGCGCCATAAGTACGATGAGCGCCACCTGTCGCAGGAAGGTGCTTTTTCCACTCATGTTGGGACCGGTAATGATTCGGATCACTTCGCCAGGCTCAAAAACCGTGTCATTGGGGACAAAGCGATCGGTCTGTAAGGTCTGTTCGACAACCGGGTGACGCCCGTCTTTGATCTCCAGGGTGGCATCCTCGACAAGTTGGGGGCGGTGGTAATCATACAACACGGCAGATTCTGCCAGGCTTGCCACCACATCCAATTCTGCCAGAGCGCGCGAGGTTTCCAGCAGTCGTCCGGCCTGGCCGGTAAGGCGGCTGCACACTTCCTTGAACAGCCGGTTCTCGATCTCGCGGATATGTTCCTCGGCATTCAACACCAGGGTTTCATATTCCTTCATTTCCGGGGTGATAAAACGCTCGGCATTCACGAGGGTCTGTTTGCGAATATACTCTGCGGGAGCCTGATCCGCGCTGCCGCGGGAGATCTCTATGTAATAACCGAAGACCTTGTTGTAACCCACCTTCAGGGTCTTTATCCCGGTGCGGGTTTTCTCTATATTTTCAAGATTGGCGATCCACTCGCGTGCATCGCGTGAAGCGATGATCACCCCGTCCAGTTCATTCGAATATCCGCTGCGGATCACTCCGCTATTCATCAGGGTGGCGGGTGGCTCATCGGAAATTGCCTTATCCAGCAGCTCATGTTCCGCCTGACAGGTATCAACCCTGGCGAATATCGATTCAAGCGCTCCCTGTTTTCCCTGGAAAAGGGTGTGCAGATCCGGGGGGGCTTTCAGCGAGCTGCGCATGGCAACCAGATCACGCGGTATCGCATGACCCGATACGACCCGGTTGACCAGACGCTCCAGGTCAGAAAATTCCTTCAGGACGCCCCGCAACTCTGCTCGCAGCATGCCGGCTCCGGCCAGGTATTCGACCGAATCGAGCCGCTGGTTGATGTCGGCGATGTTCAATAACGGTTTGGAAACCCACTGGCGGATCAGCCGTTTCCCCATCGGTGTAACGGTTTGATCCAGGACGCCAAGAAGAGATCCTTTGACTTCATTACTGCGCAGCGTTTCGGTCAGCTCCAGATTGCGCCGGGTGGCGGCATCCAGCGTCATGAATTCATCCAGGTGATAGGTCTTCAATCCCGTCAGAAGGTTCAGTGCCGATGGCTGGTGGGATTTGAGGTATTGAGTGATGACACCTGCTGCCTGTATCGCCAGTGGTAGACCCTTCAAGCCAAAACCATCCAGGGTGGAGACGTGAAACAGGTCGTAGAGAGCGCTGGTGCAGCGCCCGGTTTCAAAATGCCAGTCCGGCAGGTGGGTCAGGTGTCCACCGGAGCCATTTACGAGTTCGAGACCTTCGGGGCAGAGGATCTCGGCCGGGGAAAGGCGAACCAATTCGGCGCGTGCCAGTTGGGTTACATCTTCGCCCTCCATCTGACTGGCAGCAAATTCCCCGGTCGTGATGTCGACGTACGCAATGCCGGCCTGTTTATCAGACAGGATCACAGCGGCCAGGTAATTGTTGTTCTCGGATTTCAACAGCCCGGGCTCGATGATCGTACCGGGTGTTACGATACGCGTCACCTGGCGCGGGAACAGACCTTTGATAGGCTGGTCTCCCATTTGTTCGCAAATGGCCACATGGTAGCCTTTTTCGATCAGGCGCGACAGATAATTCTCGACTGCGTGGTACGGGATGCCTGCCATGGGGATGCGTTTGCCCTTGGCAACGTTGCGCGAGGTCAGCACGATATCCAGTTCACGCGAGGTTGTCTCAGCATCCTCGTCGAAGGTTTCATAAAAATCCCCCAGCCTGAAGAACAGGATCGAATCAGGATGCTGCCGTTTTATTTCAAGGTATTGCTGGCGGATGGGTGTGATATCTTCAGGCATGCAGACATTCTAAGTGCAGGCAGATATTTCTGCAAGGTATTTGGCAAGAAAAGCACCATTATTGGCTGTTGTGTAAAAACAACCATGGGCATATAATTAAATCACTATATTCTTGAGAATTGGAGGATAACATGGCAAGCGTTACATACGAGCACGTCTGGAAAAAGTTTGGTGAAGTGACAGCCTTGCAGGATCTTGACATCAAGGTCGCTGACAAGGAATTCCTGGTGTTGGTGGGTCCGTCGGGTTGCGGCAAGACCACTGCATTGCGCTGCCTGGCAGGGCTTGAAGAAGCCACATCCGGCAATATTTTGATCGACGATAAAGTGGTCAATAACATCGCCCCCAAAGACCGTGACATCGCCATGGTCTTCCAATCCTATGCTTTGTATCCGCATTATACGGTTTATGACAATATGGCATTTGGCTTGAAATTGCGCCACGTTCCAAAAACCAAGATCAAGGAACGCGTGGAAGAAGCGGCACGCATCATGGGTATTGAAACGCTATTAAAGCGAAAACCTCGCGAGCTTTCGGGTGGTCAGCGCCAGCGGGTGGCAGTCGGACGTGCCATCGTGCGCGAGCCAAAGGTTTTCCTCTTTGATGAGCCGCTCTCCAACCTGGATGCCAAATTGAGGGTGGCGATGCGCACGGAGATCAGCAAGATCCACAACCGGCTCGCCACAACATTCATCTACGTGACCCATGACCAGACGGAAGCCATGACGATGGGCTCCCGCATTGCCGTCATGAACAAGGGCTTGCTGCTACAGCTTGATACACCTCAACACCTGTATGACCATCCCAACAACCTGTTCGTGGCGGGTTTTATTGGATCGCCGGCCATGAATTTCTTCAATGGGCACATCCGCAAGGATGGCAGCAAATTGTATTTCGACTCAGGCTATTTCAAACTCATGATCCCACAAAAACGAAACTCGTCTTTCCAGAAACTGGTGGATCAGGAAGTTATATTTGGCATTCGCCCCGAGAATATCTATAACCCTGAATTTGCCCCGCCGGGCGTGGACACCGAACCGGTCGAAGGCAAAGTTGAAGTGACCGAATTAATGGGCAATGAAATATTCCTGTACATGGTCAGTGGCACGACCAACTATGTCGCCCGGGTGGACCCCCGAACACGCTTTAAGATGGGTGACAAGGTCAAGCTGCTGTTCAATATGGATCTGATTCATGTTTTTGATCCATCCGATAACAGAGATAATCCGGTTAACGTTCATTAGGTATTTGAGAAATAACAAGTGCCAGGACACATCAGCCTGGCACTTGTTATTTTCCTTTCACAGAACGAGGGGAATACTATCTCCGCTTCAGAACCTTTCTGCGACCGATGACCCCCAGCAGGATACCTCCCAGCAGGCTGAAGCTGCCTGTGACGATAAAACAGTCCTGCCAGAAAGGCAGCGGGAATAATCGGATCAATGAGTCGGAGTAATAAAAGACCCATGAGCCACTCACAAAGAATATTTTATGGAAGAGAGTGAACAGCGCATCAAAATTGATCGCCAGAGAAACGAGTAACAGGATAATCAATCCGACCGTCAGGAAACCCGCTCTCATGATCGCTGACCAGTACTCCCGACTCCAACCCCCACGCAGCGCCCAGATGGAGAGCAGGATCAAGAGCAAGCAGCCGACCAGCCACCAATGCAAGGCACCCTGGGTCACAGTCTTTACATCCACCATATGGCTTAGTTCTCTTTCATTATATAAGTGATTACCATCGGGAAGAAGCTGGTCCTCCAGGTAATCGATCTCACTTCCATTGAGTAGATAAGCCACAGATACTTGAGAGTATTTCAATCTCTCTTCCAGCGTAAAACCATAGCCATCCGGCGGGAAACCCGGTCTGCGGTATTCCAGATTGAGAAATACGGGGTTCATCAGCAGCAGAATGGAGGTCATGAGCAGTATGGGTGGGAGAATAAACGTCAGTACCCAGCTTGAAGCGATGTGTAGCCAGTGTGTCGATGGTTTCATTGTAATGTCTGTGTTTCTCTGGAAAATAGGAATTTCAAGACCAGGCCGTTGGTCAGCCATTCGATCTGGGCGCGATCATCGGTAAATACAACCGTAGATTCGGGTTGAGGTTTCATGTTCCCCGCCGTAAGTTCCATGGTTTCGAGCAATAATGGGTGAACGGTAGTGAGCGTCTTTAAATGTTCATAGTTGGCCAGAAAATTCTCTGCCATGGTCGGCTGACGGGTGGCAAAGATCATGGTATTGAAGGAATCGGGCACGTCCACGGCATGGATGGTGGGGAATACAGATAGAATTGTTGTACCCAGGGCGTCCACCAGCCGGCGGTCATCCGGGGCGCGACCTACATTGATGATCAGAACACCCTGCGGTGAAAGGTGTTCGTACACCAGCTCGAAGAATTCGCGCGTGGTCAGATGCCAGGGGATATAGGGTGGACGGTACGCATCCACGCTGATGATGTCATACTGCTCCCGGCTGGCTGCCAGACCCACCCGGGCATCCTGGATGTAGACGTTCAAATTGGTCTCGTTCATGTCAAAGAATTTACGCCCGACATCCACGATCACCGGGTCGATCTCATAGCCATCGATCGGGATGCTGCCATACACCAGGCTGGCATCGCGGGCGGCCGTCCCGGCTGCCAGACCCAGGATGGCAATGCGCCTGACCTGATCGGGTGTGACGGGAGGGGAATTGAAATAAGGCGCCACCAGCACCTGCTCCCAGGGACCGCGATAATTAACGATGGTCGGGTGATAGATGGAGTGGACGCCCTGCCCGTCGTTTAAGCGCAGGTAGATGAAACCATCCTTGTCGAGTACCTGGATGTAGTTGTAGGCTGACTCGGTCTCATAGATCATGCCGGTCGTTGACCGGTCCGGTCCGCGCAGCGCAAAAAAGGCTGCCAGCGCCAGCAGGACCGGCATCCAGATATGGAGTAATACGACACGCCAGCCGGCGGAGCGATACATACCGATGAAAGCTACCAGCAGTAAGATCGCGCTGATGATCAGAAAGGTGCGGTAGGTTCCAATCAACGGGATCAGGACCAGTACCGGGAGAAACGTGCCGATAAAGGAACCCAGGGTCGAAATGGCATAGATGCGGCCGGAGATACTGCCCGCCTTGGCGGTATCCTGGATCGCCAGGCGAATGGCAAAAGGTGATGCCGTGCCGAGCAATGTCACGGGGACGATGAACAATACCACCAGCGCGACGAACGAGCCGAACAGAATGCCCATCTGCAGTTCATCGAAGGCATTGGCTGACATCCTTAATACCGGTCGTGCGATCAACGGCACGAGCCCGATTGCCAGACCGGCCCATGCCAGGATGCTGTAAAATATGCGCTCGTGGGGCGAGCGGTCAGCCCATTTTCCACCTATGAAATAGCCCAAAGTCAGGTAGATCAGGATGAGACCGATGATGGCTGCCCAGACCAGGTTGGATGAGCCAAATACACTGCCGAGCAGGCGCGAAGCTGCCATTTCAACTGCCAGACCTGCCATCCCGGATGTGAAGACTGCGATGTAGAGGTAGGTATTCTTGTTCATGGCTGGGCTTGATTGTAAAGCATTCCAGGGTTTAAGGCTATTCTTGACCTGCAATCTGCCTGGCATTGATGCATCGCTCCACTTGGCATATAATCTCCCAATCACTTTCGATAGGAGAAATCATGCAACAGCTTACCGGCGCTCAGATCCGCCAATCCTTCATCGACTTTTTCATCAGCAAGGGGCATACGTTTGTGCCTTCCTCTTCACTTGTTCCGGGTGGGGATGCCACCTTGCTTTTCACCAACGCCGGCATGGTGCAGTTCAAGGATGTTTTTCTGGGTACCGACAAGCGTACCTACACGCGCGCCTGTAACTCGCAGAAATGCATGCGCGTGGCAGGCAAGCATAATGACCTGGATGAGGTCGGGCGCGATGGCAGCCATCACACCTTCTTCGAGATGTTGGGGAACTGGTCCTTCGGTGATTATTATAAAAAAGATGCCATTACCTGGGCGTGGGAGCTGTTAACCGCAGTGTGGGGGCTGCCGAAAGAAAAACTTTATATAACCGTATTCAGAAATGATGACAGTGGAATTCCAGCGGACAAGGACGCCGCGGAGATCTGGCTGGGGCAGCCCGGCTTTGATCCCAAGCATCTGGTCTGGCTGCCGGATAACATTTGGGAAATGGCCGAGACCGGTCCGACAGGTCCCTGCACCGAGATGCATTATGACATGGGCGAGAATTGCTGTGTGAAAAAAGATCAACCCGGGCATATCTGCGAAGTCGGTGGCAATTGCGGGCGCTACGTGGAATTATGGAACAACGTCTTTATGCAATACAACCGTCTGGGACCGGATGAACTGGTGCCGCTGCCCGCCACGCACGTTGATACCGGCATGGGTCTGGACCGGGTGGTGGCGGTGATCCAGGGGGTCGATTCGGATTACCGCACCGATCTGTTCTGGCCGCTCATCCAGGAAACGCAGCACCTGTCGGGTCAAAGCGATGAAGAACGCGAGGCCAATTTCACGCCCTACCGGGTGATCGCTGACCATGCCCGCGCAGCCGCCTTCCTGATCGCCGATGGGGTGGTGCCGGGCAATACCGG
>Ga0105152_10000094_pt1 | contig 20302 bp, 19 predicted proteins | sample LakBais05cmmetaG_FD_81534 | JGI IMG/M metagenome (GOLD analysis project Ga0105152, IMG submission 81534) | Lake sediment microbial communities from Lake Baikal, Russia to study Microbial Dark Matter (Phase II) - Lake Baikal sediment 0-5 cm | ecosystem: Environmental > Aquatic > Freshwater >...
CTGTTTAAGGTCATTCAATCTCTCATCAAAAGGGTGAGCCGTTTGGTCCAGCTTTTTCTGCCATTCTTTTTCGGCTCGAATGTTAAGGCGGCTGATGGCTGTGCCAGAGATTCTCAGTTGATGTAGCATTTCCCTGCCAGTCTTTTCTAACTCTTGCCTTTCTTTGTTTTCAGCCTCCGCATATTCTTGTAAAAGTTCTTTTACTTCACCCAAGATTTTCGTTGCCGTGGCAGAATTGGCTAAGGCAAGAATTCCTTGTGATATTTGGGCTAGCGCCGTGGGGTACCGTAGGTCAATACCTTGGATGAGCCGACGCACCACCGCCTGGCTAATCAAGCCTTTATCTTGTGAGGAATGTTTGTTGAGTTCGTCTTCGAGAGAGCTGACATTGTAATGGCTTAGGTACTTCTCAGCCAGCGATTCTCCGAGTAGGCGGCATCTATCCTGTCTTTGTCCCTCCCGTTCTTCAGGTGATAACTCGCCTAACTTACTAGCTTTTTCCTGGGCGATTTCCCAGGCGCTCTTAATGTCTGCCACTTAACTACTCTTTGTCACTGCGAGCCCTTCGCCTCATGTCATTCTGAGCAAGGCGAAGAATCTTATATAGCTCAGGATAAACTCCGCGTGGCAATATTAACCATTGCTTTCCGGCTTATGCCCGTCGCTATGAAAGATAAAATTCCGTTGAGTTGGTTTTCGGTGGAATTTTACCTTAAAGTTCCAACATTTTTACCTGAAATGCCAAGTTTTCCAAATATAATTCCAAGTGGCGAGAACTGCACCAGTTTATTGGTGAGGTCGTCAGATGTCAAATGGATGTAATGAGATGTGATATCAAAGTCTCTGTGCCTAAGTAATCGCTTGCAAGATTCAGTATCACAGCCAGCCCGAGTAAGCAAAGTGGCGAATGTGTGTCTTAAAGTGTGTGGGCTTGCTTTCCCGCCTCAACCAGCTCCTGACGTTTCACTCCCTTGCCCACATTTTGGAGCACTCTGTCATCGCCGCTTTCTACCCCCATGTAAAATATCGACAACTTGAGACTCTTGAGTTCCCTAAGCTGATCCTGGCTTCTTCGCAGGATGTCCTGAGGAGTAGCATATGTGCCAATCCTTTCCACAGAAGGTAGCTTTTCACTTAAGTATTGCAGGACCTCCTTCAATTTGGAGAAGGGATAAACGAGGGCATCCCCATCCTGGAGAAATACCCTTTTGCCATCCCAACCTTGAGCTACGGCATATACCACGTTGGGAATGGCAGGCAGGCGAATTCCGCCTTGCATGAACAAAGATAAAGCGTCTATTTCCCTCTTGACGTCATCGACGTCCCGTATCTGCAGCTTTGAGCCGTAATAGCCGCAGAAAGTGCAGGTATTATTGGAGCAACCGGAGGTTAGGGGTAGAAAATGGCTCTTCCATTCACTTGGAGGGCGGATAATATCAGGTCTGCGGAAGCTCATGCTCGAATCCATTTCACCCCTTCAACATGTATTTTACCCCAGTGGCAGTCCAGCCTCAAAAGAAATACCCTGCACAATCCATCGTTTTGTTCAGCTATACAAAACGATGTTCTGTTATCTTCCTATGTCCAGGCGCCGGTTTTTGCCGCTAAACCGCTTCTATAATGTCCAGCGATATGTAACTAGCCGCTTCCCTTTTAGCTTTTTCGTAAATATGTTTTGCTACGGCTATATCTTCGATGGCAAGTCCAGTCGAATCGAAAATGGTAATTGCACTTCCATCCCTCCTACCTTGCTTCCTGCCTACTATGATTTCACTCAGAGTCCCATAGACTTCATCAACTGAAAACATGCCCTTTGAAATAGGAACATTGATTTCTCCAGCCATACTTGCCTGCCTTAGGTCATCAACAACTACAATCGCTTCCTTCAATATAGCAGGATCCAGCTCCTCCTTGCCTTCTGCATCTGCACCGATAGCATTGATATGTGTCCCCGGTATAATCCATTCCTTTTTCAGAAATGGTACACGTGCCGGAGTCAAAGTACACACTATGTCTGAAGCTGCTGTCTCTTCTAATGAACACGCTTTGATGGGATATTTGGGAAATGACCCTATTAGCTTCTCAACAGCGGCTCCAGAGAGGTCAAAGATTTTGATCAGCTTAAGGTTGAATACCTGCACGTGAGCCAGTATCTGCGTGTAAGCCTGACGCCCAGCGCCGACGATTCCTAAAGTATGGGGGTCGTGCCGTGCTAAGCACTTAGAAGCAATGGCTGCTGAAGCCCCGGTTCGATAAGCGGTGATGTGTGTGGCATCCATAATTGCCAGGGGGTATCCTGTATCCGGATCATTATAGATTATGATAGCCATGACGGTTGGCAAACCGCGAGGCGAATTATGCGGATGCACATTTACCCATTTCATTCCAACAGCTCCCGGAATTGCAGCAGGCATCGCCCTGAAATCTCCGTGGGCTAGAACCAAATAAGCCTTTGGCGGCATCTGAGCTTGCTCATGCCCAAGGTTTTTGAAAGCTTGCTCTACCGCTTCGATAACCTCTGACATCTCGAGCAGCTTCAGGACATCATTCCCACGCAGCAAAAGAGTGGACATTTCTATTTCTCCTTTCATTAATGCTGAAGGGTCTGATTTTAACAGGTCAACACAGCCGGCCGCTGTTTCATAGTCTATGATCGGGAATTGCTTTTGCTGGAAGTATGGTTGACCGACTCAAACAAAGGGAGGACATCAAGTCTTGCGGATACACAAGATGGCTTACTGTAACCAAGTTTTTTAGCCTCCACCTTATCTTCACGTGCCTGAATACAACCAATTGATTCATGTACTTGATTCTCATAAGACGGACTCGTAATCACACAATCCGCTTTGCCTCTATAGCTCCAGATGATTTTCCTAGATTGCCGCGCTTCACTCGCAATGACATTTCATATACCCACATGCGGACACTTCATCACAAACGTAGCTGCGACCTTTTATGGTCGTCGTGGTGGGGCTTCGGTTGAGCTTTAGCCTCGCAACTACAGAAAGGCTAACGGGCTGGCAGGTAATTTTTGGCGGTATCAATCATCGCCTTGAAGTTTTCAAACCTGGCATCAGCCGGCACTGTGCAGCCGGAGCTGAGGATGAAGCCAGTGTCTTTACCCACGACGTCAATTAGCTTCTTGCAGTAAGCCTCCATCTCCTCAGGCGTACCGATGGAGGTCAGCGACGCCGGCACATCCCCCATAATGCACATGTGGTCTTTCAGTATCTCCTTTGCCTTAAAGATATCCGTGGTGCTGTCCAGCTCACAGATGCACATCTTCTTCGGTAACTCCCTAAGATAAGGGAGGTTAATCGTCCAGTCTTGGTCAAAATGCAGTACCGTCAGAAGACCTTGGGCAGCAAATGCCTCGACCATCTTCTTCATATAAGGGAACTCGAAGCGCTCGAATATCTTTAGCGGATAATAGAAGCCTCCTCCCCTCTCCAATATCAACATCACACCCGGTATTCCGGTGAGCCGGGTTGCCTCTATTGCCTCAGCGATAAACTCATCAACCACGGCATCCATCGCCGCTTGGACCTTATCCGGAATCCTATGAAGGTCCATGGTGAAGGAGATGAGTGACCTTTTCGTGGAGAAAAACATTAAGGGCGATTCTATTATGGCGCCGCAAAGCGAGGGAATCCCCCGCGCTTCCCACGTCTCCCTTTCCTTGATGTAATGAGCCGTTTGCCTCCTCGTCCAGGAAATTATGTCCTCGGGAGAGAATGGTGTAAACCGCCCGCGGTTCTTCTCAGCGAACCTCGACCAGCCCAGCTTGATGATCTCGTCATAATCATCTACTGCTAGAAGCTCTCGCTCCTCATACTGAGGCTGGGAATCAACAGACACAGCAGCATCCTGGCCGGGAAACTTATAACGTCCCGAGCCTAAGCTCGCCATCACACCTGCGCCAACTGTTGGTGTAAGAGGAAGGCTATACCCAGGCAATATCATCGCATCCCAACCACCCACCTCATCGAACACATCCACCATAGCCTGAAACCCTTCCCTCCAGTGGGAGATTCCGTAGGCAACTGTCATGCCCTTATGCCGTGATGCGAACATAACATCCGTAAGTGGTGCTACAGGAACACGGTCATACGGTTCGAGCTGAATCGCCGCTTCTACCCGCTCTTTTGGGGTCATGGCCTCCTTTATCACTTATCCGCCCTCCATGGCGAATCTTCTGCAAATCTCTACTCCCTCGGCTGCATCGTCGGTGAAGGCATCAGCACCGACATATTTCTGAACTTGCTCGGTGACAATACCACCACCGATGATAATCTTGACCTTGTCTCGCAATCCCGCCGCCTCAACAGCCTCAACCGTTTCCTTCATCGCTCCAAACGATGGCGTGAGCAGACCTGACATGCCCAGAATTGGTGCTCCCGTCTCGGTTAGCTTTTCCACGAATTTGCCAGGCGCCACGTCTATCCCCAAGTCATATATCTCAAAGCCGGCTGCTTTCAAAAGGGTGGCCACAATATCTTTACCTATATTATGTATATCTCCTTTTACAGTGCCCAAAACCATCTTTCCTACAGTGTCTGACTGCTGACCAGGCTCCAACATGGGCTCAATGAGAGCCATCGCCTCCTTAAATATCTCCCCCGACACGATTAACTCACTCAGAAAATAGTCACCTTTCTTGTAGCGTTCCCCCACAGTGTCCATACCCTTACGGCATTCATCAACTATGGACATAGGGGCAACGCCGGCATCGATTTTCTCACGCACCAGCTTCTTTACCTTGTCCTCGTCTAGCTCGACTAAGGCCTCAGCTAATTCCGACATGCTTCCTCCATTGATATGTATGCCTTATGTTTAGAGCAATAGTCAAAATTATCTCTGTTATGTTTCTACACCAGCCACCTCTTCCGCCTCTTGTAATGTTTTATCTCACTGTATTTCTTCTTCTCTCCCAACTCACTAAGTCCAAGATAGAACTCCTTTATGTCAGGATTATCTATCAACTTGTCAGCTGGTCCATCAAGGACAATCTTGCCATTTTCCATGACATAACCATGGTCAGCAATAGAAAGAGCGGCTACAGCATTCTGCTCTACAAGCATAACTGAAGTCCCCTGCTCTTCCCTAATCCGCTTGACTATGTCAAAAATCTCCTCGACTATCATGGGCGCCAGTCCCATTGACGGCTCATCAAGAAGAAAAAGCTTTGGTCTGGCTATCAGGGCACGCGCTATCACCAGCATTTGCTGCTCGCCCCCGGAAAGATAGCCACTCACCTGATTTCGAAGGTCTCTAAGCCTGGGGAAATAGTTGAAGACCATCTCCCGTTCACTGCTCAGGCTTGACTGATGACGGCAGACATAATGACCTGCCTCTAAATTCTCATCAACAGTAAGATGCTCAAACACCATCCGCCCCTCCATCACCTGAGTTATACCCCTCTTAACTATCTCCTCCGGCTCCATGTGGTCAATCTTTTCACCGTCAAACTCAATGCTGCCGTCGGTGACCTCGCCCTCTTCTGTTTTAAGTAATCCAGATATGGCTTTAAGCATGGTACTCTTGCCAGCACCATTAGCCCCCAGCAGAGCAACTATACTCCTATCAGGTATATCCAGGGATAGCCCTTTCAGCACCAGAATTACCTGGCTATAGCAGACTTCAATATTGTTTACCTCTAGCATAAGCCGTCTCGCTATGGGGGAACTCCCGAGATTCGGGAGTCCCCCCTGACTAAGTTACATCTTCCAGAAGTTGACGTCGTTAGCCTCTTTGGGCCAGGGTGGCATCGTCTGCCACTTCTTGAGAATCTCAAGTCCAAAGTTCGGCGTCGTCTTCAGGATGATAACAGCATGAGGACCAGTGTGCGTCTCAGTTGACCATGGTAGCGGACCAATCAGCCCATTGGCATTATACCCCTTCATCTCGTGCTCCATAATCCACTTGACATTATCACCTGTCAGCTTATCGTAGCCATACTTGTTGATCGCCTTTTCGAGTGTGTCAAACATTAGCATCGAAGAAGCATAACCAGTTATGCGAATCCAATCGAGATCCGGAGCATCAGGGCGAGACTGCTTGTGGATGTCATTTATTAAAGCGATACTCTTGACCTCATCCTTCATCTCAAGCAGTGCACACGGGCTGTGGCTGATAAGGCCGGTTGTCGCCGCTGGGTCCAGCTTGCGGAAGCTCATCATCACGGTTATGAAGATGTCTATGAGCTGTGTAGAATCAGTCAGGCCCGCTGCCTTTGCTGTTTTCTGAAATATTAGCTGTGGGGCACCGGTTAGCGGCATCAGCACATAGTCGCACTTAGCATTCTTTAAGTTGGTTACCTGTGAGGTGACATCAGTTGCCGTCATCGTCATCCATTCCTCGGCAACAATAGGCCATTTCAACTCGTTCTGTAACATCCATTTAAGAGGTTTAACCGTGCTCTTTGAGAATGGAGCGTCCAGCCCCATGATGCCAATTCTAGGTGGTTCTTTGCCTTTCCAGTTCTCCTTGATCCACGTCAGGCTGCACCGATACATGTCAGCGTAACTCGGAATAGCGCCAAATAAGAAAGAGCTTGAGGTATGCGGGAGCAGAACCGCCATTTCAGTAGGCGCCACGGTTGGCATGTGGTACTTATCAATTATTGGCTTGGCAGCAGGCAGATAGTTGGCTCCTTGTATCCAGATAATGTTCACCTTATCCTGGTTGATCAATTTTTCCAAGCCGGAAACCGCGAGGTTGTTATCATATCTGCCATCAAAAACAACCAGCTCCACCTTATAACCAGCGATTCCATTCAAGTTCGCATTCACATACTTCAGCCAGTCTTCAGCAGATTGAAGTGCGGGAACAGATGAAGCTGCAGTTGGTCCGGTAAGGTCAGTAAGAAGGCCGATCTTTATCACCCCCTCCTTAGGGGCTAGTGGGGCGGCTTTGCATCCCGCCAGGGGCAACGCTACCAAAAACGCTGCCACGAACAAAAATACACCTGCTTTGCTAATTCTAGACATTTCTCCTCCTTTTTCCATCTTTATCAAATATCTTACATCACAAGCGCTATCGCATAGGCATCACCCCCTGAACCTAATGTGAGAACGGCCACAGACGGTAATAGGCTTTGAAAATCTCCCACCGGTGCGCCAACCCCCTAGGCTCAAAAATTAGAAACAAGACAATCACCAGGCCAAAAATAAATAGCATCAGTGGAGCCAGCAGGCTACCAGCACCCGGGAAAGTAGTGGCCAGAGAAGTGAGGATAGCAGCAAGGCCATTGTTCAAAATTGCTATAAATATCACGCCAAAGAAAGCTCCGGTTATTGTGCCCAGTCCACCTATAATGATATAACCTAGATACCAAAAGGACTCTATCAGCGTGTAGTTATCAGGTGTAATCACCCCCCGGGCATGAGCTGCCAGCGCTCCGCCGATGCCAGCAAAAGCGCAACCGATGAAGAAAGCCATCAGTTTGTAGGCAGTTAAATTAATGCCCATCACTTCAGCAGCTAAATCATTGTCCCTTATGGCAATAAATGCCCGCCCTACATTAGTCCTTACTATGTTTTTAGCCACATAGGTAGCCATTAGCAAGCCCACAAATACGATGTAGAAATAGCTCTGTGGAGTGACAAACTCAAGCCCTCCTAATCTTGGAGCTGGTGCGGCCATACCGAAAGAGCCACCGGTGAGGCTAGTCCAATGTATTATGATATACATAATGATAAACTGTGCCGCCAATGTAGATATAATTAGATAGAACCCCCTAAGCCTGATGGACGCAAGTCCTACTATCAGCCCGATTAGCCCAGCAGCGATACCCGCGACAGGCACAGCAATCCAGAAGGACAGACCTGTCTGGGCAACCAAGAGAGCTGAAGTGTAGGCGCCAACTGCTACAAACGCAGTATGCCCTACAGAAAGCTGGCCACAGTATCCGGTCAGGATTTGTATCCCTAATGTGGCGATAAAAATACACATGGTCATGATGACTATGGTAAGCATATAAGTACCGGTAAAGAGGGGTAGGCAAAGGCCAAGTATAATGCCAGCAGCCAGTAACAGCCATTGTAGCCGGGTCCTGAAAATGGCCATGTCCTGTTCATATGTCTGATTGAAAGTCCGGCAAGGCAGGTGCACTTTCTATATCCTCTCTATCCTCTTCAATCCAAAGATTCCATAGGGCGCAATTAACAGTAATACGAGTAAAATGATAAATGGAATCACATCCTCAATACCAATTAGCCTTATGTAAGCTCCGCCAAAATGCTCAGCTACGCCCAGAACCAGGCCACCAATGAGCGCGCCGGGAATTGATTCCAGACCACCAAGGATTACAGCTGGCAAGACTTTGAAACCGAAGTCGTCAAGAGAATAGCCCACCGACAATATGGTACCCACTATTATGCCCCCGGCTGCAGCGGTTAGACTGGAGATAGCCCATGATACTCCAAATACCCGCTTTACACTTATGCCTACCGATTGGGCTACCTGTTGATTATCTTGAGTGGCTCGCATGGCAACGCCGATGGAGGTATATTTGAAAAACAGAATAAATACGGTGAACAGTACCGCTGCGGCTATAAGAGCCACAATGAAAACAGGTAAAATACTTGCACCCAGTAGAGTAACTGATTGTGTAGGCAGATATTGCGGGAAAGATTTGCTGTACACCCCCCAGACAATCAACACTATGCCGCGAACCATTAGATAGATGCCAATGGTTAGCATAAGTATCGCCAGCTGAGGTTGGCCAATCATGCGGCGGAGAAAAATCACCTCAATCAATAGACCGAGTACAAAAGCAACCAGTAGGGTCAAAATGACTGCCAGATAGAATGGCAATCCAACTGTGATGCTGAAGACATAACAAATATAGGCGCCAAGACATAGCAAACTTCCCTGAGCCAGATTGAAAATGCCGGTTGCCTTATATATCAGGACAAAACCAAGAGCAACAATACTATAAACCGCCCCAACCGCTATTCCGATAACGAGATGCTCCAGTATGGCACTCATCTAGGTTTGTCCTCCACTGATGCAATTTGAATTTTCGTTGTTATTGTCGCCGTTCTGCCATCTCTATACGTGACCTTAGCTTCAGCAGTGTATTCCATCTTGTCGCTATATAAGGCTTCTATCATATCGTGGTAGCGCTGGCTAACCTCTTTTCGTCTTAATTTCCTTGTTCTGGTTAGCTCGGCATCGTCAGCATCCAGTTCCTTATGCAGTAAAGCAAATCTCCTTATCCTCTGCTTCTCAGGCAAACGCCTGTTTATCGACACCACGTCTTTTTTAATAAGGTCGTAGACATCCGGTTTCTGAGATAGATCAACAAATGTAGTATATGGAATTCGGTGTACCTCAGCCCATTTCCCCAGGTTAGGAAAGTCAATACTGACTAAAGCAGCAACAAATTCTCTGTTGTCGCCAGTAACAATGGCGTCCCTGATATAGGGTGAGAATTTGAGCTTATTCTCGATATATGACGGTGAAAAGCCAGTCCCATCAGCAAGAGTTCCGAGGTCAGCCAGTCTATCTATACATACTAGATGGCCCCTCTCAGTGATAAAGCCAGCATCACTCGTGTGTACCCAGCCCTTCTCATCGACAAGTTTTGCTGTAGCCTCAGGATTGTTATAATAGCCAAGCATCCTCTGTGGGCCTCTAGACAGGATTTCCCCGCCTTCAGATATTCTCAGCTCACTGCCAGGCGTCGGCACTCCCGAGGTTTCAGGGTCAATATCGCCCTTCATATGCATAGCCGTCGGTGTGCACTCAATCATCCCATACATCATCCGTGCATCGATCCCCAGGGCAACAAAAAACTCAAAAACTTCAGAGGCCATAGAAGCACCACCGATAAGCATAGCTCTATTTCCCGAATATGCCAGCCAGTCCTTGATTGGCCTGAATACCAGTAGATAACCGAGGGCATAGACAGCCCACCAAAACAAATTGACTTTTTGATTACGCAGCTTCATCCGAGCTACCCTATAACCAACAGGCATAAACAGCTGATAGGCAATCCGCTTGAAAAAGCTGGCATCAGCAATCTTTACTTGCACAAAAGAGACTTCGTTCTCCAAAAGGCGTGGAGCTGTTGAAGACTTCGACGGCCCTATTTCCCTGATATCTGTCGCAACAGTCTCCAGCTCCTCAGGAAAATTCACCGTGGCACCGCCTTTTACAAATGCCGGTATAGCATATAAGAGCTCGGCTCCATAGGCTAGGGGAAAGAAAGAAACAAACTCGTCTTTCTCACCAGTGGGTGATGGCAAATCCCAACACCGGCTCGCTGCCAGAACACTCCGTGAGTTGTGAACTATCCCCTTCGGCAGACCCGTGGTGCCAGATGAATAAGTCAACATTACCGGATCTTCTGCACCACTGTTTTCAATAATCTGTTCCAACAGGCCAGGGTGCTCATTCTCATATTCCCTGCCCAGCTTCACCACCTCATCAAAACGCATCAGAATAGGGTCATCGTAGAACCTAAGCCCCTTTGGGTCCCAATAGATTACCCTCTTGACTTCAGGAATCTCGTCCTTTATGTCTAATGTCTTATCAACTTGCTCCTGGTCTTCGACAACCACAAAGGAGCTCCCAGATTGAGTTATGACATACTTTATCTCTTGGGGATGAGAATCCTGGTAGGCACCTGTCGGGATGCCCCCGGCACAAATAGCAGCGAACTGAGCGAAATACCATTCAGGTTCGTTGTCACCTATTATTGTGATCCTATCACCGGGTCTAAATCCCAAACTCATCAGTCCAATGGCAAAGTATTTGGACTGTTCCCACCAATCCTTCCAGGTATAGGGCTGCCATACTCCAAGGTTCTTATAGCGGAGGGCTACCTTTTTGTCCCAATATTTTTCACAGGTTCGCTTAAACAACTTAGATATTGTATCTCCGGGCATTAATCAGACTCCTAACACTCTGTGCCTTTATATCTTACCCGTGCCTAAATAAGCCTTAATGACAGCAGGATTAGTCTTAATCTCGCTGGGCGTGCCTTCAGCAATTTTCCGCCCAAAATCCAGAACAGCCACCCTGTGTGATATATCCATAACCACACCCATGTCATGCTCAATGAGGACAATGGTATTTACTCGCTCTTCGTATATATCCAGAATAAACCTGGCCATATCTTCTTTCTCTTCCAAATTCATCCCAGCCATAGGCTCATCCATTAGAAGCAACTTAGGCTGCAAGGCCAACGCCCTGCCCAGTTCCACCCTCTTGCGCAAGCCGTAGGGAACAGTGCCCACAATCTGCTTTCTTATCGGCTCTATCTCCAGAAAATCAATAATCTCTTCTATAACTCTTCTCTGCTCGACTTCCTCTTTATGGGCTTTACCAAAATAGATGCCACCTAGTATAGAACCTGCCAAACCGCCTGCCATATAAAAATGTCTCCCTGCCAGCAAGTTATCCAGAACACTTAGTCCTGTAAATAACTCAATATTCTGAAACGTCCTGGCTATCCCCAGCCTGGCAATTCTATGGCTTGGCAAGCGAGTGATATTCCCACCATCGAAGTAAATATTGCCAGACTGAGGACGATAGAACCCATTTATGCAATTAAGGATACAAGTCTTACCAGCACCATTAGGGCCTATTATAGATAGTATCTCCCCATCTTTGACCTCAAGACTCACATCAACAAGTGCCCGAACCCCACCAAAGTTGAGATGAAGGTGCTCCAGTCTTAAATTGGTCTTATCTTCAGAAACCATTTAAACTAAATCACTCTTTGGACTCTCGCAGGTTGCCCTATTGTCTCTAGCTATCGTCTTCAGAACGGATTCAGTCTGCTCTCTTATGTATCCTTCTAACGTGCATTGTTTCCTTAAGAACCATCGCCTGACCGCCCATATGTGACCGAGAACAATTATCTTATGAGCCATCAGAATAGGGTTGTCAATGATAAATTCCCCGGCTTCCATACCCCGCCTTAACAACCCTTCACAAGCAGTTACATCGCGAGCCGCAGACTCCAGAACGCGTCGCCTAGCGCTCGGGCTTAGATTCTTAGTTTCCTGATAGGTAAAGAGAACAAAATCCGGATCTCGATCCACCCCTTGGTAGTAAATCTTAATAAACTCTCGTATGGCATCCGTTGGGCTGACATTGTCTAATCTACTACAAAGTTCTTCGATAGTTTCTGCTAGATTGGATAAGCCGTGGTCAATTATCAAGTAGAGAATATCTTCCTTGGAGCCGACATAATGATACAGTGCGCCCATGCTCATATTACAGGCCTTGGTCACTTCGCGCATATTGGTTCGGTCATACCCCTTTTTGACAAACAATCTGGTTGCGCCCTTAATTATCTGCATCCGGCGTGCCTTAACCAAAGCTTCGTCATTGCTGTAGGTGCGCACATCGTTGATTATAAGAAGTTGTTCCTTTGCAGTTGCCATAGAGCGAACATTCCCTCTAAACTATACTACCCTGTGGGTGCCTTGTCAATATGAATGATGTTCATGTCTTGGACACCGCACACCAATCTATTGACAAATCCACCCATACCCATCAAAATGTCCCGTACCAATTAAGGTCGAAGTGTAAACAAATGCCGATTATTCGTGACATTTCTCTGAGCCTGGAGATAAATGACATCCTGCGCCGACAGGGCATAAAGGAACATTCCAAGCTCAAGCCCACGATGAAAGCTCTAATTCATGAACTCACTGACAGTGCAAAGAACGACAGTTTGCTTGAGCCAGCTATAGCCTATGAAATTTACCCGATAGCTAATATAGACCACGATCGGCTGTGTCTCGAAGGTAACGCAGCACTGCAGGGCTCGTTATTTTCTTCAGTCCTATCATCGGCCAAGGAGCTGGCTGTAGCGGTCTGCACCATCGGCCCCAAGCTAGAAGAAAAGGTGACTTACTACTTTGCCACGAATGAACCGGTGCGAGGTGTGCTTCTCGACGGTATTGGAAGCGCCGCTGTGGACTCATTGACTCAGGAGGTCTGTAAGTTCATGACGCACGAGGCATCTACCCGTGGCTATCAGGCCAGCAGTCCTCTCAGCCCAGGTATGCACGGCTTCCCCATCTCCGAGCAATGGCAGGTATTTCACCTCGTGCCGGCGGAGCAAATTGGAGTTAGCTTGACCTCTTCGGGGATAATGGTGCCTCGCAAGTCAGTCTCCATGACGATTGGCTTAGGGCTACAGATGAGAACCTGGACAGAAGCTGAAGTCTGCGCCCATTGTAACCTTAGAGGAACCTGTCACTACAGAATACATACTTGAGCACTGAAGCAAAAACCAAAACTAGAAAAAGCATGGCAGAGTACACAATTGATTTCGAGCCGTTAGGTCGTAGAGGAAGGTGCCAGGAGGACGAGTCTCTTTTAGCCTGTGCCCACCGACTGGGTGTGGGTATTGCCAGCGTATGTGGAGGTCAAGGTGCCTGCCAATCGTGCAAGATACAGATTTCAAGTGGGACCATCTCGCAACCAACCTCCAGCGAACTGGAGGCTTTTTCACCCCAGGAACTGAAAGCCGGCTGGCGGCTGGCCTGCCAGACTTACCCGCACAGCGACTGTAAATTGAGCCTGCCCGCTGAGTCGATGACCACCCCACAGCGTATTCAGGTTGAAGGGCTCGAACTAACAGTCTCCCCAGAGCCACCGGTTAAGGCCTACAACCTCAAACTGCCAGCTCCGTCCCTGTCTGACCTCCAGGCTGACGCCGACCGCCTACTGGAGAGGCTAAATCAGCAACATCATTTAGGCTGCTACAAAATTGACATTGATGTGCTGCGCGCTCTATCTCCCCAACTACGCTCCTGGATCTGGGAATGCCAGGCTTCAGTTCGGAATGACGAAGTGATAGCTTTAGGCCCATGGCCAAGCCTCCAGCTAGGGCTGGCAATAGATTTGGGCACCACCAAAATTGCCGGCTATCTGGTTGATTTGAGAGATGGCCGGACTTTAGCCTCCAAAGGTGTTATGAATCCTCAAATCAGCTACGGAGAAGACATTATCAGTCGCATCACCAGCGTCATAAACTCACCAGACCAGAGATTTCAGCTACAAAAATTAGCTACTGAGACACTCGACCAACTGGCCGTTGACCTCTGCGCTGAAGTTGATGCCAGCACCGAGAACATCGTCGAGACAGTGGTGGTCGGCAATACCGCCATGCACCATCTATTCCTGGGTTTGCCGGTATGTCAACTTGTTCACTCTCCCTATGTCCCGGCAGTAAGAGGAACTCTGGACATTAAGGCTCGCGATTTGGGCTTACATATTGCTCCCGGTGCCTACGTGCACCTTTTACCCAATATCGCTGGATTTGTCGGTGCTGACCACGTGGCAATGTTGCTGACCACTCGGGTCTGGCAGGCTAAAGAGGTAACGTTGGCTCTAGACATCGGGACTAACACCGAGGTCTCTCTACTAAGGAACTGTAAGATAACCGCGGTCTCCTGTGCTTCTGGCCCGGCATTTGAAGGCGGCCACATCAAGGATGGTATGCGGGCTGCCAGCGGAGCTATCGAACGGTTGCGCATCGAAAATGACAGCATACAATATCAGACCATCGATGAAGCGCCGCCTGTTGGTATCTGCGGGTCAGGGATACTTGATACTATGGCCCAGCTTTACCTAGCCGGGATCATCGACGAAAGCGGCAGGATAAAGGATGGGCATCCTTGTGTTCGTATCCGCAAAAACCAGCGCGAGTTCGTACTGGTAAGCGAGGAGAAAAAAAATGGCCATCCCGCCATTGTCATTACCCAGCACGACCTGCGAGAATTGCAACTGGCTAAGGCTGCCATCCGCACTGGCATCCAGGTGCTCCTGGAAGCAAATGACTGCCGCGAGATAGAAATCGACCAGGTAATTATCGCCGGAGCTTTTGGCACTTACATCTCGGTAGCCAGTGCCATAACCATCGGCATGTTACCATCGTTGCCCTTAGATCGCTTTCAGCAGGTAGGCAATGCTGCTGGTATGGGAGCAAAGCTGGCTCTAATTTCCCTCAAGAAACGAGCCGAGGCGCAGGATTTAGCCTCCCGAGTCAAATACATTGAGCTGGCAAACGCCCCCAACTTCAACCAGACCTTCATTCAGGCAAGCTACCTAGGGCAATACCGGCTGGAAAACGGCCAAAGGAGGAAAATCGATTGATGGAAACCCGGGTATCAAGCGCCACAAAAGAAGTAATTATCGGTCACGACAGGCCAACAGTACTTATCGGCGAACGTATTAATCCCACAGGCAAGCAAAAGCTGGCTGATACACTCAGGGCAGGCAATCTAGAAATCGTCTGCAAGGAAGCCCTGGCTCAAGCACAGGCTGGAGCCGATATCCTCGATGTCAACGTAAGCACGTTCGGCGTGGACGAGGTAGCCCTGCTCCCCCGGGCAGTACAGGCAGTGCTGGATACAGTAGATATACCCCTATGCCTTGATAGTGCTAACCCAGAGTCTCTAGAAGCAGCCCTTAAAGTTTATAAGGGAAAGCCGCTCATCAACTCGGTCACCGGAGAAGAGCGCTCCCTGGCCAGGATTTTACCCTTGGTCAAAGAATATGGCGCCGCCGTCATCGGATTAGTCCAGGACGATGAGGGTATTCCGAAAGATGATGAGCGGCGGGTAGCCATTGCCCATAAGATTGTGGGGCGGGCTGAGGCAGCAGGTATCCCCCGCCAGGACATCATAATTGATTGCCTGGCCCTGGCCATCGGAGCTGATACCAAATCTGGCCTGGTTACCATCGAAACCATTCAACGAGTCAAAGCCGAGCTAGGGGTTAACACGGTGCTGGGCGTCAGCAATATTTCCTTCGGTCTGCCTGACCGCGATTTGCTCAATAGCGCTTTTGTGGCTATCGCCATTGCCGCAGGCGTGACCTGCCTTGTTGTGGATGTGGCTAAGGTGCGCTCAACTGCCCTGACTGCTGACCTCGTGTTGGGCAAAGATGAACATGCCCGGCGCTACATCAAGGCTTACCGCCAGAGCCAAAAGCCGCAGGAAAGAGATTTTTCGTTAAAGTAGCTGCGAGGCTAAAGCCTCACTACAAGAGGCGACCCTAAAGGGCCGCAGCTACATTGGAAATAGATTGTTGATAAACAGTCTAGAAGTTTGTGTTTTCTTTTCAGTGGGAGTGATGCTTGACGCGAGATGGGGCAATATTAGATTATGGTGGGCAGTACTGGTTATGCCAAGTGGTCACGACAAAAATGGTAAGGTGGGTGTGGATATCTTCAATTTTTAGTATTTTTTAGTATTAGTGGAGGCAGAAAATGAAATATCAGACATTACTGGTGAAAAAATCGGGCAATATGGCTACGGTGACTCTCAATCGGCCTGAGATACTCAATGCATTGAACGCGCAGATGATGCTAGAGCTGAAAGACCTGTTTGCTGAAATAAGAGCAGACCAGAATACCCGGTTTGTTATATTTACCGGGGCAGGCAGAGCTTTCTCCTGCGGAGTCGAGTTTACTAAGAAGGCAGTGGATGAGAGGTATGTTCGGCCTGAACTGGCGAATGAGAGGTTGTGGCAATTGTTCGGGCACGATTTTATGCATACAATGGAGAGCTTGGAGCAGGTGACTATAGCTGCAATTAATGGTGCATGTGTGGGTGCCGGGCTCTGTCTGGCTATGAATTGCGACTTTAGAATTGCATCCAAGAATGCCATTTTCGGTGTTCCTGAAGCTAACCTCGGCATATTCTATACATGGGGAGCTACTCCTCGCCTTGTTGCCTTGGTAGGGCCGGCAAAGGCTAAAGAGCTGGTTATGACCGGCGATAACATTGGTGCTCGCGAGGCATTGAGCATAGGATTGGTAAACAAGGTTGTGCCTTCGGAGCAGTTAATGGGTTCCTGTAAGGAGCTAGTGAACAAGATTGCTGCCAAAGGTCCCTTGGCCATAAGGATAAGCAAAAAGATTATCAATGCGGCATCATTAGCCAAGATGGCTGACCTGTATCCGTGCGAACCTGAGCTTGTAGAGAGACTTATGCTCTCTAAAGAGGTAGAGGAAGGAGTACAAGCCTTTATTAAAAAGAGACCACCTCAGTTTTCTGACCGGAAGTAAGTGTTGGGCGCTATTGTACCTGGACTGCCATCATACCCATTCTCCGGCACAACCCCGATTTTCGTGCTTGGGCAAAGAAACTACGGGAGCGACCAGTACACGCCAACCCACTTAGCGGGAAAGAGATAGTGGGAGCAGCAGTTAACAGATTATTGCGTTTGGCCTTTACTCTGGTCAAGAATAAGACCTTTTATAGAGTGCCACAACTAGCAGAGGTGGCAAGTTAGGAGGTGGCTATAATGCATCAGGCGGGCAGGGAGACGCCGCTGTCCAGATTGGGAGCTCATCAGAGCAAACCCGTTGACACAACATGGTGCCCCTGCCCATCTGGCCAAACCCGCATGAAGTATGATGGGGCCTCCTCTTTGGAAGTGAACCAGTATTCAACCGCTAAATTGGGAGCCAGGAAGAGAGAGGCTGGGAATCTGCCCGCCGATGTATTGGTTGAACAGATAAGCAAATTGCCGGGGGTATTGACTAAAACCATATAGTATGTTTTTCATTGAACATAAGCCTGTTTTGTTACCTCAAGGATATTTAACAATAATATAGTCTTACCAAGGGTACGCGTGTTATAACTCAGCTAACTTGGCAGACTAACTAATAACCGTTTGACAATCATGATAGTTAAAGCCTGAACTGAGCAGTAAAATGGACAAGAATCCAGAAGTTAGAGCATAAGAATCAAGCATTTAAAGCTTTGGAACCTATAGTTAAAGCTTCGGGATCTATAAGCTAAGCTTTGGGATCTTAGTTTAGCTTTAGTTTTTCAAGTTCAAAGTTAAACTTAAGTTGAACTGAAGTTGGAGTGTTCCAAACCCCATAGGTCTACGGACCTGCTACCTCATCCACAACCCAGCTAACAATTGGGCGAATTGTTCGACTCGTTTTTCCTGAGCGAGTTTGTTTACTTATACCACATAATCAAAAAGAAACAGCTATCATAATGCGAGCAACGTAGTCTTTAGCGTATGAGAAGGTCAGAAGCAAGCCTATACATATTTTTTCTAACCTTACTAACCTTTCTACCCCTACAAAGCTTACATATTCAAACCTCAACAATCCCTTAAGCTAAACTTCTGCACTCTGCAGCCTTATTTAATGCAGCTGCAGGGAAGCCCGGGCTCCGGGATTATAAAAGCAGACAGGCTGGTTCCTATTGAAGTCACGACTTTAAGTTCAGACTTTAAGTACAGATTTAAAGCCAATTGTCTTCAATGCTTCGTCTATCTCCTGTCCCTTAAATCCATTAAAGACTAGAAGCATGCGAGCCAACTTATCCATTTTGAGACACAAGTCGCAGATTAAGCTCATTTGCGTTACTCCCTCATGCTTGACCTTCATGTGCCCGTTGATACCTTGAGCCTGAACTGTCTGACTACATATTGGGCAAGTTACTTCTTTCATATCCTACCTCCTAACAGAAATCATGACTATTTCGACCTTTATTCTTATTCTAAAAACAACATACCTTAGCGTGTGGTTTGCTTATCTGTACTCATCACCTTCTGCAAAAGCTCCCCAGGTCCATGACAATCACCGGAGAGAGCTTCAATTAGCTGGCGTGCAGTGTCACCCATTGTTACCATTTGGTCGAGCAGTTCGACAAAAAGTGCGTTCACCTTTACCCCACCGTTTTTATACCTTATAATTCTAATAGATTCAAAGTTGCGATTTGAGAATGTTTGCTTGTTATCCTGAGTGAGATTCTTCGGTCGCTTCACTCCCTCAGAATGACATGAGGTGAAGGGCTCAGAATGACAAAAAGCGAAGTGCGCCCTCATAATAGCATGAGTAGCAGTGCTGAGGATAACGGTGGGATTGGTAAAAGATATGGTTTATCGGTCGTCAAGGGCTTATGAATCAGCGCAGCTAGCTGATGGCTTTTACTGCTATTTCTGGCAGGGAACCGGCAATAATTGCAATACTTGTTTGTTTGCTGATGTATTACGGGGTGAGCGGCCGCACATCATTGTTGACCCGGGACATATAACTAACGAGTTCGGGGAGACGTGCTTTGATTACTTGACTAAGGCGATGGAGGAGAACGGCTTTAAGGTTGATGATATTGGATTGGTAATAAATACTCACAGTCATCTTGACCACTGTCAGGCGAATGAGCTGGTGGTCCAAAAAAGCGGTGCCTGGATTACCTTGTCCGAAGAGGAAGAAGAATTTCGACACACATCAGGAGAAAGACTATATTCCATGTTAGGCTCGAAAATCCCACAGTTTACGCCTCTTTTTTACCTTAAAGAGGGGGACCTGAATCTCGGTGCTAAAAACAAAGTAGAGCTCCAGATTTTTCTTACTCCAGGTCATTCTCCGGGCTCAGTTTGTCTATACTGGCCGGATAATAAGATTTTGATAACAGGAGATGTGGTTTTCTATGGCAGTATCGGCCGGACTGATTTCCCCGGCGGCAGCCTTTCTTTGCTCAAGAAAAGCGTAGAGCGATTGTCACAGCTAGATGTGGAATGTGTAGTTCCGGGACATCGCACCGAATATGGGAATGTTGTTAAGGGTAAAACGAATGTGCAGCGTAATTTTCAGGCAGTTAAACTGTTTCTTTAGATATTTACCTGTCACCCTGAGCGATAGCGAAGGGTCTCTAGATTCTTCTCGTGAGTTGCCCGGAGAATTGTTGTATTATTCTTCGTTCCACTCAGAATGACGGGCAGGTGATTTTTATGGAAGCTGACGAAAAAATTCAGTATGCTGTAGAACATACCGAGGTTCTGAGAGCGCCGATGCAGAGCCTGGCCACCTTCGGTATCACAAATATATACTACTATCTCGTTACCGAGTTAGCGGAATGGCTGAATGTGGTCAGGGAGGGTAGAGTAATTGCCGCCAGGCCAAAGATTGTTACCCCATCCTATCTTATTAATCTGGAAGGTTTCAGTTCGCAAGCCAGAAAGTTTATAGAGACGATGGCGGAGAGATATCCACGTGAGCCTGGCATTTTCTATACCTACAAGAATGAGCCAGGGGAGATGAACATTGTCTCTGAATCAGTCGGTGCTATAGTGGACAAAATTAACCAGCGCATAGATAACCAGCGAGACCCATTGACAGCTATTATCAAGGGTGTGGAGGCGCTGTGGGATGTATCGTTGCTTAAGTTTACTTACGAGTTGACTACAAGCTCGGTACAGACCAACGTGGCTGAATTGGAAAAACGCGGTCTTTTTCGCATTGATTCGGCTGGTGTGCCACGAGATGCCAGGAATCATATTGAGGAGCTTTTCGAAAAAA
>Ga0105152_10000096_pt1 | contig 20248 bp, 23 predicted proteins | sample LakBais05cmmetaG_FD_81534 | JGI IMG/M metagenome (GOLD analysis project Ga0105152, IMG submission 81534) | Lake sediment microbial communities from Lake Baikal, Russia to study Microbial Dark Matter (Phase II) - Lake Baikal sediment 0-5 cm | ecosystem: Environmental > Aquatic > Freshwater >...
CGGGTTGGCGGGCTTTCCACTGACCGCCCACGCCAACGGAGCTGGAAACAAGAACGCCATGTACCGAAAGGCGATTGCGCTGGACCTCTACCAGAAAGCCGAACCCGTCAGCGAACCGCTGAATATCTATGACGTGGCTCCCAACGCCGACGGGGCGGCCGCACTGGTTCTGACCCGGCGCGAATTGCTCCCAAAAGATTTTCCCCACCCGGTTGTCCGTCTGGCGGCCTCGACCATTGCCTCGGACACGCTCGGCCTGGCCGAACGCAGCGATCCGTTGTGGTTCGCCGCCGCGCAGGCATCGGTCGAGCAGGCATTCCAGAAAGCCGGTATATCCCGCGAGCAAGTGGACCTGTTTGAATATTACGACGCTTTTTCTATTTTCGCGACACTGTCGCTGGAAGCGGCCGGATTCGCCAAACGCGGCAAAGGCTGGAAACTGGCCGGGGACGGATTTATTGCGCTGACAGGTCAACTCCCCTGCGCCACCCTGGGCGGACTCAAAGCGCGCGGCAACCCCGGCGGTGCGACCGGCGTGTACCAGGCCGTCGAAGCGGTGGCGCAGTTACGAGGTCAGGCCGGGGCAAACCAGATTGCCGGGGCGCGCTATGCCCTCATTCAATGTCTGGGCGGGCCTGCCTCCATCGCCGTGACACACATCCTGGAAAGCATGGCGTAAGTTTACAATCCCAAAAAGTAGAAAGCCTGATAGTTCCTGATAGACTGGCCGGGTAAAATCTTAATTGAGGTCAATCAAGGAGTAAAACCTATGGAAATTCCCCGCCACTGGCGACTTAACCAACAACGGTATGGATTGATCGGTGAAGTATGCCCGCACTGCGAGACCAAAATTTTCCCGCCGCGTGACATTTGCCCCGCCTGCGGACAGGAAGCCAAAACATCCTTCGCTTTCAGCGGACGCGGCGAGGTGTTTTCGTTTACCACTATTTACGAAGCCCCGACCGGCTTCGACGAGACCGCCCCTTACACCGTGGCGCTGGTCAAGCTGGAGGAAGGTCCGCTGGTGACAGCGCAACTGACTGACCTGGGCGAAACCCAGCCCGAGATCGGCATGCCGGTCGAGATGGTCACCCGCCGCCTGCGTCAGGACGGCGACGAGCGCGGCATGTTGATATATGGCTATAAATTTAGACCTGTAATGCAAGGATAGGTTTTTAATTGAATATTGAAGCGCTCTCCCACGAATTGTGGAGAGCGCTTTTTGATTTTATGGCATAATAAATAATATCAGGTCCCCAGACTTTGTTTCATTCGAAAGGACAAAACATGAAGCAGGAACAATCACCGTGGCGATGGCAGGAAGGCGTTGTGGACTCTCAAAAAAAACACATCGAACTGCGTTACGGGGACGCAGGGACGAGCAATTATGAAGATTGGCAGCCCATCGCCCGGATTGGCAAAACCAAGCAAAACATTTTCATTGTGGAATGGTTGATTACCCCGGATACTCCAGAACATCAATCCATGATCGCCAAAACGCGAAACGAACTGGATTTCTATCTGGTTGAGAAAGGTGAACCTGACCCCTGGGCTTATGCGCTTTACCATTGCAACACGGCGTCAAACATATACTCTCGCGTTCACTGGTCATATTTCCCGCATGGACAGGGCAGTGTGCGAGAGTCAAGTGAACTCATCCGGCTTTCCGCTGAAGAAGCCGAGGAAGTGTTCGGTAAATCGTGGGGGCGGAGTATTCGGGTAATAAAGTCGAAAATGTGACCAGACACAATATTTGAAAAAGGAGGCTGCTGTCGCATTTTGAACTCACCGTTTTTCTGTTCACAAAACCACTTTCACCACCCCAGCGCGGACAGTCGCATATACGAGTATGCACAGCACTCTCTTTGGTCGTAAGTTTAGGCCGGCGGTACGGGCGTAGTACAAAGAGAATGTGAGTTTGAAGCGCTCTCCAATTGGAGGGCGCTTTTTGGTTGCACTTTTTTGGGCATATAGGTAGTATGATATCATGATCACAAAAGCGGTGCGTTCAAATGCGAATGCACCCTACAAGCCCCACCCAAATACTAGGATAAGTTGTATGAATTATTATTCTCTCTTTCAGATGCCTACACCAATGACAATTACTGGCCGTTCATCTAGCATCACCAACGCTTTTATTAATTCAATTATTCCTGTTGTGCCTCTTACAAGCGAGGAAGTTCAATTGGCTCTTGAAATTCTTGGAATGACATATGAAACTTTCCAATGTGTTTATTGTGGGGCTTCTGCAACAGAATGGGATCACTTGCGTCCACTCGTGAAAAACAAAAAACCAACCGGTTTCATTTCTGAACTCCATAACCTTGTACCCTCTTGTGGGAAATGTAACCAATCGAAGGGCAACAAAGAGTGGAAGGTATGGATGCTAAGCAAAGCTAAACTCTCGCCTACTGTTCGGGGCATACATGATATTACTAATAGAATTGAACGCCTCGAAGCTTACGAACGGTGGGGGGTTCCTACTCGAATAGACTTCGAAGTAATTGTTGGAAAAGAACTTTGGGAGCAGCACTGGGAAAATTGCGAGCAAGTACAAAAGTTAATGCGAAAGTCACAAAAACTAGCTCAAATAATTAACCAGAAAATTGCAATAGGATATAAAGTGTCCAATCCTTTGCAAGACATTTCCTCGAGTTTGGGAGCCATTAGGTAGTTATCTTTTCAGATCCTCAAATGGCAACGCGGAGGACAAAAGCGCGGACCGAGTCGTATATACGGGTATAAGTTCAGGCCGGTGTTACAGGGTACTGCGTAAATATCTGAACCAACATTCCATGAAATGCGAGCAATTCGATAATAGCTTGTTCACGTATTTATGGAAGAAGCAGTAGAGTAACCCCCGAAAGCAGACTTCCGAGTCCTTCGAGAACCCGGAAGTTTTGATTCTAGCCTTCCCCACTCACTTCCATCCACAACTGCCTGAATTTCAGCGCGTCCACTTCCAGAACCGGGCTTTCACACATGAGGCGGCCTTTCACGCCCGCAGCGTGCAATGCACGCATCAGATTCCTGAAATCCAGGTCGGCCTCTTCCATGATCAGGTGGTTCTTCTCCCCTTTCGGACCGTAATTGATGCCCGACAGGTGGATGTGCAGATGCTGCATGGCCTCGTCGCCGAGCGACTTGCGGTAAAACTCCAACGCGGACATCCACTCATCGTAAGTGTTCATCGCTCCATCGCCAAGACGGGCGTGCAGGTGGGCAAAGTCAATGCACGGGACAACGCCCGGGATGGCTTGCGCCATTGCCAGCACATCAGACAGCGAACCCAGCATGGCCGCCTTGCCGCTGACCTCCGGGCGAAGAGTGACCGGGTTGCCAGCCGCACGCAACTCGTCCACGCAGCCTTGCAAGCGCGGAATGGTCACCTTGAGCACCTCGTCCGCCGGGCGGCTAAAGTAAGTGCCGGGATGGAAGATGATGTCGGTCGCTCCGGCCAGGTTACCGAAGTGGGCCGCGTCGATCAGGTACTTACGCAGGCGCGGCCATTTTTCGTTGTCGCCATTGAGGTTAATGTAATACGGCGCATGGACAGAGAGCGCCATGCCAGTCTCCGCGCCCGCCTGCTTGATGGCCGCACAGGCCGTCTCGCCGACGCGCACGCCCTGCACCCAGGCCAATTCGAGGGCGTCCAGCCCGACGGAAGCCGCGTACTGGATCCCGCCCACCGTCCCGCCGGGTTTGGGCGGGGTGGCTTCGGGGGAACCGACGGTACCAAACTTAAAAGAAAGCGTCATAGGTGCTCCTCAGAAAAATACCGTCGGTCAAGACGGTTCCTTTGCATGGGAATGGCGATGCTGAATGTCCGGCGCGTGGTCATGGGCGTGTTCCAGAATATCATGGGTATGAACATGAGAATGAGATTGCCTGGCACTTTTGACAACATGTTCATGCTCGTGGTGTCCATCATTATGTGTATGTCGGTGCTCGTGAACAATATTCTCATGAACGTGTACATGATCGTGATCTTCCATCAAAAGAATATATGCCCCTGACGCCATTACCAGCAAGGCAATAAAAAAGAAAATGCCGGGAATCTCCCGAAAAATCAAAAACGACAGAAGGATTCCGGCCAGTGGAGCTGTACCAAATAATGCGCTGGTTCGGCCTGCCCCCAATCCACGCATAGCGTATACAAACAGGAAGATACTTAGACCATAACTCAGGCTGCCTAGCAGCAGAGCAAGAAGGGTAACACCCAGCGATGGGAAAGTATTTCCGAGAGCAACAGCGATTATGAGTGATACCAGCCCCGCTCCCAGGCCTTTCACAGTAACAATAACCAGTGGATCTTTGGCGGATATGTTGCGCGTCAAATTATTGTCAACTCCCCACATGACGCAGGCTGCCAATACCCCAAGTGCACTCAAGGAAAATCCCCATTTATTAGTAAAGTCCGTGGAAAGCAGAATGGTACCGAATGTAATCAAACCAATCGCCCACCATGCGTGGCGACCGATAGCTTCTTTAAAAACGATAGCAGCAATCAACGTGGTTGCGACGCCTTCAAAGTTCAAGAGAAGAGATGCGGTAGCCGCGGGTGCATGGCGGAGGCTTATCATTAGCATAATTGGCGCGATCACCCCGCCTGCCAGGATTGCTCCGACAAGCCATGGCCAGTCCGACCTTGCAAGTCGCGCTTCTTTCTGCTCATCATGCACCGTCTTCTCCATCAATTTTACACACAACAAACCGATACCAGAACCGAGATACAGCAATGCGGCTAATAATACCGGCGAAGTTTCTGCCAACAACAATTTGGAAAGCGGCGCACTTGCTCCAAAAAGGAAGGCGGCCAACAATGCTTGAATTATGGGAATAATGCGATTTGATTTCATAAAGACCCTTATTGCGCAATGTAAAATTTGAACTTCTCCCACAACGGAGGCCCCAAGATGAGCAGGCCGACCAAAATCGAAGTCAATGCAGCGATCAGCACCGCCGCCGCGCCCACATCCTTGCCTACCTTCGCCAGGGGGTGGTGCTGCGGGCTGGCCAGGTCTACAACCGCCTCCAGGGCCGTATTGATGAACTCCGCCGTCCAGACCAGCGCAATGGTCAGCAGCAACACTGCCCAATCACGCGTCGGCAAACGCAACCAGAAGGCCGCCAGCACTACCAATGATGTGACGATAGCATGGATCCAGGCATTGCGCTGGGTGCGGACAACGTACCACCAACCCCGAAAAGCATGCCGTAAAGCATGTGCACGCGAGACAAAAAAGTTCCGGATTCTATCCATGCACGATCGTTGGAGGAATACCGAGCCGCGTCAGGACCTCGGACTGGGCTGCCCACATGCGGGCTTTTTCTTCCGCCCCAGCATGGTCGTGACCCAGCAGGTGCAGCACGCCGTGGACAACCAGCAGCGACAATTCTGCTTCCAGGGAATGCCCCGCAGCAATAGACTGGGCTTCGGCGCGCGGGACGGAAATGATGATATCACCCAGGTAACGGCGGCCCGTTTCCGGGTCCGTTTCGCAGGCGGGAAACGACAGCACATCGGTCGGCGCATCCTTGCCCAGGAAGTCGCGGTCGAGAACCTGGATCTGGGTGTCGCCGGTCAGGACCAGCGTCAGGTCGGCATCGGGAGCTGCCTGCTGAAACAGTGCCGCCTTAGCGGCCCGTTCCAAGATGTCGGGCATAAAGACACGCCTGAAGTCAGGAATAATTTCGATATTTATCATTTGTGCTTCTTCAAGACAGCTGGTCTGGGTGTGGTCGGAACCTCCACCGCGTCGGAGGGCTGCGAAGCAAGTTGTTCCTGCGGATATTCCAGGCGCGGGTGGTAGGTGACGCGCAAGGTAGTGATAAAGGACTCGGTAATGCTCCCCAGGTCACGTTGGGAGAGCGGGGTATTATCCAACTGGCCGTCCTTCTGGCAGCGTTCAATCACATTACGGACAAGGGCGCGCACCTCGTCATCGTTGCGCGGACGTTCGGCGCGTGCCCGCGCTTCAACGCCATCGGCGAACATCAGGATGGCAGTCTCTTTCGAGCGCGGTGACGGGCCGGGATAGCGGAACTGGCTCTCGTCCACTTTGGAAGCATCCCCCTGCGCGGCTTGGACGGCACGGTTGTACTGGTAGCGGGTGACAAGCGTGCCATGATGCTCGGCGATGAAATCGTACAGGCGGCGCGGCAGGCGGAATTTGCGAGCCAGTCCCAACCCATCCGGCACGTGGCGGATGATGGCTTTGGCGCTGATTTCGGGGGCCAGGTCATCATGGGAATCAATCTGGCTGGAGGGCTGGTTTTCTACGAAGAAAAGCGGGTTGGTTGATTTTCCCACATCGTGGAACAGCGCACCCACCCGTATCAGCAGTGTATCAGCATGGATGCGTTCGGCGGCCTGCTCGGCCAGGTTGGCCACCTGCAGGCTATGCTGGTAGGTCCCCGGAGCACGCTGGAGGAAGTAGTTCAGCAGGGGTGAATCGGGACGGGAAATTTCGAGCAATTGCAAGGCGGTTGTCAGACCCAGAAATTGGGCCAACAAATATTGCATCGGCAGTGCAATGCTGGTGGAGGCAATCCCGGCGAAAACCGCCGCGCCCATCAGAGTGGCCAGCCCAACCCAATCCATATCGGTGAAAGGCAGGCGGTAAGCCACCACCAAGGCCGCGCCGGCCACTGCAATAGCGATGGCAGCAAACAGGAACTGCCCGACACGGCGCGCCTGTCCTAAAGCCAGCACGCCACACAGACTGCTCAACGTGTAATACGGCAGCAGGCCAAGCGCATCCGGCATCCCATAAGCAGCCAGCAGGCTCATCAGCAGGCCAAAAACAAGGCCGCGCTCCATCCCGAAGAGCGCCGAGACCAGCAGCGCAAATGCCGGGACGGGGAAGAGATAGGGTACGATCGTCCGGTTTGGATTGCTGACACGCGCCCCAACCAGGAAGATAGCGAAAAGCAGGGCCAGCAGAATCAGGCCGCGCAGGTCAGAGATCACCTCCGGCTTAAGGCGGAAGATATACAGGGCTGTAAATATGGCCGAAAGCGCCACCAGAGCTGCCGCACCCAGGTAGTTGAAAGCCGGGTTTTTAGGCTGCACCAGGCCAAGAGCAGTCAGGGCTTCCAGGTCGGCAACCGAAATAACCTGCCCGCGCGTGACAACTGTCTGCCCTGTGACGAAGGATTGTGTTGCCGGCTCAACGGCTTCGCGCGCCGCCTGGCGCGCCGCATCGGTCAGTTCAGGGCTGTAGAAGCTATTCGCCACAACCAGAGGCGCTACGATTTCGACAACCAGCGCCGCTTCCTTCTCGGTCAGCGTGAGGCTGACCAGCGACGGGAGATTCTGTCGGACGGAATCCAGGTCCTCGGTCCGCACGGGGTTCTGCATCGCCTGCTCCAACACCGTGAATGCTTCGGTCTGCACCAAATCCCAGCGCGTGTCGGTTAATATCAGCAGGACATCTTGCGAACCGGGCTGAAGAGTGAGACCCTGGATTTCGATCAGTTCAGTTTTCTTCTGCTCAAGGGTGGCTTCCTGGTTTGTCCGGATAGCGGAAATGGATACCAGGATGGAATTAAGCGCCTCGCTCTGAGTGCGGGCGATCGCCGTATCCGGTGGAATATAGACGGGGGCCACGGCGCGCTCGGCTTCGGCGCGTACCGCTTCGGTCAACACATCACTGGCATATTGGATGTTGCGCGGGGCGCGCAAATCCTGCGGAGCCACATCCCCCACTGAAAGCGGCAGGCTGATCTGGCGCAAGGACCACGGCTGGACAATGGCAACATAGGCCAGGATGCTGACGCATGCCAGCACGAGGGTGGGAAGAAAGGTTCGGCGTGAGAAGAATCGTGCGGAGCGGGGGGAATCCATCAAGTTTACCGGTTGGGGACAGACGACAGCCGTCCCCGCATACCTTATTTCTGCAACAACTGACGGACAGCGGCGCTGACCTGGTCGCCGGGAGCGCGGCCCGCCAAGCGCGGCATGAGCAGTTTCATCACCTTGCCCATGTCTGCCGGGGAGGCGGCGCCTGCCTCAGCAATGGCCGCTTCGACCAGTGCCTTGAGCTCGTCTGCGCTCACCGCCTGAGGCAGATAAGCCTGAAGGACAACAATCTCAGCTTCCGTGGCCGCCACAATGTCCGGGCGGTTGGCGCCGCGCGCTTCTTCAACCGCATCCTTGCGAGTCTTGATTTCCTTCTGGATGATTGCCAGCACGGCGGCTTCATCCAGTTTCACCTGCCGGTCAATTTCCACCTGGCGGACCGCCGCCAGCACCATGCGGACGGTACGCTTGCGCACATCGTCCCCGGCTTTCATGGCTTCTTTCAGAGCAATTTCGAGTTGGACTTTGGTTTCCATAGTTTCATTATACCTCGTGGGATGGAAGGTTCTTGCCGCAGAAAAGAAATAAGAGTTCCGGCGGTAACCCTCGCACCGTCTGTTCGTACTCGTAGCGGGTGCGTTTGACCGCCACCGCAACCGCATACGGGAACAACGGCCCGCGCTCCGGTCCATCCAGATTCATCCAGGCATGTGAATCGCGAGGCAGGAGCGGAACAATGAACTTCTTTAGAGACGGAAGCCAAGAGAATGGTTCAAGCGGCCAGTATATCTTGCCCGAGCGCAGTTCCGGACCCTGAAGCAGGCCGCTGTCAAACGGGTTTATCTCATCCGGAAGCGGCCACTTCCCCTTCGGGAAGCGACTCAACCAGAGCGAGACGTAATTACTGTGAGCGTACAAGTCCTGCCCGGCATGTGTCAGGCGTCCCAGCGCCCGCTGCGCCGAGCGAGCCTCCCCCGCTTCCAGCGCCGAGCGGACCAGGGCGCGGTTACTCTGCATGTAAGCCCAACTTTTCGCAAAGACGTTCTGGTCGAAATGATACTCGGGAACGCCGATCTGGCCACGCAGCCAGTGATCCTGGCCGAGGTTAGCGGCTACAACAGTTTCGAGAGCAGACGGGCTAAAGTCTGCACTTAACGCCTGCACCGTAATGGCGCGGTGATAGACTGTAAGCATTCTTTTTTTCCTTTATCATATTTCAAACTTATGAGCGCATAAATCGCCACCGGCAGGCTCATGGCCCACATCAGCACTATGTGGTGCGTGGTATTCATATCGAAGAAGGTGGTAGTGGTCACGCTGACCGCCGAGGCAAAGACCAGCAGCGCCCGGCTGGCGCGCTGTTCGCCGCGCAATCGGTAAGCCCACAGCCCGATAACCAGAAAAACCAGCCCCCCCAGATATGGAATGACAAACAGTGAAATAAAAATCCCCCACCGGCATATCGTTTAACGTATCATTCCTCTGGACGAACTCCAGTTGCAGCGGAGCCTTACCATTATCTGCCAGGAGAGCATTGACCTGGAGCACATTATCCACCGCTGTCCCGTTTACCGCCGTCAATTGCTCCGGCCAGACAGCGTCCGCCTGGCTCGCCGGCCAGCCCTTGCCAGTGATCTTGCTGACGATGTTATTCGGTTCAAGCAAAATCCCCAGGAACGGCTCCTGTAATAGGCACCGCCCAGACAGGAGTCACCACCACCATCACCAGCGCCACCAGCGCGAAGAAAATGGGCAGAACATGAGAGAACCAGTGGAAGTGAGGGGTTTTGGAATCCAAATTGTTCATTCCGGTCATTATCAACTGTAATATTATAAGCTAAAAGGCTGCATTTTCTACCAATCTGGTTATAATTCCAATATGTCCCCTTTCTACACCCGCACTGGCGACGACGGCAGCACCGGTCTACTTGGTGAGGGCCGCCTGCCAAAGTACCACCCCCGCATCGAAGCACTCGGCGCTCTGGACGAAGCTTCCGCCGCGCTGGGTCTCGCCCGCGCCCTGTGCCAGACTCCTCAAACCAAACCCATCCTGATGGATGTACAACGCGACCTGTATGCGTTGATGGCCGAAATCGCCGCCACGCCTGAAAATGCGGAGCGCTTCCGGACCCTGGGCCCGCCGCGCATCCAATGGCTGGAATCCCAGGCTGACAACCTCGCCGCGACGGTCCCCCTCCCGACGGAATTCATCCTGCCCGGGGACTCGCTTTCCGGCGCAGCCCTGGCTCTCACGCGGACAATCGTCCGCCGAGCCGAACGGCGAGTGGCTGAGCTGCTCGATACCGGTGAAATCAAGAACCCGATCTTGCTGCAATATTTGAACCGACTGTCATCCCTGTGCTTTGCACTGGAACTGCTCGAAAACCAGTCTGCTGGTCACGATACCACTCTGGCGAAGAAATGATTGGAACCCTGCTCAACATTGCAACCGTGCTGGCTGGCGGGACACTCGGCCTGCTCTTCGGCTCGCGCCTGCCCGACCGCCTGCGTAAGACCGTCATCGCCGGATTGGGGTTGTTCACATTGGCCTATGGCCTGTACAACTTCCTGAAAACACAAAACCCGCTCATTGTACTGGGCAGCCTGCTGATTGGCGCACTGCTCGGCGAATGGTGGAAGATTGAGGAGGGTCTGCAAAACATCGGGAAATGGCTGGAGTCCCGTTTTAACGGCAAACAGGCTGACGGACCCGAAAGTGATCTCAGCGGTTCGACTGAGCCCTCCCCAGGCAGTCGCTTCGCCCCCTCTAGGGACTTCGTACGGGGCTTTCTGACGGCATCGCTCGTCTTCTGCGTTGGTCCGATGACCATTCTCGGGTCCATCCAGGACGGTCTGAACGGTGATTACAGCCTGCTGGCGATAAAGTCGGTTTTAGATGGATTCGCTGCGCTGGCCTTTGCGTCTACGCTGGGGGTGGGGGTTTTATTTTCGGTGATTGTCATCCTGTTTTTTCAGGGGGGCATTAGCCTGCTGGCAGCACAGTTGAGCGCCGTTGTCACTCCGGCAATGATGTCTGAGATGACCGCCGTTGGCGGGGTGCTCCTGCTCGGTATTGCCATTAGCAGCCTGCTGGAAATCAAACCCATTCGGGTGGGGAATTTCCTGCCTTCTCTCGCCATCGCCCCGCTGGTTGTGGCGATCCTGGCATTCCTTGGCGTTAAATAAACCTAGGTACGGCTATCCGCCCCTAGGTTATAGCGGAAAACTACTTGCCCGCCAGCGCGGCGTCAATGACCGTAGACAGTTGATCAAAGGAACGGATAAGCGTCCCATCAACCAGGATGCTTGGCGTGAAAGTAAGATTTAAAGAAATGGCCTGGGATATATCATTCTGGATATCGCTGGCATATCGTTTTGCCTGGAAGCACTGGTTAAAAGCTGTCATATCCAGATTAAGATTCTGGGCCATGATGACCAGGCGCTCATCGGTAAAAAGGGAGGCGCTTTCGCTAACCTGATTGGCAAAAAGTGTGTCATGATAATCCCAGAAATGCCCCTGTTCTGCAGCACACATGGCAGCGTTGGCCGACCGATAGGATGCATCCGTGCCATCATTCCCATCAATCACGATGAAAGAATGAAAGGTGTAATATACCTTACCAGTCTCGACGTAGGTCTGGATAATTTGGGGTTCATAATTCTGTGTGTAATTCACACAGGCTGAACATCGAAAATCTTCATACACATCCATTTTTACCGGAGCATTTGGGTCTCCGAGGTGAAGCCCATCCACCTGTGTATTGATTGCCTTCGGGGTAATGGATATAACCGGGACTAGAGTCGCGCTGGCCGTAGCCTGAGTTTTTAATACCATCGGCCTGATAAAAGCAAAAGCGATCAGCAGCGCTCCCGCCGCCACCAGCAAAATAACCAGGATGCGGTTGCGGGTTCTCTCCCGCTGACGGCGTTGGCGGATTTCTTGACGTTTACTCATTTCTAATCTCCTTAAGTTCCAGTGGTGGAATTTTGCCACACTCGCGGCCATCTATCCAGCACGGCACAATGAAATTTAGTAGACTTCCTGCATAAGTACCAATTCCGAATGAAAATAACTGTGGGACGGGCTTCCACGCCCGTCCTTTGGCGGTATGGGAATCGCCTCTACAAATTTTTGCGGACTTTAGCAAGAGGTCTAGTATATCGCTGTAGAACGGATTAAAAGTGGGGCGGACTGTTATCCGCCCCTTGGTATAAGCGGAGAATTACTTACCCGCCAGCGCGGTTTCAATGGCTGCGGATAACTGGTCATATGATGGAACATAACCGGGAGTTACTATCTGCCCATTAACAAAGACACTGGGCGTACCACTTACGCCGGCTGTTTGTCCGGTGAGAAGGTCCTGGTTGATAAAGTTGGCATAACGGTCGGACTGGAAGCACGTGTTGAAAGCCGTTAGATCCAGTCCAAGGCTCTCGGCAAAAGCAACCAGGCGCGCGTCCGCAAAGGAACCCTGGTTTTCGCCACTCCAGTTGGCAAAAAGAATAGCGTGATAATCCCAAAAACGGCCTTGTTCCGAGGCGCACATGGCTGCATTGGCTGAGTGGTGGGATTCCCCGGCTGCATTGCCGCCATCTATGAGAGGGTAGAAATGGAAAGTGTAATAAACCTTGCCTGTCTCAACGTAATTAGTAATCACCAGCGGCTCAACAGTTTGAGAATAATTCCTGCAGGCCGGACACTGGAAATCTTCCCACACGTCAATTCTGACCGGAGCATTCGGGTCGCCGAGGTGCTGTCCATCCACCTTGGCATTGATCACCTTTGGCGTAATCGGCGTAACTGCATTGGCACTGGGGGTCTTGCTGGCCGCATTGGGAACGGTGTTAATCATCGGCAGGATGAACGCAAAACCAATCAGCAGTGCACCCAACGTCACCAGTCCAATCACAAGGATGCGGTTGCGCATTCGTTCACGCTGACGGGATTCGCGGATTTCTTGTCGTTTGCTCATAATATCTCCTCACTGTTAAGAGTGCCAGGATTTTGCCACAATCGGGGAGGTTTGTCCAGACACAACCCCGTCTTCTCGAAAGAAAACGGGGTTGTTCTAATCCAACTCTTATGCGAGCCAGGTTAGTATTTACCGAGCCAATCCAGCATCACCTTAAAGACCTCCGCCTTCTCCGGCTCGTTGTGGATTTCGTGGTAGAAACCATCCCACATTTTCAAAGTGACCTTATCCTTCGGTGCAAGACCGGCAAATTCCTGGCTGCCTCTGGGATAACAAAGCATATCCCGCGTGCCGTGCATGATGAGCAATGGCAGTTGGAGCTCACCGGCGTGTTCAAAGGTCCAAGGAATAGCCGTCAGCATAATCTTCCCAAACCCCAGCGTCATCCGGTCATGGACGAGCGGGTCGCTGATATAAGCCTGAACGACAGCCGGGTCGCGGCTGAGTGTTTTTGGATCCAGGCCGCTGGCGATGGTCATTGCAGGAATTAGCGTGCCCAGCACGCGCGCCATTACCAACTTGACCTTCTGCTCTTCAAGCGCGGTGCGTAATCCGGCAGCAGTGGAAATCACGCCGGCCAGCCGGGTTTTCCGGCGCAAGGCGTAGTTGAGCGACAGAATACCTCCCAGGCTGTGACCGTACAGGAACTGCGGCACACCAGGATAGCGCCCCGCCGTCTCTTCCAGGAAGCGGTCAATATCCGTCATAAATGCCTCGAAAGACGGCAGATGCCCGCGCGGCCCGCCGGATTTCCCATGGCCGCGCAAATCGAAGCCGAGCAGGGCATAGCCCTTCTCCGCCAACGCCGCGCCGACGTGCGCGTAGCGCCCGGTGTGTTCGCCGAGCCCATGGACGAGCGCGATGGTGGTTTTGGGTTTCCCTTTTGGCGCCCAACCGCGCGCATACAGGTCCAATCCGTCCGGAGATTTAAAGGTCCATTCAAACGTATCCATTTTATTTGCCTCCGAGTTTAACTTTGAATTCACAGGCTTGCGCACCTGTGGCCTTGCAAGTCACTTCCTCCACGTCCGCTTCCTGACCGGTAGCCCAGAAAAGCGCACCCTGGATGATTCCCAAAGTAACATAGCAAATCGGTTCATCGGACGACTGTCCACAGGTAGCGGCCGCAGAGTGATCCACCAACAGCAAATCGAGATCAAGTGTATGGACGGAGGCCGCGCCCCCGCCATCTCGTAAACGTCCTGCGACCAGGTCCAGCACACGCCGCCGCCGGGCCGGGACCGGGAGCCAGCGCACAACTTCAAGTTCCGTTTTCTCCAGGAAGTTTGTCCGCGTCATGATCCGTTCCCAGATTCCATATCCAATCCGCGACAAAATTCCGCGCGCACCCCGCCCATAGAAAAGGCGCAGCGCCTGTTGGAGCAGGGCGTAAAGTTCAGCCGCCCGCATACCATTTAGGTTGTCAAGGGAATCCTTTTCGATCACCGAAGGCGACAGGCTAACCATCTCCAGCACGCGCGTCAGGTTTTCCGCGCCAACTTCCTGGAGGACAGCCTCGACAAACAACTGCACGATACGGCTTGAAATGGCCGGCGCGGCAGATTCTGGGCTCACGCTTTGATTTCTCCTACTTCAAAACGGCAATATTTATCGCCTTTGGCAATGCAATGTGTTTCGATGATTGCGTATTCCTGCTCAGTCGCCCAGCGAACCGCCTCGGCTACCGAACCGACATAAAGGTGGCAAACCGGCTGGTCGCTGTGGCGGCCCAGGCAGATGGCACAGGTGGATTCGCAATAAGCAATCTTATCGCCTTCATCCTCCAGCCAGGCATCCACCTGTGGGTTGGTCTTCTTCAGGGCGTTCACCATCGCGTTCAGGACAAACTTAATGCGCCCTTTTTGCGGCATAAGCTTGAGTGCCGCACCTGCCACGCCCATCAGAGCGCCCTGCTCACGAACGCCATACTGAAAGGATGCCTTACCGATGCGACGCAGCATCCCTTTCCCGCCGCGCCCATAAAAGGCCTCGATGGCCTCATTCAATTTTGCATATTCAACTGTTTTGATACCGGGGTTGGTATCATTGGGTGGGAAATTGCCAACAAAACGCTCCAGGCCCACACTGCGTAAAACCGCATTCAGTCCGTTCTCGCCCATTACTTCCTGGGCAGAAACCAGCGCCTGTCGCACCAGGGCATTGACGATGACAGCCTCTTCAGGAGTAACCATACTATCTCCTCACGATGAGACTTGCAGCTGGTATACCGGGTAACGTTCCCCGGTTTCACGGAAGCCCATCCGCTGGTAAAGTGCCAGCGATGTGGCATTATCACTCTGGGTGTTAACCGTCAGATGGGATATGCCGCGCCGCCCGGCCTGCTGAATCAGGTCCGCGACCAGGGCATATCCTAATCCATTTCCCTGCACAGCCGGACGGACCGCCAGCCTGGCAAGGTGCACTCCGAGCGGATTGCGGGTACTGAGCTGGTAGCCAATCACCTGACCATCCGTCTCGGCAACGGTTGCCCATACAGCCTGTGGATAGGCTCGCTCCAACACCGGAAGTGCATTCTGCCAGAGCAGTTCGAACGCCGAAGCATCCACTTCGGCAACAGCAGGCAGGTCAAAAGGCATCATCGCCCGCATGGAAATCTCTGGCGGCAAAGCCATCTCGGCTGGAGTTCCACCGTCACGTTCGAGCATAACGATGGACTGGCGACTGGCGAACCCGCTGGAAAGGAGTAAGTCGTGAAGCCATTCCTGCAAAACAATGGCAACGGTGACGAATTGGCCTTTGTGAGCCAGTTCAGCATGTGCTCTGTCCCAGAGCATCTGCCAGGATTCCTGAACAGGAATCTTGCCAGAGTTTACGAACAGCCGCACCCAAGCCACAGACGGCGGGTCCGGCGGGCAGCCCAGAGCGGCGACAACCTGTCCCTGGCTTTCGAGCACGAAGAAAGGCGGCGAGCCGATCCAATCGAGCGGACTGCGCCAATCCAGGTGGCGGTGAACATGCGAACTGAAATGGATCAGATTGGCAATCTGGCGCTGGTCGGTCAGAACAGCCGGGCGCACCTGGAGATCCACGCCAACAATCATAGCCGGATGAACAGGAGCTTCTTCATGAAACGCTGCTTCAGGGTCGGGTTCTTGACAGCCGCCAGCCCGGACTGTAAAGCGATGATCGCGTCAAAAAATTTGAAGCGGCGCAGATAAAGTGCGGAGAGCAATTGCATCACTTCGAGACGTAAATCTACTTCACCTGCTTTTTCGAGGGCGTCACTGGCTCTGGTGTAAAAGTCAATTGCTTCCTTGAAGCGCTTGAGAGCTTCCAGGGCAGAGGCCTGATTGGCCAGCGCCATTCCCTGACGGCGAGTATCACCGGCTTCAGCAAAAACCGCATCTGTGCCCAGGGCGGCTTCCAAAGCAGCCTGGGCCTGTTTATCGCGCAGCAGAGCCACGGACTGGTTGTTCTTCATCTCGGCGGACATGGGCGCATCGCCCGCCTCCGCATAAGCAGACGCGGCTTCAGCAAAGGCCTGTACCGCGGCCGGATAATCACCGGCTTGATAAGTGCGTTTGGCTTGGTCTGCAATTTCCTGGGGGGAAAGTTTGTTCACCATATCAGAATGTGATATCCAGTAAATCTTCGGCCACTGAGCGTAGTTTATCGGTAGACATGCCGCTCAATTTCATCGCCAGTTCCAGGTATGGGCGGTTGACCGGCTTGCAGACGAAATTCTGCAATTCAGGCGGGAGCTCCAAAAGATCCTGGATGGCTTTTTGCTGGACCATCCACAAACCGATGTGACCGGTCTGGTCAAAGAGCATTTCTATCTGGCCGCCCAGCAAGGAGGTCAAACCTTCCAATTCAGGTAAAGGGATGGGACGTTCACCCAACTCATAGGCCTTGAGGCGCGCTGTCGAGATACCCGATAGCTCCGAGAGGGCGCGTGGTGAAATACCTGCCTTCTCGCGCACCTGACGCAGGAGCGCCCCAATCAGGCGTTGGCGGATGCCAAGAATCGCAGGCAGGTTCAGGGTCTCGGTGGGCGGTGTATCGTCTGATGTGGCGTCCTTGCTCCAGAAGCGGCGCAGGGGCAGGTTCAGGGAATAGGACAGCACTTCCAGTTCCGGCAGTGAAGGTGATCTGCGGCCTTCCTCCCAGGCACGGAATATACCTGCCGTCACTCCGATTGTGCGCGCACATTCCGGGATGGTCCTACGCGCCGCCAGGCGCGCGTCACGGATCAAGACACCTAATTTTCTTGAACGAAGGGTAACCTGGGCTTGAATGCTCATGAGGTTTCCTCACAAAATAACAGAATAGACAGAATCATTATAGCAGAAAGCCACGCAACAGTTAACGCCGCTGGCAGGCTACCAGGATATCGGCGGCTGTGGCGCCAAAAATCTCTGCACCGAGTTTGAAACCAGCCCCTTCCAAGCGCGGACCAAATAATGGACGAATGCCTGTCGGCTTTACCTGGCCGAGAATTTTACCTTCTACATCCACGCCGGTCTGGTTGAATTTGAAAATGTCGCTCAAGACAACCACATCACCTTCCATACCGGCAACTTCGGTAATGGCAGTAATTTTGCGCGTACCGTCTCGCAAGCGCGACATCTGGACAATGACATCCACCGCCGAGGAAATTTGCTGCCGGACAATTTTTAGTGGCAGATCCATTCCAGCCATCAGCACCAGCGTTTCAAGACGCGAAAGCGCGTCGCGTGGCGAATTGGCATGAATGGTAGTCAGCGAACCGTCAAGACCGGTGTTCATGGCCTGGAGCATGTCCAGGGCTTCGCCGGCGCGGCATTCGCCAATGACAATACGATCAGGTCGCATGCGCAGAGAGTTGCGTACCAATTCACGGACGCTCACCACACCATGCCCCTCCACACTGGCCAACTTGGTTTCTAGGCGAACAACATGATCCTGCTGAAGCTGTAATTCGGCTGCATCCTCAATAGTGACGATTCGTTCCTCTTCCGGGATAAAACCAGACAGCACATTCAGGAACGTGGTCTTGCCAGATCCGGTGCCGCCGGAAATAATGATGTTCAAACGACCGAGGACGCAGGCACGCAGGAAATCAGCCATCCCTTGGGTTAGCGAGTTGAAATCGATCAATTGCGCGATTGACAATTTTTCTTTTCGGAATTTTCGGATGGTGAGGGAAGCGCCATCAACGGCACAGGGGGGGACGACAGCATTGACGCACGAACCATCAGGCAGGCGGGCATCCACCATGGGACTATCGGAGTCAATGTGGCGCCCCAACGGCAAAACAATTCGATCAATTTTTTTCAGGATGTGAAGATTGTCCTCAAAGACAACATTCGTCCGCTCCAGACGCCCCTTCTTCTCAATATAAATTTTTTTGGGCCCGTTGACCATGATCTCGGTGCTATTTGGGTCATCGAGCAGCGGTTGGAGCGGACCATAACCGGTGATTTCATCAAGAATATCCCGGAGAAGGCGATTCCGGATCGAACCAGAAAGGGTTAATTTCGTCCGTGCCAAGGCTTCTTCCAAGCAATCTTGGAGAGCCTGGTGGCGCTTTTCCGGCGTGAGGTCAGCCGCGCCGAGGTCTTGCGTGACTGTCGCGATGAGATACTCGCTCAGCTTTGTGTAATCCGGAGCAGATGCACCAGCAGGAGCATTCACACCCGATGCAATCATTTGGCGCTTCCCTTCGAAGGATCTGCAATCTCGCTATCAGGCATTACCCAAATAATCTCGTCACGCTGCACTGCCAGAAAGTTGGCCTGATACAGAACCTGGCCGTCTGGCAAACAGATGACAGCATCGGTGATGGCTATACACTTTTCCGGAAGGTCCAATTCATCCTTGAGACGTCGGTCTTGACAGACATGAATATTCCCATGGATTCGGTGAGTGACCGTCTGGATCATGACAGGAATAGGGGTCTTAGAAATAATATTCGTAAAGAATTTTCCGTTATCGTCAAATTCAATAGTCATAAGATCCTCAGGATAATTGGCAACGATTTCGTTGTTTGTCCACTTCTATCACTAGCCGTGCGACCGTTGGCCCAATTCGGCAATTTGTATCGCAGCCTGCTTCAGGGTGAACGCAGACGAGTCATTTGGAAATTTGGCGATGACAGGTTCATGGCGATTATTGGCAATCGTAAAATTACCGCTCATGTACGGCATGGTCAACCGGATTTGCATGCCGGTCATCTGCTCGAGTTCGGTCTTCGACAAACCTTCCAGGCCAACCGCCCGGTTCTGAAGAGGATACAAACGCCTCGGATCTATGCCCTGATTCTTTAAATACTCCCAAACCGTCTGGGTCAGGATGGCAGAGGACAGGTCGGTGCCAACGATCAGAACAACCACATCCGCTCTCTGGATGATCGGCAGGCTGATACGCGATAGGGCACGGCCGATATCCACAAGGATGTAATCATAGGATTCCATGATTGCGTTTAAAATCCCATCAAGGCGGTTCACCGCCAGCTGGTTTGCTGACTCAGGGTCCGGTGAACCAGCCAGCAGATGGAAATACCAGTTTGGCACACGCGGGAGATTATCCTTGAAAAAGGCAGCGGTAGTCTGGGCTGGATTCTGCATCGCCGCCGTAACCAGGTTCAGGCGGTCGTTATAACCGACGATAGCGGCAATCGAACCGATCGGCAGCACCATGTCCATCACTGCAACGCGGGTTTCGATTTTTTCGCTGCCCAGGCACATAGCGATATTGGCGCACAAGGAAGATGTCCCTATTCCGCCTTTTGCGCTCAAGAAGGCCATGAGAATCCCGCGTTTCTTGGGGGCCGCTGATTCTCCCCTCAATAAACGCGGGATTAGTTCCAGAAGACGCGGCAGAGCCTGGCTGGATTTGGCCATGTATTCATTACAACCAGCCGAAAGAAGGGCGTTCATATCCTGCGAATCTTGCCGACTGCTGAACGCCACGCACGGGACCTTGGACGTGCGGCGATCCTGGCGGAGGCGGTTCACCAGCTCCAGACCGGGCAGATCGGGCAGCACTGGGTCCAGGATGATGATATCCGGCTGGTCTTTCCAAGCTGATATCAGGCCTTCACGGCCCAGAGACGCCGACAGCACAGTATAGCCGCTCTTACTCAACATAACTGTCAGATAGTTGCGGCTGGCTGCATCCCCGTCAATGACCAAGATTGAAATCGGTTTTGTATCCATCAGCACCTTTTGAAAATCACTCTTCAATTGGAGTCATCAGGTACCCAAGCCCGGAACGGGTGGCAATATGTTTCGGCATATGCGGATCATCTTCCACTTTCTGGCGCAGGCGGGCAATGGTAACCCACAGGATTTCCTTATCGTCACGATATTCCGGCCCCCACACGCCGGTCAGCAGTTCCTCGGCAGACAGGACTTTGCCAATATTATGCGTAAATTGCAGCAAGAGACGGTATTCTGTCGCTGAAAGATAGACCGGCTGTTCGCCCAGCCAGACCTCGGCGCGGGCAAAATCAATGCGCAGATTACCG
>Ga0105152_10000097_pt1 | contig 20092 bp, 16 predicted proteins | sample LakBais05cmmetaG_FD_81534 | JGI IMG/M metagenome (GOLD analysis project Ga0105152, IMG submission 81534) | Lake sediment microbial communities from Lake Baikal, Russia to study Microbial Dark Matter (Phase II) - Lake Baikal sediment 0-5 cm | ecosystem: Environmental > Aquatic > Freshwater >...
CCTGAGCCTGACATCGAGCAGGCCGTGCGGGAGCTCGTGACGCGCTATGAATCGAGCGACGGCGCCATCCGCATCATCCAGACAGCGGGAGGTTATGTCTTCTCGACCAGGCCGGTCTATGATCCTTACGTCCGGCGCTTGCTCCAGATCGAACGGAAAAAGAAGCTCTCCATCCAGGCGCTCGAGACGCTCTCGGCCGTCGCCTATCACCAGCCCGTCACCCAGGCCGAGATTTCAGCGATCCGCGGCGTGGACTCGACCTATTCGCTGCATACGCTTCTTGAGAACAAATTGATCAAGATCGTCGGCCGAAAAGAGGCCCCGGGGCGGCCGCTGGTCTACCGGACGACGGAAAAATTCCTGACCTATTTCGGCTTGAACTCCATCGAAGACCTGCCGTCCGAAGAGGAGCTGAAAAAGCTCGTGGAGGAGGAGAACACATGAAACGAGCGGCTGCGATCTTTTTTTTCACGATCGCCCTGCTGACAGCGTTCTCCTGCCGGCCGCAAAAAATCAGGATGCCCGAGCCGCCCCAGGACAGGCATGTTCCTTTTAATTACGTGGCAACCAAAGGAATGGTCGTCGCCGCCCATCCACTGGCGGCCGAGGCCGGACTGGATATGCTCAAGGGCGGCGGAAACGCTGTTGATGCCGCCATCGCCACGGCCTTCGCCTTGAACGCCGCCGAGCCGTTTGCCTCGGGCCTGGGGGGCAGCGGTTTCATGGTCATCTATCTGGCCAAGGCGAAAAAAGTGACGGTCGTCAATTTCCGGGAGAAAGCGCCCGCCGCGGCTAGGCCGACGATGTTCACCGAAAAAGGCGAAAAGCAGGCCGAGTGGCGCCAGGAGCGCGGCACGGCCGTCGGTGTCCCGGGCATGCTCGCCGGCTGGAACTACGCCCTTAAGAAATACGGAACAAAAAGCCTGGCCGAGGCGTCCGCGAGGGCTGTCGAGATCGCCGAAAAGGGATTCCCCGTCAGCGCGACATTCAGCCAGATCAATAAAGACGAATACGAAAAGCTCTTGAAAAACGCGGGCGAGGACTCATGCTATTTGAACTCCGGCATCCCCTATGAGCCGGGCGAAGTCTTCAAAAATCCCGAGCTGGCCGCGACATTAAGGCTGATCGGCGCCAAAGGCATCGACGAATTTTACAAAGGGGAGATCGCCAAGAAGATCGTGGCCGCGGTCCGGGCCAAGGACGGCATTATGACCCTCGAGGACCTGGCTGCCTATCAACCGGTCGAAGTCGAGCCGATCAAAGGAACGTATAAAGGCCACACGATCTACACTCTTCCCCCGCCGGGCACGGGCGGGTTCCATATCATTCAGCTCCTTAATGTCGCGGAAAATTGGCCGCTCAAGGATTGGGGGCACAACACGCCGGCCACTATTCATCACCTGAGCGAGACCATGCGCTTCATCTTCGCCGACAAAGACCATTATGACGGAGATCCGGATTACGTTTCCATTCCTGTCGCCGAACTCATTTCGAAAGATTACGCGAAGGAAATCCGGAGCAAGATCAGCGCGGAGAAAACGGCTGGAACTTACCCCTACGGGCGCTTTGACAAAGTCCAAGATGAAAAAGAGAACACGACGCACATCGGCGTCATCGACAAGGACGGCAACATCGTTGCGCTCACCCAGTCCATCAACGATTTCTTCGGCACGGGGATCGTTCCAGAAGGGACGGGATTCCTGCTCAACGACCACATGGCCGATTTTTCGACCGATCCGAATTCCCCTAACGCTCCTCGACCGAACCGCCGGCCGGTGAGCAACATGGGCCCCTTGATCATGTTCAAAGACGGTAAGCCGTTTCTTGTCCTCGGCTCTCCCGGCGGGACGAGGATCTTCTCTTCGCTCAGCCAGATCATCTTCAATATCATCGATTTCGGAATGTCGCTCGATGAGGCCATCGAAGCTCCGCGCTTTTTCTCCTATACGACGGAAGGAAAAGCCCGGCCCATCTCCATTGAGCCCCGCATTCCTGAAGCCGTGCTCAAAGCCCTGGAAAAGCTGGGCCATAAGATCACGCCGAAAGAGCCTTACGATAAATATTTCGGCGGGGCCCAAGGCATTATGATTTTGCCGGACAAGAAGCTCATCTACGGCGGCGCCGATTCGCGGCGCGACGGCGTCGGCGCCGGGTATTAAAAAAGGAGAAGGCCATGAATATGTGGCGAACGCTGATAGCCAACCTCATTATTTTCTGCGGGATCGCGGCATCTTCGCCGGCCGTCCAAACCGCTCCGCCGGCCTTTGAGCTGCCGCTGCTCATCACCTCCGCCGGCCAGAGCGCCGATGTCTCGATCGCTTCGATGCTTGCCAAAAAAGCGGAATTGACCGCGACCCTATCCAAGCTTGCGACGGGCAAGGACCTGGAGAATCATAAAACACTCGTCCTCGTCCTGGGCGCGAGCATGAAAGGCCTGGGCTCCGCCGGCCTGGACACTGACAAAGAATACGAACGGATCCGCGCGCTTCTGGCCGAGGCCAAAAAGAAAAACATCCCCGTCCTCTGCCTGCACCTCGGCGGCGAGCAAAGGCGCGGCGAGCTCACGGACAAGATGATCGAGGAATTTCTCCCCTCCGCGAAAATGGCCCTTATCGTCAAGTCGGGAAATAAGGACGGGCTGTTCACAAAGATCTGCAAAGAGAAGAACATTCCGCTCGTCGAGATCGAAAAGACGCTCGATACCGTGGAACCGCTGAAGTCCATATTTAAAAAATAATATGGATCCACATATGTCTGTGTCCCTCAAGGTTCACCGAGGGAGAGGGACTCGAATTGCACCTTTATAATCATTAAGCATGCCTGAATACCTGATCCTCCTCCTGATGGTCGGCGTATTCATCCTGCTGGCCGTCCTGTTCAAGCTCCCGATGGGAGTATCCATCGCTCTGTCCGCCCTGGCCGGAGCGCTCGCCGGAGGGGAAGGCATCGCCCTCCGCCATCTCATCGAAGGCGCCTTCGGCTTCTTCGACCTCATCCTCATCATCGCCTCGGCCATGCTCTTCATGAAGGTCCTTCAGGAGTCCGGCATCCTCGACAGCCTGGTGGCGGTCATTCTGAAGACCTTTTATAGAAACAGGGTTCCGCTCCTCCTGACCGTCATGCTCTTTCTTATGTTCCCGGGCATGATCACCGGCTCGTCGCTCGCCGCCGTGTTGAGCACCGGCCCCCTAATCGCGCCCGTCCTGATGAAGCTCGGCCTGCCGCGGCTGAAGACGGCCGCCTTCGTGGCCCTGGGGGCTATCCTCGGCATGATCGCCCCGCCCGTCAATATCCTGGTCATGATCATGGGAGGGGGCGTGGACATGCCTTATGTCGGCTTGACCCTGCCGCTGCTGGTGATCGTCGTTCCGCTGGCCGTTATCATCGCCCTCGGGCTGGGCCTCAAAGATATAAAATCTATCTCCGCTGACGAGATGAAGGCTTTATTGCCCATATCTTTCTCCCAAAAATACGGTCTTCGTCTTTACCTGCCGCTCCTTATCGTCCTGGCCCTGATGATCATCCAAAACATCCATCTGGCGTTCATTCCGGACCTTGGCCTGCCGGCGATCTTCTTCATCGGCAGCCTGGCCGGCCTCGTCTGCGGCCGGCGCTTCAATTTTTTGAAGGCCACTCAAAAGGCGGTCGAGGAGGCCATGCCCATCCTGTCCATCCTGGCCGGCGTCGGAATGTTCATCCAGATCATGACTCTGACGGGAGCCCGCGGCTGGGCGGTCCTGACCTTTCTCTCCCTGCCGCCGGTCCTGCTGTACGCGAGCATCGGTCTCAGCATGCCTCTCTTTGGCGGAGTATCGGCCTTCGGCTCGGCTTCGATCCTGGGCGTGCCGTTTCTTCTGGCCCTGATCGACAAGAACGCCCTGATTACGTCATCGGCCCTTTCAGCTATTGTCGGGATAGGAGACCTCATGCCCCCGGCGGCCATGGCCGCCCGTTTCTCCGCCCAGGTCGTCGGAGAAAAGAGCTTTTTCAGGGTGTTGCGCTATTGTCTGGTCCCCGCAATGCTCATTCTCGCCATGGGGATCGGCGTCCTGCTCGCGGCGCCCTGGCTTGATAAAATCATGTAAGGAATATGCGGTATATCTATCATCTCATCGTTCTGTATCTCACGGGCCATCTTATCTGGTCTCTCGTCCGTGAAAAGAAGTTTTGGAAACAGGCGGGCATCGCCATGGTGCTCATCATGTTCCTTTTGAGGCTGTTCCTTATTGAATGAAATGAACGCAAGAAATGAACCGGAGGGGGGCCTGCGCCGGTCAGCCCCGATCACGCCGCTCGCCTCACGTCTATAACACACAAGGAAATATGATTTACCTTAAAAATATAAACAAAAAACAAAGACCAATCATGAAGGCCATGCTTTTCCTGGGGCTGACCCTGGCGATAAGCCTCTTGGCTTCCCGCGAGTTTCTCAGTATGCATCGCCCTGACGAAATATTTCCGAGCCAGGGTCTGACGGCCTCCCGCATGCTGAGCGATTATTTCCCGGCGCTTAAAAGCACACCCGGAGACACGCCGGTCTATGTTTATGAAGGAAAGGAGAAAGGCGGCCATATCCTCATCCTGGGAGGAACGCATCCCAATGAGCCCGCGGGCTATATAACCGCCATTCTTCTTGCCGAAAACATCCGCGTGGCCAAAGGCAAGATCATGGTCATCCCCTGGGCCAACGCGAGCGGCTTCACGCACAGCGACCCGCAGGAAGGAAGTCCCCAGCGCTTCGACATAAAGACAGCCTCGGGCCGAAGATGGTTCAAGCTCGGCTCGCGCGTCGCAAACCCCGTCCATCAATGGCCCGACCCGACGATCTATGTCAATCCCATGGGGCAAAAGCTCGCTGGCGTCGAAGCGCGGAACCTCAACCGCGCCTATCCCGGGAAAGCCAGCGGCAACCTCACCGAAAAGGTCGCCTTCGGGATTATGAAACTTATAAAAGAGGAAGCGATCGACCTCGGGATCGATCTCCACGAGTCGGCGCCCGAGTACCCTGTCATCAACGCCATCGTCTTCCACGAGAACAGCGCCGACCTCGCGGCTCTGGCCCAGATGGAGCTCCAGGCCAAAGGATACGAGTTCCGGCTCGAAGGCTCGCCGCCCAACCTCCGCGGCCTGTCCCACAGAGAATGGGGTGACGAGGCCAAGATCAAGGCCATCTTGATGGAAACCCCGAATGCCTCGCACGGCCGACTCAAAGGCAAGCCTTCCATTTCGCTCATTGTCGACGGCCAGGACAAATATTATGAAAGAGCTTCGCATCTCGGACGCCTGTTCGTTCCTTTCGGCCCTGAAGGAATTCCTCTCAAAAGCCGCGTCGGCCGGCATCTGGCCGGCCTCAACGCCATCTTAAAAAGCCTGACCGAACTCGAGCCGGAAAAATTGGTCGAAGTCGAAAACATGCCGGACGCCGCAGAGGTCCGGGCGCGCGGGATCGGCCCTTCTCTGCGGTGACCGGTGGGCGTAAGCCTGGGTCAAACCTCTATAAAAATTAGAATGAAGGAGAAAATCCGGAAACGGCTGCCGCGACTGGGGAAGGTTTAGCCTTCTCAAAGCAGAGACGCGCATTAAGATTTTCAAAAAGCCGAATTCTCTTCCTCTATCCTTAGCCGCAAGAAATAAAAGAGAACAAAAAAGATGAAATACGAAAACTTGGCTCCGCTGCTTCTAAGTTCAGGTTTCATCAATACTTAGCATTGACAAGACGCCTCCGATAATATAGGATAGTTCATCATTTTTACCCGATCATGGAAATCATCATCGCTAAGAACACGGGATTGTGCTACGGCGTCAAACGCGCTTTGAAGATCGCCCGGGAAACACGCCGCCACCGGGACGGGAAAGTCTCGACGTTGGGCGAGCTCATCCACAATCCCCAGGTCATCGCCGACCTCGAGAACCAGGGTGTCGCCTCCATCGAGGCACTCAAAGACATCAAGGAAGGCACCGTGATCATCCGAAGCCATGGCGTCTCGCCCGAGATCTACAAAATCCTGAAGAAAAAAAAGTTGGAGATCATCGACGCGACCTGTCCGATCGTCAAGAAGATCCAGAGGCTGGTCGCCAAGCTGGCCCAAGAGAACAAGGAGATCATCATCGTCGGCAACAAGGAACACCCCGAGATCAGGGGCCTCATCGGCTACAGCCGCGGCCGGGGCCGGATCGTCGAAAACGAAACACAGGTCGGACCGATGTCGTTCAAGAAAAAGCGGGCGGTGCTGGCCCAATCCACCCAGGACCCGTACCTGTTCGAGAAGGTCGCCGCCGCCCTCATCGAAAAAACAGAGGAACTCCAGGTGTTCAACACCATCTGCCACTCGACCCAGACCCGACAACGGGCCACGTCCGAGCTTGCCTCCAAGGTCAACGCCCTCTTCATCGTCGGGGGGAAGGCGAGCTCGAACACGGGCAAGCTCTACCAGATCTCCAAACGCATCCTCCCCCAGACATACTTCATCGAGAGCGCCGGTCAAATCACGCCGAAAATGCTCCGCGGAGCAAGAATCATTGGGATTTCGGGAGGGGCGTCCACGCCGCCCGAAGCCATCGAAGCCGCTGTCGAAAGAATCCAACAGAACTTCGAGCAACATTCACACGAGGAGAGTCGCGTCCAATGTCAGAGATAACCAAGCCGCCCGACAAAGATGAGAAAATGACAGCCGAGGATTACGAACACCTGATGAACAAGTACCAATACAGCACCAAGGAAGTCGCCCCGGGGAAGATCGTCAAAGGAAAGGTGATCAAGGTCACCGGAAGCCACGTGCTCGTGGACATCGGACTCAAGTCCGAAGGCGTCATCCCCATCGAGGAATTCATCGAAAGTGCCACACCGATGAAGCCGAAGGAGGGCGATGTGGTCGAGGCGGTCCTGGAGAAGACCGACCGAAAGGAAGGATACTTCGTCCTGTCTAAGAAGAGCGCGGATATCCAGAAGGCCCTGGATGTCCTGGAAAAGGCCTTCGACCACCAGACCTTCATCGCGGGAAAGATCACAGAGAAGACCAAGAGCGGCTATACCGTGAACGTGGGCATCGATACCTTCATGCCGGACTCCCACGCGGACGTCAAGATCGTCAAGGACCCGGACAAGCTCATCGGCCAATCGTTTAAATTCAAAGTCATCAAGTTCGACCGGAAAAGCGAGAACGCGGTCCTCTCCCGAAAGCTCTTCCTCCAGGACGAGAGAGAAAAGAAGCGCCGTAAGGTCTTCAGCCATCTGGTGAAGGGCCAGACGGTCAAAGGCCAGGTGAAATCCCTGACGAACTTCGGCGCCTTCATCGATCTGGGCGGCGTCGAGGGCCTGCTCCACGTGTCCGACATATCCTGGGGCAAGATCAGCCATCCGTCCGAGGTCCTTCACGTCGGCCAGGAGGTCGAGGTCCTCGTCCTCGATTTCAACGAGAAGAACGAGAAGATTTCCTTGGGCTACAAGCAATTGACGCCGGACCCCTGGGCCGACGTCCAGGACAAGTACAAGGCCGGCCAGAAGGTCACCGGCAAGGTCACGAGCCTCACCGATTTTGGCGCCTTCGTCGAGCTCGAAAAGGGCGTCGAGGGCCTCGTCCATGTCTCCGACCTGAGCTGGTCGCGGAAGATGATCCATCCCAAAAAGCTTCTGTCCATCGGCGGCGAGGTCATCGTGACCGTGCTCGAGGTCAATCCGACTTCCAAAAGGATCTCCCTCGGGCTCAAGCAATCCTCGCCCCATCCCCTTGAGGTCCTCAAGCAGAAATTTGCCCCCGGGACCCACGTCAAAGGCAAGATCACGAGCATCACCGATTTCGGTGCGTTCATGGAGATCGAGCCGGGGATCGAAGGGCTCATCCACATCTCCGATATCTCCTGGGAAAAGATCAAGCATCCCTCGGCCAAGCTCAAGGCCGGCCAGGAGGCGGAGGCCGTAATCCTCAACATCGATGTCGAAAAACAGAAGGTCTCCCTGGGCATCAAGCAGCTCGAGGGAGACATCTGGGAGGACTTTTTCGCCCGGCAGAGGACGGGAGGCCTGGTCAATGTCAAGATCGTCCGCATCGCCGATTTCGGCCTCTTCGTCGAGATCATGCCGGGCATCGAAGGCGTCGTCTTCCTCTCCGAGCTCGACGACCGGAAAATCGACAACCCCGCCGAAGTATTCAAAGTCGGGGAGGAAAAGACCGCCAAGATCATCAAGATGAACCCCAGGGACAAGAAGATATCGCTCAGCTTCCGGCAGGCTCAGATGGACATTCAGAAGGAAGAATACCAGAAGTATGTTGACAGCCAGGACGATCGGATGACGCTGGGCGACCTCATGAAAGATCAGTTTAAGATGCTCCAGACTCCCAAAAAAGCCAATAAAAAGGAGGAGAAGGCTGATGATTAAAGCCGATCTCATCAACAAAATCTCCAAGGAATTGAACATCCCCAAACAGGAAGCGGAACTAGGCGTGAATCTTTTTTTCGACACGATCAAGGACGCGATCCTCAAAGGCGAAGAGATCGAAGTCCGGGGATTCGGCAGTTTTCGTTTCCGAAACCGGCCTTCGCGGTCCGGCCGCAATCCGCGGACCGGGGACCCGGTGAAAGTCCCCCCGAAGAAGGTCCTGTACTTCAAGCCCAGCAAGCTTCTCAAGGAACTGATCAACAAGTAATGCGGTACATCGCCACACCATGGCGTGGGACCTACGTCCGGAACGTCCATAAGATGACCGGATGCGTCTTTTGCCGGGCCAAGAAGATCAAAGATGACAAGGGGGCCCATATCCTCTACCGGGGCCGGCACAGCTTCGTCATCTTGAACAAGTTCCCTTATCAGCCCGGGCATTTGATGATCGCCCCCTACAAGCACACGGCGTCCTTCGAAAGAACCGGAAAAGAATTGAGCGACGAGATGTCCGAGCTGCTGAAACTAAGCTTGAAGGCCCTGAAGAAGGCTTACCATCCCCAGGGTTTCAATATCGGCATGAACCTGGGACGCAGCGCCGGCGCGGGCATCGTGAGCCATTTCCACCTTCACGTCGTCCCCCGCTGGCCGGGCGATTCCAGTTTCATGCCTATCCTTGGCGGGACCAAGATCGTGATCGAGGACCTCGATGCGACCTTCGCCCGCCTTTATCCTCTGTTCCGGAAAGAGGGCCGAAAACGATAAACTCCATCAACATCCGAAATTCGAGGTGACCGATGCTAAAAACGATGAGAAAAAACATCAAAGCGCTCAAGCCCACGCTGTGGATCGTCATCGCCACGTTCATCATCTCCATCTTCGTCGTCTGGGGCGCGGGAGGCCGCCTGGGAGAAGGGGGGACATCCAACACCATCGCGACCATCGCCAAGGAACATATCTCGTCTGACGCCTATTTCCAGGCGCTCCGGACCCGCCTCGAGTCGCTCAAAAACGAGTTCAAGGAGATCAATCGCACGTTCATCGAGCAGCTCAACGTCCCCCAGCAGGTCTTAGAGCAGATGATCGAACAGGCACTCATCTTCGCTCTCGCCGACGACTGGATCATCCGAGCCTCAGACAAAGAAGTCGCTGACCGGATTATGAGCTTCCCCGGGCTTCAACAGGACGGGAAATTCGTCGGTTTCGAGGAATACAAACGCCGGCTGCAATGGAACAGGATCTCCATTTCCAATTTCGAGAACAGCCTCCGCAAGGACATCGTCCTCAACAAAACGGTCCAGATCCTAACGGCTGGCATCACCGCGACGCGGGACGAGATCTGGGAAAATTACGAAAAGACCAAGGATACGGCCAAGGTCGAATACCTCGCCCTGGAAAAGAACAAGGTCGAGTTCGAAAAAAAGCTCGAACCCGCCGAGGTCCAGGCCTATTTCGAGAAGAACAAGGATAAATACAAGATCCCGGAAAAACGAGAAGCGGCGTACGTCTTCCTAAAGAATAACGATCTGAAGAAAGAGATCGAGCTCAGCGAATCCGAGATTGATAAGTACTTCAAGGACAACACGGCCCAGTTCCAGAATCCCGAGAAGGTCAAGGTCAGCCGGATTTATCTCCCTTTTGCCAACAAGGACAAGGCCTTCGTCCAGGCCGAAGCGCAGAGCGTCCTGGCCAAGGTCAGGGCCGGAGATGATTTCGCCGCCTTGGCCAAGGCTTATTCCAAGGACGACAAAGCGAACGCCAGCGGCGACTGGGGCCTCTACGACTGGAGAACCTTGGCCCAGAATGAGCAGGATACGATCGTCAAGCTCGAGGCCGGGAAGGTTTCCGACCTCGTCCAGCTCGACGCCGGGATCGCGATCCTCAAAGTGACGGAAAAGGAAGCGGCCACGACGACGCCTCTCGCCGCGGCCAAGCCCCAGATCCGGACGATTCTCCAGGACCAGAAAGCGAGGGAATTGGCCGCAGAGCGCATCACGAGGCTCGGAAAAGAAGCCAAGAAAGAAAAGAATCTTGAATCGGCCGCCAAAAAAGCCGGCTTTAAGGTCCAAGCGACCGGGCTCCTAAAGAACGGCCAGGCCCTCGAGGACTTTGACCCTTCGGGTTCGATCAGCGCCGCGATCTTTAATCTCAAAGAGAAAGAGATCTCCAGCCCGATCTACACATACGGCGGCGTGGGCCTTGCCGAGATGAAAAAGTCCGAAGCCCCCCGGGCGGCGACATTCGACGAAGTGAAGACCGACGTCGAAAACGATGTGACCGAAACCAAGAAAAAAGAAACGGCGCTGGCGAAGATCAAGGAAGCCCGGGCGAAACTGACGGACAAGAACTGGGACGACATCGCCCAGAAGTACAAGCTTGAGTTCAAGACGGTCAATGAGCACAAAAAAGAGCAATACATCGGCATTATCGGGGAAAGCAAAGACATCGACAACTTGGCCTTCACGCTTCCGCTCAAGCAGGTCAGCGAACCCGTTGAATTCGAGAACGGCTATGCCCTGATCCGGGTGCTCGACCGGAAGGAAGCCACCAAGGAGGACTTCGAAAAGGAGAAGGAGACCGAGACGGCGAACCTCCTTGGGCTCAAGAAGAACAAGTTCCTTCAGGCGTATCTCACAAAATTGAAGGCTGAGAAGGGCGTCAAAATCAAATACGACTTGTTCCTCAAGGTCACCCAGGACGTCCTGTCACGCTACGAAACGGAGAAGTGATCCCTCGGGGTCAGACCTAGACATCTGACATTTTCAGTCATCCCAAGCGGCCAAAGGAAGCATAGAGAAATTCGGTGGCATGTTCTTTTGACCCAGACCCGCCAAGCCTTTGTCGGCGCGGCCTTTTTTGCCACGGACCTGCCTTTTTTCATCCTGATGCGGCGGATCAACAAAAATCGCGAGAGGTGGCGATGAATATCAAGCTTTTCATTTTGATCCTATGCGCTTTTTCTCTCCTCGCTTGCAGCACCGGACAAAAAGCCGTGATCAAGCGCGATGCCGCGCCGGCGCCTCTGCCTAAAGGACAAGAGAGCCTATTCAAAGCCGACTTCCGCTACAGCCCGCCCTGGTGGCAGACGGCCATCTGCCTCCCCTTCTCGAGCGGCTCCCCGCGGGGCATCATCGCCGCTCGTCAAATGAATGAAAATCGGGATAAAATTTGATAGGATGCAAATCTAAGAAAAGGCCGAAGACCATGACCAGCAGGGAACGGGTGATCACAGCGCTAAACCACAAAGAGCCTGATCGCATCCCCATGGATTTCGGCGGCACAGCGGTCACGGGCATGCACGTGAACATCGTCATCGCCCTCCGCGATCACTACGGCCTCGAAAAGCGGCCGGTCAAAGTTCATGAGCCCTACCAGATGCTCGGCCTGATCGAAGACGACCTGCAGACGGCTTTGGGCATCGACGTCGAAGGCGTATGCGCCGCGGAGACGCTCTTCGGCTTTCGCAACGAGAGCTGGAAGCCCTGGCGGATGGACAGCGGTGTCGAGGTCCTTGTTTCCGAGCATTTTAAAACAACAAAGGACAAGAACGGCGACACGCTCATCTATCCCAAGGGTGACCTCTCCGCCCCGCCCTCGGGCCGCCTGCCCAAGGACGGTTTCTTCTTCGACACGATCGTCCGTCAGGATCCGATCGACGAGGACAAGCTCAATCCCGAGGATAACCTGGAGGAATTCGGCCCCATCTCGAAACGGGACCTCCGCTATTTCGACGAAGCGGCGAAAGCAGCTGCGCTGACCGGCCGCGGCGTCATGGCCACGTTCGGCGGCACAGCTTTCGGCGACATCGCCCTCGTTCCTGCGCCGTTCCTCAAGTATCCCAAAGGCATCCGGGACATCGAGGAATGGTATGTTTCGACTTTGACCCGTCCATCCTATATCCATAAGATCTTTGAAAAGCAGACCGAGGTCGCGCTGGCGAACCTCGAGAAAATCCGCGGCCAGGTCAGCGACCGCGTCCAAACAGTCTTCATCTGCGGCACAGACTTCGGCACGCAGCTCTCAACGTTCTGCTCGATCGAGACGTTCCGTTCGCTTTACGCCCCGTACTACAAGCAGGTCAATGCCTGGATTCACAAAAACACGGCCTGGAAGACCTTCAAGCATTCCTGCGGCGCGGTCGAAACGCTCATTCCGGCGTTCATCGAAGCGGGGTTTGACATCCTCAATCCCGTCCAATGTTCGGCCGCCGGGATGGAAGGCGAAAAGCTCAAGGCCAAGTACGGCCCGGACATCGTCTTCTGGGGCGGCGGCGTGGACACGCAAAAGACGCTGATGTTCGGGACGCCGGCGGCGGTCCGAAGAGAAGTCCTCGACCGCTGCAAGGTCTTCGCCAAGGGCGGCGGGTTCATTTTCAACGCCGTCCACAACATCCAGGCCAATGTTCCAACCCAAAATGTCGTGGCCCTATTCGACGCGTTCAAAGAATTCCATGGGGCAAGAGGTTAATGAAATGGGCAAGAAAGCTTACGTCATCTTCGTCTCCGTCATCGCCGCCATCGGCGGCCTTCTTTTCGGTTTCGACACGGCCATCATCGCCGGCGCAACCCGCTTCCTCAAAGACCAGTTTTCGCTGAGCTCGCTCGGCGAGGGACTGGCCGTCAGCATCGTCCTCGTCGGCTGTATGGTCGGGACCTGGATCGCTGGGGTCGCAAGCGACCGGATCGGGCGAAAGCGCTTTCTTCTCGTCTCGGCTGTCCTGTTTTTTGTCTCGGCCGTCGGTTGCGCGATCCCTCAAAACCTCCTCCAATTCCTGGTCTTCCGCTTCATCGGCGGGTTGGCCATCGGGTCGGCTTCGCTCGTCTGCCCGCTTTACATCTCGGAGATCGCCCCGGCCCAGATCCGTGGGGCGCTCGTCTCGGTCAACCAAATGACCATCGTCACGGGGATTCTGCTCGCCTACTTCGTCAACTGGATTCTCGTTGGAGCGGGGCCGTCAAACTGGCGTTGGATGTTCGCCGCAGGAGCGATTCCTGCGGTTATCTTCTTCGGCCTCGTCCTGCGCGTCCCGGAAAGCCCGCGCTGGCTGGTGAAGCAGGGCCGGGAGAATGAGGCCCTCGAGGTCCTGAGCCGGGTCAATGAGCCCGGGCTGGCGTCGGCCGAAGTCCTGAACATCAAGGAAACGCTGACCCTCGAACAAGGCAGGCTTTCCGAACTTTTCAAGCCTGGATTCCGGACGGCCCTTCTCGTCGGCGTGGTCCTGGCCGTCTTTCAACAGATCACGGGCATCAACGCCGTGATCTATTACTCGCCGAGATTTTTTGAGACCGCGGGACTGGCCCGCGGCACGGCCATCCTCCAATCGACGATCGTCGGGCTCGTCAACATGCTTTTTACGATCGTGGCCATCGTGCTTGTCGACCGCGTAGGGCGAAAGCCTCTGCTGCTCGGCGCCTGCGCAGGCATGGGGATTTCGTTTATTCTTCTCGGGGCGGCCTTTAAATTCCAGCTCTTTTCCGGCGGGCTGGTGCTGGTCTTCACCCTCCTCTATGTCGCCTTCTTCGCCATGGCCATGGGCCCCATCGTCTGGGTCGTCATCGCCGAGATCTTTCCGACGCGCATCCGCGGACAGGCCATGGCCATCGCCACCGTCGCTCTCTGGTTCGCGGATTTCGTCGTATCGCTGACCTTCCCGGTGATCGCCGACAAGCTCCACGAATCCTTTGCCTTCTGGCTTTACGCGGGGATGTGCGTCATCGATTTTCTCTTCATGTGGTTCGTCCTGCCGGAAACGAAAGGGAAAACTTTAGAGGAGATCGAACGCTGCTGGTTGAAAAGTTAAAGCTGGAATCGTGTCTCCGGAAAAATAATCACCGAGGATCCCCTCCGCTTCGGGCGTCTGGCCGCCCTGGTCAATGCCACCGGCATCGTTGCCAATATGTTGTGTTAGGCTGGCTCTGTCTATTTATGATTTGGGGATGAGGACAATGGTTTGATTGAGGGTAGGGGCTGTGCCGGGGAAGACAATGTCCTGCTCGCCGGTGCGGGCTTTGATGTAATATTCGATGTCTACGCTCAGGGCGGGCAGCGTCACGGAATAGACGCTCCGAGCGACTTTCTGCAATGGAACGACTTGGTATTTTCCCTTTCCCATTTCCCTCCAATACAGCGCCGCCTCCTGGGGCGGATTCTGGGCAAGAATAATGACCTTCAGATTCAGGCTTTCGCCGGCTTCAAGGCTCGGCCGGAGCGTGGGGACGACAATGCGCGCCGGGCCCTCATAGGCGCTTGAAAGCCTCGCCTCCGGCGGCAACTCGGCGTTCAACAACTTTTTAAGCTCTTCGCCCGGCTTCTCGATCGAATCCGGCATGTTGTGCTGCTCCCAATTGGCGATCGTCCCAAGCTCGCCGGTATTGCTGACCGTCGCCAGGAGAGACCCGAAGATCGCCTTCAAGGAATTGACCATCTGGACCCGCAAGGACAGCAGCGATTCCCGGACAATGGCCCGCTTCTTATTCGGATCTTTCTCGGCCTTGGCTTTTTCAAAACTTTTATTGTATTCCGCCCAGAGACACTCAAAATGGGCGATCTCCCGCATATATTCGAAATTCTTCAGCCAGTAATCGAAGCGTTCAGCATATCCGTTCCCTTGGATATGCGGCTTCAGCACGGCCAGCTCGTCCACGAATTGGAAATTTTTCTGCACCTCATCCCAGGGCCGCTTGTCGGGAACGATGCCGCCCGGACCGTTTGTCCAGTTCACCGGGATCGGGAGCCTGCCATCGACCTTAGCTAAGATTTCGGCGATCTCCTGGGCCGCAGCCCGGCCGAACTGGTTCCTCGCCCAGTCCAAGTAGAAATCGAGCGCGGGGAGATGGCGCGGCGTTTCGGGCCAGTCAGCTTCGTAATCCAGGACTTTGGGCCCTCCGCAGTTGATTTTTTTGACGACCTTTTCACCGCTTTTCGCCACTCCCACGATCACGAGGCCCGCAATCGACGGATAGTGGATGCGGTCGCCGAAATCGATCGCCAGCCGGCCGGCCGCGACTTCGATGTTTTTGAACACGAGGTCGAGCGCCTTGTAACGTCCTGCGCGCTCAAAGATGTCCAGCTTTTCGGCAACCTTCTTGCCCTGGATGATCACATCGAAAACGCGGCCGCCTTTCCGGTCGAATTCTCCTTCGCAGAATTTGAGCCTAACCGCATATGTCCCATCCGGCACGAGCAGATGATAACCATACATGCGGTCCCGGACGTCTTTATAAACAGCCTCTTCCTTTGTTCCCGCGATCGCCCGATCGGCAAACGTCACATACTGGCCATTGACAGGACCCACCAAGTCTTTAAAATTCGCCGGCAGAGTGTTCCAGCTCTGGTCCCAAGCTGCCCGCGCCAGAGCCAGGACATTTGGCGAGAGGATCCGCGTCCGCCAGTGGATGCCCATTAAACCGTCACAGCCATATTTAAGCGCATCCGCGGCGTCGCGCCGCATCCGGCCGACCCAGAGCTGGGGCGAGGTGAGCGAAGGATCGTCTTCGAGCCAGGGAATGGCCCACTTGGACCGGCCTTCGATCCGAGCGAAATTGGGATCGACGGGCGCTTTTCCCACTTCGCGGTTGATCGTGCTCGCCGCCACTTTTTTCGGCAATACCTCGTCGAAGAGCGTCCGCCGGCTCGGCGGGCCGAGAACCCAGCCGCACGTCGCGAGGTTGAACGGGACCTTGAGCTCGTCGGCCGCCTGGACGGCCATGTCCAAATCCGTGGTCACGGTCTTGATCGCTTTGTCGCTCGCGTCCGACCAGGTCCAACCCTCATCCGTCCAGAGCCAATAATAATTCAAGGGATAGGCCAACAGGATCCTCTGGAAGATCCCCTTATAGAGATCTTTGACGATCTTGGGGTCCTTGGGATCCAGGCCCATTTTCTTCAGCCGCTCTTGGACAAGGGCCGGAATGGTCAGGGGCGTCTCGGTCCCGACGCACGTCTGAATTCCAAGGTTCCGGGCGAAGGCGAATGCTCCGCGCAGCATCGCCGCCGTCCTGTTGAAAAGCTCGTTCGACTGCTCCGACGTTTTCGGCTCAGGCATTAGGCCTTCCATGACTTCCGCACCGAAGTCGTCGCGCTCGAAAAGCTCGGCCGCCCCGAAGTGAAAATCGCCGGTCCTTTTAGGCTGATAGCCCCAGTTATGCGATCCCGGATTGGACCTCATCGTGTTCTGATAGCTCGACGGGTAGCCCGCTTGGACACGTCCATTCTTGTCATATTCGTCGGACATTCCGATCCAGACCGTCGGCTCGGCATTGGGATTCCTTTCTGGGTAGGTGTGAAGGCCGAAGAAGTTCATCCGCAGCTTGGGCAACTGTCCGAGGACGGCTTTATACGTGTCCTCGTTCCACCAGTCCGGGCCCTCGGCGAAGTCATGGAATGGCTGAATCCCCCGTAACTTGAACAAGGGCCGGCCGCTCTCATCCAGGTTGGGCATACTGAATTCGATTTTTTCCTCGGGGACGACGTCGCCGTCCAGGTAAAACCGGACGCCGAGCTTTTCTATAAAGGTATATATTCCGTAAAGGATCCCCGTCCCGCCGCCGCCGGCGATAAGGAGATGGCTTTTTCCGTTTTGTTTGACGGTCATCAATTTATATTCGCCGGGCGATAGATCGGTCAGAAGGCCAGCGTGAATTCGGTCGGCCGATAATGGTCCCTTGGCGCTCCCGGGCAGCCAGCGGCCTTTTTGGTCAAGGATGAGGCCCGGCTTTCTGAGATCCCTGAAAGAGTCGATCCTGATGATCGGCACAAGCCCGCCGGTGCATAAATACAAATAGCGCCTCAGCTCCGCCGCGCCGAACCGCTCGAGCGCCGGGGCGTCTTTCGCGATATATATCACCGGCCCTTTGGCCCCGCGGCCGCAGCCGGCCAGGGCCAGCACGACCAAGGCAAGGATGAAAAGACGCTTGCGATTCATGATGGCTCGACTCCTTAGGACCGGATGAGTTCAAGGAAGAGCTTAAGGACCGTCGCTTCCAGGGCATTCTTAAAACACGCCACCGATTCTTCGAACCCGCCCGCGAGATGGTCGGCGATATACATCGGGCTCCCGACGCTGACCAGGACTTTACCGGGAATGATGAACGGAAGCTGGGTCCCATAAATCGCCAGGGGCGTCACCGGCACGCGGATTCCATACTGTTCGTTCATGTTATAGGCGATGATGGACGTCCCGCGGCCGAACGTTTTGACATACGGATTCGGGTCTTGCGGAACGACGCTGCCCCTCCCCTGGAGGGCGATGATGGCCCGGCCGGCCTTGAGATACTCCTGGCAGCGGAGGACGGCTCCCCGCTTCCCCTGGCTATAGAGGTCCACGGGAATGGTCCCGATCTTGGCGATATTGGAGGAAACATACCTGACGAAAAGGGACTTGAACGGGATGAGCAGAAAATTCAGCAACGCTCCGAAGTTCTTCAGATGCCGTTTGAGATGTTTTTTGACGAGGAAATTCAGCTCTTCTTTGGTGAAGACCTGTTTGTTGGCCGTGAAGAATATCGGACGGGGAATAACGCGAAGAACCGTTGCCACGTCCTTAAAACTTCCGCAGTGGTTGCCGACGATGATGTTCGGGCCTTCCCTGACGAAATTCTCCTCGCCCCGGACGATGATCTTTTTCCCGAGAAGGGCGAGCCGGACCATGACCCTGACGACGGGTTCAAACCTCTTAAGTTCTTCTTCGAAACTGAGCATCGCTTGTTGGCTCTCATTTTAGTCCATGCAGATGTCCTTGTAAATGTGAAACAATCATGATAATTTTATTCCGACCGCCTCGAGAAGGAGAAACGCATGGCCATCCTCATCCGCCAAGCCGGGGTGAATTCTCCCAGCTCGCTCGGGCTGAAAGATATTCTGATCGCGGGGAACAGGATCGAAGCCGTCGGCGAACCGGGCAAGATCAAGCTTCAAGGCGTCAACGTCGAAACAGTCGAGGGAAAGGGAAAATTCCTGCTTCCCGGTCTGATCGACAGCCACGTCCATATCTTGGGGGGCGGAGGCGAAGGCGGCCCGGCGACAAGGGCGCCCGAGATCGCCGTCGAAGACATCATTTCGAGCGGCGTCACGACGCTCATCGGCTGCCTGGGAACGGACGGGATCACCAGACATATGACCTCGCTCCTGGCCAAAGCCCGGGCCCTCGAAGTCGAGGGGATCACGACGTACATCTATTCCGGATCTTACGAAATTCCGGTGAAGGCCATGACCGGAAGCGTCCGCTCAGATCTTGTCCTCATCGACAAAGTCATCGGCGCGGGCGAGATCGCCGTCTCCGACCACCGCTCTTCGCAGCCGACGTTCGAAGAGATCGCCCGGTTGGCTGCGGAATGCCGCGTCGGAGGCATGCTCGGTGGAAAAGCCGGCGTCCTCCACATCCATATGGGAGACGGAGGGAAGAGGCTAGAGCTTCTTTTTCGACTCATAAAAGAGACGGAAATTCCCGTGAGCCAGGTCATCCCGACCCATGTCAACCGCAACCGCCAGCTTCTGGATGAAGCCATCGAATATGTCCTGGCCGGGGGCTATATGGATTTAACTGCGGGCGTCGATCCCGAAGACGAGAGCGATTCCGACGTCAGCGTCGAAACAGCGGTCCGTCTCTGTCTCGAAAAGAATGTCCCTCTTGCTCAAGTGACCGTGAGCTCGGACAGCAACGGCAGCCTGCCCGTGTTCGACAAACTCGGAAACCTCGTCGGGCTGACGATCGCCACCCAAAGGACGCTTTTTAAAAAGTTCCGCTCGCTCGTCGGGAGAACGATCCTCACCTTGGAACAGGCGGCCCAACTTTTCGCCGCCAATCCCGCCCGTTTCTATAAGCTCCATCAAAAAGGAGAGATCAAAGAGGGAAAGGATGCCGACGTGATCCTGCTCGATCAGGATCTGAACCTGACGGACGTCATCGCCAAAGGGCGGATCATGATGACGGGCGGGAAACTACTGGCCAAAGGGACATTCAAATAAATAAAATGGTGGCATGGACCGAGGGGACACATTAGAAGTTCCTTTCCTCTCGATATATGTCCCCGCCTCTAATTCTTGACGAAAGAGGACAAGGCCATGAATAAAGAAAATATCGCCAATCCCCCAACCCAAAAAAAACCATCGCTTGGCATCGCCCTGCTGCCACTCATCATCATGGGGCTCCTCCTCGGCGTCGGCTACGGCGTGTACAAGATCCGGCCGCAGGTCTTGCTCGTCTGCGCGGCCTTCTTGACGGGCTGCCTGGGTTTCCTTCTGAAGTTCAGCTGGAAAGACATGGAGCGCGGCATCGTGGACAGCATCCACAGGGCTATGCCCGCTATTCTGATTATGCTGACGGTCGGCGTTTTGATCGGGTCCTGGATGGCCAGCGGGACCATTCCCATGGTCATCTATTACGGGCTGAAGCTCATCTCGCCGAAATTCTTTCTCGTGACGGCCTGCCTCGTCTGCAGCATCACGGCCCTGGCCACGGGAACATCATGGGGAGCGATCGGGACCGTTGGCGTGGCCTTCATGGGGATCGCCATGGGGCTCAACATCCCGCTGGGCATGGCGGCCGGAGCGATCGTCGCCGGCGCCTATTTTGGGGACAAGATGTCTCCGTTCTCCGACATCCCGAACCTGGCCGCGGTGACGGCCGGGGCCAACCTCTTCGACCACATCAAGCACATGATGTGGTCGGCGGTCCCCGGCTGGCTGCTCGGCCTGATCGTCTATTTCTTCGTCGGA
>Ga0105152_10000099_pt1 | contig 19818 bp, 18 predicted proteins | sample LakBais05cmmetaG_FD_81534 | JGI IMG/M metagenome (GOLD analysis project Ga0105152, IMG submission 81534) | Lake sediment microbial communities from Lake Baikal, Russia to study Microbial Dark Matter (Phase II) - Lake Baikal sediment 0-5 cm | ecosystem: Environmental > Aquatic > Freshwater >...
TACAGTAAGCGCAGCGATTGGAGCATCCGTCGGCGATCTTCAGGTAGGCTGTCGCGGTGAAGGGGGGCAACAGGCGGGGATGGTCCGCATTCATGAGAAAATCGGGTTTGGAGACAACGGAGCGGGAACGCCGAAGGTGGGATTGAATGGGGACAGATTTCAAATCTGTCCCCATCTTCCGGAGATGCCGTATGATATTAGGTACTTCAGATATGCCAAGGAAAAGGTCCACTTCAGGGATTTCTTTTTCCAGGGTTCTGCCGTAACGCTGGGGAAGACAACCTGTTACGACCAGATGCTTCAGGGCACCGGTTTTTTTATGCCGGGCCATGTGAAGGATTTCGTCGATGGCCTCTTCCCTGGCCGGCAGGATAAAGGCGCACGTGTTGATCAGGATCACCTCGGCGGCTTGTGGCTCCGCAATGATCCGGAACCCCTGACCGACCAGGATGGCGGCCATCACCTCGGCATCCACCTGATTTTTAGGGCAGCCGAGACTGACGATGTGCAGTGTACGGTTTTTCACTTGGCGTGTTTTTTGACCAGAACTTTCCGGGGCTTTGCGCCGTCGGAGGGTCCCACAATTCCTTCCGCTTCCATGCGTTCGATCATGCGGGCCGCCCGGTTATAGCCTATTTTCATGTAGCGCTGCACCAGGGAAATGGAGGCCTGCCCCAGGTCTGTGACCAGCTCCACGGCTTCGTCGTATTTTTCATCATAGTCGGCTTCCGCTTTTTCTCCATCCGGAGATTCGTGTTGATATTCGGCGATGGACTGATCGTAGGCCGGTGTGGCCTGATTGCAGAGAAAGGCGACGATACGGTCAATCTCCTTGTCGGAGACATAGGCCCCGTGGATTCGCACGAGCTTGGACGCGCCGGGGGGAATAAAGAGCATGTCCCCGGACCCCAGCAGCTTCTCGGCGCCGTGCTGGTCGATGATTGTCCGGGAATCAACCTTGGACGAGACCTGGAACGAAATACGGGTAGGGAAATTGGCTTTAATCACCCCCGTGATGACATCCACGGAGGGCCGCTGGGTGGCCAGAATCAGGTGGATTCCCGCCGCCCTGGCCATCTGTGCAAGACGGGCGAGGGATTCTTCCACGTTCCGCTGGGCCACCATCATCAGGTCAGCCAGTTCATCGATCACGATGACGATGTAGGGCAGTTTCTGACGATTGGCGATGTCGGCAGGAAGCCGTGGAAAAGCGACCTTGGATCCCTCATGGCCATCATCATGATCGTCATCCCTTTCCCTTATCGGCGGCGTGACTTTTCCCTTGCCGCTGCGCGACTTATCGATGAGGCGGTTGTATGAATCGATGCCTTTGACGCCGAGCTCACTGATGGCTTCGTATCGACGCTCCATTTCCTCCACGGCCCATCGGAGCACCAGGGATGCCTTTTTGGGATTCACCACCACGGGATGGAGAAGATGGGGAATCCGTTCATAGGCGGACAGTTCCAGTCTCTTTGGATCGATCATGAGAAATTTGACGTCGTCTGGCGGCGCTTTGAACAGGATGCTGCAGATCATGGCATTAAGGCAGACGCTCTTGCCGGAGCCGGTGGTCCCGGCGATCAGCAGGTGGGGCATCCGGATGAGATCGGTAATCACCGGGCTGCCGACGATGTCCACGCCCAGGGCGATTGGAAGCTTGAGCGAAGATTGAAGAAAGGCTTCGTGGTCGAGAACATCCAACAGTTGCACCGGTTCACGGGAGTTGTTTGGTATCTCGATACCGACGGCTGCCTTTCCCGGAATCGGGGCAATGATCCGGACACTCGGCGCCCGCAGGGCCAGGGCCAGGTCATCAGATAAATTAGTGATTTTATTTATTTTTACGCCAGGCGCCGGTTCAAGTTCGTACATGGTGATCACGGGCCCCGGCTTGACTTCTACAACCTTTCCCTCCACGCTGAAATCCGCCAGCTTTGTTTCCAGTATCCGGGCCGTGGCAATTAGACTGTCACGCTTCATCCTTGTGTCCTTGCGGGGGATCTGGTCGAGAAGGGTCAGCGGCGGCAGATTGAATTTACCGCCGCTGCTCCGGACAAAATCGAAATGCGTCTGTGACGCCTTTACGGGACGGATCGTTTCCGTCTTGACCGGCGGCTCATCGATGACCAGCTCTGTTGCTTTCTTCATTTTCATGGCGGGGATTATTTTTCTTTCCCGCAACTTGTCCACCAGCCTCGTCGACAGGCCTGTACCCCTGAGCCATAGGGCCAGCAGATGTCCTTTAAATTGCGTGATGAAGGAGACGATGGACAAATCAATCAGGATCATCAGGGCTATGATCAGAACAACGACCAGGACGATGTAAGCGCCGATATGGCTGAGGAAAGCGCCGAAAAATCTGTCCAGGAGATGTCCCAGGAGTCCGCCGGGGCGGAGCGGGATACCATAAATCGGTATGTCCGCCAAAGACACGGCGGCGAGACCGGATGTGGCCAGCAGCAGCCCTGAGAAGGCGTTGATGCCGACAACTCCGATGCGAAAATTTGCGTCGAGGAAATATTTAAAGGCGATCACTGCAAAGAAGACCGGAAAACACAGGGCGCCGATTCCGAATAATCTCAATAAGGAGTCGGCGCCGTAGGATCCGAATGACCCGATCAGGTTATGGGTTTTGACGGTTCCTGCAACGAAATGGGTAAAAGAGGGGTCCGAAGGATGGTAGGAGGACAGGGCAAGCAGCAGAAATATGGCAACGGCAAGGTTGATGACCCCGGCGATTTCTCTTGACCTTTTGAAACCTGATGGCGTGAGTGTCATGTTCCCTATCGCCTGGATGGCAAATTATAACTCCCGGTGGGCTGAGATGTCTGATGCCGCCGGTGATCGCTTGACCGTTTCGGATTGTGTCCCACGATTGTAATTGTTCACGATAACGTTCCGCACGTGTTCAATTAACTGTGCACGGTTTTCAACCGTATAACCGCTCACGGCGAGGGGCTTGTCGATTATGATGGTGACTTTGCCCGGATTGATCTGCAAAGAACGCTTGGGCATGATCGCACCCGTGCCGACAATAGAGACGGGGATGATCGGGACACCGGCCTGGATGGCCAGGTGAAACATGCCCTGCTTGAAGGGCTTAATGACGCCGTCCTTGCTTCGTGTTCCCTCGGGAAAGGTCATGACGGATTTTCCCTCTCTGATTTTCTGTGCTGCGATAGCGAGGCTCTTCAGGGCTTTTTCATGGTTCTGCCGGTCAATTTCGATATATCCGGCGTTTCTCATTGCACCGCCAAAAATGGGGATCTTAAAGAGCTCTTTTTTGGCAATCCAGCGGAATTGCCCGGGAACGAAACCGAGAAGGACTAAAATATCAAAATCGCTCTGGTGATTGGACATGAAGATTTGCGGTTTTCCGATCAGTACGTTTTCAGTTCCGACCACCTCCACGCGGGTACTCGACAGCAACAACAGAATTTTTGCCCAGATCCTTGCCATATGGTGTATCTTGTTTTCGCCGGGTGAGATCAGGCCGAAGATAATGCAGCATGCCGACACATAGCCAGTGACCGCGATCCCGAGCATCAAGATAATCATTGAACGCAGCATAATCATCCTCAGTCGTGGAGGGATATGGAATACCCCAACTCAACTGTAGATATCTAACCCATGCTGCGATTGAAGTCAACAAGGATTGTAAGCAAATGCCGGTTTTCTTGTTTAGAGAGAATCCTTTAATATAGAAAAGCATTGACAAAAAAATGCTAATAGGAATAAAGTAATAAATTAAAACCTGAAACTTACCTTCAGCCGCTCAAGTTACCAACCTCATGGCGGAGTGGGAAGACATGAATGAAGATACTGAATCAGAAAAAGGCCCTTGAAATTATTGACCGGTTTTCGCAGGCAAAAGTCCTGGTTGTGGGCGATCTGATGATCGACCATTTTATCTGGGGGAAAGTTTCGCGGATTTCTCCGGAGGCGCCTGTGCCCGTTGTGGAGGTTGATGCAGATCATCTGCTGCTGGGCGGTTCGGCCAACGTTTTGCATAGCATCCACGCCATAGGCGGCAGAGGGTATGTATCGGGCATCGTTGGCGCGGATAAGATGGGGAAAAAGCTGGTCAGTGAATTTCGCAAACGGAAGATTGACACGCAGGGTGTTGTCGTGGAAGCCGATCGACCGACCACGCTGAAAACAAGGATTGTGGCTCACAGCCAGCAAGTGGTGCGGTTTGACCGTGAAAGCCGCCAACCCGCGACTGCTGACAGCATCGAGCGGATGATAACCTATATTCGCGCATTGCGGGATGAGTTGGGCGCAATTGTTATTTCCGATTACGGCAAGGGCGTGATCACGAAGACCTTGCTCGACGGCATTCGGGATCTGGTGCGAGACAGAAAAATTATCGTCTGCGTCGATCCGAAGAAAACGGATTTCTCGCTTTATGAAGGGTTTGATATTATTACGCCCAATCATCACGAGGCAGGCCGGGCTGTCGGTGTTGAACGGGTGAGCCGCGAGAACCTGATCGAGGTGGGGACGACCCTGCTGAGCCGCTACCGTTATCAGGCGCTCCTCGTTACGCGGGGTGAGGAAGGAATGTCCCTGTTTGAAAAAAATGACCGTATCCATCACACCTTATTTCCTACCCAGGCGCGAGAAGTTTTCGATGTCACCGGGGCGGGAGACACGGCGATCGGGGTTTTTGCCCTCTGTATGGCTTCCGGGGCAACATTCAAGGAAGCCGCTTTTCTGGCAAACCATGCCGCAGGAATTGTCGTTGGCAAGGTCGGTACATCAACGGTCTCTCAGGCGGAACTCAGAAGAGTGCTATGAGCAGCCCCAGGCATGCGGATGCAGTCAAGCTCGTGATGAGCGTCATTTCTGCCGAGGAGGGGGGCTTTCGTGACGTGATGCAAATCCTGGCTGCGCATTTCGGCAGACCCGATTTCATCAGCGCACAGATGCCCTTTGACTATACGAGCTACTATGAAAAAGAGATGGGACGATCCTTGACCCGGCGCATGGTCAGTTTTGATAAACTCATCCCGCCCGAATCTCTTCCTGACGTCAAGCTGCTGACCAACCTCGTTGAGGAGCAGTTTTCCAGCGATGAGCGCAGAAAGGTCAATATTGATCCGGGCTATCTCTCTCCGGCGCACTTGATTCTGGCGACGGGGAAGGGGTATACGCATCGCCCCTATCTCAGAGACGGCATTTACGCCGACCTGACGCTGATTTTTACCGACGGGGCGTTTAGCGCCCTCCCCTGGACCTACCCTGATTATGCGGGTCAGGAGGTGATGGCTGCATTGACTAAAATTCGCGATAAGTATATCGTATCATTAAAGGCTTTAAAGGCTGCCCGAAAGGATGATGGGGATGGTTCGTAGTATGACGGGTTACGGCCGCGCCGAGGCAATCTTGGACGGTCAGAAAATGGTTGTAGAAATAAAGTCCCTGAACCATCGCTTTCTGGAAGTCTCTCTGAGGATTCCAGCCTCGCTGTCTGCGCTTGAAATGGAAATTAAAAAAAAGATCGCGGAACCGCTGCTACGCGGCAAAATCGATGTGATCATCCGCAGGGATGCTCAGGGCGGTGCGGAGAATGGCCACCCCCTGGCGTTAAATTTACCCCTGGCCCAGAATTACTATAATCTGCTGACGCAATTAAAACAATCCCTGGGCTTGAAGGATGATATCCGTCTGGAGATGATTGCAGCCCAGAAAGATATCTTCCAGCCGGTGGAGCCGTCTCAGGACATGACGGTGCTCTGGCAGAGATTGGCAATGGTTCTGGATGAAGCGCTGGCCGGTTTGATGGGAATGAGGCGACGGGAAGGGGAAATCCTTGTACAGGACCTGTCGGCCCGTCTCGATCTGATGGCGCTGCTGTTAAGCGGGATTGAAGCAAAGACGCCTCGTGTCGTTTTGGAATATCAGAGACGACTGACGGACCGTGTTCGGGAGATGACCAGCGGTTTGATGATCGATGAGGCCCGTTTAAGTCAGGAAGTTGCTATGTTTGCTGAAAAAAGTGATATTACGGAGGAGATTGTCCGTTTTCGGAGTCACATTGGGCAGTTTCAGGAAATGCTCAATAGTGAAGATGCGATTGGCAGAAAAGTCGATTTCCTGATCCAGGAGATGAATAGAGAAATCAACACAATCGGTTCGAAAAGCAGTGACGCGGATATATCAAAGCAGGTGATTGAAATAAAAAGTGAGCTGGCAAAGATAAGGGAACAGGTGCAGAATCTTGAATGAATCCGAAAAACAGGGAGCCGCGGGATCAGCCCATTCTGCAAGGTCTTCTCTGTTCATGGTGGTTTCGGCGCCGTCGGGGACGGGAAAGACATCCATTTGCCGTGAATTCCTCAAGCTTTGCCCGGATATCCGGTTTTCGGTCTCCTCCACGACCAGGCCGCCGCGCCCGGGTGAGAAAAATGCTGTGGATTATTATTTTATCTCTGAGGCAGCCTTTCAGGAGCAGATTAAAGAGGGGGCCTTTGCCGAATGGGCGGAAAATTATGGATACTATTATGGAACGGCCAAAGAAAGCATGCAGAATCTTCTATGCTCCGGCTGTGACCTGCTCCTGGACATCGAACCTGTGGGGGCAAAGGCCCTGAGAAAGAATTATCCGGGCGGCGTCTTTGTTTTTGTCCTTCCCCCATCCCTGGAAGCTTTGAAATCCAGATTGAACAGACGGGGCGAGATTGCGGAAGTGATGCAAATACGGCTTGGCAAAGCCATGGATGAAATCAAAGAGATTGTGTGGTATGATTACATTATTATCAATGAGGATCTCCAGGATGCCGTCGATTGCCTGAGGTCCATCTACATTGCCGAAAAATGCCGACGGGAAAGGTTGGCGGAAAACATAAGACATTTTTTGGGATAAACGCTGTTCGTTCTTTCAGGTATAATAACCGAAAATATTTGTAATCTGATGGAGGTTTGAAATCAATATGGCAAGGATTACGGTTGAAGATGCTTTGCGGCATTCAGCGAATCGCTTTGCGCTCGTGATGTTGACGGCAAGGCGCGCCAAACAGCTTTTGAAAGGTACGCAGCCCCTGACCGATATCAAGCATAACCGTGAGGTCGTCGCTGCGCTCAGGGAAATTGCCGCGGGAAAGGTAACACACGCCCACCCGGAGTACCTGGTTGGGGTCCGGGACACCTATCGTCCGATCGGGGATGAAACAGAGTATGTTGGCGATGAGGAATATTCAGAGTAATGCCTTGAGACAACGGGCAGTCGAGCGACTGATTTTTGCCCTTGATGTCGGAGCGGACCTCCCGGAGACGCTTTCCTGGGTTGACCGCCTGCAGGACCACGTCGGGCTGTTCAAGGTTGGCAAGGAGTCGTTTACCCTTCACGGGCCTGAGATTGTCCGGCAGATCATTGGTCGGGGTGGCAGGGTATTCCTGGACCTGAAGTTTCATGACATACCCAACACCGTAGCCAGGGCTTCGGAAGGTGCCGTCAAGCTGAATGTTTCCATGCTCAACATCCATGCCATGGGTGGGAAAAAAATGATGCAAGAGACCGTTGCGGCTGTCCGGAGATTGTCGGAGGCGATGCAGAAGCCCATGCCTGTTATTCTGGCTGTAACGGTGCTGACCAGTTTGAATGACGAGGATCTCCGGGGGCAGGGGTTTCGCTGTTCTGCAGATGCGCTGGCACTGACCCTTTCCAGGATGGCACAGGATGCCGGCGTGACCGGCGTTGTGGCGTCACCGCAGGACATCGTCGCCATCCGGGAGGGCTGCGGCCGCGATTTCCTCATTGTTACCCCCGGCATTAGAAGCGACGGCGCTGTTCGGGACGACGACCAGAAAAGGACGTTGACGGCAGAAGAGGCCATTCGCAGCGGAGCTGACTATCTCGTGGTCGGCCGCCCTATCCGTATGGCCGACGATCCGATCTCTGCTGCGGAACAGATCATTGAAAAGATTTCAGCAGGTCTCCAGATGAGGGAGCATTGAGAAGGGCAATAGAAACCGGGATCATGACATGGAGATCATTTACGGGATCAATCCGCTGGTAGAGGCGCTGAAGCTGGAGCCTTGCCGGCTTGTGAGCCTTGCTGTTGCGAGCGGGAGGATGAAAGAAGCGTTGCAGGCCATCCTGAATCTGGCTGAATCAAAGAGAATTCCGGTCGAGTTCAAGGAAAAGAGAGAGATTGACAAGCTGGCCGGTTACGGGTTGCATCAGGGCGTCATCGGATTCTATCCGTCTTTTGACTATGCAGATCTGAATCAGATCATGAAACGTCGCCATCCGGGGTTTTTATACCATCTGGTTCTTCTGCTGGACGGGGTTACCGATCCCCAAAATCTGGGGGCCTTGATCAGGACGGCCCACTGTCATGGCGCAAACGGGGTGATTATTCCCGAACACCGTTCCGCCGCAGTTACAGCGGCCGTGATTAAGGCGTCTGCGGGAGCGGCCTTGCTGACGCCGGTTGCCCGCGTCGCCAACCTATCCAGGGCAATGGAAGATTTGAAGAAACAGGGGTTCTGGATCTATGGTGCCGATAACCAGGCAGGTCAGAATATTCATGGTATGACTTGCCAGGGACATATCGGTCTGGTGATGGGTTCCGAAGGCCGTGGTATGAGACCGCTGGTTCGGAAGCAATGCGATTTTCTCGTGTCCGTTCCTATGTTTGGAAAAGTCGATTCCCTGAATGTTTCTGTGGCAGCGGGGATCATCCTTAATGACATCGTCCGTAAATGGGCCAATGCGGAAGGAGCTGAATGATGCCGGTATTAGTTTGGGAAGCTGAGACCCGGAAGGGCGAAATCAAAAAGGGAGAAATGGACGCCGCCAATGATGCGGCGCTGCGAGGCCTTCTGCGCAGACAGGGATTCAAATCAATCAAAATCAAGACGAAACCCAAGGAATTGTCGGAGTATCTTCCGTTCCTTAAACAGGGCGTAAAAGAAAAAGACGTGGTGGTCTTTGCCCGGATTTTCGCCACCATGATTAATGCGGGACTCCCGCTGATTCAGTGCCTAGAACTGCTTGCGCAACAGGAACAGAACAAAACCTTTGCCAAAGTAATCAGGACCATCAAGGAAGATATCGAGGGGGGAGCCACCCTCTTCGACTCCCTCAAAAAGTACCCCAAAATTTTCGATGACCTTTTTGTCAATCTGGTTGCCGCCGGTGAGAGCGGGGGTATTCTTGACGTCATTCTTCAGCGCCTTTCCACTTATATGGAGAAGGCCATGAAACTCAAAAGCAAGGTCAAGGGGGCGATGACCTACCCGGCCAGCGTGCTCGTGATTTCGGTGGGCGTTGTCGCCCTTCTGCTCCTGAAGGTCATTCCGGTCTTCCAGAAGATGTTCGAAGGTATGGGCGGGGAGCTGCCTGCGCCAACCCAGTTTCTGGTCGATGCCAGCGCCTTCATGCAGAACTACTGGTACTACATGGCCGGGGCCCTGATTGCAGCCTATATAGCCTTTAACCGGTTTAGAAGTACTGAAAAAGGAAAGCTGATCGTTGACCAGCTGATTTTGAAATCTCCCGTGTTTGGTCCGCTGTTGAAGAAGGTTGCCGTGTCAAAGTTTACCCGCACCATGGCGACCATGATGTCCAGCGGCGTTCCCATTCTGGACGGCCTGGCCATAGTCAGCAAAACGTCCGGAAACAAGATCATTGAAAACGCCCTGATGAAAGTGAGAAAAAGCATCAGTGAAGGAAAGACCATTGCGGAACCGTTGCTGGAGACGGGCATCTTCCCGCCGATGGTGGTGCAAATGATTGCCGTTGGCGAAGCGACCGGCGCCCTGGACACAATGCTGGCGAAGATTGCTGATTTTTATGATGATGAAGTGGATGCCGCAGTGGACGCTATGACGGCATTGCTGGAGCCGTTCATGATGGTTTTTCTGGGGGGGGTTGTGGGCGGCATGATTATCGCCATGTACCTGCCCATCTTTAAGATGGCGTCGGTCGTTGGCGGTTGACCGTCAGCCAAAATAAAGAATGGTCGGGATGGCGCGATTTGAACGCGCGACTCCTGCGTCCCGAACGCAGTGCCCTACCAGACTGGGCCACATCCCGATATGTGCTACGATATAAAATTTGTGATTAATTGTCCATCTTTATTTTAGTGCCGGATAAAGAAAAAATTGGAGGCGCAAACGCCAGTGATCATCTACGATCTAAAATGCAAGAAAAATCATGAGTTTGAAGGCTGGTTCAAAGACAGGGCGGCTTTTTTGCAGCAGAAAGACCTGAACCTGATCACCTGTCCGGTCTGCGGCAAGGCAGGCGTGGAAATGGTCCCCTCAACCTTGGCTATCCTGGGTCGCGATCTGAAGGTATCGGAAAAAAAACAAAATAGGGCTCTGTCCCCCGTGAAGGCGATGCAATTGTTGAATGAGTTCCTTGAAAAGAATTTCGATGACGTGGGCGACTCATTCAGTAACGTGGCGATGAAAATCCATGATGGCGAAGAAGAGGCCAGAAATATCAAGGGAACCACGACCCGCCAGGAAGAAGAGCTGCTCCGTGAGAAAGGGGTCCCGTTCTTCAAAGTTCCCGCCATGAAACTTGATAGCTGAAGCCTGCATGTTTTTTCATGTTGCAACTGAATTGAGTCAGCTGTCCGCAAACGGCGATCAATTTTGCGAAGCACTTGTTGGAATGAATCATTTTTTTAAGATAGGGATTTACGATTGAAAACGCTATCTCACAGCATCTTGAGCACCATCGGCCATACCCCCCTTATTGAGATGTCAAGGTTGAATTTTAATCCTAAAATAAAAGTTTTTGCAAAAATGGAGAATTTCAACCCGGGCGGCTCCATCAAGGACAGGGTGGCGCTTTTTATGATCGAAGGTGCGGAGAGGCGGGGTGATCTCACGAAGGAAAAGATCATCCTCGAAGCCACCAGCGGGAATACCGGCATTGGCCTGGCACTTATTGCTGCGGCAAAGGGCTACCGGTTGTGTCTGACCATGTCGGAAGCCGCCAGCGAGGAACGGAAAAAAATACTCAAAGCCCTGGGGGCTGAATTATATTTCACCCCGGCCGCTCAGGGGACCGACGGCGCGATTGAAATGGCCTATGGCCTCATGCGCGAGCATCCGGGCAAATATTTTGGAACGGATCAATTTAATAATGAGGACAATGTGGCGGCCCATTACCATGGAACGGCGGAGGAAATCTGGCGTCAAACCGATGGGATGGTGACGATGGTGGTGACAGCGCTGGGAACGTCGGGAACGGCGATGGGGGTTTCCAAGCGCCTGAAGGAGTTGAACCCGCAGATCATGATTATCGGGGTGGAGCCCTATCTTCAGCATAAGATTCAAGGTCTCAAGAACATGAAAGAATCCTACCAGCCCGGTATTTACGATCGGAGCCGTCTGGATGAAAAAATAAATATCCTCGATGAAGATGCTTTTGAGATGGCCCGGCGTATGGCCCGGGAAGAGGGCGTACTGGTGGGAATGAGCTCGGGTGCGGCCATGCATGTGGCCTTACAGAAGGCCAGGGAACTGCAAGAAGGCCTGATCGTGGTCATCTGCCCGGACAGCGGCGAGCGATATCTCAGCACGGAGCTTTTTACGGATAAGGCCCAGACGACGCTGCGACTCTTCAATACACTAACAAGGGAAAAAACTTTTTTTAAGCCCATCAATGCAGAAGAGGTCCGCATTCACTCATGCGGGCCGACGGTGCATGGGGTGCCGCATATTGGCAGCTACCGTCGCTTCGTTGTTTCCGATATGATCCGGAGGTATCTTGAATTTAAGGGATATCATGTGCGTCATGTTATGAATATCGTCGATCTGGCAGACCGTTCCATCAAGGGGGCTGAGCGCGCCGGCCTGGAACTCCATGCCTTCACCGAACGGAGCATGACCGCATTTCTGCGAGATATGGACAAGCTCAACATCAGAAAAGACAAGGATTACCCAAGGGCCAGCGAACATGTGGAAGACATGCTCAAATATGTGGAAAAGTTGATGGAAAGGGGTTATGCTTACGAAAAACTGAGGTCTGTCTATTTTGATATTTCCAAACTCGATGACTATGGTTGCCTCTCCCATATCGATCTGGGTAAAGTAAAGCAGGGAAGGACCGTTGAACAGGATGATTATGAAAAAGACAGTCCTGTTGATTTCACCCTCCTGAAAAGATCAACCCTCAATGAATTAAAACGGGGCATTTATTTCAAAACACGCTGGGGCAATGTCCGTCCCAGCTGGCATCTGGAATGTGCCGCCATATCTCTGAAATATCTTGGAGAAACATTTGATATTCATGCCAGCGGGGCGGATATTGTTTTCCCCCACTGTGAGAATGTCATGGCCATCGGGAAGGCCGTTACGGGGAAAAGGATGGCCAACTATTGGCTGAATACGGAACTGCTGATGATCGACGGTAAAAAAATGTCTCGTTCTCTCAATAATGTTCTTACGATAGAAGATTTGGAAATGCGGGGATATCATGGTCCGGAGATTCGGTTTTTTCTGTCGAGCGCGCATTACCGCAAGCCGCTGAACTTCACTTTCGGCGCACTGGACACGGCAAAGAATACCGTACGCAAGCTGAATGGATTCATTCAGCGGCTGATCCGCTATCGCCCCGGGACTGGATTTTCCGACACAGATCAATGCATCTATGATGTCAATCAATCCTTCACGAACGCCATGGATGATGATCTGAATGTTTCAGCAGCCTTGGCTTGCCTTTTTGAATTTGTGAAAAAAATAAGTGTTCCGCTCTCCCGTGCCCATCTGCATGAAAAGGAGAGGGATCGTATCCTTGCGATGATGAAAAAAATGGATGGCGTCCTTGGGGTGATGAACTTCGAGGAGGAGGTCATCGGCGAAGAAGTCTGGAAGCTTTTGCGGGAAAGAGAAGCACTGAGGCGGTCCGGCCACTGGAAAGCATCGGATGATTTCCGGGACAGGCTCTTGACCATGGGCATTGAAGTTTCCGATACGCCCGAGGGAATGGTGTGGCGTTTGACAAAATAAAAAAATAAATCTTGACAAACATCGTCATAGAAACTAATGTTGCAAATTCGCGTGAGTCATACGAGCAGGCGAGTAGTTGTTTTTTTTGGGCAATGTCGTTTTATATGTAGTGAAATTATGGGCTTAACGCCTTGCTTGAGCTGGCGTAGCTCAACAGGTAGAGCAGCTGATTTGTAATCAGCAGGTTGCGGGTTCGAGTCCCATCGCCAGCTCCAAATATTTGTTTGGCTTTTGGAGGGGTTCCCGAGTGGCCAAAGGGAGCAGACTGTAAATCTGCCGGCGTAGCCTACGGAGGTTCAAATCCTCCCCCCTCCACCAGTATTCATACGAAATGTGACCCATGGTCGGGGTGGCCGGCAAGGGGGAATCGGCTGTCTGTTGAGGCGGGAGTAGCTCAGTGGCTAGAGCGTCAGCCTTCCAAGCTGAGGGTCGCGGGTTCGAATCCCGTTTCCCGCTCCATAGATAAAAGAGAGGGATCTTTCATCAGCCCACGTAGCTCAGTCGGTAGAGCACATCCTTGGTAAGGATGAGGTCACCAGTTCAATCCTGGTCGTGGGCTCCATATCATTTGGAGGGGTGATCATGCGCAATATTATTACTTTGGCTTGCACGGAGTGCAAACAGAGGAATTATACGACCACAAAGAATAAACGGACCATGCAGAATCGTCTGGAATTGAAAAAATTCTGCAAATTTTGCCGGGGACACAAAGTTCACAGGGAGACCAAATAGTTCGCCCTTGCTTAAGGACAAACCGTTTGGAACAGGCCAGTAGCTCTAATGGATAGAGCGCCGGACTCCAAATCCGGATGCTGGGGGTTCGAGTCCCTCCTGGCCTGCCATTTATTCATTTGCAGTTCTGGATTAGGATTTTAGAATGGACAAAATTAAACTGATATTTGCGAATGTCAAGCAGTTCTTGAAAGAGGCAAAGACGGAGCTGAGAAAAGTCACATGGCCGACGCCGAAGCAGACGGTGGCGTCCACATCCGTCGTGATCATTGTCGTGCTGATCATCGCTGTCTTTTTGGGCGTTGTTGATTTCGGACTGAACAAAATTATCAGGTTGGCTTTGGGTTAATGCAGATGGCTTTGAAGTGGTATGTCGTTCATACATATTCCGGCTTTGAAAACAAGGTCAAAGTTTCACTCCAGGAAAGAGTCGCTGCCGCGGGCATGCAAGATTTATTTTCGGACATCCTGATTCCTGAAGAGGATGTTGTCGAACTGGTTTCCGGTGAAAAAAAGACCTCCAAGCGGAAGTTCTTCCCCGGATACATCCTTGTCCACATGGAGATGAACGATACGACCTGGCATATCGTCAATGATACGCCGAAAGTGACCGGTTTTATTGGCGGCAAGGACAAGCCAACGCCCATTCCTGACAGGGATGTAGAAAATCTGAAAACCAGGATTGACGAGGGGACGTTGAAGCCCAAACCGAAATTTAAATTCGAAGAGGGTGATCATGTGCGGATTATAGACGGTCCCTTTACCAATTTTGATGGTGTGATTGATGAGGTGAAGCCCGAAAAAGGCAAGTTAAGGGTGATTGTCAGTATATTCGGCCGTTCCACGCCGGTAGAGCTTGATTTCATTCAAGTTGCACAGCAGAACTGAGGTCGCGCACCGGGTTTGGGGATTTAATAAGCCTGTGTCTTGAGCCAGGGGATTTTTTTGAAATAGGTGGTCATTATGGCAAAGAAAGTAATCGCGAACATAAAGTTGCAAATCAAGGCCGGGAAAGCGACTCCCTCACCGCCCATCGGACCGGCCCTGGGGCAGCATGGCGTTAATATCATGGAATTCTGCAAGGCCTACAATGCCATGACGCAAAATCAGGAAGGGACCGTGATCCCTGTCGTGATTACCGTTTATGCGGACCGATCCTTTACCTTTGTGACGAAGACGCCGCCGGCCTCCGTTCTGCTGAAGCAGGCCGCCAAGATTGCCAAAGGTTCGGGAAATCCGAAAAAGGATAAGGTCGGGGCGGTCAGTACGAAACAGATTCGGGAAATTGCAGAGCTGAAATATCAGGATTTGAATGCCGTGGACATGGTCGGTGCAATCCGGATTATAGAAGGAACGGCCAGATCCATGGGGATTGAAATAACGGCATAGGCGCGAATCAGGGGAAATCCCGGAGTGCACAAAAATAGACATCCGGTGGCGCATTATTACGGCGTCCTCCGCGTGACGACATCCCGTCCTGGAGGAGGATCGCTTTATCTTGAGGTTTGATTATGTCTGGAAAAGGTAAAAGGATTTTAGAAGCCAAGCGGAAAGTTGAATCAGGGAGGCGCTATCCCCTGAAAGATGCCATTGATCTTGCGGTGACGACATCAAAGGCAAAATTTGACGAGACGGTTGACGGGGCGATCCGCCTGGGCGTTAACCCCGCGCATGCGGATCAAATGGTCCGGGGCAGTGTGGTGCTGCCTCATGGCCTGGGAAAAACGGTTCGGGTCCTTGTTTTTGCCAAGGGCGAAAAAGAGAAGGAAGCGTTGGGGGCCGGCGCCGATTTTGTCGGATCCGATGAAATGATTGAGAAAATCAAAGGAGGCTGGCTCGATTTTGACAGGGTTGTCGCGACGCCGGACATGATGGGCAGCGTCGGCAAGTTGGGTAAAATTCTTGGCCCGCGGGGGCTGATGCCAAACCCTAAAGTCGGAACGGTGACCTTTGATGTAGCGAAAGCCGTACTGGAACTTAAGGCGGGCAAAGTGGAATTCCGCGTTGAGAAGGCCGGCATCGTCCACAGTCCTCTGGGGAAAGTTTCCTTTGGCATCGAGAAGCTTCAGGAAAACATGCTTGCCTTCATCGAAACCATCATTAAATTGAAACCGGCCTCCAGCAAAGGGACATACTTGAGAAGCATTTCTGTTTCCACAACCATGGGGCCCGGTGTCAAGATCGATCCCCTTGATGTGAGAAACGCATAGGGGAAAAAGCGGGACATTAAATAACTGAAGAGTCTGAGACAGCAGGTACGCCGGTTTAAACGATATGCATCGGCCTGCCGAGATCATCATTATTTTCCTTCGGATATAAACATGATCACAACGTCGCTTCCTGCATGCCGATCTGTTCTCCGACTTTCTTTATTTTCAGGATGATGACAGTCAAACGATTAGGATGTTAATAAAGGAAAGGAGGTTTTAGATTGGATCGGAAAACAAAGGAGCTGGTCGCAGAGAAGCTTCACGAGAACTTAAAAGATTTCAACCTGGCTGTCCTGACGCATTACAGCGGGTTGAATGTAGAAAAGTTGACAGCCCTCCGGATTGCGTTGCGCAAGGCAGATAGCGAATTGAGGGTGGTGAAGAATACGCTTCTGAGAATCGCGTCAAAAGATACCAACCTGACTCTGTTGCAGGATCATTTCAAAGGTCCCATTGCGATCGCGCTGAACCGCAGTGACGTGGTGGAATGCGCCAAAGTCCTGGTCGACTTTGCCAGGAAAAATGCTGAACTCCAAATTGGAGCAGGCATGCTGAAAGGCAAAGTCATCAGTCGGGATCAGCTCAGCGTATTGGCCGCATTGCCGTCCAGGGAGATTCTGCTGGGCAAACTCCTGTCCGTATTTGTCGGGGTGCAGTCTGGGCTGGTAAACGTTCTGAGCGCCATTCCCAGAAGTTTTATTCAAGTGCTCGATGCCTATCGAGCAAAAAAGGAAACCGTGTAAATATAAAGCATACAGGAAGGAATGAAAGATATGTCAAAGCAGATTACGAAAGAAGACGTGGTAAAATTTATAGAGGAAATGACGGTTCTTGAATTGTCTGAACTGGTCAAGGAACTGGAAGAGAAATTTGGCGTGTCGGCTGCAGCACCGGTTGCTATGGCTGCCGCCGCTCCTTCGGGCGCCGATGCCGCAGCCGCGGTCGAGGAAAAAACGGAATTTGACGTGATTCTCACCGGCTTTGGCGAACAGAAGATTCAGGTCATCAAGGTCGTGAGGGCGATTACCGGTTTGGGGCTGAAAGAAGCCAAGGATCTCGTGGAGGGCATTCCCAAGCCGATCAAAGAGGTGGTCTCGAAAGACGAGGCTGCCGACATCAAGAAGAAAATAGAAGAGGTCGGCGGGACAGTCGACGTGAAATAGTTCTCATTGCAAGTAAGGTCCAGGGGCGGCAAGTCGGTCTTGAAATGGAAGTAAAAATGGCAAGAAGATCGATGCCTGAGAAAAAGGGCGTCCCGATGACTTGGGACGGGCGGACAGACGAAATTATCATAAGGATATTATGGGCGAGCTGAGAAAAAATTTTGGCCGGATAAGAAAGATTGTTGATATTCCCAATCTTATTGATATCCAGACCAGGTCCTACGAGAAATTCCTGCAGATGGAGACAAACCCTGAAAAACGCAGGAATTTTGGACTGCAAGGTGCGTTCAAGAGTGTCTTTCCTATTTCTGATTACAGCCGCAAGTGTTCACTTGAATTCGTGAGCTATAAAATCGGAAATGTCCGTTATGATATCAAGGAATGTATGCAGAAGGGGATGACGTATGCTGCCCCCTTGAAGATCGTTGTCCGGCTCGTTGTTTTTGAGACCGAGTCGGGTTCCGATCAGCGTCAAATCCGCGATATCAAGGAGCAGGAGATATACTTCGGCGAGGTCCCGTTAATGACCGAAAACGGGACGTTCGTTGTCAATGGGACAGAGCGGGTCATCGTCAGTCAGCTCCACCGGTCGCCGGGTATCTTTTTTGATCACGACAAAGGAAAAACCCTGGCCAGCAGCAAATTAATCTACTCTGCCCGTATCATTCCCATCCGGGGCTCCTGGTTGGATCTCGAATTTGATTCGAAGGATATTCTCTATGTCCGCATTGACCGAAGACGAAAAATGCCGGTCACTATTCTGCTCAAGGCGATGGGCTATGACACGCAGCAACTCCTGAGTTACTTTTATAAAGTGGAGGCCATCACGCTGGAGGGGGATAAACTCTGTATGGTGCTCGACGATTCCGTCATCGGGGGGAAAGCACCGGAGGATATCATCGTATCGAAGACAGGCGAGGTCATTGTCAAGAAAGGGAAAAAATTTTCCAAACCGCTGTTGAAGCGCATGGCAGACGCCAATATCAAGCGTGTTGCAGTGAGCGACATGGATATGCTCGGAAAAATCGTGGCAACCGACGTGCTTGATCGCCAAACGGGTGAAGTGTTATTGAAGTGTAATGAAGAATTGACTTTTGAGAATATCGAGAAAGTTCGTCAGCGGAGTGCCGGCCAGATGCACATTATTCATATGGATGAGGACCGGGCCGATGCGTCCATCCGGGATACGCTGCTGATGGACCGGCTCGAAACGAAGGGAGATGCGATTATTGAAATATATCGCAGACTCCGGCCCAGTAATCCACCGACGCCGGAAACGGCTAAGGCCTTCTTCCGCAGTCTCTTCTTTGAATCGGAAACCTATGATCTGTCCGATGTCGGCCGTGCGAAGATGAATTACAAGCTTCATATGGACGTGCCGACGGATGTAACCGTTCTGACGCAAGAGGATATCCTGACGGCGGTCAAGTACCTTATCGATCTCAAGAAGGGCGTGGCGGAATGCAATGTGGATGACATTGATCATCTGGGCAACCGGCGCGTCCGTTCCGTGGGAGAACTCATCGAAAATCAATACAGAATCGGGCTGGTCAGGATGGAGAGGGCCATCAAGGAAAAGATGAGTCTTCAGGACTTGGAAACCATGATGCCCCATGATCTTATCAATGCGAAACCGGTCTCTGCGGTTGTCAACGAATTCTTCGGATCCTCCCAGCTGTCCCAGTTCATGGATCAGACGAATCCTCTTTCTGAAGTTACGCATAAACGCCGTCTTTCGGCGCTGGGACCGGGCGGTCTGACCCGTGAGCGGGCGGGCTTTGAGGTCCGGGACGTCCACCCCACCCATTATGGACGGATTTGCCCGGTGGAAACGCCGGAAGGGCCGAATATCGGATTAATTGTCTCCCTGAGCACCTATGCACGGGTCAATGAGTTTGGCTTTATTGAAACGCCTTACCGCTTGGTTCGAGACGGACAAGTCCAGGATGAAGTCCGTTATCTGACGGCCATCGAAGAGGAAAACTTCATCATTGCCCAGGCCGATCTCCTGCTGGATGAAGACGGACGCTTTATCGGCGAACTCATCTCGGCCCGAAGAGGCGGCGACTTTCTGACGGTATTGCCGGAAGAGATCAACCTGATGGATGTATCGCCCAATCAGCTGGTCAGCGTTGCAGCCACCCTGATTCCCTTTCTGGAGCATGATGACGCCAACCGGGCGCTGATGGGATCCAACATGCAGCGTCAGGCCGTACCCCTGATGAAGCCTGCCGTTCCCCTTGTAGGCACGGGGATGGAATCCGTTGTGGCAAGAGATTCCGGCGCCGTTGTTGTCGGCAAGCGATCGGGCGTCGTGGAAAGCGTCGATGCATCCCGTATTGTTCTTAAATCTGATGGCGCCGAACAGGACGGACTCGATATCGGCGTCGATATTTACAACCTGATCAAATACCAACGCTCCAATCAGGATACCTGCTTTAACCAGAAACCGATTGTGAACAAGGGCGACAGGATCAATAAGGGCGACATCATTGCAGATGGGCCGGCCACGGACAATGGCGAGCTGGCGCTCGGACGCAATGTGATGGTGGCCTTCATGTCGTGGGGGGGATACAACTACGAAGATTCCATCCTGGTCAGCGAAAGGATCGTCAAGGATGATGTTTACACCTCCATTCACATTGAGGAATTTGAAACAATGGCCCGGGACACCAAGCTCGGGAAAGAAGAAATCACCAGGGATATCCCTAATGTAGGTGAAGAAGCCCTTCGAA
>Ga0105152_10000100_pt1 | contig 19695 bp, 18 predicted proteins | sample LakBais05cmmetaG_FD_81534 | JGI IMG/M metagenome (GOLD analysis project Ga0105152, IMG submission 81534) | Lake sediment microbial communities from Lake Baikal, Russia to study Microbial Dark Matter (Phase II) - Lake Baikal sediment 0-5 cm | ecosystem: Environmental > Aquatic > Freshwater >...
TATGTCCCCGACAACTCTATTTTTTCGGGAAAAATTTTTCCAGATCCTCCGGCTTCGGTTTGGGCGTCAATAAGCTGACGATGATCAGTGTTCCTAAAGACACAACAAGTGCCGGATAAATGATCGGAATTCCCCAAGGGTCGCCGGCCGGGGCTTTTTCCGGAGGCAAATTATCGGCCAAGATCTTAAGGAAAATGCAGACAACCGTTCCCGAGATGATCGAAACCAGGCCGCCTGCCTTTGTGGCTCTTTTCCAGGTAAGGGCTGCGATCAAGGCCGGGGTGATAGCGACACCATAAATAGTGTAGGCAAAGAGGCTCATCTGGAGGACAGAAGTAAGCTTTAGGCCAAGGTAAAATGCCACCAAGCCGATAATGACCACGAATGCTTTTTGAAGGGCCACCATGGTTTTCTGATTAGCGTCCTTTTTGATAAACCTCTGGTAAATATCGCGCATGATAGTGGTTGAAGGAGAGAGGAGATAATTCATACCCGTTGAGATCACTACGGCACAGGCTGCTCCGAGCAAAAGCACGCCCACCGGAGCGGGCACAAGGCTCCTCGCTGCCATAAGGATGACTTTTCCTCCTTCTTTTGGAATGGTCAAGTCAATCTGGTTTTTAAATTTGCTATAAGAAAAGACGGCGATAACGACCGCGATCGTCTCAACAACGATTGTTCCGATGGTCCACCAGGCAACGGCTTTTTTAGCGTCTCTAGAGCTTTTCGCGCTGTAGAATTTCTGGTACATGCTTTGGACGCCCATAAGAAGGAGCAAGGTCGAGAGAAAATAGCCGATGGCTTTGAGCGTCGGATGGGCGCCGAATTGACTGTTGACGACAGCGAAATAACCCGGCTCAAGGGCTTTTGTGGCCTGGGGCAGTCCGCCGGCGGCAAAATAGACAAAGGGAACGGCCAGCAGACAGGCGAGAACGATGATGATGCCATTCGGGAGGTCGGTGTAGGCGATTGCAACCATGCCGCCCAGAGTTGTAAAGAGGATAACAAAGGCTGCGGCGATGTAAATGCCCACCGAATCGGAGATTTTTCCATCTGTGACGACATTCAGGATAAACCCTCCGGCCACGAACTGGTAAGAAACGATGGCCGTAAAAGACATAATTAGGGCGATCGCGCCGAAAATTCGAGCCACGGGGCCGTAGCGCACCTCAAGAATATCGCCTATTGTGTACTGGCCGAATGTGTGGATTTTTGCGGCGAGGAAATAGATGATGATAATCCCGACCCAGGCGCCTGCGGCCAGCCACAACGCCGAGAACCCGGCTTTCGAGGCGAACTCGGCTCCGGCGATGAACGTGCCCGAGCCGATCCAGGTGCAGATCAGGGTGAAGACCATGACCTGCCATTTCAGGCTGCGGCCGGCGACCATGAAATCTTCCTGGCTTTTGATCTTCCTAGCCCGGATGAAATTAAAGGCCGCGAGCACGAGGAGATACGCGAGAATGATATACAGATAGATTGACATGCGATATGCTCCTTTCGAAACAATACGGGGACACGGACCGAATTAGGGTCTGGCGTGTTACCCGTGATCGTAAAAAGGGGGACACGGGCCGAATTCCAAATCCCGAAAAAATCCGGCGTCAGAGAATCGATGGAATCTCGAAGCCCGCAGCATGACCATTATCTGGAATTCGGTCCATGTCCCCATTTAATCTCAGGCGTGCCGGCGCATTTATTCACCGCCTCCTCACGGAAGGCCAATCGGTTGCCGTTATGGGACCGCTCCTTTCTTTCCCGGGCGCCTGAGGCGCAGGCGCACATACACCCAGCCCATGACGACGTTGCGCTTGAAGTCGCCGAACGAGCGGATGTGCTTGAGGGCTTGGGGGACTTTTTTGAGGATGGATGTCTTCTTGGCGCTGAAGGACCAGCGCAGGACGAGCTCGCTGACCTGGCTCCACGTCAGCCTGTCGATATAGAGCGGCACGTCTCCTTGGGCCATGGGCAAGGTGATTATTTTCGAAAAATACCGTTTTGTCCAGGAAAAATTTTTCGGAAGAACACCCGTGTCTTTGGCCAGCTTTTCGAGCGGTGTTCCCGGATAAATGTGGAGGATGGCGATCGACCCCTCGATCCGGTCTTTATATTCCTCGATGATCTTGATCGTGTCCTGGGCTTCCAGCCAGGTCTCGGTCGGATGGCTGAAGATGAAAAAGACGTTCGGGATGACCTCGAGCTCCCCGCACCATTTCACCAGGTTGTGGAAGTCTCCCATCTCGATCTTCTTGCCGACGATGTCGTTGCGGACCCGGTCCGAGCCGGCTTCGAGCCCGAAGGAGAGATGGAAGAGCCCGGCCCGCTTCATTATTTCGAGGAGCTTCCGGCTCATGATGTCGATCCGGACATTGCATTTGAAGAAGACGTCGAGCTTCCGCTCGATCATCAGGTCACAGATGGCCTCGGCCCTTTTCGGGCTGGCGTTGAACGTGTCGTCGAAGAAAAACACGACCTTGATGCCGTAGCGGCGCTTCAGAAGCTCGATCTCCCGGACGACATTTTCCGGGCTGCGCATCCGGACATGGCGGCCCCAGTTGATCGGCGTCGCACAGAAGTTGCAGTTAAACGGGCAGCCGCGGCTGGTCATGATGTTCACGGCGGGCAGGTCGCCGTGTCCAGGGACAGGAAATTGAAAGTTGTATTTTTCGAACGGCACGAGATGGAAGGCGGGGAAGGGAAGGTTATCGAGGTCTTGGATGGGGGGCCGGAGCGGATTGCCTTGGATCTTTCCGTTTACCCTCAGGACGACCCCCGGAACGTCGGCGAGCACGGACAAGTCTTTCTTTTTCTCCCACGCCCGGCAGATGTCGAGCATCGTGTATTCGCCCTCGCCCCGGACGACGACATCGATCTCCGGGATATGCTCCAGGCAGTCTTCGGCGGCCATGGATGCATGGGGCCCGCCCAGGACCGTGAGCGCTCCGGGATGAGCGCGCTTGGCGAGCTTGATGAGCTTGAAGCTTTGGAACCGGTTTTCCGTCGAGATCGTGACGCCGACGATGTCGGGCTTTTCCTTCCGGATCTTCCGCTCGATGTCAGGCCAGTCCATCCCGAGGACGTTCGAGGGGATGATCTCGACCGGCACTCCCTCTCTCTCGAGGACCGCGCCGATATAGAGAAGCCCGAGCGGCGGCATGGACGACTTGGTCCAGCGCTCGGCGAAATAGCCTCCGGGGGGAACATAGAGTTGAACTCTATTCAACGTTCTCCGCGTCCCCCTTCTTTTCAAGCTTCATCGAAAAGATCTTGGTGACGTTCGGCTCTTCCATGGTCGTGCCGTAGATGTAATCGGCGACTTCCATGGTCTTATAGTTATGGGTGATGATGATGAACTGCGTTTCGGTCTTGATCTTATTCATCAAGTTTAGAAACCGGACGAGGTTGGCCTCGTCGAGCGCGGCGTCCACTTCGTCCAGGATGCAGAACGGCGTGGGCTTGTAGCGGAACAGAGCGAAGAGAAAAGCCAGGCTTGTCAGCGATTTTTCGCCGCCCGAAAGAAGGCCCATGTTCTGGACCTTTTTTCCCGGCGGTTGGGCGATGATTTCGACGCCGCCTTCGAGGGGATCGGCTTCATCGGTGAGCCTGACCTCGGCTGATCCGCCTTCAAAAAGCGTTGTGAAAAGATCCTGGAAATTCTTATTGACCTCGGCCAGCGCCGTGAGGAACCGCTGCCGGCTTTCCTCGTCGATCTTCAGGATCGCCTCCTTGGTCTGAGCGATCGATTCCGTGAGATCCTTCTTCTGCTGTATCAGGAAGTCATGGCGCTCTTTCTGGGCCGTGTATTCCTCCTCGGCCATGAGGTTGACCGGGCCGTATTTCTGGAGCTTTTCCTTGGCTTCTTCAAGCTCGGCCTCGACATCGCCGGACTCGGTTCCGGGCGGAGGCGTTTCGGCTTTCACTTCCTGAACGGTCTTTTTGAGTTCCTGCCAGCACGTCTCCTCGAGGTTCACCAGATCGCGGTCGATCTCCGCCTTCCGGATCTCCCATTTCATGCGCTCGTCTTTCTTCCGCTCGTATTCCTCGCGGAGCGCGGCGAGGCCTGTTTCGGCTTCGGCGAGCTCTCTTTGAATTTGCCGGAGCCGGATCTCGCTTTCGGCGAGAACGGTCTCTTGTTGAGCTTTTTGTTCTTCGAGCTGGAGGGCCTTGTTTCCCAGCTCGCGGATGTGCTCTTTGAGGCGCGCCTCCTCGGCTTCCGAGGCGCCGATCTCCGTCTTGAGCGAATCGATCTTCGCCGCGGCGGTCTCTTTGCGCTGGGTCAGGTTCTTGAGGAAAGCTTCGAAATTGTTGATCTTTTCCTGGAGGACATCGAGTATGCCCCGCAGTTCAAGAAGGCTTTTCGCTTCCCGGTTGGATTTTTCCCGGTGCAGGCCGAATTCTTTCTCCTCGGCCTCAGCCCGGCTCCGAAGGCCCTCTTCTTCCTCGGCGAGGCGGCGGGCGATCTGGGCCTGGGCCTCCCATTTTTGGCTCAATCCCGCCTTGTCCATCCCGAAAACCTCAAGCTCATGGGCGAAAAGCGACAGGTCGTTTGTCAGGTTCTCTTTTTCGGCCTGGCTGAGAGCGATATCTCTCTCGTTCTCCTGGAAGGTCCTCTGGAGGTCGGCGAGGTGCGCCGTTTCGGTCTTGATGTCCGATTCGAGCCGGCGGCCGGCGCTAATATTTTCTTCTGATTGAGCGGCATAGGGTTGGATCTCCGCCTCGCGCCGGCTCACTTTTCTCTCGAGTTCTTTGATCTCCTGGCTGAGCGTGAACAGCCCTTCTTTCCGCTGTCCGAGCTTGAGGAGCCCGGTCGAAAAGAGCGTGTCGCCCTTAAGCGAAACGAAGCTTAACTCCGGGAAGCGGAGCCAGAGGTCGATCGCGGACCGGATGTCGTCCACGATGGCCGCGTCCTGCAGCCCGGGCATGCGGCCGCCCATCTTCGGGCTCGGCCGCAGCCGCGCCGTAAGCCAGCCGAGGACGCCGGAATCCTGGACGACGGCCTGGGGAAGGCGCTCTTTTTCGTGTTCCGGCAGGAGCAGGAAGTTGCCGCGGACCTCGCGGCCGGCGAGATTTTTCAGGAATTCGCCGGTCGAGATGACGGTCGCTCTTGCCTCTTCCTTCCAGAAAACGTCGATGAGGGGAGCATCGGCCGGATCGGACTCGAGGAGGTCGGTGAATAGCCCGAGTGCTCCTTCGACGTCGAACAGCGGTTCAGCCGCCCGCTCGGCTTCTTCGAGCTTCCGCAGGGCCTGGAGGTGGTAGGCATCCTCGTCCCGCTTTCCTTTCAGCTCCCGGATCACGGTCTGGAGGTTTTCGATGACAGCCGCCGTGTCGTTGAGCTTGTTGTGAAGGCCGGCCACGGATTTTTCTTTGTCAGCGATCTCCCGGCGCATCGCGTCGTGTCGGCCCTCCTGCCGGGCGATCTCTCTGCTGTTCTCTTCGAGCTTATTTCTGGTCTCCTCCTCCCGCTTCCGGATCTTTTCCTCCTGGCGGCGGATGAGCTCCAGCTCTTTTTCGAGTTTCGCGGCTTCGTTCTTGGCCTCGGTGACCTCGGCGAACTTCAGGAGATAATCGCCGCGGACGGCTTCCACTTTTTTGGCCCAGGGGGCGATTCCCGCTTCGGTTTCTCCATGGACGCGTTCGAGGTCTTCGGAATCCTTCTTTTTCCGGACAAAGGTTTCGGTGTTCGTCCTCAGGTCTTCCCGCGCCTGGAGGATGTCCTTTTCGAAGAGGAGCAGCTCGGCTAGGAATTCGTCCGTGTCTGCGGCCGCCTTCTTCCTTTTTTCGGCGAAGAATTCGATGCGCTTGGATTCCCGCTCTTTTTCGGCCTCGAACCTGGCGATCTGAGATTTCAGCGAAAAAAGGTTCTCTTGTCCCTGCTTCAAGGCCTGTTCCAGGTCCCAGGCTTCTTTTCTCTTCTGGTTGACGTTCTTTTCCTCGGCGGCGAGGCGCGACAGGATCTTCTGTTCCGTGCCGGCGCTCCGGTCGTAATGGGCCTGGACGTCCTGCTGGCCTTCGAGGAGCAGTTTGCTTTTATGACGGAAATGGCGCGCCGTGAGCTCGCGGATTTGCTCGCGCAGCTTCCGGTATCGTTCGGCCGCGCCAGCCTGGCGGGCCAGGGAATTCTTGGCCTTGGCGACCTCGGCGATGATGTCTTCAAGGCGGACCAGATTCAGCTCGGAATCTTCGAGCTTGTTCTCGGCCTGCCGCTTCTTGTTCTTATAATAAGCCGTGCCCGCGGCCTCTTCGATCAACGCTCTTTTTTCCGTGGGCTTCGAGGTGACAAAGTTGCCGATGGCGCCCTGCTCGATGACGAAATATTTGTTTTCCGAGATGGCTTTTTTCCAGAGCTCGTCCTGAATGTCTTTGAGCCGGACGACCTTTCCGCCCAACCTGTATTCGCTTTCGCCGGAGCGGAAGACCCGATGGTTGATCTGTATCTCGTCCTCGGCGTTCTGGAGGACGAGGGTGACGTCGGCCATGCCCAGGGCGGGTCTCTTGACGGTGCCGCTGAAAACGGCATCTTCACTCTTCTCGCCGCGGACGGATTTCACCCGCTGGCCGCCGAGGACCCACTGGATGGCCTCGACGATGTTGCTCTTGCCCGTGCCGTTGGGGCCGATGATGATGGTGATCCCCTTGTTGAAAACGATCTTCGTCCGCTCGGGGAACGTCTTGAATCCCTGCAGTTCGAGCCTTTTAATGATCATGACTAAGCTTCCAGAGGCAGTATTGTATTCAAAACCGGGCCATTTTAAAAGGGAAAAAAGACAAAGATGGGCCCCATTTGACAGATATGGCGATTTAGGCTAATTTATGGTCCCCGATTTCCTCGAAGCCAGCGTAGCTCAGCCGGCAGAGCGACTGATTCGTAATCAGTAGGTCGGAGGTTCGATTCCTCTCGCTGGCTCTTATCCTCCCCATGTGAAGCCTTAGCGGGGTTTATCAGCATTAGCCCGTTTTAATCCCGTTTTTCAGAAAACGACGATACTTTGACGATACTTCGCGTGCTTGCGATGCTCCGCAAGTGAGGACCGGGCTCGAGCCTTCATGGCCAAGCTCCGGGCCCTCGAGCGGCGGACGCGGACCGGCGGCAAGGATCAGGTCGACCACATGCCTGGGGGCCAGGATGACGTGGCGAACGCCGCGGCGGGTCGGAAGATGGATGACTGGAAAATCCGCTGGATCGACCTCAACACGGGCTGTATTATGGACGATAACGCCGGGCAAGATGGAGAGAGCCCGAGCCCGCCCGAGATCCAAACCCTAAATGACGAGGCGTTTATTATCAAATATCTTGCTCATGTCCGGAAATATGGCATGATCGACGAAGCCGCCAAAAGGCTCGGCATGGACCCCGCCCTGATAAAGACCTGGGTTCAACGTGAGGGGGCCGCAACCTCGAGATAATTTTGCATCAAGGAGGGATGAAATCCGAGGCGTTTATGATAGTCTCGCGTAAGACATGGCGGCTCCATGCGTAGGCGGCTGATGGCCAAAAAACGCGTCAGAACGCGACTTGACATTTGTATAACAATTTGTTTTAATATTTTTGCACCAGAGAGGGACAATGAAAAGTTACGGTTATATCGTAGTAACATTGAAATTCAAAAAAGAAGGAAGGCGATGGACTGCCATTTGTGAAGAACTTGGAACGGCTACGTTTGGGCGTTCCATCCAAGAAGCCTCAGAAAGAATCAAAGAAGCGGTTTCGCTACACCTTAATACCCTGGAGGACGTAGGAGAGTGTGAACGTTTTCTACGGGAAAACGGAATAAAGTTCTACTCCCACAAACCGAAAAGCGATGAAATAAAGTGCAATCACCTTGATTCAAACGCGTTTTATACGCCTTTCATTCCTTCGGTTTCCCGAGAATTAAACGCTTGAAGTGAAATTTACGGAGATTCCTTCGTTCTCGGGAAAACGTCTTATAAAGCTTCTCAAAAAAGACGCTTGGCAAGAGGGCCGTCATTCTACTCACGGGGCGACGCTTACAAAACACATTGGCGGAAGGACAAGAGTTACTTTTATTCCGACAAAGGGCTCTTCACTGCCCCGTGGTACACTAATGGCGATCTTGAGTGATAAACAGACAGGACTCGGCAAGAAAGGTCTTCTTGATTTGCTCAATAAATTCTCCTGATTTTCCCGTTTTTACCGGCACTAACGCCCATATCGTCCTCAATGCTTGCTTTTTATTCCCCAAAAAAATTTTCCTCAAATTGACCTACTATCCGCCGCGATCAATCGGGCCTACCGGATCATTTTAGATTCAAGCCACTTATCAATGTCGGCTTTTCGGAAGAGGACCTTATATGGATTAAATATTGTGGGATGGAATATAGTATAATAGTTAAATTGGCCCGCTTGGCAGGGGTCAGTCGAAGTACGATCTATACGATTGAGGGAGGGCAATCGGTTCAATTATCTAATCTCTATAAAATAGCGATGGCATTAAAAGTTCATCAAGGACGATTGTATGTTGAGGACATTTCGGATGAAGCTTTCCGTGAAAATTTTAAAAAAATGGTGCAGGAAATATTGGAAGAAATTTTTGTCGTCCATAGTCCAATAAAAAAATCTTAAATAAATTAAGGAGGGGTTAAATGCTTCAAACATTAGTCTATCTCGCGGCGGCCTATGTCATCACGCGGATGGTTCAGCTCCTAGTCGAAAAGCGAAAAGAAACAAGTGCGTTGACAATGCTTTTCGCCATCATAACAATCTTAATCGCCATCTATGCTGTTGCGAATGCTATTCTTGCCGGAGAAACAATCTCAAATATATTATCCTCATTTAAATAATGGTCGCCGTCCATTATGTCCCCTGCCCCGCCTGCGAGGCACCTATTCAAGTCATTACCTGCGGATTCAAAGATAAGTTCATGGAAGTTAAAGATGATACCGATGTCCATGCCGTCAAATGTCCATGCCGTCAAGTGTCCCGGCTGCGGTCAGGCTTATGAAATTTACCAAAAGGATCCCGATTCGGATATGTGGTATTTTATTCCCCGCCAGGTCCAATGACTCCGATTAAGAAACGAGGAAATTTATATTATATAGACCTCTATGCGCCGAATGGATCCCGTATCCGCCGCTCCCTCCATCTTGAAGATGAAAATACGGCAAATGGGAATCGAGTTAAAGAAATTCGGGATATCGCCGGGCGATTCATCCGCGACGGACTTCCAGCACCGCGTCAGATGATCCTGAACAAGGGAAAGGACTTGAATGAATTCTATCAGCTGATGAAGAAGGGGTGATCAAGGAAAATACGCTTTACTACGGCGACAGAAAGAAAGGGTTGATGGTTTAAAGTACCGCCGCAAATCCCCGGACGTAAGTCCGGGGTTGGTTTAATAACGATCCAAATCGACGGCAAGCGTCGACGATGGCGCCTTCGAGCAGATCCTCCTCAACCTGTCCTTCGAGAAGGTCGATTCCGTCGAGAAAGAGAGAAGGCGGTTCGAACTGGACGAGATGGAGATATCCATCGACGACGTGAAGAGCCTCGGGACATTCCTCGAGATAGAGGCCCACGCCAAGGAGGAGAAGGACATCATGGCCCTGGCCAAGAAGCTGGGCGCCGAGGAAAGCATACGCAAGTCGCACCTCGAACTCCTGCTGGAGAAGAAGGAGCAATAACTCATCCGGCTTGGCTTCCACGCCGGTCGTTTTATCGAGGGCTGAAAGATTTTCTGGAAGCAAATCCCAGGATCATCTGCGCCACCGGTGCATCCATGATGTCCCGCCCGGCTCCGCCTTCGAACATCCCGTGGCGCTACCCGCCTTCACACGCGTTCCATCGGATAGCATCCACGACCAGTCACCTTTTCCTGATCACTGCCGCTACTCACAGCCTCGCCACGTGAAGGTGCCAGAAGCCTAGGCTCTCTTCCTCGCCGACTTGGCGGCCATCGAGATCGGTGATTTGACATTCCTACCTTGGTATTCTATTAATAGGTCAATTGTTATTTCGAAGTGATCCGTCGATGACGAGGATGAATTCATATGAACTCGATAAAACTTCTCCTGGTTTCTGTCTTCGGGCCCTTCGGGGTGAGGGACGATTACGCCGAGGGAAATGGAATGCAGATGGAACTCTTCAACAACCAGATCACGAGGCAGCAGGGAGTCCACTCGCCCCGGCAGTCCTACTGGAGTTTCCCGCTGTACCTGCTCGCAGAGAATATCTCGGTGCCTGCAACTGTTCTCGATTTTCCCACCTGGGAAGAATTCACGAGGGAACTGGAAAAGGGTTACACTCACGTGGGCATCACCTTCATCGTCCCCAACATCCTGAAGGCTCGAAGGATGGCCGAGCACATCAGATCGAAGCACCCTGAGATGAAGATAATACTGGGCGGCTTCGGCACCATGGTCCCTGCCCTGGAGACCATCGTTCCCCACGACGGTGTATGCGACGGCGAGGGTGTGGAGTGGCTGAGGCGGTACTTCGGGGAAGACCCATCGGCACCCATCGTGCATCCTGCCATCTTCGGCCCAGCCTACGAGTACATCTATGGGGCAAGGACTCCCACGAAGGGGTCGATCCTACTCACCGGGGTGGGATGCAACAATGCCTGCGAGTTCTGCGCCACCTCCTTCAAGTTCGGCACGAAGTATGTGCCCTTGATGTCGACCGGGGCCCAGGTGTTCGATGCCTGTCTGAAGTCCGAAAAGGAACTGGGTTCAAGGGGATTTGCCATTATCGATGAGAATTTCCTCAAGAAGCCCCAACGGGCCAGGGAACTTCTTGCCCAGTTGGAGGCACAGGAGAAGGCCTACGTCTTCGACATATTCTCCTCTGCCGAGGTGATCACCGATGTGGGCATCGATTTCCTCGTGCGACTCGGCATACGCATGATCTGGATCGGTGTCGAGTCAAGGGCCAACACCCATGCGAAGCTTAGGGACATAGACATCGGCAAACTGATAGCTCAGCTCCAGGAAAATGGCATCTCGGTGATAACATCTGGCATCCTTTTCCTTGATCACCACGACCAAGCGACCATCAGGGAAGACATCGAGTGGATCATCGGTCTCGGTTCCGACATGACTCAGTTCATGAACTACACACCCTACCCATGTACCGGCTTGTATGCAAGGCTCGCCGGGGAGGGAAGGCTCAAGGACATCCACTTTCGCTTCCACCATGGCGCGGGAGAACTGAACTGGAACCACCCGTACATCGTTGATCCAAAGGAACATGCCAACCTGCTGAAAGAAGCATTCAGAAGGAAGTACGAGGGCAGCGGCCCTGGCATCCTCAACATGGCCATCACCGCCATCCGGGGCTATGCGAAGGCCGAGGCCAATAGAACACGGAGGGAGGCGGAATCGCTTGTCTGGAACCCCGGGAGTCTGCAATACAAGAAGAGCGACCATCCTGCTGACGACGTGTTCATGCGCCAGAGGATCAGACGTCTTCAGAAGATCGCCTTGAACCTGCGCCCCATCCTGCTTCCCGCCCTCTTGTTCGCACCCAACAGGGCTGCCAGGATGAAGGCCTGGAATGCGATGAGACTGTACGGGAAAGTCCTTGGCAGAGCCGGCCCGGGGGTGACCCTGAAGGGGATCTTCCTGGTATTCACGGGTTTCATGGAACAAGTCAAGCTGTGGTTCAGGAGAGCGAGTGGGTACGAGGATATCGTTCACCAGCCTCCCAGTCGCAGGGTGGAGTACAGGATTCCTCGGTCAGGTTGAGATGGACTGCAAAGAAGTATAATGACCATCCAGCGTCGCTTCGCTCCGATCAGTGGCCGTTTTGAACCGGAATCACTGGCCGGATTGACCGGAATATACAAGTAAAGAGAGGTTATAATGGGAGTCCTTCACAACGGGAAAGAAAAGTTAGAAAATCTTATAAGAAAAACTAGAATTCAAAGGAACGAGCAGAAAAAGAGTACACCAAGAAAGAGCGAAAAAAATAAGCTTATATTGCAGCTTACGATTCCTTCCCGTCGGGGAAGAAGAAAAAAATGATTACAGTCAATGATCTTGATTGAAAAAAACAATTTAAGCTTTAAAGGAGTTAACAGTGAAAGAACTCGTTGAAATGATTGTCAAATCATTAGTGGACAAGCCAGACCAAGTGAAGGTTTCGCAATTAAACGGAGAACAGAGCTCAATCATCGAATTAAATGTTGCTCCGGAAGATGTAGGTAAGGTTATTGGGAAGCAGGGAAGAAACGTTCAGGCCATCAGAGTTATTTTGGGTGCTGCAGGAATGAAGCTGAAAAAGAGAATTAATCTCGAGATTATAGAAAAAAGATAACTTGGTCAGCATAGGGAAATGATTATCTGTTGGCGTTGATTAACGTTTGGCATGAAGGGGAAAAAGAGGAATCACCAAAAAAGGAAGCAAATCAATGACAAAAGAAAAAGAGAAAAGAGACAGAGAAAAAAAAGAAAAGGCGAAAAGAAAAAGAGAAAAAAGCGGGAAAGAGAAAAATAGAACTTCAAAGGATAAGAATTTCGTTTTCCGCTACGCTGGCTGAATAAGCGTTCATCCGCCGGTTTTACCTCGTCCCATCCTCAGGGATGATAAATCGTGACAAGATGGGATGTCAAATCGAGTCTAAAATAGCGGAAGGCGGGCCAAGGAGCCGCGGGAAAGCTCAAGAACGCCGAACTCCCTGCTGCCTAAGTCGAAACGGAACTTCAGCCAGTTAAACAATATCTCCTTCCGTTCGTTGGGGCCTATCAATCCTCTCAATTATGAAAGAAAATAATCAGGGGCAAGTCGGAGGGGGAAGGCAGAGAGCGGAGCCGGCGGCTAATTATCGATTTATAAAAGTGGTTTCTGAACGTCCAGGGCAACGAGGAGGGGGGAAGAAGGAGAGAGTGGCAAATCGAGACGCATAGATTAAAAGCGCATAAATTGTTCTTGTCTTGAACGCAAAATCTAGATAGAATGGAAAACTTCAGAGGCAATAATGAAAAAAAATATTAAGAAAAAGTTGAACCTTGAACTTAAACAAATCAAAGCTGATCTGAAAAAGCTAAAGAAAAGCAAAAAGCGAATGCAGTTGCTATGGTACAGAACGAAGAAGGAACATGTTGCACTAATAAAAGACCTGGATCAGAGGTTGAAGGCGCTCAGGAAAGGAACCAGAGCTAAGAAGACAACTCGAGTCAAAAAGTCGGCTATCAAGCCGCTTCCAACGAAAACCCGCAATAAAAAAACAATTCGCAAGGCTCTAACAAAAAAAGCTCGAGCAAAAAAGTCGGTTTCCAAGCCTGCAGGAAAAAAGGCCAGAACCAGGTTGCATATCAAGAAAAAATAGCTTGATTCTTAACGAGCGGTCGTTCCGAGTCAATTGAAGCTCGTCTCACTTCTTTCTCGAGCCTGTCCATAGAAGTTCCATAGCTATCCTTCCTTTTTAAACGATCAGGCCGAAGTTCGAGAAGCATTAATATTAAGATTCGTACGTAATCAGTAGGTCGGAGGTTCGATTCCTCTCGCTGGCTCTTTTTTTAGCTTTTTCGTCTCTTCGAAAAATAGACGTTATAGCTGATCAAAAGGACGAGAATGACGATAATCGTCGCCCACATGCGTCCTTCCGGCAGCCAATAAAACACATTTTTGCTCACGGGGCTGTCATACGGCGCGCTTTTATCAATAAGAGATTCCACCACGGCTGTTTTTTCTTTCGGCCATTCGTATCCCGAGGCTTTAAGCGTTTCACCAAAATATTTCTCAAGAATAAGATTTTCCTTGAAAGCGATGAAAAGATGGGCTTTCTTCGCGGCCAGCTTGTCTGTTTGTTGCCCCAATTCGAACCGTTTGTCCCGCCGGAAAAGATGGACGCGCATTTCGTGAAGAAAGGGAAAGCTCAGAGTCGTGTGATTTTTTAGAAATTCGTCGTAGCTCTTGTCCTTCCAGTCGATGAGGATCTTCCCGTATGCGGCGGCCTGTTCTTTGTCCGTTTTCTTGAGCCAGGACACGGTCAGCCGCGAATAAAATGACCCGATCTCCGGATCTTGGTGCTTGAGGATCGTTTCGCGCATCGGCTCTTGTTTTTCGAGGGGGGCCAGGAAAGGGAAGCGGCCGGCCCAGGCGGCCGTGCGCTCGGGCGTATTGGACAGGCAAGCTCCTAAGAGGAGAAGGTTTGCGGCGATTAAGATCGAAACGATCCGGACGGATTTCGGCGCGATTTTCGCCGAGCTCGGTTTTAGCCGGATCCCCTACCAGAGGGCGATGAGAATCAACCCGACGGCCAGGGCGTTCATTCCGACGTCCGCCATGTCCCAGTAACGGTCGGGCGTGATCCATTGAACGATTTCATCGATGGTGCCGACGAGCGATCCCGAAAAAAACGCCGCCCAATAGACGGACCCGTCGGGAATTGAAAAACGCCAGGCCCGGAATAGAAGGCAGCCGAGAAGTCCGTATTCGAGATAATGAGCGCCTTCGAAGGGGTTTTTAATGCGGGTCAGGCCAATATAGAAATAAAGCGCCACGCCGGCCACAAGCCAGATATATTGAGAGGCGATCCTTATTTTCAGACGAAAAATTAGAACATAGAGGACAACGAGGAACGTAACCGCGACAACCGCCAAGAGGAGGATGATAAAAAAGGCGGCGCCGAAATGCTTGGACGTGAAGGTCTGGATTGCCCTGGCGAACGGGACGACAAAAAAGATCGCCAGAGCGCAAAGAGCGACCCAGAGCCAGGCTAGGAGCTTTTTTCCCATTGTCTTTAGAGCGATTGTAATCAATTCATCCCGAAAATGGAATATTTACCTGAATTATTCATAAATTGGGTCGTTTCCTCGAGAAGAGTATTTGCAGATGGCGCCGAATTCAAGACGAGGGGGACAAGATCCCAAATTCCGGAGAATTTGGGTCATGTCCCCGAATTCGGCGCCCGTCTGCAAATTCACGACCGGGAGAGATAACGTAATTCATGAATAATTCAGGTTTATGATGGGGATTAAAAATAAAGCATGAATCAACATTTTGAATTATAATATTAATTCTCCTACCCCCTTGGTCAATCAAGGGGGATTAAAAGGCATGGAGGATCGTATGAGTAAAAATCAGCCCATCGCGTTTTTCATGGCCGGATTTTTGGCCCTTTCAGGGGCCGGGTTTGCCCAGGAAGCCAAGGAGATCCAGGCCGCGAGCAGGATCGCCTCTGTAACCATTTATCCCGACCGGGCGACGATCGTCCGCGAGGCCGATTTCAAGCTGGCGCCGGGGACGCAGTCCATCGTTTTCGGCGGACTCCCGACGACCCTCCTTTCGAATTCCTTGCGAGCGTCGGGCCGCGGAACGGCCGCCGTCAAGATTCTCGGCATCGAGGTCGGCAGCGAATTCCTCGATACGGCGCTTCTTCCGGAAGTCAAAAAGCTCCAGGCCGATATCGACAACCAGCAGCTCCTCATCGATAGGATCAAAAACGAGGTCGAGATAATCGAAGCTCAGCAAAAATTCCTGCTCTCCATCCAGGCTTCGACGGCAGTCAAAGCGTCCGAGCAGGTCGGGCAGGGAAAAGCGGACATTCAGAGCTGGGAAAAGGTCATGGATTTTATCGGGGCTAAGATGCAGGCGTTGAAAGAGAAGGAGCTCGACAAGCTCAAGGAATTAAAGGCCTATGAAGCTCAACTCGACGCCCTCAAGAAGAAGCTCGATTCGATCAAGCCCTCGCGGCCGAAGGAATCCAGGAACGTCGCCGTGCTCATCGAGGCGAGCCAGGGGGGCGACTTCAAGCTCAATCTTGCCTACACGGTGACGAACGCAAGGTGGGCGCCGCTTTACACGATGCGCGCCCTTCCCGATACGGGCGAGATCGAATTGACCGTCACCGGCCTCATCCAGCAGCGGAGCGGCGAGAATTGGGAAGGCGTGAAGGCGCAGCTCTCGACGTCGTCACCGGCGCTTGAAAGTCAGCCGGGCGAGCTCAACCCGTGGACGCTCGATATTTACGTGCCCCGGCCGGTTTATAAGAGCGCGGCAAGTGTCGCCGAACCGCCGGCCATGGTCGGCGGAGTTGCCCGCGAAGAATCCGTCATGGCCCCGCCTCCACAACCCCGTGAGGCCGAGCTCGATACGGCCGCTATCTTGGAAACGGGAATTCACCTGAATTTTGAGATCAAGCGGGCCGTGGATATTCCGAGCGACGGCGCGCCGCACAAGGTCCCGATCGACGCCCAGAAGCTCAAAGTCAAGTTCGACTACGTCACTGTCCCGAAGCTCAAGGAGATGATGTTTTTGCGCGGGAGCCTGAAAAATACCCTGCCGTATCCGCTCTTGCCGGGAAGCGCGGACTTGTTCATCGTCCAGGATTTTGTCGGGACCACTCAGCTTCCGCACGTCGCGGCGAACGACGAAGCCAAGATGTATTTCGGCGAAGATCGGCAGATCAAGGTCACCTATGAACAGGTGAAGCGCGAGAAAATCGGCGCGGCGTTCCTGGGAAAGACCGCCAAGCTGCGGCTCGTGTATAAGATCACGATCCAGAACCTGCGGAAGACGCTGGCCGAGATCGAAGTGACGGACCAGCTGCCGGTGAGCCAGAACAGCAAGATCGAGGTCAAGGATGTCAATCTCCAGCCCGCGCCGTCGAAAAAGGATGACAGGGGAATTCTGACCTGGACGCTGACGCTCGCCCCTCAGGAGAAAAAAGAGATCATCCTCGACTTCACGATCGAATACCCCAAGGACGCGACGATCATCGGGATTTGATTTTCACCGCAGTTCGAGCGAGGGGACTTGTGTTTTATCCCCGGCTTTCATGACCAGCGAGTAGCTTCCAGGCTTAGGGCCGCGAGGTTCCTATCGATATTTTTGAATCCCGATATTTCCCCATTCGCCTACTTCACCCGCTTCAAAACCCCCGTCGAATAGCAGTCATAATCCTTACCGGGCGCGGCGAGATCAAAAGTCATCTGGAACTCGTTCGGATTCAATATCTTATACGTCAGGCGTGCTTTGAATTCCGGGGGGAGATTCTCGAGCTGCTCGCTGACGAAAATGAATGTTTTTCCCTCGTCCAGGATCTTTTTACAAATATACTGGTTGACGAATCCCTCGACATGGAACTGCCGGAACACATAGAACTTCCGCGCCTGGTCATAACTAAAAAGGCCCATGTCTTCGTGAAGCTCGCCCTTCGGGTTTTTCTCCTGAGGGTCGAAGCGCGCTTCATTCTTCACTTGAAGAAATTTGCCGCGCAGAACGAACTGGTATTCCTGCTTTCCCTTGGAAACGCCGTTTTTCCCTTCGCCCTGGCCTTGCCACTTGCCGACGAAGTATTTGAACGGCGCCCAGACATCGGGCTCTTTTGGCTGCGGACTCTGTGTTTGGCTGAATATGAGAATAGGGAAGACGAACATTGCGGCCATGATAACGTCGAAATATTTTTTCCATTTGGCCAAGAAATTTTCTTGCAGGATCTTGTTCATATCCCTATTATATATGAAAAAAGGAGCATATCCTACTGGGCTCCCCGGCCAAAGTCGTCCGCAAACTCAGCGGGGGAGGAGGTTGGCCGCCACGCCGAGCACGCCGCGGACTATGCCGCCTTCTGGAGGGCGTATGGAACGAAGGGCATCGGCGCGTACAGAAAATAGGGGGACGCGATTGACCAGGCGTAATCGCTCCGCCCCTCCCTTGACATCGCCCTAACCGCGCGTTATATTCATCTCTGTAACGCGCAGGGGGTGCGTTCGCATGGAAAAATTCATCGGGACCAAGCTCCGCAAAGCCCGGGAAGCCCTCGGCTATAGCCAAGCATCTTTCAGCCGCGTTCTCGGCATCTCCTCCGAATACATCTCCCTCCTCGAATCCGGAAAACGCACGCCGTCCTTTCCCATGCTTCAGAAGATCGCCTCATTCCTAAACCGCGACATCGCCTACTTTTTCCAAGAAAAACCAGTCCCTCCCGACACCTTCACCCTCCTTTTCCGCGCCGAAGCCGTGGACGACCGCGCCCGCGATGAGCTCCAGAAATTCCGTCGCTACTGCGACGATTATTTGCGCCTCGAAACCATCACCGGCCGCCATCTCGAGCTCGGCCCGCTCTATGCCCCGTCGATCACGCCCGACCGGATGGCCGTCGAAGAGCGCCGCCGCCTCGGCCTCGGCGAGGAGCCCATCCGCGACATCTTCGCCCTTCTTGAGGCGAACGGCTGCCGCGTCCTGCGCCTGCCCATGCCCGAGGACTCAAAGGTAAGCGGAGTCTTCATCTACCTCGAACATAAAGAAGCTGCCTTTACCCTCGTCAACTCCGGCCAGTCGCTCGGACGCCAGGCCTTCAGCGCCGCCCACGAATATTGCCATTATCTTAAGGACCGCAACGAAGGGCCGGTCATCGACAACCCCGACGTCTTCATTGACGAATATGTCGAGCTCTATCATCCGCGCGAGCAGTTCGCTCAGATGTTCGCTGCGCGCTTCCTGATGCCTCCATCCAAAGTCCGGGAGATCATCGAAAAGGACTTCCGCTCCCAGCGCCTGACATTTGACCAGGTCCTCTACCTCAAGCGCTACTTCGGCGTGAGCACGCCGGCCATGCTCCGCACGCTGCGGAACATGGGATACGTCTCGCGCGGCCAGTTCGGCGAATACGTCAAGCTCGATCCCGATAAGCGAGAGAAGGAGATTTTCGGAAATGTGGCCGATTCGAACGGGGGAGGGGCTGGTCTGGTGGCCGGGAAAGTGGAAGGCCTGCTCACGAAGATCAAAAAGCGCGCCATTCCGTCCGACCGCTTCAAGCTCCTTCAGGTCGAGGCCGCGCGGAAGATCACCCGGGACAAGAAGCTGCCGAAGGCCATCCAAAAGACGCTGCCGACGGCCGAGTAACATGGGGAAAAAGGAGGGGGACATGGACGAAAAATCGGTGACATGGATCCGAATTCCCTTCAATTCGGTACGTGTCTCTGATTTTTCCGGTTGCATGTCTCGGTCAATTTGGAGGGGGAACCGCTCGTCATTCAAAGAATAAAGGGGTAAGACATGAATAAAGCCGTAAAATTTCTTATCTATTTTCTCATCTTTGATATCATCGTCATCGGCGGCTATTTCGCGTTCAAAGCCCTTAAGGGCGGCGGCAAATCCGGGCTCGATGACTATCAATGGATTACCATCGATGAGGCCTATATGCCGAAAGACGCCGTCGAAGAGTTCATCAAGAACGACGCCATCGGGCGAGGCTCGCTGCCCGTCTATATTAAAAACTATGGCCACGACGCGAAGATCCTGAAGGGATTCAAAGGCAAGCAATTCGCCTCGCCGAGCGAGACCGTGCTGGGGATGTTCTTCAAAGGCCTCGACGACTGGATGATTGTCGATATCAAATACAAGAATGAGAAGGAGCAGGACATTCAGCGCACTGTGCTTTACATTTTTGCCAACAAGCAATGGACCGTCGGCGACAGCGGGACGCTGATGAAGTGATGAATTCCCTTGGACAAGAATTCAGGCGAAGCCTTCGAAGAATATAATAAGATTAGATACGCCGGAGAGTGGAATTATTTATAAATTCTCCTCGGGTGTCGATATCCAAGATTTTTAGGCTCTCATTTTTTTCGATCACTAGAAGATTTTGAGAATCGGATTGCTTTTGATACTATTTAAGCGCAAAAAGGAGGCCCTATGCCCGCCTATTCCAATTCATCGCTGGGAACCTTCGAGGAATGCCCGCTGAAATATCGCTTCGCCTATGTGGACCGGATCAGAATCCCGGAAGA
>Ga0105152_10000101_pt1 | contig 19659 bp, 18 predicted proteins | sample LakBais05cmmetaG_FD_81534 | JGI IMG/M metagenome (GOLD analysis project Ga0105152, IMG submission 81534) | Lake sediment microbial communities from Lake Baikal, Russia to study Microbial Dark Matter (Phase II) - Lake Baikal sediment 0-5 cm | ecosystem: Environmental > Aquatic > Freshwater >...
GTGATCGACGAGGTTCAGATGCTCGAAGACCCCGACCGCGGGCACCGGCTCGACGGGATGATCGCACGGCTCAAGTATCTTGCCCCGCAGGCGCAGTTCCTGTACCTCTCCGCAACGATCGGATTGCCGAAGATCCTTGCAAAAAAACTGAACTGCACACTGGTACGGTATGACGACCGCCCGGTCGGGCTGGAACGGTATCTCCTCTTTATCGAGCGCAAACAGAAGATCCCGACCATCAAGCACCTGACAACCGAGGAATACAAACGCACCTCATCCAAAGGTTACCGGGGGCAGAGCATCATCTTCACCAACGCCAGGGCACGCTGCCACACGATTGCCGAGGCGCTTGGGATGCGGTCGGCGGCATACCATGCCGGGCTCACATCGCAGGAGCGACGGGACGTGGAGACCAGATTCGCACAGGGCAAGCTGATGGCGGTCGTGACGACGGCAGCGCTCGGTGCCGGTGTGGACTTCCCTGCGTCTCAGGTGATCTTTGATGCCCTTGCGATGGGCAGGGAATGGCTGTCGGTGCAGGAGTTCAACCAGATGGGCGGCAGGGCGGGTCGCCCCGACTTCCATGACCTCGGCAGGGTTGTTATCCTCGCCGAACCCGGGGGCAGTTATTCGCGTGAGAGCAAGTTCACCGAAGAGGAGATGGCAATGCGTCTCTTAAAGGGCGCGATGGAGGAGGTCGCCCCCGAGCATGATGAGGAAGGCAGTTCGGAGGAGTATGTGGCAAACGCGGTTGTCTGCAACGGGAACGAGCAGGAGCTTGCACGCATCAATGGGATGATGGTGGGGACGATGGAACCGGTGCTTCCCGAGCTGATCCGCCACCGTCTGGTGAAACGGACAGAAAAAGGGACGATCGAACTCACCCCTCTTGCCCGGGTGATGGCGGAGCATTTCATCGGGATCAACCGGCTGCTGCGGGTCGTAAAACTTTCAGAAAAGATGGACGATCCTCTTGAGATCATCGCAGAACTCGATTGCGTGAAGGAGGATGAGGAGGAGCAACCCAGGCAGCACCCACCAGACCCCCGGCAACCCCCGCACAGCAAGCACAGGGATCGGCACCGCTGATGATTACCGTTTATTTGTAAAGAATCAATGGGTATTTCATGACCTGCGGGACATACAGACCCACCGGTCATAGGTTGGGTCTTTTGCATTCTCCTGCACTTCGACCGTGCGGTGATGAGCCTCACCCCAAATACGGATCAATGCTGCTTCAGGTTCTGTACCAACAGTGATCAGCGTCTCTTCGGCGAGCGAAAAGAGCTGGGAAACAAGCTGCTGCCACAGTTCCTGCGAGTATGCATTGATCTCCCCCATCATGATACCGATGCCCCTCGGCACCGGATCGATGTACCGGGATGCAATTGTCGCGTCAATATACATTGTCTCTTCAGGTCTGAGGCGGTTCGTTGAAAACCCCAGCGAAAGGAGTGCTGCATCATTATCGCAGGACAGCGGGACATATCCCAGCATTCGCAGGATCTGCGAGCCGACGCCCGACCCGCAGCAGAAATCAAGGCACGTGCCGCCCGTGCCCCTACCCCATGTACCTGAGATGATCTCTTCGAGAATCGCAAGCCGGTCCCTGTTCATGTCCTCAATCGCGGGTTTGACATGCTGGGCGATCTGCAGGCTGTAGTATTCCCGCACCGCTGCCGCCCAGACTGCCCGCTTTTCCTGATAAATCTCTCCGCCGACCTTTTCGAATTGTTCGATAACAGCAGAGGATGGTCTCCGGCAGAGGAACGTGCCCGCGGTCCATCCGCTGCTGTCATGGAAGGCGAGGGCAAGCGGGTCTTCATGCTCATCGATCAGCAGCCGGGCATCATCTCCCGGGAACTCAGCAAGCATCGAAGTGAAGGCACTGTCAGTGAGCTCGGCAAAGGAGGGTTCGATGAACCGTAGGGTATCAACACCAAGGATTTCAGCCGCTCTCATGCGTCCCGCTCGATCCGCAGCCCGTGGGGTGCTTCGATAGTGCCGTCAATCTTTGCCTCCTCGTGGAGCCGGATGGTCTTTGCGATCACATCGCCGAGGATATGGGCGCCCTTCTGCACGTATACTTCCTCGCCGCTTTCCACGGTTCCGTGGACCTCCACCCCACCCGCAACCACGATCCCTCTCTTTGCCCGCAGGCTGCCGAAGATCACGGTGTCCGGCTGGACATCGATCGACCCCGCCCTGATATTGCCATGGAGCCGGCACCCTTTCCCGATCTTCATGGTCGATGGCACCGAGAAGAGCTTCATGTTCAGTTTCGAGCGGGACGGGATCATGAGCGGCATCTCAAACTCCTCATCGTCATCGGAAAACAGGTTGTCAAGGATCCGGTCAACATCCTCCTCACGCTGAATCCGCAACAGTGTCATGAAATAGATCAGGATGAACATGATCACGGGCATCGGGTTTCTGACTTCGATCGCCCCGGTCGCTTCAAAGCCCTCCCTGATCTCGACCCGCTCACCGATGTCCAGCGTCCCGGCGACTTTGAGCTTGCCGTTGATTTTCGCCCCTTCGCCGATATACGCGTCCTGTTTGGCGACCACGTCACTGCCGATCTCGCACCAGTTGCCGATCCGTGCGTCCCCGTTCGCCCAGACATATTCACGGATCTTTGTCGAGTCGCCGACCATCACATCCTCACCCCGCAGGCCGTAATCGATCTGGCAGAACTCGCCGATCACGATGTTCCGGTCGGTCTTGATACTGTGCTCCTGCAGTTCGGTCCCGTCGGGGAGCAGGCAGTGACGGTGCCAGTCCTCCACGCGTTTTTTTGGTTTTTTTGCCTTGGCCACTTATGTCCCCTCACGCGCCGTACTTGCGGGATCTGTTGATCAGGTCAAGCGCAATGAGGAGCAGGGATGATCCCGGAATGCGGTTGAGCCCTCCCTGAGCACAGGAGTTCTCGTCGAACCTGATCACCTCATCGGTACGGACGCCCTCCCCCCAGATCACGACCGGCACCGGGTCCGCACTGTGATCCTTCACGGTGCAGGGAGTACTGTGATCTGCGCAGATTACGATGATGGTGTCCTGTAATGTACGTAAGGGAGAGATTGCGGCATCAATCTTTTCAATAAACGTTGTTTTCTGTCTGGCAAGCCCGTCGTGACCGGATTCGTCCGCCCCTTTGATGTTGACCAGCACAAAGTCCTGTGAACGAAGTTCCTCCTGTGCTGCGGTGATCTTTCCGGCAAGATTGCTGTCCTGCGAACCGGTGATCCCGTCGACATGGACGCGATGGAGCCCGACAGCGGTGCCGATCCCGGCGATCAGGCTTGCTGCGGAGATGACACTGCCGGAAATCCCGTACTTTGTTGCGAATGGTTCGAAGTGCCCCATCTCACCGGCGCCCCGCATCAGCACAACATTTGCCGGGCTGAGTCCCTGTTTCACCCGATCCCGGTTGATAGGATGGTCAGCGAGGATCGCGATGGACTGTTTCACGAACTCGGTGCAGATCACAGCAGTTTTTTTATCCTTTTGCGTCTGTTTTACCGCTCTAATGGCAAGGGGCGGCACGCCCTCCTTTTTGGGGTCATTGGAAGAGACGCAGTGCCCCAGCCCCTTCCCCCTGAACGCAAGGGCGGCACGGTGCCCGGCGCCGGATTTGAAGAAAAACTCCACGCCGAATGTTGACAGGTCGACGCCGCTCTGGATTGATGCAGAGAGCGCTGCTGTGTCGTGGATCCTTCCTGCCCGCCGGTCGGTGATGCACCCGTCGGTTGATAATGTTGCGTAATTGCACCGGAAACCGATCATGCCCGGTTCCATCCTGATACCGGTACCCTCGCATTCGAGCGGACCCCTGCCGGTATAACAGGTGCGGGGGTCATAGCCGAGCAGCGCAAGGTGGGCGGTGTCAGATCCGGGGCGGACGCCAGGTGCGATGGTATCCATGATACCGCAGACACCTTCGCGGGTAAAGGCATCCAGGTTGGGTTTTTTTGCCGCCTGCAGCGGGGTCTTTCCGGCAAGCTCCGGGCACGGGCGGTCAGAGATTCCGTCGAGGACCAAAAAGAGGATCTTGCGTGCGGTCATTGATGGATAGGTGTGTTATGAGAGCTCTTATGCTGAACGGTCAGTAGGGGCATGACCATCCTGTGCAGGCCGCATCATAGAAAAGAGATAAAAAAATTTAATATCGCCATTGATGTTATTCAGTTGAAACCGGTGCTGCCACCGGCTCGACCTTTGACTTGATGATCTCGACCCGGCGGACCGGGTAGAGCGGTTTTACGACCTTGAAGAGGTCGCGGGAGATCTCGCCTGTCACGATGCCGGTGACGAGCGTGTTGAGATCCCATGCCGCTGCCTGCGCCTGCACATTTGCCGTGATCGCATTCCGGATCGCATGCACCTGACCGACGTTTGCCCGCGCGAGCGTGTAGCAGCTGATCGTGAGACGGACTTTTTTCTGGTCTTTGGTCATGATCGGGATGAGGCAGTCAATGCGGGTACTGCGGCGCTTGATCAGTCCGCGCAGGTAGTCCCTGGTCACCTCGTGACCGACGAACTCGGTGTATGCCGCGTCGCCCGTGACGTTAGCGATCTTAAACTCCATCTTGATGTGCTGTTTTGCATAGTCGTTTGTGATCTCACCAAGGGTCGCCTGCATGATCCTGCCGACAATGCTCCCGGCGTCGTTTGCGATGGTGTCACCGATGTACGCTTTGCCGAGGTTTTCGGGAACGTGCACCTTGAACCAGCTCTTGGCTTTCCAGCCTTCGACTCTTCTTCCAACCTGTTTTTTTGCCATGCTATCACCTACATGAATCTGAATATCTCTTCCGGTTCACCGACCAGTTTTTTCACCATGTCCGGCCATCCGTCCGAATCAAGCCCTTTCTGGGCTAAAAACGCCGCTGTCCAGCGCTCGAGCCCGACGCCCGAGCAGCCGGACCAGCACGGCTCATTGCTCTGGATCTTGACATTGAACCCTTTCGGGTACTTGTCGCCGTTGATGCTCACATTCTGGAACTCGAGCCAGCTGTCGCTGTACGGCAGGTATGCCTCGTAATCGGTCGTGCCCACGCGTTCGCCGCACCCGCAGGCGCCGCCCTCTATAGTTTGCGGGGTCTTTCCGGTATCGACCATCCCTTCCTGCGCCATGAACCACGGGGTCACCCGTGCGCACCGCCATTCAAGTTCGAGGATCTCCTCGAATACCCGGTGGTACGCGTCGTGGAGCTTTTCTGCCATCGCGACAGTCTGTTCAGCGGTGCCGAGCCAGACGATCTCGATCCGGTGGAACTCGTCCACCCGTTCAATCCCGTGGATGCCGCCGCTCTCGTACCGGTGGGACGTGCCGCTGCGGTCAAAGACCTTCACCGGCAGGCTCGCAGTCCCGAGCGTCTCGCCCTGTACAAACGGCCAGAATGAGGGGCACTGCGCATAGCACAACCCGCCGATCGGACCATCAATCTTTTCGCGGATCATTTCCACGGGCACGATGCCGGTTACCTTATAGTAGTCGCCGACGTCCTCCCAGAAAGCGGGGTCGCGGGTTTTTGGCGTGCAGACATAGTAGATCTCGGGGTAGACGCCCTTGGCGTGCCCCGATCGCATCCAGACCTCCCACGGGGTGAGTTTGGGGAAGATCATCTCGGCAAAACCCAGCGGGCGGATGATCTTTTCCACGACAATTCTCTCCCACGCACGGAAGAGCTGCACCGATTGCGGGCCGTGGATCCACTGGCCGCGGGATGCACCGTGACGGATCCAGTTACGCTTCACCATCTCCTCGGTGGGATCGCGGGTGAACGACCGCGGTTTTTGTGCGCTCGCAAAGACAAGCTCCCAGTGTTCCCCTTTGCCGCCGTAGCTTGTCGCCTGTATCTTCTCTTCGATCAGTTTGAGGATCCGGTCCGGCACCTTGTTCTCCAAATCTGCGGAGGTGACGGCCAGATTCAGTGTGAGTTCGCCGTCTACCAGCGTATGGGACTTGATAAATGGCAGGTTCGGGATGCGGACACCATCCGGAACCCCGACCATCGTGATGTGGAATTTTTTGACATCAATGCCCCGGATACCAAGACGATATTTACCAAGCACAGGGGCAACATGCTTTTTGAACCGGAACAGGGCATCATGAGCCCTCGTGTAGGTTCCACTCTCAAAATTGAGCTCTATTGAGTTTTTAGAGATGTGGAACCCTGTTATCTGTCCAACCTCTGTCACATCAACGCCACTTGGAACACCTTTTCTGAAGAGTGTAGTATTTGCCTCTTCTATGGCCTTTTCCACCGCGAGTTTCGCCTCATCTGAAATCTCATTGTTCGTCGAGAGTCCAGCTGTTAACGAGAACCGTACTGACATGTTTCCTCCGCAATTGCAAGGTTCATTAAATAATCGTCCACCGATGCGATTACCGAACGCAGCTGGGTGCCGGCGATTGTGGTTTTTACCCGGTTTTCAGTCACAACCGTCTTCATGGAAGAGAGGTTGTCAGGATAGATTGCCTGTGCCACGCAGGCAGGGTGCCTGTGCACCGTAATGATGACGCCATCGATCTGCATCAAACCGCCACCGCCTCGTGCCATCCCTGACGGAACGCGTCAAGCCGGGTGCAGGGGATGGTCGCACCTGCCCTGAGCCGGTGTCCTCCACCCGAGCCACCACAGGACTGTGCGATCCCGTGGATCATTGATCCAAGATCCGCATCGGTTCCGGGAGGGCATCGTACCGAGATCCGGCACGCATCTCCCCTGCGGGCGACGACTGCGACCGGGGTGGTGTGGATAGACATGCAGGCGAGTGCATCTGCGACATCACTTGCCAGCGCTGCATTTTCCACCGCATACACCCCGTCCTGTGCTGGGGGGGCAGTCACTGTCGCACGAATGGCGGCGATCACGTTCAGCCGGTGCACCTTCGCCGTCTCCCATCCAGTCTCTGCATCGCGGGAACACCGCAGGCAGAGCGTTGCACCAAGATCCCCGTGCCCTGATTTCCCGCAGGCTTCAATGACCGATGCCATTGCGTGGGCGTCCGAAATTACCTCGCGCTCGAGCGCGTAGGTGTCACCATAGATCCCCTCAATGCAGCCGGCGCCCGAACGGGGGATCACCCGCAGCACAGCGAGCGAGAGGAACCGGTCAATGCGGAGCGCATCGCACCCGCCTGCCTGCGTGATGATTGCATTTACCTCATTCTCGTTTCCGCTGATGCCGTCAAGGTACGGGTTAATCGCCATAATGAACCGTTCTGCCATGTTCCTTCCCGCGAGACGCAGCCCGCGGTTCGGGGCGATGATGCCATTGCCCACTCCCTCATTGGAGATCTCAAGATTTTTTCCTGACAGCACCTGACCGTCGCCCACAACACCCAGCATCGCGAGCCCTGCAAGGTCGCGGTTGTCTCCGAGGTGTTGGGCAACGAAGTACGCCGTCCCGGAAGCCGAGAGCTCGTGCTCGCCGTCAATGCCGGCAAGGCGCGGATTTACATGGAATTCCCCGGTAAAGTGTGCCGGGTGGTGGTCCACCACCATCGTGTTTTTCGGGAGGTCTTCCATGCCGGCACCGAGATCGCAGAGCAGGTACGCATGATCGGCGGTGAGCTCGGCTGCCGTGATCTCCTGCCGAATCCTCAACCGGAAGCGGATGCCCGACCGCACCATCGCATGGCAGAGGATGGAGCCTGCGGCGATGCCGTCAGCGTCATGATGGGCAATTATCTCCACAAACTCCTGCCTCTTTATCTGCTCTGCGACATGGTTCGCGGCGGTTTCAAGTGACATGGGGATCGGGACTTTTGTTTTTACCGGGACAGCAGAATTTCTGAAGTCTCCGGTTTGTAACTCCAGCCGGCAGGCAGCCCGCCACTGCCGGTGTAATACTTGACCAGCCTGCGGATCTTGGACTCCATCAGATGGAGCTGACGTTTATTGTGCAGGTCGTTTTTGTTCTCGGAAAGGTGCTTTCGCAACCCGAGCGCCTTCATCATGAGATCGCGCAGGTCCTCGGGGATCTCTGTCTCCAGCTTGTAAGCCCTGAGGATATCGCCGATGCGCTTTCCTCCGGTCACGAGTTTGATGTCAGGGACACTGTAACGGTCCCGCAGGATCAGCCCGATTTTGCTGCTCGATGCGCCTTCCTTCCGGAGCTCGATGATCACTTTTTCGATCCCCTTGATGTCCGTGTTGGACCACGGGGGCGCCTCCTTCCGGTAGGGGCGGACTGAGCACGATTTGCCCCTTCTGCGGGCATACATTCTTGCCATAGTATTACCTCCTGTCGACGTAGGTAAGTCCAAAAGAGCAGCAACTGCTGACTCTCCGTAATCCCAAGCCACGTTGGGCAGTGCACGGGTGTGCACGTCGGACTTACTTCTGCCAGCACTTATTTAAAAGTGCCTAGATGTATTCCTCTCTGGCAATATTAAGGGTATCGATGGAAGTATTAAAAAAAGAAGGGATTTAAAATCAAAAAAACAGATGTGTGTATTATTTTCGCCGCTTCTTTTTTTTTGGGGTATCTTTTACAAACGACAACAAATCGATATTGTATACCCCCCCTTTTCCCACGGAAATGATCCGTTCGTCGCCCTTTGCCATCTTCTCGATGTTCAGTTCGTACGAACCTGGCCCCACGATCCGTATGGTCTCGACCCGGTCGTACATCTCCACTTCTTTTTTAGGCTCGGCTTTTACTTCGAGCACCTGCTGCCGGGACTCCTTTGAGATCTCATCGATGGACTTTTCCTCAAGGACGTCCTTGTGGAGATCCTCCTCCTTCACGTAGAGGAACTTCTTGCCACCGCAGCTCGCACAGCCCTTGAGGATCTCGGTCGACCCATCGTTGTATTCCCGCCCGCATTTGGTACATTTGTGTGGCATTGTGTTTACCTCACCAGCGAATACCTAGCCGAACCACTCGATCATCATCTCGTAGAGCTCTTCGACATTCTTGCCGTCAAGTGAAGATATGGAAATAACAGGGTGCTGGGGGAATGCACTGCGGATCCGTGCAGGAGAGGCTTCGGGCAGGTCGATCTTGTTTGCCACAATGAGGACAGGCAGCTTACGGCTCTCTATGATGCCCACCATCATGATGTTCACCTGCATAAAGGGGTCGATTGTGGAGTCGAGCATGTAGATGACGCCGTCGATGTCCTCGCGGAGCCAGTGCATCGCCTCGGCAACACCCTCCGTCGCCTCACGGGCGCGGATGACCGCCTCGTCCCTGTCAAGCCCGAACTCCAGGAAATCGTGGTAATCGATCTTGGTCGTCACGCCCGGAGTATCGACAATATCGATCGTAACCGTCGCACCATTAGCACCGGAGATGATGATATCCTCTTTTTTTCGCGCCCGCCGGGTCTCGTGCGGGATCTCACTTACCGGACCGACCGCATCCCCCGTCCAGTCGCGGGCGATACGGTTGGCAAGTGTTGTTTTTCCTGCATTCGGGGGACCGTAAATGCCGATCCGTGTCCGCTTCTTTTTAAAAAAACGGGAGAGGAAGCTGGAAAACCTTTTTTTGACTTTGCTATATGTCTGATAAAATATTTTCATTCATCACCTCGGGGTATACTCCACCGATTGGAAAAGGTGGCGCCTGCAATTCGTAATTAATGTATTGAATGCGCCCTTTATTAGGTTTCTTCTGCCTAAAACAACCGCACCGGAGCCCTTTATAAATATCCCCGGCGTGATCCTGCTTCCATGTATTACTGCCCCTCATGGTTGCCTGTCACTGCCCAATCCTTTATATCAGAGTTGGTGAGTATTGGTAAATTGTAATCATCAGATAAAAAAGCACAAGGAGGTGATCTCATGAAAAAGACAGACAATGGAATTCGCTTCGAGACCCGTGTTTCCTTGAATGAGGTGATGCAGCGAAATCCGACGACCATCAGCTCAGGTGCCAATGTGGCAAAAGCCGCGGCGGCGATGTGCCATGATGACGTTGGCAGCTGCATCGTTCTCCAGAGAAACCTTCCCATCGGGATCGTGACCGAGCAGGACATCAACTGCAAGGTGGTTGCACGGGATCTCAAGCCAAGCACTGTGCATGTGAACGAGATCATGAGCACGCCGCTGATTACGGTGAGTGCTGACAAGACTGTAGGAGACGCCGCCCAGATGATGGTGAAGCACCGGGTGAGGAGGCTGCCGGTTGTCGATGAGAAGAAAAAAGTCATCGGCATTGTGACCGTGCGGGATCTCCTTACCGTGTCAAACGAACTCAACGAACTCATGGCTGACCTCATCGAGATCAACCGCGAGGAGATCGTTGATATGGATATGTGCAACCGCTGCAGTCAGATGTCTGATGACCTTAAGCGGGTGGACAATGTCATGCTATGTCCCCGCTGCCGTGAGGAGGAAAACATCACATGAAAGTTGCACAGGATTTCCTCATTGAGATCCCTGTGCTCCGGTTCAGTGACCAGATAACAAAGGCACGGCAGATCTTGCGAGACGACCGGTTCCGCGAAGTGTACATCGTTGACGATGTAAAAAAACTCCTCGGCTATATCGATCTGACTGACGGGCTGCGGGTGACCGCAACCAAATCGAATGTCACGGTTGAGGGTTATGTCAAGGATGCCCCGGAAGTCCACGCAGCGGACGCGATAGAACAGGTTGCACGGGAGATTAAAAAATTCCGGACTGACAGCGCTGCGGTGGTTGACGGCAGGCGCCATATCACGGGCGGTGTCCTGCTCTCTGACCTCTTCCCGGTCATCATCTCAAGGCATGAGCTTCTGGGGAGCGTCGCTGACCATATGTCCCGCAACGTCGTGGTTGCAAACACCACAGACACGGTCCAGCACATCCTGACCCTGATCATGGAGAGCGGTTTCTCCGCATTCCCCGTGCAAAAAAAGAAAAAGCTGGTCGGGATCGTTTCGCGGATCGACCTCCTGCGGGGCGGGCGCGTGCGGGCGGCGCTTGCCCATGCGGCGCAAACCCCGGTCGAGAAGATTATGACTAAAGATGTCATCTCGATCGGTCCTGAAGAAAAGATCAGGACCGCTGCGGATCTGCTCGTGCGCCACGATGTGAGCCGGTTACCCGTTATCGACAAAGAGTCCATCGTGGGCATCGTAGACCGGCACGATGTCCTTGCCGGACTCCGGTAACGCACCATAAAAAACTGCGTCGGTGCCTGATATCTGAACATCAACACCATATTATAGTAAAATCCGCCACCCTGTTGCAGGGTGAAGATGGATTGTACCAGATAAGGAGGGACAAAATGGGCAGGAATGATCGCGGCATCAAGCAGGGAGACAAACTGCTCAAGATGCACGGCAAATTCGACAGGGGCCCTGTCGATTTCAAGTCACACATCGTACAGCAGAACGGCGAGATCATGACGATCGCCACCCGCGATGTCGTGTCGGTTCCGCCAACCACCACCATCCTTGGGGCGGTGGAAACGATGACAAAGTGCAGATTCCGCCGGTTGCCTGTAACCGATGCAGGGACAGGGAAAATCCGTGGGATTATCACATCGGGGGATGTGATCAATTTCATGGGCGGAGGTGACAAGTACCGGCTCGTGCAGGTGAAGCATGGCGGCAACCTGGTCGCTGCAGTGAACGAGAGCGTACGGGCGATCATGACCCGGCAGCTTGAAACGCTCCCGGACAGTGCGCGGATCGCTGACGCTGTGGGCATCATCGTGAATAAAAAGATTGGCGGGCTCCCCATCGTGAATGATGACGGGGTGCTCGCAGGAATCATCACGGAACGCGACGTAATGCGGGTGCTTGCGGCAGAGAAGAGCACGCTTGCGGTGGAGAACGTGATGACAGTGTCGCTGCGGGTCACGCAGCCGGATTGCCCGATTGCTGAGGTCACCCGCGACATGACGCAGCACAGGTTCCGACGGCTTCCCGTGGTAAGCGACGAGGTCCTGTACGGCATCATTACCGCAACCGATATCATGCGCTATCTCGGGAGCCGCGAGGTCTTTTCCCGCCTCTCGACCGGTGATATCGCAGAGGTTATGGGGCTGCCCGTACGCACGCTCATCGCAGGTGATCTCTTCACCACCACACCGGAAAAGAGCATCAACGAGGTAGCCCGCCAGATGCTGGAGAAAGACATCGGGGCCCTGCCGGTCATCGAAGACACCCGCCTGATCGGGCTCGTCACCGAGTTTGACCTGGTACGGGCATTTGCGCGGGGGTGATGCCCGTGAAAGCATCCGATGTGATGTCCTCACCGGTCCATGTGATCGCCCCTTCGGAGACTGTGGCACACGCCCGACGCCTGATGGTCAGGTATCATATCTCCCGCCTGCTTGTCACGGAAGGTGAAGCTCTCTATGGCATCATCACGAAAAAGGACCTCGCGTACCGGCTCCGTCAGAGCGAGCCCGCATGGAGACGGCGCCCGATCGACCAGATACCTGTAAGCATCCTTGCGGTGCGCGATCTGATCGTGGTCGCGCCAGCGACCGGCATACGAAAGATTGCTGCATATTTTGTCGAGAACGGCATCAGCAGCGTACCGGTAGTTGACGGTGATACAGTCGTCGGGATCGTGACAAAGTCAGATCTCATGGAATCCGCGCTCATCAAAAGGCTTGCCTGTCCGGTCAGTGACATGATGGAAGACGTGGCAACGGTGAGCCGGTACCACTCGCTTGACCACGTGATTGATGTGATGCGCGAACGAAATGATAAGGTGGTGGTCACCAATAACGATGGATCTATTGCAGGAATCATAACCGAGACCAACCTTGTGTTCTTTAACAATGACATAAAGATCGCAGGGATGGTGGAAAAGGACACCACGGCAAGGCGCAGGAACCAGCAGCGGGGCACCCGCGGGAAGGGAGCGCATTTTATCGCGCCCGTGATAGCAGAGGACATCATGACCTCGCCCGTGATCACGACCCCGCCACAAACCCCTGTGAACCAGGCCGTGATGACTATGAACAGGCACCAGATCAACAGCCTCGTGGTCGTGGAAGAAAGCGATATCGCAGGCATCATAAAACGGGATGATATCATCAGGGAAGTGGCGAAATGACAAAAGAACTGTGTATCAGGGACGTAATGGTAAAACCAATAAGCATCGCAAAATCTGCAAAGATCACCGAAGCGCTCGATAAAATGCTGGCCGAGAACATCGACCCGCTCATCGCGACGCACAACGGAAGCGTCGCCGGCACGGTCTCGCGCAAGGCAATCGCTGACAAGCTCGGGAGCAAACAGAACTCTGGTATCGCTCCCACCGCCATCCATGTCTCAAGCGTCGTTGCAGAGGATTTCACGAGCGTATATCCCGATGAAAGCATCAATGTGCTCATACCGCTGCTCCAGCATTACAAGCTGGTGGTGGTGTATGACAGCGACCACAGGCTCATCGGGCAGGTGAGTGCGGGTGACCTGTTGAAAAAGATCCAGCCTGATGGGGCACTCGATGGCGCGATGGAGAGGGGGGTCACCATTGAAGCTGACGAGCGCGTAGTCCACCTCCGCAGGCGGATGCTGGATGACAACCTCACCCGTTTTGTGGTAACCGAGAACGACAGCATTATCGGGATCGTCACCGAGACAGATGTTGCGATCGCGCTCCGCAAGTTCCGCAAAGCGGTGACGGACAGGCACCAGGATCACCGGATCCGCAACCTGCTTGTCAAGGATATCATGAGCGCCCCGATCCTGACGGTCGACCGCCATGCCAAAGTCTCTACGATCGTCGACCTTATGCTCAAAAAGAACATCAGCTCGATGCCGGTCACGGATAAAGGAAAACTCGTTGGCATGGTGACACGCCGTTCTCTGGTGAACGCGCTCTGATCCGTCATGGTTCCGGATAAACCGATACATGATCAATCAATGGGATGATAATGACAAATCAGCTTTTTGTTCGGGATATTATAGCAAAGCCTGTGACGATTGCCAAATCACAGGCAATCACTGAAGCGCTTGACAAGATGATTGACGAGGGAATCGACCCCCTCATCATCATATCAGGCCATGACGTTGTCGGGACAGTATCGCGCAAATCCATTGCAGACAAGCTGGGCAGCAGGCAGAAGGTGCCGATCTCAACAGCAAAGATCCATGTTGCAGGTTCGGTGGAACTGGATTTCACAACGGTCTATCCTGATCAGGAAATCAGCGAGCTTGTCCCCCTCCTCAAGCGCTTTAAGCTGGTGGTCGTCTATGACAAGAACCACCGGTTAATCGGGCAGGTAGGGTATGGAGAGCTGATCAGGGTACTGCAGCCGAAAGGGAGCGTGGATAAGGTGATGGAACCAGTGCACACGATCGGGGTGAACGAACGCGTCCAGCACCTCCAGCACCGCATGGCGGAGGAGGGCATCAGCCGGTTCGTTGTAACCGATGGCAGCAAACCTGTGGGCATTGTCACCGAGACCGATATGGCAGTCTCAGTGCGGAAGTTCCGGGAGAAGGTTGAGGGCCGTCATCAGGATTTTCACCTCCACAATCTGCTTGTACGGGCAGTTATGACATCCCCACTCATCAGCGTCGAACGGAGCGCAAAAGTTGCCGAAATTGTCGACCTCATGCTCAAGAAGAAGATCAGCTCGCTGCCAATCACGGACAAAGGAAAGCTCGTTGGTATGGTGACTCGCCGTTCGCTGGTAAACGCCCTGTAAACTCTCAGGAGAGCATACCCTCCTTTTTTGCATTTCAGGAGAGCACGGGCTGTAGGGAGTTACTCACCCGTTATCATCATCAACGCAAAAATTGAGCTGGTCCTTTTCCAGAGCCGCTACTTGACAATTTATTAATGCAGGAGTCTCATATTCTCCCGTTGAGACATGTCCACGATCCGGGTCCTCTACGTTGATGATGAGCCGGATCTGCTCGATGTCGGGAAATTGTTCATCGAGCAGTTCAAGGACATCTCTGTTGACACTGCGATCTCTGCACATCAGGCGCTCGACAGGTTACAACAGGCATCGTACGATGCGATCGTCTCTGACTACATGATGCCTGAGATGGACGGGATCGCATTACTCAAGAACATCCGCCATATCAATCGCACCATCCCCTTCATCCTTTTCACTGGCAAGGGGAGGGAAGAAGTGGTCATTGAGGCGCTCAACAGCGGTGCGGATTTCTACCTCCAGAAAGGGGGGTTGCCGCGTGTGCAGTATACCGAACTCGTGCACAAGATCCGGCAGGCTGTGCAGCGGCGGAGGGCAGAAGAGGCGCTCCGGGAGAGCGAAAAGCGCTACCGGGATGTTGTTGAGGACCAGACCGAGTTCATATCCCGGTTTGCCCCTGACGGGACGCATCTGTTCGCGAACGACGCGTACTGCCGGTACTTCAACAAACAACGCGAGGAGATCATCGGGAATGTATTTGTCCCCCAAATCTTCACAGAGGACCAGGCGCGGGTGAGTGAGCACTTTCTGGCGCTCACGCAGGATTATCCTGTGGCGTTGATCGAACACCGCATCATCATGCCAGACGGGCAGATACGGTGGCAGCGGTGGAGCGACCGGGCAGTATTTGACAGCAGGGGCACTATTGTCGAGTACCAGTCGGTTGGGCAGGATATCACCGAGCAGAAGAATGTTGAGGATGCACTGAGGAAAAGCGAGATGCTCTTTCGCTCAATCGTCCAGAATTCATCCGATATTTTTTCCTTTCTGGATGCTGGCGGAGTCATCACGTACGAGAGCCCTGCAACCGAGCGGGTGCTGGGATACGGGGCGGGGGAACGGGTGGGTAACAATGTCTTCGATTTCGTCCACCCCGATGACATCCTTGCGATAAAAGAGGTATTTGTGCAGTCAATCCATAAGCCGGGAGCGACCATCCCCCCGCAGTTCCGGTGCCGCCACAAAGACGGGTCGTGGGTATGGCTCGAAGCAGTCGGCTCCAACTATCTCGATGACCCCACCATAGGGGCGATAATCGTCAGTTCCCGTGACATCACCCTGCGCAGGGATGCAGATCGGGCTCTGCAGGATAGCGAGGAGCGGTACCGCGCGATGATCCAAGCAATGAACAGTGGGATCGCTGTGTACCAACCGGTGGATCTCGGGTTAGATTTTGTCTTCAAGGACTTCAATCCGGCTGCGGAGCGGATCACTCATGCCACAAGGGAGCAGGTTCTTGGCAGGCGGATGCTCGAGGTGTTCCCATACATGGACAAATTCGGGCTTCTCCTCTCACTCCAGCGGGTGTACCGGACCGGAGTACCCGAGTATCTCCCTGCCGCTTACTACAAAGACCAGCACCGTGAAGGATGGAGAGAGAATTTTATCTACCGGCTCCCGTCCGGTGATATTGTTGCCATATTCAACGATGTAACAGAACGGAAGGAGGCAGAAGAGGCGCTGCGGGAGAGTGAGGAGTTCAACCGGAGCCTCGTCGAGAACCTCCCCGATTATATCATGGTCTATGACAATAAGGGCACTATCGTCTATATGAATTCTTCAGCCGCCCGGGCAATGGGATGTGCTGCCGAGGATCTTATCGGCACTTCGGTTCTATCTGCAGTTGCACCCTACCACCGCGAGATGGCAGAAGGCAATATCAGGAAGCAACTCGCCGGACTTGAGCTCGAACCCTACGAGATCGATATCGTCACGAAACGCAACCAGGTCATTACTGCGATGGTGCGGGCGCAGCCGATCATGTATCACCATGAACCGGGGATCCTCCTCGTTCTTACCGATATAACCGAACGCAAGCAGGCAGAGCAGCAGATTCGGGAAAGCCAGAGGGTGTATACCACCCTGATACAAAACCTCCCGGGTATTGCCTACCGGTGTCACAATGACCCGAAAAGGACGATGGAATTTATCAGCGACGGGTGCCTTGAGCTCACCGGATATCCCCCCGCAGACCTCCTCCAGAATAAAAAAATCGCCTTTAACGACCTCATCCTGCCGGATCACCAGCAGCGGATCTGGAACAAATGGCAGAGCGTGCTTGCCCAGAAAATACCGTTTGAAGAAGAATACCCGATACTCACCTCACAGGAAGATGTCAAGTGGGTCTGGGAGAAAGGCTGCGGGGTGTTTTCCCCATCAGGAGAATTGCTGTACCTGGAAGGGTTCATCAGCGACATCACCGATCGCAGGCGGGTGGAGGATGCACTCAAACAGGTGAATAAAAAACTCAATATCCTCTCGAGCATCACCCGCCATGACATCCTGAACAAAGTCACTGTTATGCGGGGGTATGTCGAGATTGCCCGCGACAGTCCCACCTCCCCCCTGCTGCCCGAATATCTCAAACGGATTGACGAGGCAGCGAAAGTCATACGGGAACAGATTGCATTCACAAAGGATTACCAGAACCTCGGTATCGCGATACCTGGCTGGCAGGAACTGGACGGGGCATTTAAAAAGGCAGTATCGGGGTTCGATCTGGCACAAAAAACCGTCATCATTGAAACCAATGGTTTCGAGGTCTATGCCGATCCTCTGCTCGAGCGGGTCTTTTACAACCTCATCGACAACAGCCTCACGCACGGTGCAACGGCAACCCGGATTATCTTCAAAGCCCACGAATCCGACAACCATCTTATCATTATGTATAAGGATAACGGCGCTGGTATCCTTGAGAAAGACAAGGCAAAGATTTTCGACCACGGTGTCGGAAGGCATACCGGGCTTGGCCTGTATCTCGTCCGGGAGATCCTCTCCATCACCGGCATCACTATCCAGGAAACCGGAGAACCGAACAAGGGTGTGCGGTTTACGATCGCGGTTCCTAAAGGGGCATTCAGAATCAAAGGGAAGGGTGCGGCAGGGTGATGAGCAAACTTGATGGCCGGACAACAACTCAACCCGGGGGTTCAGGTAAGTGAATCTCCGGGAAAAAACACTCCTTGTTCTCAGTATCACCTTCATCAGCGGTTTTATCCTGCTCGTCGCGATCTCATTAACGTTCGTGGTCGAAAATTTCTCGCAACTTGAACAGAACCAGGCAAAATCGGATGTTGTGGGGGTAACCGCCGCAACCTGAAATCTCCCACAGTAATTACCCTGTTCTTTGAAGATAACGGGAAGGGGATCCCCGATGACCAGAAAGAAAAAATTTTAAAAAACGCCACTACGGGACCACAAAAGGGCTTGTACTCTTCCTCCTGCGTGAAGTCCTTTCCATCACGGGTATCACCATCACCGAGAGCGGTGAACCGGGGAAAGGCATGCGCTTTGAGATCCACATACCAAAGGGAGCCTTCCGGCATCCCTCTGCATTCCATGACGACACGAGTTAAGCACAAGGGTTTTATTAGTACCTGTCAGCAGTATTGTATCCGGATTCCCTATGGCTGTCCCGTCAATTGACCGGTTGCGATCCCATCCACACACACCACTGCTCCTCGTTCTCTGTGCAGCGATCGGGTCATGTGCAATCAACCTCTATTGTCTTCTTATCGGCATCACCATAGTTGTCTCCCACTTCCTCTACATCCCGATCATCCTTGCAGCATTCTACTACCCGAAGCGGGGGGTGCCGTTTGCCATCGGGATCGCCGCACTCTATTTTGCGATGGTTGCTACAACCCGCTCCGCATATCCCACGGATCTGGTCTCGGCTGCGGCGAGGTGCGTTGTTTTTGTCCTGATTGCGTCTGTGGTTTCATACCTGTCACTGCGTCTCAACGAGGAACAGCGGCGCCATATCATGGCAAGGGAGGAGTGGGAGCGGACGTTTGATGCCGTACCCGACCTGATCGCACTCATCGACTTCAACCACCGCATACTGCGGATAAACAGGTCAATGGCGGAGAAGCTGGGGGTATCTGCCGAACAGGCGATCGGACTCCTCTGCTATGAAGTGGTGCACTGTACACATGAACCGCCGGATTTTTGCCCGCATACCAAGCTTATGCTCGATGGAAAGGAGCATACGAGTGAAGTAAGCGAAGGCTGTCTTGGGGGTGATTACCTGGTTACCGTCTCCCCGTTCCACGATGACCACGGGAACCCGATCGGCAGCGTGCATATTGCCCGTGACATCACGGAACGACGGGCAATGCAACAGAAGGCTGAGTTTCATACAAACGAGCTGGAGCGTTATAATGAAGCGCTGAAGCAGGCAAACCAGAAACTCAATATCCTTTCACAGATCACCCGTCATGATATCTTAAATAAAATTACTGCGGTATTGGCATATCTTGAACTCTCGCAGGAACTCACAAAAGACCCTTCGCTGCTTGACTACATTCAAAGGGAGATCGAAACCGTCCGGGTGATTGAACGCCAGATCGATTTTACGCATTATTACCAGGATATCGGGGTTCGTGCCCCGGAATGGCAGGACGTGGCATCGACCGTCCGGCGGGCAGCCGCGCAGCTGCCGCTCTCTGATATTTCTCTGAAGGTGCAGTTTGATGGCATCTCCATCTATACAGACCCCTTAATCGAGAAAGTATTTTACAACCTCATGGAGAACACGGTCCGGCATGGGGAGCATGTGACCGAAATAATATTCTCCGCAGAAAAAACCGATGATGTTCTTACCATCCTGTATGAAGATAACGGCGTCGGTATTGCCCCCGAAATTAAGGAAAAGATCTTCATCCGGGGATTCGGCAAACATACAGGGCTCGGGCTGTTTTTGATCCGCGAGATCCTCTCCATCACCGGCATCACGATTGCCGAAACGGGCGAGTACGGGAAGGGTGTACGGTTCGGGATCCGCGTGCCGAAAGACAGGTACCGGATA
>Ga0105152_10000102_pt1 | contig 19589 bp, 16 predicted proteins | sample LakBais05cmmetaG_FD_81534 | JGI IMG/M metagenome (GOLD analysis project Ga0105152, IMG submission 81534) | Lake sediment microbial communities from Lake Baikal, Russia to study Microbial Dark Matter (Phase II) - Lake Baikal sediment 0-5 cm | ecosystem: Environmental > Aquatic > Freshwater >...
AACCCCCGCTACCACCTCTTTTTCAACTCTTCAATCTTCCGCTCCCGTCCACGACTAAATATTTGAATGCATTGTCACCGAAAAGCTCTAAACGCATGAATTACACAAACATCCTCATTGTCGAGGATGAAGCTGTGATCGCCGCGGACGTCCGCCTTATGGTCGAGGATCTGGGATTCAAAGCCTCGGGAATCGCTTCTTCGGGAGAGGAAAGCCTTCGTAAAGCCGAGGCTCTTCGCCCGGACCTGATCCTCATGGACATCAAGATCAAAGGCGATATGGACGGAGTGATCGCGGCCGGCGAGATCTTCCGCCGCTTCCGAATCCCCGTCGTTTACATGACCGCTTACTCCGACCCCCAGACGATCAAGCGTGTCAACCGGCCGGGCACTTTGGGCTGCCTTATTAAGCCCCTGGAGCCAAGCGAGCTCGAAAATATCCTCCTCGGTTCCGCCGAAAGTCTTTCCATGTGATCGGCGGGTCAAGCGTTCCAGGATTCAAGCCCGCATCATCCGCCGAACCTCGATCAAAATAGCCATCTCGAGAAAATCTGACCAGATCGGCAAGACCGGACATTATGGCGTCACCTTGAAAAACGGCAATATCCGGTTGATTTGGGTCCGGAGACGTGCTATATCAAAGCCTTGGATTTCATGTAAGGAGATACCCATGTTCGAGAAGAAGATTTATATCCGGAGACGGAACCTGCTGAAGAAACGCCTGGGATCCGGGTTCGTCCTTTTTCTCGGAAACGGGGAAAGCCCGATGAACTATCGGGCCAACGTTTATCCCTTCCGTCAGGACAGCTCGTTCCTCTATTTTTTCGGCTTGGACAGCCCCGAACTGGCCGCGGCGATCGACATTGACGAGAACAGGGAAATTCTCTTCGGCGATGACGTCGGGATCGAGGACATCATCTGGGTGGGCCCTCAGCCCAAGTTGAAGGACCGGGCGGCCCAGGTCGGGGTCAAGGAAACTCTCGCTTTCGGAAAGCTTGACGATATCGTCAAAGCCACGCTGGAAAAACGGCGTCCGGTCCACTTCCTCCCGCCCTACAGGGCGGAGATCTCCGAGAAAATCGGCGAGTTGACCGGGACGCCGGCGCGCGAGATCCGGTCCAAATCCTCGGAAGACCTCATCAAGGCCGTCATCGAGCAGCGCTCGGTGAAAACGGACCAAGAGATCGGCGAGATCGAGGAAGCCCTGGAGATCACGTATCCCATGTATATGGCAGCCCTGGAGATGGCTGGGGCCGGGCGCTTCGAACGGGAGGTGACGGGGGCGATGGAGGGGATCATGCGCTCTCTCGGCGGGGCCTTCGCTTTTCCGCCCATCGTGACCATCAACGGGCACATCTTCCACAACACGTTCGCCGGTAATATCCTCAAGAAAGGCCGGATGCTCGTGGCCGACTGCGGCGCGGAGTCGTCTCTCCACTACGCCTGCGACATCACGCGAAGCATCCCCGTCGGCGGCAGGTTTAACCGCAGGCAGAGAGACATCTACGAGATCGTCCTCGAGGCCCAGCTCACGGCCATCGCAACCATGAAGCCGGGGATCAGGTTCCGGGACATCCATCTGAAGGCGGCCCGGACGATCGCCGGCGGACTGAAGGACCTCGGATTGATGAAGGGCGACCTGGACGCGGCCGTCGAGAAGGGCGCCCACGCGCTTTTCTTCCCCCATGGCCTCGGCCACCAGCTGGGGCTGGACGTGCACGACATGGAAAACCTGGGGGAGACCCACGTCGGATATGACGCGAACATCAAGCGGAGCGAACAGTTTGGACTTGCCTATCTGAGGATGGCCAAGGAGCTCCGGCCCGGCCATGTCATGACGGTCGAGCCCGGCGTCTATTTCATCCCCGCCCTCGTCGATGAATGGCGGAAGAACAGGAAGCATACCGACTTCATCAATTACGATAAAGTGGAGACTTTCCTCGATTTCGGCGGCATCCGCATCGAGGACGACGTTCTAGTGGTCGACAAGGGTCGCCGGGTCCTCGGCCGTCCGATCCCCAAAACGGTCGAAGCCGTCGAAAATGCGGCCTCCTGAGAACCGCGGGCCCTGCCTGCAGGAACGAGCTATACGCGATACGAAATTGAGGATCGCCCTCGTCCAACAACACGCCGGCCCCGATGCTAAAGAGAACATCGAGCGGGGGGCCCGGGCCAAGGCGGATCCGGTCCCCGACCCGATCACGGACGGTGAATGAGATGGACCCCTGGTACGTGATCAACGTCAAGCCCAAGAAGGAGTTTCAGGTCGAAAAGCTGTTCATGGAAGGGGGCTTCACGATCTATAGCCCGAAGTACCTCTTCGAAAAACATATCAAGCCCTTTTTCCCGGGCTACGCGTTTTTACGGTTCGATCATCCCGCTCAATATCAAATGGTTAAATACACGCGGGGAGTCAAAAAGATCGTCGGGAACCCCGAAGGCCCCATCCCCCTCCAAGAAGAGGTCATCCGGGAGCTCCGGGCACGGGAGAAGGATGGCCATATCGAACTTGATAAGTACGGACAGGAGCCCGGCATCGGGGACGAGATCGAAGTCGCCGAGGGACCTCTCAAAGGTCTCAAGGGGATTTTTAAGAAGGAGCTCGATGAACGCGAGCGGGTCATGATCCTCCTCAACTACGTCTCCTACCAGGGCATGCTGCTCATCGAGAAGAAGAAATTGAAGAAGGTCATGAAATAAACGGAGGAGCTAAGCATCATGAACGTGCCCAGCTTGGACCTGAAAGCCCAATATCTGACCATCCGGGATGAGATGGATAAAAAGATCTTGGAGGTCCTCGGTTCCCAGGGGTTCGTCCTGGGTCCCGAGGTCGAGTCCCTGGAGAAAGAGCTGGCGGCCCTGCACGGAGTCAGTCACGGGATCGGTGTGTCTTCGGGGTCCGACGCCATTCTCGTCAGCCTGATGGCTCTGGGGGTAGGGGAGGGGGATTCGGTGGTGACGAGCCCGTTCACCTTCTTCGCGACCGCGGGCGCCGTCACCAGGCTCAAGGCCAGGCCTGTCTTTTGTGATATCGATGAAAAGAGCTACAACCTCTCGCCGGAATCGCTGGGCCCGCTCCTGAGAAAAGAGGTCCGGGAGAAGGGGAACCCGCGCGTCAAGGCGATCATCCCCGTCCACCTCTATGGCCAATGCGCGGACATGGACGCCATCAATGATCTGGCCCGGGAATATGGGCTTGCGGTTGTCGAGGATGCCTGCCAGGCCGTCGGCAGCGAGTATCCCTCCAAGCTCGGGAGCAAACGGGCCTGCGCCCTGGGAACCGCCGGAACGCTCTCCTTCTATCCGACGAAGAACTTGGGCGGGCTCGGGGACGGCGGAATGGTCCTCACCAACGACGGAGGATTGGCCGCCAGGGTTAGGGCCCTCCGGGTCCATGGCGAATCCCGTCGCTACTATTATGATACCATCGGAGGAAATTTTCGGCTGGACGCGCTCCAGGCGGCCGCTCTCCGCGTGAAACTCAGGCACTTCGGGGACTGGCAGGAAGAACGCCGGAAAAGAGCTAGGGCTTACGACAGGAAGCTCCAGGAAGCGGGCCTGCCCGGGGACGGCTTTGTCGCGCTTCCCCATGCCCTTTACAAGGATTCCGGGGTCGCGAACTACCACACCTATCACCAGTACGTGATCCGGGCCAAGGACAGGGACGCGCTCCAGGCCTCTCTCAAAGAAAAGGGGGTCGGGACGGCCGTTTACTACCCCCTGGGGCTCCATATGCAGAAATGTTTCTCGGGCCTGGGCTACCGGCCCGGGGATTTCCCGGTCACGGAGAAGGCGTGCCGCGAGGTCCTAGCCCTGCCGATGTACCCGGAGCTGACGTCCGAGCAGCAGGACCACGTCGTTTCCTGTATCGCCGAATTCTATGGAAAACGCTGAACAAGTCCTTAAACCCGCTGGGCGTCAGGTCAGCGGACCCGTCTTCCAGTCCGGGCGCATGACTCAATTTTCTTGACGACTTAACGGCTGGTTTTCAACCTGTCCAGGAACGGCCCGTTCAGACCGTTCTCTTCATAGTGTCACTTCCTCTTTTCCGTTCTTTCCCGGCATTTTTTCCCGACGTGCGAAGACGCCCGGGATCCCGCTCTTCCGTAGCCTCCTCCTCCTGGGGTTTCGACGCGAAGGACGTCCCCGGGTTCGACCCTTAGGTTGATTTTCGAGCCAAGGACCGTTTCCCGGCCCTTCCGGATGAGCGTATTCTTCCCCACGCCGCCGGCGCGGCCGCCTTCAAGACCATACGGCGGAAACTTCCGTCGTTCGGAGATGATGGTCAACTGCGACGCGACCAGAAACTCGTATTCTCGAACGATGCCTTCACCGCCCTTGAACCGGCCACGCCCGCCCGAATCCGGACGAAGCCCGTATCTCAGGATCCTGACTGGTAAATAATTCTCCAGTGCCTCGACGGGCGTGTTCAGGGAATTCGTCATGTGGGTATGAACGCCGCTTAGGCCGTTCCGCTCCGGACTTGCTCCCATCCCGCCGCCGATCGTTTCGTAATAGGCGAAGCTTCTCTCCCGGATCGGGTCGCGGCCGCCGAAAGCGACGTTGTTCATGGTGCCGGAACTCGCGGCCGGGATCCTTCCCGGCAAGGCCTTGGCCAGCGCCCCGAGGAGGACGTCCACGATCCTCTGGGACGTCTCGACGTTTCCCCCAACGGTCGCGGCGGGGAACTCGGCGTTGACGATGAGGCCCTTCGGCGCGATGATCTTCAGGGGCCTCAGGAGTCCCGTGTTGAACGGGATGTCCTCGTTGACGAGCGAGCGGAAGACATAGAGAACGGCCGAACAGGTCACGGCGAAGTTGGCGTTGACGGAACCCGACACCTGGGGCGCTGACGAGGAAAAATCGACCACGGCCGTGTCCCCGCGGACCTCGATCTCGACGCCGATCCGGACCGGGCAGGCCGATATCCCGTCGTCGTCGAGAACATCCGAAAAGACATACGTCCCGTCCGGGATCGACCTGATGGTTTCGCGAAGGACGCGTTCGGTATAGTCCTGGACGAGGCGGCCGTAGCGGATGACCTTGGCCAGTCCGTATCTTTCGATCGTTTCCAGAATCCTTCGCCTGCCGATGCCATTGGCCGCCACCTGGGCCAGGATGTCGCCGCGCCTCTCGTCCGGCGTCCGGACGTTGGAGAGGATGAGGGAGAGGATGCCGTCATCGATCTTCCCCTTTCGGACGAGCTTGAGAGGCGGGATGATCAAGCCTTCCTGAAAGATCTCTTGGGCCAGGGGCATCGATCCCGGGGTCATGCCGCCGACATCGGAATGGTGAGCGCGGTTCGCGGCGAAGAAACGGAGTTTGCCGCGGACGAAGACCGGGGAAACGCAGGTGATGTCCGGGAGATGGGTGCCGCCCCGGTAAGGATCATTAAGGATGACCAGGTCCCCCTCCTCGAACCGGACGCTCTCCATGGCCGCCCGGACCGAAAGCGGCATCGCCCCAAGATGGACGGGAATGTGCGAACCCTGGGCGAGGGTTTCGCCGCGGTCGTTGAAGAGGGCGCAGGAGAAGTCTTTCCTCTCCTTGATGTTAGGGGAGAGGGCGGTCCTGCCGAGGATGGCGGCCATTTCTTCCGAGATGGAGATGAAGATGTTCTTGAAAAGTTCGAGCTCGATCGGATCGTATCTTTCCATGTCCGTTCAGCCTTTCCCGATGATCAGGTTCAAAAAGGGGTCCACGCGGGCCGTGTATCCCAGGGGAAGGAACGCGGTTGATTCCGGATCGATGACGAGGGCCGGTCCGGTGACCTTCGTTCCGGCCTCGAGGCGGGACCGGTCGTAAACGACGGCTTGATGAGGACGACCCTTGACCAGCAGAGTTTGGGTCTTGATCGCTACGTTCTTCGGCGGACATCTCCGTTCCCGGTGCTTTTCAAACTTGACCTTTTCCGTGACGCCGACGGTTTTCAGCCGGATGTTGACGATCTCCACGGCCCTGTCCCGATGCCGGTAAGAATAGAGCTTTTCATGTTCGCGATGGAACGCCTCGAAAACGGCCCTGCGCCCCGCGCTCCCGGTCCTGAACGGGATGGAGATCTCGTAGGACTGCCCGAAGTACCGGAGGTCGACGAACCTCTGGAAGGAGATGTCCGCGTCCTTGAACCCGTCGGCCCTCATGTCTTCTAGGCCAGCGGATTCTAGGACACGAAAAGATTTTTCGAGTTCGCCCGGAGCGACGGCGACCGCGTTCTTCAGGATCGACATCGATTGGTCCTTGACCGAATCCGCGAGCAGGAGGCCAAGGGCGGACAAGACCCCCGCGCTCCTGGGGACGATCACCCGGCGCATCCGGAGATGTTCCGCCATTTCCACCGCGTGCATGCCTCCAGCGCCCCCGAACGAAAAAAGGGAAAAGTCCCTGAGGTCGAAACCCCGCTCCACCGAGATGACGCGGATGGCCTTTTCCATATTGGCGTTGGCTATGGCGATAACACCGAGGGCCGTATCGAGAGAAGATTTCCCGATCCGGGCCGCCAGCCGACCGATGGCCTTTCGGCTCCGTTCGGGCTGGACGCGCATCCTGCCGCCAAGGAAGAAGTCCGGGTCCAGACGCCCCAAAAAGAGGTTGGCGTCCGTCACGGTCGGCAGGTCTCCTTTTCCGTAGCAGGCCGGCCCGGGGTCGGCCCCGGCGCTCTGCGGGCCGACGCGCAGCGAGCCACCGCCATCCGCACAGGCGATCGAGCCGCCGCCGGCGCCCACGGAATGGATGTCGATCGTCGGGAGACGGATCGGGAATTCACCGATCCGGCCTTCCCGGCTCCGGCGGATCGAACCGTCGATGAGCGAAACGTCCGTCGACGTCCCGCCCATGTCAAAGCTGACGATGTTCGAAAAGCCGGCGAGTCCGGCCAGGCGGGAAGCGGCCACGACCCCTCCGGCCGGGCCGGAAAGGGCAGTTCGGACGGGCTCCCTCCGGGCCTTTTCAGGGGAAATGTAACCTTCGTTGGACTGCATGATCCGCAGGTCCGCGGGGCGGATTTTTTTTTCGAGCCTGCCGAGGTATCTGTCCAAGACAGGCATAAGATATGCGTTGACGGCCGTGAGCACGGTCCGCTCATATTCACGGTATTCGGGAAGGAGCTCACTCGAAACCGAGACAAGGAGACCGGCTTTCCGGAGCTCCCGGGCCACGAGGGCTTCGTGGACGGGATTGGCGTAGGAATGGATCAGGCAGACGGCGACGGCTTCGACGCCGCATCTTTGGATCCCGGCGACAAGCTTCCGGACCCGTCCGATCGCAAGCTTCCTATCGATTTCGCCGGAAGCCAAAAGACGTTCATCCAGTCCGAAACGCAGATCCCGCGGTACCAGGATGAACCTAGACTCGCCCTTGAGGCTGTAAAGTTCCCGCCGGACCTGCCGGCCGATGGCCAGGACGTCTTCGAATCCGGACGTCGTGATGAGGGCGATCCGGCCGCCCGTGTTCTCGAGGAGGGCGTTGGTGGCGACCGTCGTACCGTGGATGATGAAAACCGGCCGTCCAAGCTCCAGAAATTCCCCCACGCCTTCCAGGATGGCCTCGGACGGATCGGGGGGGGTCGAAAGGACCTTTTTATTGAATGGCTTCCCGTCCTTCCAAATGACGAAATCGGTGAATGTCCCTCCGGTGTCGACACCGATGCGAATCCCGTTCCGGGCTATTTGCATGTGCTGCAGGAATGGCTTGAGCACGTCGAACAGCCGCTCGAGGAAGTCTTCAGGCGGCCGCCGCCCCCGCCGATCCCGAAGGAGGACAGGAGCTTCCGGAGGTCCTTGCTCTTACAGACCTCACAGCAGACCTCCTTCTCCTTCCCGATGCGGATGAGCGATTCGAACCGGTTTCCGCAGGAGCGGCAGAGGAATTCGTAAAGCGGCATGCTATTTGAGGATCGCGACGGCTTCGATCTCGATCTTGACGTCCCTGGGGAGGCGGGCCACCTGGATAGCCGCCCGGGCCGGATACGGGGCCTTGAAGAACTCGGCGTAGACGGCGTTCATCCTGGAGAAGTCGTTCATGTCCTGAAGATAGACATTGGCTTTCACAACGTGGTCCATCGAGCTTCCGGCGGCTTCGAGGACGGCCGTCAGGTTCTTCAGGACCTGCCGGGCCTGGTCTTCGAGACTCCCCAGGTTCAGTTCCCCGGTCGCCGGGTCGACGGCGATCTGCCCTGAAGCGAAGACGAACCCGTTGGCCACGATGGCCTGGGAATAGGGGCCGAGGGCCTTCGGCGCCTTGTCGGTCTTGACTTCTTTCTTCATCTTTTCACTCCTTCCGTTCTTGGCCCAGGCCTTCTTGGTGAGGAGGCCCAGGAAACCCAACGCGATCAAGACATCTCTTCGTGTCATTTCAGTGTCCTCTCCTTAAGGTCACGTGATCACGATGATCCGGACCGGCCGACTTTCGATCCTCCGGACGCCGGCCCCGGACGCGGCCTTTATTGTATATGAACCGGACGCGAGTTTCCAGGAAAAGTCCGGGGGAGAAGCGGAGGTCCCGGCCATCCGCCCGTTGACCCACCACTCGATGGTTCCGAAGCCGTCGATGCCGCTGGGCTCGGCCTTGAGTCCGATCATGCGGAAGCTTGAACGAAAGGGTCTTCTCCGGACTGTAGAAGCCGGGACCGGGCTGGAATTTTTCATTTGTCCAGAAGATCCCAGGCTGGGAGAGGAGCGGGATGACGCCGCCCACGGGCACGTTCGCCGCCTGGACAAAGACCCAGGTCGTGTTCAGGGCGTAAAAAGGATAGAGCGGATCGGAATAAGCCTCTATGACTCCCTGTCCGGTGGTCATGGAAATCGACGGCGGAAACGGGGCCGTTCGGAACCTCTAGACGACCTCGTTCCCAAGCCTGTTGCCGAACTCATCCTCGAGGTCCGGAGAGATCCGCACGGCATAGTCCATTTCGGGTTCGAGGGGGACGTTCAGCCAGATGAACGGATTCGAAGAATCCCACGCTGATCCCAATTCTTTCAGAGTTTAACTCAGTGCGGCAAGGACGGCCGTCACGAATGTCCAGAACCTCTCGACGGAACCGATGTGGACACGCTCGTCGGGGGAGTGGGGATGTTCGAGGGTGGGCCCAAAGGAGATCATATCCATCCCCGGGCACTTCTTGCCGATGATGCCGCACTCGAGCCCGGCGTGGATGGCCTTGACTTCCGCCTCCTTGCCTGTCACTTTGCGGTGGACCTCCAGAAGTTTCGCGAGGAGTGGGGATTGAAGGTTGGGCATCCAACCCGGATAGCCGTCCTGCATGACGATCTTCGCTCCAGCCATGGCGCAGACGGCCTCAAGGACCTCCCGGGTCGCTTGGAGGGCTGAAGCGATAGAGCTCCGCGTGCTGCAGACGATCTGCGCCTGCTTCTTCTCGCAGCGGATGATGGCCAGGTTGGTCGAGGTTTCGACCAGGCCGGCAATCTCCGGGTGCATGGCCACAACGCCGTGGGGAAGTCCCGCCAGCAGGTTGAGGAGGTTCTTTTGGGATTCGGCGGCCAGAGCGAATTCACGGCCATCGGCCTTGTCGAACGAATATTTCACGCCGGTCTCGACGGACTTGTATTCGGACCTGATCTTCTCAAACGCCTTCTTGAATGATCCGGACAGCGCCTTGACGGCGGCCGGCGGAACGGAGATGAGCGCCCAGGCCTCGCGCGGGATGGCGTTCCACTTGTTCCCGCCTTCCATTTGGACGAGCTCGAAGCGAAGCTCCTTCTGTGCCTGACCGAGCATGCGGGCCAGGAGCTTAATGGCGTTGCCCCGGCCCTGGTGGATGTCGATCCCCGAGTGCCCGCCTCTCAGTCCGGAGATCAAGAGACGGTACAGGTTCCCGGTGGCCACTTTTTTCCGCTTCAGGGTCCGTGTGATCACGGAGTCGGCCCCTCCGGCGCAGCCGATGGTGAACGACCCTTCCTCTTCGCTGTCGAGATTGAGGAGCCTGGTCCCTTTGAGCAAGCCTTTGGCCAGCTTGTTGGCGCCGGTCAGCCCGGTCTCCTCGTCCACCGTGAAGAGGAACTCAAGCGGACCGTGGACCAGCTCCTTGTCTTCCATGACCGCAAAGCAGGCGGCGACGCCGATACCGTTGTCCGCCCCGAGCGTCGTCCCTTCCGCCTGGACCCATTCGCCCTTGATCGAAGCCCGGATGGGATCCTTGGCGAAATCGTGAACGACGTCCGAGTTCTTTTCGCCGACCATGTCCAAGTGTCCCTGAAGGATCACGCCCTCGGCCTTCTCGCGCCCCGGCGTCGCGGGCTTCCGCACCAGGACGTTGCCGACCTTGTCCCTCTTCGCCTCGAGGCCCAAGCCTTTGGCCGCGGCAAGGACGTATTCACCGAAGGCCTTCTCGTTTCCCGAGCAGTGGGGGATCTTCAGGATGTCCTCGAAACGTTTCCAAAGATGGGTGGGTTTGAGTCCGCTAAATTGGGATGCCATGGGTCCTCTCCTTTTCAATAATGATGAGATGGAGATGATGGCATAAAAATCCTGTGGATTCAAGGGGATTTCTCCGTTATAATTCCTAAGATCCGAGACGACATGCCCAAACCCAATCGATGGACCATCTTCTATTTGGCGGTCCTTGGCTGTCTTTTCGGCGGCGTCGCGAACGCGGCGGCCGGCGTCAGGGTCCGAATCGAGACAAGCGTCTTCCCCCTCAAGGAATTCGCCGCAGCCGTAGCTGGAGAGAGGGGGGAGGTCCGTCTCCTCCTGCCTCCCGGGGCCGGGGTCCACACCTGGCAGCCGCGCCCTGGCGACCTCATCAGGCTGGCGGAGTGCGATCTTTTCATCTATATCGGCGCCGACCTGGAGCCCTGGGTCCCGGACGTCATGAGGGGCCTTGCGGGTCGAAAGATCGAGACGCTGGAAGCTGCCCGTGGACTCGATCTCATCCGTGAGCCGGAGGATGAGGGGCATGGCCGAGGCGGCGAGGGGCACGGGGCCTTCGACCCTCACGTCTGGCTCGACCTGGAATTGGCCGGACGCATCGTCGACCTCATCAGGGACAGGCTTTCAGCGATCGATCCGGATGGGGACTCCGTGTATCGGCGGAACGCGGCGACCTTCCGGGAAAAGCTCAGGGGCCTGGACCTTAAATTCAAGACGGAACTCGGGACCTGCCCTCGGAAGACGTTCATTCTGGCCGGTCACGCCGCTTTCGGCTACCTGGCGAGACGCTATGGACTCGAACAGGTCGCCCTCTACGGGCTGAGCCCCGATTCCCAGCCGACCCCCGGCAGACTTATCGATGTCGTCGGCCTCGCCCGCGAGAAGGGCATCAAGGTCATTTTCTTCGAGACGGCGGCTTCCCCGGACGTGGCCAAGGCCCTCTCCCGCGAGCTGGGAGCCACGACCCTCGTCCTCAATCCAGGCCACAATCTGACCCGCGCCGAGATCACCAAGGGCGTCGGTTTCTTCGATATCATGGAAGAGAACCTGAGGAATTTGAAAAATGGACTCGGCTGCCGCTGACACGCGGGAATTGATCGCCGTCCGGAACGTTTCCTTCGGCTATGACGGAGGACGCGTTCTCTTGGACATCTCTTTCTCGATACGCCGCGGAGATTTCCTGGCCATCATCGGCCCGAACGGTTCCGGCAAGACGACCCTGATCAAGATCATCCTGGGGCTTCTCAAGCCTTCTCAGGGAGAGGTCATCCTCATGGGGGAACCCGTTTCGAGATTCAGGAATTGGCAGAAGATCGGTTACATCCCTCAGAAGGCCACCAACATCGACCCCTTCTTTCCGGCCTCGGTCCGGGAGGTGGTGGCCATGGCCCTTCTCTCTAACAGGAGGACCTTGGGCCTGTCGAAAAAACAGGGTGAGGCCGCCATTGACGATGCCCTCCGGCACGTCGGCATGGATGCTTTTAAAGCGTCCCCGGTCGGGAGCCTGTCCGGCGGCCAGCAGCAGCGCGTCTTCATCGCCCGGGCCCTCGTGACCAGCCCGGAGGTTCTGTTCCTGGACGAGCCGACCACGGGTGTCGACGCCGAGACACAAGACCGGTTTTACGGGCTGCTCGACAGGCTGAACAAGAAGGAGGGAATGACCATCGTCCTCATCACCCATGACATCGGCATCGTCAACAAGCACATCACCCGGGTGGCCTGCCTGAACCAGAGGCTCGTCTATCACGGGTCCCACGAGAATTTCTGCCGCAGCGACGCCTTTAAGGACATGCTGTCCAGCGGGCACCTGGTTTCCCATGAGCATTGAGTGGGCTTAGGCGGACCCCATGAACGCGCTGTTGCATTTTGGCTTCCTTCAGAGGGCGCTTGTCGCCGGGATCTTCATCGCCGTGGCCTGCGCCGTCCTGGGGGTTTTCCTCATCCTCCGGAAGGACGCCATGATCGGCCACGGACTTTCCCATGTGGCCTTCGCCGGCGTCGCCCTAGGACTCTTCCTGAGCGTTCTGCCGCTGGTCACGGCGCTCATCGTTTCCGTAGCCGCCGCCCTCGGCATCATGCGGCTCAAAGAAAAGGCCGGGCTCTACGGCGATACGGCCATCGCCATCGTCAGCAGCCTCGGCATGGCCGTGGGCATCCTCCTGGCCACGCTGTCCGGGAACTTCAGCGTCGATCTTCTGGTTTATCTCTTCGGGGAGATCCTGGCCATCTCGCCCCTGGAGGTCTGGTTGTCCCTGACTCTGGCCCTCCTGATCATCGCGGCCGTGGCCCTTAACTACTCCAAGCTCATGTTCATGACCTTCGACCGGGAATCGGCCCGCGTTTCAGGGATAAGGGTCGGCCGCCTCGACGCCCTCCTGACCGTTCTTACGGCGGTCACGGTCGTCCTTGGCATGAAGGTCGTCGGGATCCTTCTGGTGGCGGCCCTCGTGGTCATTCCCGCGGCGGCCGGCCTTCAGGCGGCCTCCAGCTTCCGGATGGCGGTCGTCGTCTCTTCGGTGGTCAGCACCGTTTCGGTCCTTCTGGGACTCGTCGTGGCCCTATCGTTGAATATCCCCGCTTCCGCTTCGATCGTCATCCTTTGCTTCTTCATCTTCGGAGGGATCTTCCTGATTAAAAGGAAGAGGGGCCTGTTCGCGGGCTGAAGCCCGCGGCCTGACAGGAGGGGCCAAGAAACCAGGGACCGATCGGTTTCCACTCGCTGACCGGTCACTTAAGAGTGTTTTCCATGTATTTTTTCAGGGCCAGGGATGAACGTTCGAGTTTCCTCCTCAAGGCTTCGGCCCGTTTGGCGGTCCGGGTCTTGAATCTTTCGTCCTTGATGCCCGGCAAGTTGATTCGGACGTTGTAATAGGCGCCTTCGCCCGCGGCCTGGGCCGTCAAGCCGGCGACGCCGGCATCGCTCACGGAATTTCTGTTCCCCTTCCGCGCGACGGCCTCGGCCAACTCGATGAGCTCCGCGGCGGCCGCGAGGACGCCCAGGGGCACCAGCGCGGCCTCTTTGGACGCGTCCTCCACGGCGGCTTCCCGTTCCCTGTTCTGATCTTCCGTCCCCTTGGGGAGCCGGAACGCTTCGATCACCTTGTTAAAAGCCCGGGTGTCCAGGTCCACCGCCCGCAGGAGCTCGTCTTTCAGCTCCTGGGCGCGGATCGCGACCCTCTTCATGTCCTCGCCGGACCCCTCGTAACCCTTTTTCCCATAGGTCAGATTGGCCACCATCGAGGATAGGGCCGCCGAGAGCGCGCCGCACAGAGCAGCGACGCTCCCGCCTCCCGGCGCCGGAGAATCCATGGAGACTTCGTCGGCGAAAGCCCGCAGGTCGAGCGAGACGAGCGTCTTCCCGGCTTCCTTGAATTGCCGCTCGATGATCTTCTTGTCAGGATCGAACCTGGAGACATCATTCAGCCCGAGCGAAAGCACAGCCATCCGGATGATCTCCTCCTCGGGAACACCCGCGGTCTTTCCCTGCTTCTCGAGGTAATGCCGCCCGGCCATGAGGAGCGCCTCCTTGGGGATCAGCCCGACGAGCTCGCTCCCGGTCACCCGGAGGCCGAGCTTTTCCGCTTGTTTGACGGTCTCGTCGAATACCGCGTGGACCGGAGATCGCCTGTAGTTCGTGAAGTTGATGGATATCTGGGCAACACCGTAGTCTTCGATATACCAGCCGACAGCCTTGACGTCCCTGAACCTTCCAGGGACCTTGACCGAATGGCCGAGGCTGTCGCGGACGATCGTCCCGTCCTTGTCCTTTTTCACCCGGCCGCTCTCCCTGAGGTTCAAGGCGATCTCGTGGGCCAGCCGGCGGTCCCTCGTGTTCAGATTGATGTTGTAGGCGATCAGGAACTCCCTGGCCCCGATCACGGTCGCTCCGGACTTCGGATTGAAGACCGGGTCCCCGTAGTCAGGAGCCCAATTCGGGTCCTTGAGCTTCTCGGAAAGTCCTTCATACTCCCCGGCCCGGATGTTCGCCAGGTTCCTGCGGTCGGGTTTCTGCGCCGCTTCTTCATAGAGGTAGACGGGGATGCCGAGCTCCCCGGCGACCCGGCCGCCTAATTCGTGGGCCAGCCGGACACAATCCTCCATGGTCACGCCGGAGACCGGGACGAAGGGACAGACATCCATGGCCCCGATCCGGCTGTGCGCCCCCTTGTGCGTTCGCATATCGAGGACCTCGGCCGCTTTTCGTATGGCCTTGAACGCAGCCTCCTTGACCGCCTCCGGTTCGCCGATGAAGGTTACCACCGTCCGGTTGGTCGATTCGCCCGGGTCCACGTCCAGAAGCTTGACCCCGGGAACGGCTTCGATCTCCCTGACGATGGCGTTGATCTTGTCCTTATCGCGTCCTTCGCTGAAATTGGGGACGCACTCCACGATCCTCATTTCTCTACTCCTTTATTGATCGTCGATCTCAAGTTGCCGCTGATGTCGTAGATATCAACCTTGTCGAATTCCCGGAGGTAGTCCGCCACCAGGTTCTTGTTCCCGACGATCACGATGGCGGGCCACGGCTGGAGGAACCGCTGGGCGGTCGCCAGGACCCTCTCCAGGTTCACCAGGATGATGTTCTCATAATACTTGTTCCAATGGTCTTCGCCCAGGTTGAAGGCCTTGATCCGGGCGACCTCCAGGGAGAAGCTGGTCAGGGGCTCGTTCTTCAACGGAAAGTTGCCGATAAGGAAGGACTTGGCCTGTTCGATCTCGAACGAGGAGGTCTTTTCGATGGCCGAGGACCCGATCTCCTTGAGGACCTCCTGCACCGAGTCGCGAATGACCTCGGGCGTCACCTTGGCCCTGACCCAGAAGACCCCGCAGCTTTTGAAGAAATCCGCGCCGCTGAAGGCGTAGCTGGCGTACCCCTTCGACTCCCGGAGGTTCATGAACAGCCGGCTGCCCATCGTTCCGCCCAGGACCTGGTTCAGGACAATGAACGGGAAATAATCGGAGTTCGTGGCGGGGAAGATGACGTTCCCCAGAACGATCATCGCGTCCTTGGCCTGGGGCAGATCGATGAACGCGACCTGCTCCCTGTCGTTGGGAGGAGGGGAGGGGAGGAGAGGGCGGTCCATCCGGCGGGCGGTCCAGGTGTTGAAATAGTGACTGACCTTGCGCGAGGCCGTCGACAGGTTCATGTTCCCGGCGATAACGAGCAGGGCGTTGTTGGGACGGTAAAAACGATCGTAGAAGGAGAGAATGTCCTCCCGTCCGACGTTCTTGATGACATCCTCGTTGAAGATCGACGTTTGATAGGGATGGCCCTTAAAGAGCATGCGGAAAAGCTGTCGTTTGGCGACGTACTCCGGGTCCTTCTCTCTCTCGAAGAGCTCGTAGTACATCGTGCGCTTGACCGTGTCCATCTGACCCTCTGGGAAAGAGGCCTTGAGGACGATCGTGCTAAAGATCTCGAGCGCCTTGTCTAGGTTCTCCTCCAGGACGTTGAAGGTGAACATGGTGACGTCGAGGGACACGGACGCCGCGAATTCCCCCCCGATGGACTCGATCCTTTCCTCGATCTCCGCGGTCGAGAGAAGATTGGTGCCGCGGCCGATCATATTGGCGGTCAAGGAGGCCGATCCGGGGAGATCGGGACGGGAATCGCTCTCGCCGGCCAGGACGACAAGTTGGAGGCTCATCAACGGGGAAGACGTTTTCCGCGCCACGGCAAGGGTCAGACCATTGGAGAGGGTCGCGGACTCGATGAGAGGAAGTCGAAGCTCCTGGAGCGGGTCGGGAATGGGCGGAGACTTGCGGAACCTCTCCTGGGACCGCACCGAAAGGGTGAAAGTCAGGGCGCAGAGGCCGGCCAGGAAGCAGGTCCTTCTCCAATTCTTGCGGCGCGGGTTGATCATTTTGTGACGAGGTTCAAGGTGAAGGCGTTCTCCGGCGTGAAAAGCCTGTTGGCCAGGCTGACGATGGTCACCGGGGTCACCTTCAGATATTTCGCGTATTCCTCGGCCAGGTCCTCCAGCCTTTTGCCCGATAGGAAGGTCTCGCTCAGGAAGAGCGCCCTCTGCAGGGAGGTCGAAAGCCGGCCAAGATAGTCCATCTTGAAAAGGTCCTTTGCCTTGGCCAGCTCGGCATCGGGCACAAGGGTCGTCCTGAGCTTTCCCATCTCCGAGGCAATGGCCTTACGGCTGAGGTCGGACATGACGGAATTGTTGCTGATCGTGAAGACCTTGAAGGCCCGCAGTTCCCTCCTTTCCTCGATGCCGCCGCTCAGGTAGAGGGCGACCCTTTCCTTCTTCACCAAACGCTTGTAGAGGCGGGAACCCTTTCCGCGGAACATCAGGATATCCAGGATCCTCAGACCGTAGTATTCGCCCGTTTGGAGGTGGTTGATCTGATACCCGAAATGGAAGGCGGGGGAAGGGGCCAGGGATTCCTTCAGCTCCGTGTCCCTAATCGGTGAACCTTCGACGAGTTTCGGGGCCGGCGGATCGGGAATATCGTTCCCGCGCGGGATCGTCTCGAAGTATTTGGCGATGAGCTCTTTTGTCCTTGGAACGTTGAGGCTTCCGGTAATGCAGAGGACGGCGTTGTTGGGCACGTAATAGGTCCTGTAAAAGGACCGAACGTCCTCCTCCGTGATGTCGCGGAGGTCCTCTTCGGTGCCCAGAAGGGGATGGCTGTAGACGAAGTCCGGGAACAGGATCTCATCGAAGAGGAAGAAGCTTTCCAGATAAGGCTCGGCGGAACGACGCTGGCGCTGCTCCGCCATGAGGGTCTCTTTCGTCCTTTCTACATTGACCCCCGTGACGCTCAACGAGCCCATCCGGTCGGACTCCAGCCAGAGGACAAGAGCCAGCTGGTTGGAGGGAACGGTCTGGTAAAAAAAGGACTTGTCGAAGGCGGTGTTGGCGTTGAACTCTCCGCCGATCCGCTGGATGTAATTGATGTGCTGCATCGGCGAGATGTTCTCCGAACCCTGGAACATCAAGTTCTCCATGAGGTAGGCCAGGCCCGATTTACCGGGCTGTTCGCGGATGGGACCGACTCCGTAGGCCACGACCACGGACACGAGCGGCAAGGACTCGTCCTCCGATAGGATCACTTGGAGGCCGTTCTTCAGTTTGTATTGGGTCAGGGGAAACTCGAGGCCCTTGGGCGGGGCCGTCGCCTGCGCATTCACTCCCCCCGGAGCGCAAAAAAGGACGGCAAGGGTGAGCAAGGCAGCGCTCTTTTTCACGGACATGACGACCCTGTATAATGAGCCATTTTTAACCTTAACAATAACACAAGGTAAAACGAGATTTCAAATCCCCCCCGGGCGGGGCGCCGGAAAGTCCTTGCCTCCCCCGGAACCGCTATTGAAATGAGCATCCTTTTATGCTATTTTAGCAAGCTATTCCATGATTGAGTCCCAAGGAGGTCATCCATGAGCAAGAATGGGAAATATTTTTTCACATCCGAATCCGTGACCGAAGGTCATCCGGACAAGATCTGCGACCAGATCTCGGATTCCGTTCTGGACGATCTTCTTCGCCAGGACCCCAAGAGCCGCGTCGCCTGCGAAACGCTGACCACGACCGGGCTCGTCTTTATCGCCGGCGAGATCACGACTCTGGGCTACTGCGATTTCCAGAAGCTCGTGAGGAACACGGTCCGCGACATCGGCTACACGAAGGCGGAATACGGTTTTGACTTTAAAACGTGCTGCGTCATTTCCTCGATCCATGAGCAGTCCCCGGACATCGCCCAGGGCGTGAATGAGGCCGAGGGACACGAGCAGGGAGCGGGGGACCAGGGCCTGATGTTCGGGTATGCCTGCCGGGAGACGCCGGAGCTTATGCCCATGCCCATCCTGCTGGCCCACAAGATCGTCCGCCGTCTGAGCGAGGTCCGGAAGGACAAGACCCTGCCCTACCTCCGGCCTGACGGCAAGTCCCAGGTCACGATCGAATACGAGGGGGCGGTCCCCAAGCGCGTCGAGGCTGTGGTCATCGCGGCCCAGCACAATGAAAAGGTCAAGATGGAGGACCTTCGGGAAGACATCAAGCGCGAGGTCATCAAGAAGGTCGTTCCCGCCAACCTCATAGACAAAGATACCTGGAAGAAGGTCTTTATCAACGGGACCGGACGATTCGAGATCGGCGGTCCGCTCGGCGACACGGGGATCACCGGCCGCAAGATCATCGTGGACACCTACGGCGGCGTCGGGAGCCACGGCGGCGGCAGCTTCTCGGGGAAAGATCCCTCCAAGGTCGACCGGTCCGGCTCTTACATGGCACGTTATATCGCCAAGAACCTCGTGGCCGCCGGCATCGCCGATAAGCTCGAGGTCCAGCTGGCCTACGCCATCGGCGTCCCGGAGCCGGTTTCCGTCATGGTGGATTCGTTCGGGAAGGCCAGGATCTCTGAGGATAAGATCAAGGAGCTCATCCGGGCCCACTTCAAATTGACGCCCAAGGCCATGATCAACTACCTCAATCTGCTTCGGCCCATCTACCGGAAGACCGCGGTTTACGGGCACTTCGGCCGGACCGAAGACGAATTCACCTGGGAATGGACCGATAAGGCGGCGGCCCTCAAGAAAGACGCCGGCCTGTAACTTCGGCATCGATGAAGGGGAAGAAATATGGATTTTGACGTCAAAGACCCGGGACTTTCGCGGCAGGGCAAGCTCAAGATGGAGTGGGCGGCGCGGTCGATGCCGGTCCTCGAAAGGATCAAGCTCCGCTTCGCCAAGGAGAAGCCCCTCAAGGGATTGAGGATCTCGGCCTGCCTCCACGTGACGAGCGAGACCGGAAACCTGATGCAGGCCCTGAAGATCGGGGGGGCCGACGTCCGGCTCACGGCATCCAATCCTCTCAGCACGCAGGATGAGGTGGCCGCCGCCCTCGTGAAGTTCGACCGGATCTCCGTCTTCGCCATCAAGGGGGAGGACAATAAAACCTACTACCGCCACCTCAATCAATCCCTCGACCACGCCCCGCAGGTCACCATGGACGACGGCGCCGACCTGGTGTCGACGATCCATTCCTCCCGCCGGGACCTCCTGCCCGGCATCCTCGGGGGGACCGAAGAAACCACGACGGGGGTCATCCGCCTTCGAAGCATGGCCAGGGAAAAGGTCCTGGACTATCCCATCATCGCCGTGAACGATGCCGATACGAAGCACCTCTTCGACAACAGATACGGAACGGGCCAAAGCACGCTGGACGGCATCCTGCGGGCGACGAACGTCCTCCTGGC
>Ga0105152_10000104_pt1 | contig 19457 bp, 22 predicted proteins | sample LakBais05cmmetaG_FD_81534 | JGI IMG/M metagenome (GOLD analysis project Ga0105152, IMG submission 81534) | Lake sediment microbial communities from Lake Baikal, Russia to study Microbial Dark Matter (Phase II) - Lake Baikal sediment 0-5 cm | ecosystem: Environmental > Aquatic > Freshwater >...
GGTACTGCTTTCAATGGCTTCAGGCGTATCCGCATAGCGTTCAAGGATGTGGCTGTAAATCCGAAGCGCAGGCAGGGGTCGCTTCAGTTCAAGCAGGATGCCCGCGACGGCGAACATTGCCGAGGGTGCGTTGCTGTCACGGGGATAGAGGCTCAGAAAGAGAGAGAGCTGCTGGAGGGCGTTTTCATAACGACGGGCCCGGTAATGGTCCAATGCCTCCTTCAGCAGCATGTCTGGGCTCGATGTTGTGCCCGGTGGTTCAGGCGTTTTAGAAGCTATCTCTGGCGGTTGTGGCTGCTGTTTGTCAGATGGCGCAGCCTGCGCGACAGGCAGGGCAGCTAGTGCGACAGGCGGTGCAGACGGCGCGACCGCAACGGGAACAGTCGATTTCGGTTCCGAAACCGGCGCCGATGCGGCGGCCCTGACCCTGACAGGGCTGGAAGCGGATATTCTGATGAACGCATCCGGATGTGTCTTTTTAACAATATTACGAACACTTACGGCCTTTTTACCGTCTTTGATGGGCCCGATCCGGACGATGAAATGGTCTCCTTGTTGATCGATGTGCGCATTCCCGAAGCGCTTCAGGCTGTTTTTGACGGATTCGGCTTTTGCGCGGCTTTCGGTATTCATCGCATGGACAAAGAAAGCCTTTTGGCCGGCCTGGGCCGGCCATACACATGCAAGCAGGAGTAAGATGACGAGAAAATGAGTGTTCATGCAGCATTAAGGCAGCAATTAACGTGCCAGAGATCGAAGGCCGGGGGCGAAGGATTTACCGGTAATGGGCGCAGATAGCAGGGGTGCAATTTACCGGCATCAATAATGACGCCTTCGTAAAAAGTCCGGATGCTTATGGACACGACTGCGTCATGGCCACATACTGCATCCTTGGTCAGAGCGTCAAAATGATGACCGGCATTTAAGATATAATGAGCCGTCAGGGATCAGGCTGTGCTTCGCAGGCGCTTCACGCAAACAGGTCGATGAAGGACTCCCCCACCATTTTTTCAGCGATTTTTTCCGCGTTGATCCGGTAGCCTTCGCTGTCAATCTGGCGTTTCAGTTCAAGGACCTTATCTTCGCGAATATCAGGCGTTTGATCCAGGATCTGCCTGATCTGCTGAATGTCTTTCGCCCGGGTGGAAAGATTAACCTTCTCGATTGCGGCGGGTGAGGCGCCAATCTGCTTGTCCGCCTCATTTTTTGTAAGTTCGTTTTTCTGGTACTGCTGAATCGACGACGTGGCGGTGTCTTTAATCTTGGAAATCATAACGTGCCCCTTATTTTGAATGTTAACATCATTATCGACATATTACAAAAAAACTTTAATCCGTCTTTCCGTAAGATGCAATCAGACCGAAAGGAGTTATGCACTATACCTTGATGTTGATATGACCGGACTGATCCGGGCTTATGGTTGCCTCCACGTCAAGGTCCCGCATTTCGGTATCTCCGTTACTTTGTTGATCCCCGGGCTGCCGCTGTTCATCTTTCTCTCTAAAGCGGACATTCTCCTTCTCTTCAGAATCATTCACTTTATGCATTTTTTTGATTCTTTCCTGACTGAGATGATGATAAAAATAACGCTGCTGCATGTCAGGATGCTGCTGCTGGACCTGCTGAATTCGTTCCGTCATAATCGTCTGCAGAACACTCTGCTGGATGTCGATCCGACTGCTCATAATGCCGCCCTCATAATAAAGAGTGCTTATATTATCGGCAGAATGCGTTGATTGCTTTAATTATGTCAATTGATCGCTTTCATGTATCCGGTGAGGACCTCCTGAAATCGTCCCTGTTTTCTGAATGCCATATCGACTCAAACATCAAGCTTTCTTTTTCTTTCCAGCTCAGCGTCATCGCTTATTCAGTTCCAGCGGTCTTTGATAACGCTGCGCAGGCGCAACGTCGCCTGTGTATGCAGCTGGCAAACCCGGGATTCGGTCAGGTCGAGAATGATGCCGATTTCTTTCATCGTCATCTCGTCGTAATAATAGAGAGAAATAACCAGCTTTTCTTTCAGCGGCAGCTCCTCGATCACACGCTTCAATTGATGTTTGAGCTCTTCGCCGGCAAAGAGATCAAAGGGATTCCCCTCATTGACGGCCTCCATGACGTCTCCAACGCCGTGCGATTCAATGTAGTCGGGCGACAAATCTTCCCGGCTGACAATGTGGACGTCTTTGGTGTCGTCGAGTATTTTGAAATACTTCTCCAGCGTGATTCCCAGGTAACGGGCAACCTCGTCTTCATTCGGCGGCCGTCCCAGATTCTTTTTCAGGGCATTGAGCGCATTCTCCAGTTTTCCGTCCTTATGGCGAACCGATCGCGGGACCCAATCCCGCGATCGCAATTCGTCCAGGATGGCGCCCCGTATCCGGAAACGTGCAAATGTTTCGAACTGAACATTCCTGTTTTGGTCAAATTTATCGAGGGCTTCCATAAGTCCGATGATTCCCACATTGACGAGATCCTCGCGATCTGCGGCGTCTATCGGCAGCTTATAGGTCATCCTCCCGACAATATTTTTTACGAGAGGAGCATACTTCATGATCAACTGATCGCGTTCTTTCTTATCCACTGTCCCAATGCGCCCTTAATCGATACGATGACAATAATTAACAATTCCGAGTATTTAATCGAAGAGGCCGATAATGCCGTCATATTCATTATCTTGTGACGGCTGGCAAAGCTTTTCAGCCACTTCCCGGAGGCATTTTATGGATGGCGAGTCCGGATATAGCACTGCCAGCAGTTGCTGTTTTTTGACGGCCTTCGACATATTTTCGTCATAGAGGATGTAGCCCAGGTGCTCAATGGCCAGATTCAGAAAATGGTTTGTCGCCTGGGCCAGTCTCAAATAGACTTCTTTGGCTTCACCCGGTGACTTGACCATATTGACCAGCAATCTGAATCTCTTTTTCGCGTGTCGCCGATAAAGGATCTTGATCAGGGCATAGGCGTCTGTAAGAGATGTCGGTTCAGGGGTGACGACGACAATGATTTCTCTGGCGACCATATTGAAATACATAACATTTTCAGTAATGCCGGCGCTGGTGTCGATCAGCACGAACTCCGGAGGCGATTGAAGGGCTTTGAATTCATCCTGAAGAATTAATTTCTGGTCCATGGAAAGCGCTGACATCTCCTGTATGCCCGATGAGGAGGGCAGGATCTTGATGCCGCCTGGTCCGTCGATGATGGTCTCTCGCAGGGTCTTTTCACCTTTCAGGACATGGTGGAGGTTATAAGCGGGTGTCAAACCAAGGATGAGATCAATATTGGCGAGGCCGCAGTCAGCGTCGAATACAAGCGTTCTTTTTTTCATCCCGGCAAGGATAAAGGCAAGATTGGCGGTAATGTTTGTTTTGCCGACCCCACCCTTGCCGCTTGTGATAGAGATAACGCAAATATTCTGTTTATGGCCGGCTGCCTTTTCTGGCGCCCCGCTGCTCTGCGATGCTTTTTTTTGTCGGCTGATCTGTCTGAGTGTTGCTGCCTGGTCCACTTTTTTACCTCTTAATTCAATCGGCTCTGGAATGTCAATTTAGCGAGCATGTCAGGATTTGCCCTCTCAATATCTTTCGGGACGTTTTGACCGGTAGTCACATATGAGACTGGTTTGGCAATAATATCAAGAACATCGACCATGGAGCCGAAGCGCGTGCACTCGTCGAGTTTGGTGAGGATGATTCGATCATAATGAAACATGCGAAAACGATCCGCCGCTTCCAAAAGATATTCTCTGGTTGCAATGGGACTTAACAGTAAAAATGTTTCCATGTTGTCCGTCAATATGGACTTTAATGTTGTCAGGCATTGATCGTCATGGTGGTTCCGGCCCGGTGTATCCACAAGGATCAGGTCTTTGTCGGCAAAATTCGACAAGGAGCGCAAAAATTTATCCCTGCCCGAAACAATATCGATAGGAAGCCCCATGATTTTCGCATAGATCTTCAACTGTTCGGAAGCCGCGATGCGATAGGTGTCCGTCGTAATCAGCCCAACCTTCATTTTTTTCTCAAGACAGTAATGAGCGGCGAGTTTTGCCAGCGTCGTTGTCTTGCCCACGCCGGTTGGTCCGATAAAGGCCTTGATCCGCTTTTCCTGGCGCTCATCCTTTAGAAAGGATCCGGCGATCAGCTTCTCTGCAAGGCCGGCTGCTTTTTCATAGGTGTCCGTGACATGAAGGGGGAAGTCGTTCTTGATGGTTTCGATCAGCCTGAGCGCCCTGATGCGGGAGACACCGTTGGCAATCAAGCGCAGGTATATATCATTCAGATGCAAGGCATTCCGGACAGAAACGGTATCGCATAGAATATTTACGGTTTCTTTCAGATCGACAAGATCCGCCTGAACCGGAAAATTTTGAGCCAGTCCGTCAATGGATGATTTCAAGTCGCGAATTTCTTGCCGGAGGTCGCCGAGCGAATTCTCCTGTCGATGCGCATCGTCGGGGCGCGGGATGCGATGGGTTTCAGCGGGGGCGATATCCCTGTCCCGGGCTGCCGTGACCTCAATGAGGGGTTTGTCTTTCGAAATTTTCTTTGTCGACAGAATAACCGCATCCGGCCCAAGGTCCCGTTTGATCATTGCCATTGCTTCCCGCATGTTCACCGCCTCATAGCGCTTGATTTGCATATCAGATCTCCACCATTCCCAAAGAGGTAATATTGACATGGGGTGTTATTTCATTGTGGGACAAGACAATGATGTTTGGAAAGAATCGTTCCATGATTTTTCTGAGATGAATTCTCGTATTGGCGGAACAGAGGATGATGGGTGGTATGCCCTTCGATGTAAAACGGTCCATGAGTTTGTGCGCACTTTCAATAAAATTTCTGACCAACCCGGGGTCTGGAGAAACAAAAGATTCGTATTCTGTGTGCTGAACGGAACGACTGAGGATATCTTCAATTTCAGGAGAAACCATGATCACATGAATGGTGTTTTCGCGATCCTGATATTGCCGGGTGATGGTTCTGGCAAGCGACTGGCGGACATAGCCTGTCAGGATGTCGATATTTTTTGTAATAGGGACATAATCAGCCAGCGTTTCGATGATCAGCAGCATATCCCGGATGGAAACTCTTTCTTTCAGAAGCCGCTGCAAGACTTTTTGCAGCGTTCCCAGCGGTACGATTTTCGGTACAAGATCTTCAACGATTTTGGGATAACTTGCTGCAAGACTGTCTACGATTGCCTGGACTTCCTGCCTGCCGAGCAATTCTTCCACATGGGACTTGACGATTTCGGTGATATGCGTGGTCACGACCGTTGCGGCATCAACGACGACCAGGCCCTTCGCCTGGACATTTTCCACCTCGCGTTCGGGAATCCAGACTGCCGGCAGACCAAATGCCGGCTCCCGAGTTGGGATGCCGTTGACTTTGAAGCCCGGTTCATCCGGAACAATAACAAGGCAATGATCGGAGACAATCTCGCCGCGCGCAACTTCAATGCCTTTCATGAGAAATGAATATTCATTCGGTTTGAGCTGAAGATTGTCCCGTATATGCACAGCCGGCATGATAAAACCCATGTCATTGGCAAGCTGCTTTCTCAAGGCCTTTATTCTGTGAAGAAGTTCACCGCCCTGAGAGGTATCCACAAGAGAGATCAAGCCATATCCGACCTCAAGACCAAGCGGATCAAGCGGAATGAGGAGGTTCGCAGAGGAGTCTACCACGGGAACAGGGGAAGCCTCCTCGTTTGCCTCTTTTCCTATTTCACTGGACTGAAAGAGCTTGTAAGATAAAAACGCCATGAAAGCGGCAACAACGATAAATGATATCTTTGGCATGCCGGGGATCAGGGCGAATGTAAAAAGCATGACGGCAGACAGGCAGATCGCTTTCGGCTGTGTAAAGACCTGTTTTTTAATTTCTTCGCCGAGTTCCCCCGACGCCGTGGTCCGGGTTACGAGCATACCCGCGGCCGTAGAGACAATCAGGGCCGGCACCTGCGTCACGAGTCCGTCGCCCACCGTCAATAAAAGGTATGTCCGGGCGGCGTCTGCGATCGGCATGCCCTGCTGCAGAACGCCGATAATCAGACCACCGATAATGTTGACCAGCACGATGATGATTCCGGCGACGGCGTCGCCGCGGACGAATTTGCTGGCGCCGTCCATGGCGCCGTAGAAATTGGCCTCATTTTCGATGTCCCGCCGGCGTTTGCGGGCTTCTGTGTCGGAAATCAGACCGGTGTTCAAATCGGCGTCAATGCTCATCTGCTTGCCCGGCATGGCGTCCAGCGTGAAGCGGGCGGCCACTTCGGCGATTCGCGTTGCGCCCTTCGTGATGACGACAAAGTTGATCAAGACCAGGACGCTGAAAACAATCATGCCGACAATATAGTTTCCGCCGACCACAAATGTGCCGAAAGCCTTGATCACCTGTCCGGCGGCCCCCGTCCCTTCATTGCCGTGCAGCAGGATCAGGCGTGTCGAGGCGACGTTGAGGGACAGCCGCAGCAGGGTTACGACCAGCAATACGGACGGGAACGCGGAAAAATCAAGAGGTCTCAAGACGAACATCGACATCAGCAGAATGACAATGGAGATGGTGATGCTCAACGAAAGGAGAAGGTCCAGGACAACGGTCGGCAGGGGGACCATCATGACGAGCAGAATGCCGATGACACCCATCGCCAGCATGACGCTGCTGCTTGTGGCCATTTCGGAAAAAAGACCTTTTTTTACAACAATGGAATCGGACATTTGGCAGAAAATCCTCTTATTGACAAATGGATATAAGCCATGATCTCCGCGATTGCTTTTATCGGGATTCGAAGCGGATGATCGTTATGTCAACTATCCCACGCAATACCTGTGCCACTGCCTTATTTCCCATGACGTGCAGAAGCTAATTTACACTGTTTTACATCAGGCGCAGCAAGACCTGGATCTCCGTATTCAGGCTGTCGAGTGCCCGCTGGACCACCGAGACAAAAAAAGGAATGGTTAAACCAATAATAATAAGGCCAGTCGCGACCTGCAGGGGCATACCCACAATAAAAACATTAATTTGCGGGACGGTCCGGGCAACCACGCCCAATGCCACATTACTGAAAAGTAAAACAGCCATGACCGGTGCGGATATTTTGACCGCCGTAACAAATATCTCCTTTGAAAACAGGAGGATCGATTGCATTAAGGATGGGGAGAAGTGATAAGCGAAGGGCGTCACGAAACGGTAACTGTCGCAGATAGCCGAGATGAACATATGATGCCCATCTACGGCTAAATACACAAGCACGGCAAACAGGTACTGGAATTCCGCCATGATGGACACCTGTGCGCTGGAAACCGGATCAATGACATTCACGATGGAGAGCCCCATTTGAATCCCGATCATGTCTCCCGCAAAGCGGATACCGGCAAAGATCATTCTGGCTGCGAATCCGATGATAAGGCCGATCATCACTTCACCCGTCATGGCAAGAGCAACGGCGATGATTTCCGCATCCGCCCGCAACTGAGGCATATTCAAACGAATTGCCGGATAGACAAGCAGGGCAATCAGCATGGCCAGGCCCGCTTTCACCCGGAGGGGGACGGATCTTTCGCCCATGACCGGAATCATCACCAGCATCGCGGAGATTCTGAGAAAAACAATAGTAAAAACAAGGATATGTTCTGTTGTCAGAATCGGCATCGCCATCCTTGCCTCTATTTAATGTACATAGGAAAATTTGCGAAGATATTATGGGTAAACGAGATGAGGATGTTCATCATCCACGGCAATGCCGCCACCAGTGCGATCAGGCAGGCTACAATTTTTGGAACGAAAACAAGCGTCATTTCCTGTACCTGCGTTACCGCTTGAAACAGGCTGATCAGGACGCCGACGACAAGCCCGACGATTAGTACAGGGGCGGAGACCAGCAAGGTGACCCAAACGGTTTCCGCCATAATTCCGACAATGAAATCAACACTCATTGTTTGTTCCTCCCGTCATTATTGAAAACTCCTCACAAGCGACCCGACGATCAGATACCAGCCGTCAACCAGGACAAATAAAAGCAATTTGAAGGGCAAGCTGATCATGATTGGGGGAAGCATCATCATTCCCATGGATAGAAGGATGCTTGCTACGACAATATCGATAATGAAAAATGGCATATAGATCAAAAAACCAATCTGGAAAGCAGTTTTCAACTCGCTGATCACAAAGGCAGGAATCAGAACAGCCAGGGATATGTCCTCTTGTTTTTCGGGTCTTTTTTCTTTGGCTATCTGGACAAACAGGGCCAGATCCTTCTCTCTGGTCTGTTTCAGCATGAAACTTTTTATCGGTGACGAGGCAAGGCTCAACGCTTCCTCTGATGTGATCCTTTCTTCATAATAAGGTTTCAGCGCCTCATTATTGATCTTTTGCCAGACCGGCGCCATGATAAAGAAAGTGAGGAAGAGGGCCAGCCCGATAACGATCTGGTTGGGCGGCATCTGTTGTGTGCCGAGGGCATGCCGCAAAAGGGAAAGAACGACAACGATCCGTGTAAAGGAGGTAAGCATCAGGAGAATGGCGGGGGCAAGTGAAAGAACGGTTAAAATAAAAAGAAGCTGGATGATCGTTGACGCCTTGCCCGCGTCGGCGCTGCCGCCGATGTTGAGACTGACGTTCGGAATGGAAAACGGTTCAGCAAATGCCGTGACAGCCTGTAGAAGGATCAGGATGACCGCGGAGGATATTATCAAAAAATGCCTTTGATGCATGGTCTAACGGTCCTTTCGCAGTCGGCCGAAATTTCGAAACAGAGATTTATATCGCAACAGCGGATCAGCAGCAGAAAGCAGTCCGTCTTTGAGACGTGCAATTCTAATTTTTTCCATGGCGTCGGGGTCGTTGATTGCAGAGAGCATCGACATCTGCTGATTGGAGATACCCAGCAAAATCAATTGTCCGAGAACTTCGACCAGCATGATGCTGTTCTTGGGGCTCAGATGACGGGTTGTAATGATGTTGATCAATGCGCTGCCGTTTGCTTCGGGCAGGGAATGAAAAAAGTATTTTTTCATAAAATACATGGCGACGATCATCAGAGCGATGACGACGGCAAGGGCGGCCAGCATTTTGAAAAAAGACCAGAAGAAACTGATGGAATCCACTTCGAAGCCTCCTACTTGAGCTTGTTGATCCGTTCGGCAGGTGAAACAATATCGGTGAGTCTGACTCCGAATTTTTCATTGATAACAACGACTTCGCCTCGTGCAATGAGCCTCTGGTTGATAAAGACATCCATGGGCTCGCCGGCCAGCTTCGACAGCTCAATAACAGAACCTTGCCCCAGCTGAAGAAGTTCGCTGATCAGCATTCGATTGCGTCCCAGTTCAACTGCAAGAGACAGGGGGATATCCAGGATGAAATCCAGATCCATCGCCTTCCTGGGCGCATCGCTTTTCTGCGCCTCTTCAAAAGAAGCGGCACTGACTTCGATGGTTGGTTTCCCTGTTTTGGATTGTTCCATTTCTTTCTGAACATCGTCCCACTGGAGCTCCTGATCGTCTTTGGCCGGCATGACGGAGGATTCAGGTGCGTCCATCCCTTTCAACATGGCGTCAATTTCATTCTGTTCCATAATCAATGACCTCTTCACTTGAAATGACTTGCGATATCTGTACGGCTTGACTTCCCTTATATATAACGGGGTTTCCTCTGAATTTCAGAACCCCTTCGACGTAAATATCCAAAGGGTCGGTGACATATCGATCCAAGGGGATCACATCTCCTCTCTTGAGGTGGATGACCTCGCCCGTATTGATCTGCATTTTCCCCAGGCTGGCGGTCAGGTCAACCTTTGAAGCGAATAAGCCGGCCTTGAAACGCCTGATCCATGTTTTGTCAATTTCGAATTGTTCACTCTGATAGCCGGTTTGTAATTTGTCACGAATGGGCTCAAGCGCCGCATAGGGGATGCACAGTGAAATAATGCCGGAAGAGTACTCCACCTCGATTTCAAAATTCGAAACGATCACCACATCAGTCGGAGAAACAAGTTGTGCAAATTGAGGATTGATCTCAGACCTCTGATATGAAATGTTCAACTCGATCAGGGAACGCCAGGCCTTCTCCATATCCCCGAGAGCGCTCAAGACCACTTTCTTGATGATGTTGTTTTCAATGGCCGTGAACTCTCGCCCTTCAATTTTAAACGTATTCTTCCCGGATCCTCCAAAAATAATGTCCACCAGCATGAATATAATCTTCGATTCGACAATCATCAAGCCGCTACCCCGAAGCGGATCGAGTTTGAAGAGGTGCATGCTCGTCGGAACGGGGATAGTTTTCAAAAATTCCCCGAATTTAACCATGTCAACCGACATGGCGCTGACAGTGGTAACCTTGCGCAACAACGATGACAGGGTGGTTCGAAACAAACGGGCAAACCTTTCATTGGTCATCTCCAGGGTGGGCATGCGTCCCCGAATGATTCTATCCTGGCTGGTCAGATCGTAGGTCATGACATCCGACGGGTCGTGGAGATCGGTGGTTTCCGTCTCAATATCACCGCCTGATATTCCCCTCAACAGGGCGTCTACTTCTTCCTGGGATAGGATATTTGTCACCTGAAATGCTCCTTGTGCTTATTGGACGACGAACTCTGTAAAATAAACCTTTGTCACTTTGCCCTTGGTAAGTGCGTTATTGACGCGTCCGGCAATATCCTCTCTCAGGCGTTGTTTTCCGGGCAGGTCCATCAACTCCTTGTATGTTTTCGGGGTCAACAGATCCAGGATGGAATCACGCAATCGGGGTTTGATCTGTTCAAGTTCCGCAACGGCGCCTGGTTCGGAAAGCTCAAGCTGAATGACCAGCTTCAGATATCTTTCTCCGCCGACGTCTGAAATGTTGACGACAAATGCTTCCATCGGCCAGATGGTTATCACGGCGGGTTTCTCTTCCGGCGGTTTTTTACTCTGTGTTTTTGAAAAAAAATAGTACCCTGTAGCGGCCCCGGCTGCGACAATCAGCAGGGCAATGGAAATGATGATGATCCATTTCATGGGCAGGCCTTTTTTTGCCTTCGGCTGCTGCTCCGGTCCTTCCAGTTGATCTTTTTTATCTTTTGCCATATTCCCTCACTTAAACGATAGAATGATGTTAACCCGTCTGTTCAGCGACCGGCCTTCAGGGGTTTCATTAGTTGCAACAGGCATTGAGTCTGCATATCCCGCCGCTGAAAAAACTGCGGGATCCATGCCGCATTCCCCGACAAGAAATTTCACGACATTGACGGCACGCTGGGTGGATAACTCCCAGTTTGATGGGAATAAACCGCTTGCGATGGGCCGTGCATCGGTGTGCCCTTCGATACGGATTCCCCCCCCCGCCGCGTTGAGGGCCAGGCCAAGCTGCGTTAACACGTCCTTATGAATGATATCGGCCGAGCCGGAACGATAAAGCTGGGATTCACCCAGGACAACAGAAACCCCTTCTGCAAGCATATATGTCTTGACGCCTTCCACAGAACCGAGGATGCGGATCATCTCGGCACGCCTGTCTTGACCATCTCTTGATTTAAAAATCACAGAGGCGGATGAGGATACATGCTGTACTTTATCTGCGCGAATGTTTGAAATGGACACAAGCAGGATAAAGAAGACGAGGATGATCGTCATGAGGTCATTGAAGCTCATTAGCCATGAACCGGATTTTTTTTCTATGGTTTTGATCGCTTTCTTCATACTGCCGGCCTGAAAATGATTTCAATCCGCCGATTCTTCCGGCGCCCTTCAGGTGTGGCGTTGTCTGCCACCGGCCGGTATTGGGCGAACCCGACTGCGACCAGCCTGGTTGAGGAAATGCCGCCATTCGATTGCAGATATCTCAGGATATTCACAGCCCGCATGGTTGACAATTCCCAGTTTGAGGGGAACCTCCCTGTTTCTATCGGCATATCGTCCGTATGACCTTCCACCTGAACGGCCAGATCGTTGTATCTGGCAATCTTTATAATACCATCGAGTATGGAATAAACCGCTTCGTCAAGCGTTGCGTCTCCGGATGCGAATAAAACGGGGTTCGGTATGACGGCCTTGAACCCGTCCTCGGTCTTTTGAATGGAAAGATCATTTTTCATGCCGAAATCATCAGTCATCCGCTGAAGAGACTGCATCGCCTGATCCAGGCCATGCGGTTGAGCCGGCGCCACAGCTTCGACGCTCCGGACAATTTTCAAGCGCATCATCCGATCGCTGTCAATGGATGAATAGGCAATCAACATTACAAAAAAAACAACGAGCAGTAGAATCAAAGAGCAGTAGATCGTCTGCCATTGCGAGATCTCTTCAACGGGTGATATTTTGATCCTTTTAACCATGGTTGAACCGGGATCGCCTCTCTCCGGGAGCAATGTATGAATGCAGCTTTTGCTCCAGAACCCTCGGGTTGTCTCCCGCCTGGATGGAAAGAACCCCGTTAATGATTAGTTGTTTCAGCCGCAGCTCCTGAGCGCTTTTTGTTTTGAGCTTTCCTGCTATGGGAAGAAATACCAGATTGGCCAGCACAACACCGTAGAAAGTCGTGATCAGGGCCACGGCCATGGCGGGACCGATGATACTGGGGTTGTTCATTTGCTTGAGCATCTGAACCAGACCGATCAGCGTGCCGACCAGACCCATCGCCGGTGCAAAGCTGCCCATGGTCGTAAATATCTCTGCGCCAAGCCGGTGTCTCTCACCAATAAAATCAAGCTCCGTTTCCAGAATTTCTGATATGTGAACGGGATCCACGCCGTCTACGATAAGGTTGACGGCCTTGATCATGAAAGGATCTTTGGTGTGTTTGATCATTTTCTGGAGAGAGAGGATGCCTTCACGACGCGATAATTTCGACATTTCAACAATTTGATTAATGACTGTCCCCGTCGGCTGTGTCTTGCTGCGAAAAACGTTCTTGGCTACCCTGATCACACCCAGAACCTCGGTAATCGGATAATTGATCAGGACGGCGCCAAAAGTGCCGCCAAATACGATCATGGCGGAGGGTCCATCCAGAAACCATGTGAAACCGCCTCCGGACGCCATGGCGACAATCACCAGGCTGAAACCGCCAAGAATTCCGATAATGGTTGCAAAATCCACGAAGCCCTCAACACGATAATTTATAAACTGTTAAGACATACAGCAAGGAATGTACCAATTAAGAGAAGAAGATTTGGAAGATTTCGTGACAATTAAATGATTGATGCGGAGATGAAAAGAAAGATTCGCCAATCATTTGACGCGGACGTCAAATATCGCATGCTTCATAAAAGGGCTTTCCAGATCACTCAGGGGAATGCTTTGTTGTTTTTGTAATCTCACGTGTAATTTCAACAGCTTTTTGCGGATTCAGATATCCCCAGATCAAACCGGCGCGTTCACGCTTCATGTTGATGGTTATACCGGCCGCCGTTTTGGTCTCAAGTTTTTCCAGCATGGCGGCTGCCTTTTGCGGAGGGGTCGCTTCGTAGACTTTTGCAAGCTCCTTAAGGCGCTTTGTATCGTTGGTTTTCTCGGCGTCAAGTTTTGTGCTGATCTGGGTATCCAGCGCCTTCAGCATGTCGATCTTCTCCATGATTTCCTTTTTCAGCGCATGAATCTTTTCTTCTTCCGCCTTGATCGTATTTTCTCTTGTATCCAGATCTTTTTGCCTTTTTTGCAACAGCGCCATCAGGTCCCGCTCTCCCTTGAGGCCGTCATCGCCGACATCTCTGACGGGTGGCGCAGGTGCTTTCGCGGATGTCTGCGCGATGGCGTGTCCCGAATGGCCGAGGGAGAAGGCAGAAAAAAATGATGTTTTCTGAAGGTCTATCGAAAGGAATACAGACTTGATGACAAACAGGGTAATAATGATAACCTGGCTGGCGATAATGATCCTTTTCACTCCTGTCTTCTCCTGTTGTGTTCCGCAATGACCAATTCATCGATGACCGTTCTCTCAAGGATTCTTCCTTCGGCTTGATATTTTTCAAAGTGCTTGGTCTTGCAGATCTCCATTGCTTTTTTTCCCCTGGTGGCTACAAGCAGTTCGTCCCTTTTTTCGTCCACTTTTATTTTGAGGTTTCGGAGCGATTCCTTCTGAACGGCCTCTTCCTCCTGGTATTTTTTGACATGGTCTGATCTCAGGACGATTTCAGAAACAGAAACCTTTTTATCCGTTATGTTTCTTATTGAATCAATCAATTCGTTTTTCTGTTGTTGAATCGTATGAAGACTCACAGTTTCACGCTGCAGTTCCTTTTGATGTTCGGAAAATTCGGTGATGATCTTATCTTCGAGCGTTTTTCTGACATCAAGAACAGTCTGCATCCTGAAATTAAACATGACACACCTTTAACTCAAACAAATCCGTCCTCTTGAGGACCGCGCATGATGATAATTTTTCCTTCACTTTCCAGTTTCTTTGTTATATCGAGAATCGCCCGCTGGCTGGATTCAACTTCCGACAAACGGATGGGAGGCATCATTTCGATGTCTTCCTTCAGCATTTCCGCACCGCGTTTGGACATGTTTCGATAAATCTTTTCACGGTCGGCCGCATCAACAAGCTTTAAGGCTTTTGCCAGTTCTTCCGTGGATGATTCACGCAGAAGTTCCTGGAGGCTCTTATCATCGAGCGTCAAGACATCCTCGAAGGTGAACATCAGCCCCCTGAGTTGGGTCGCCAGTTCGGTATCTTCGTCCTCGAGCGAAGAAAGGATGGCGTTTTCACTGGAACGGCTCATTCTCGTGAGGATTTCCGACATGAATTTGATTCCGCCAAGCTGCTGGTCTGAAATATTGCCCGTCACAATTTCCCTTTCAAGGGTTCTGGCGACATCTTCTAAAAACTCATGAGGCACCGTCTTTAAAGTGGACATGCGTTTGGTTATTTCAATCTGCATGGGGCTGGAAAGCCCCTCCAGCATGACAGCCGCCTGTTCCGGCGCCAGATGAGCGAGAATTAAGGCAATTGTTTGCGGATGCTCCGTTTTTGTGAATTCCATCAAGAGCTTGGGGTCGATATCTCTGAGTTGCTCCGTAATGGGGTTATCAATGGTCTGGTTGCTGGAAACTTCGGACATGATTTGTAGAGCATCTTTCTCTCCGAGGGCCTTCGTCATGATATTTTTCATGTTATCGTCCCGAAAAGAAACACTTCCGCCCCTTTCCCTGGCCATGACAATGAATTCTTTGGCGACCGACTGCATCGTTTCCGATGACATGGTCTGAATCCGGGTCATGTATTTGCCGATTCGTTTGATTTCAGCCGGACGAAGATTCTTCATAACTTCGGCAGCCATATCTTCATCCAGAGACAGAAGCATCACCGCTGCTTTTTCTTCATTAATCATTTCAATCCAGTCCAGAGTTGTAATATTCTCATTTGTCCCCGCCGGTTATCGGGTCGAATCCACTTTATGGACCCTGCCATGATTTTTACGTCTTTCAGGTGTACATCTTTGCAAGGCATATACCAGATTCGCTTTTTTAATTTTTCGTGCGCGATCCTGTTCGTTATTGTTCAGGAAAATCGATTCAATCCGTTTTAAGTATATTGGCGTCGTGTTCGTCAGTTGCCGGTTTCCTATCCAAGCGTCGAAACATTGACGGGAGTCGACTGTTCTATGGCCTTTCCGAGCGCATGGAAATGCTTAATATCGGGGCACTGGTCTATGCGGCGACGGGAAATTGACATATGTTAGAGTCCTTTCCCGTGACTTCAGATAAGCCCGTATCTGTTGCAGCGGAATCACACATGGATGGCTTGTACTCATGGCATCTCGCTTGCATATGCCGATAACTGATTTACCGTCGGCAGCCTCCCGGACGGACGCACAAGCATGGAGAGCGAGCTGAGATTCTGTTGCAGCAAGCAGGATCTGACATTTCGGTGATGCGGAGGAAAATTCATGGGGATGCACCAGCATTATGAAAACCTGAGGCGCGAATATTCGAGAGTCGATGCTTATATTCCCTGCGATTATCGCATCGTGCCACTGGAGGAAAGGCCTCATGTCCAGGCTCGAATATCCGGCGATAACATTGCAACGGAACGCAGACATACTCCCAATAGGGCTAATTCAGACCCTGTTCTCGAAGAGTGGCTTCAAATTCTAAATTCCAAGCTCGATTCAATCCTGCATCTGATGAAACTGCGACAGGATGGTTATTCCGGAGTTCCTTACAAGGCCGTCAACATCAGCGGTGGAGGGATGAGCTTCACCATACCGGAGGCAATTCCTCTCAGTGAAATTCTTGAAATCAGGATCACGTTGACATTTCAGCAGCCCGTTGTTCTGAACATCTATGGCGAGGTCGTCAAGTCTGATTTTATGAATGGCGGTCATTTGATTGCAGTCCACTATATTCATATGGATGACTCTATCCGGGATATGATTGTCCGGTTTGTGTTTGAGCGCGAGAGAGAGATCATCCGCGAGACGAGGAGGTAGTCTTGTTTGCCATAATCGGGATACTTGTTGTGATTGGTTCGGTTATTGGGGGTTATCTGTGGCATAAGGGAAATCTCTCGGTCCTTTGGCAACCCTCGGAACTCCTGATCATCGGCGGCGCCGCTGTGGGCGCATTTCTCATCAGCACGCCGTTGAAAGTCATCAAGTTAACCGTGTCGGCCATGATCGGCATTTTTACAGGCGGCACCAGCTATAGTAAAAAAGATTACATCGACATATTGATGCTGTTGAACAGTGTTTTTTACAAGATCAGGCAGCAGGGGCTCGTTTCCATCGAGTCCGATGTGGATTCCCCGAAAGAAAGTTCATTATTCAACAAGTATCCTAAAATATTGAAAAACCATCATGCCACGGAATTGATCACCGACACGCTCCGGACCGTGATGACGACAACCATTGCGTCGCATGAACTGGAAGCGCTGATTGATTCGGAACTGGAAGGCTTTCTCGATGAAGAACTGGAGCCTTCCAAAGCGGTCAGTAATATGGCGGATGCCCTGCCTGCACTGGGGATCGTGGCCGCGGTGCTCGGCATCGTCATTACCATGGGAAAAATGAAGGAACCGCCCGATATACTGGGACAGAGCATCGCTGCGGCCCTGGTTGGAACTTTTCTGGGCGTGCTGTTGAGCTATGGTTTTGTTGGTCCGCTGGGGCGGAATCTCGAGTTTTCAGCCCATGAGAAAATAAAATATTTGGTGGTCATCAAGGTCGCCCTGGTGTCTTTTCTGGGCGGCTCCGCTCCGAAAGTGGCCGTTGAATTCGGCAGGCGCATCGTACCGGTGGACATGAGGCCCTCTTTCGCCGAGATCGAAGATGCCTTCAGAAAGAGTAAATAGACATGGAAGGTCCAGCGAAAATAATCATCAAGAAGGTCAAGAAAAAAGGACATGGCGGACATCATGGGGGGGCCTGGAAAGTGGCCTATGCTGATTTTGTGACAGCCATGATGGCCTTTTTTCTGCTTTTGTGGCTGCTGGCCATGGTTGCACCGGAAAAGAGGATTGCATTATCAGAGTATTTCTCGAATTTCACTCTTTTTAAGGAGCAGACTCAGCAGTCCGGAACCTCTGTCCTGGACAAGTCGGCAGGCGTTCTGGATATTGGGCGGAGTACGAAAAAAGAATCCTTCAGGATAAATCCGGCGACAAAAACGCCTGCTGAGGAAGTGGCAAAGAGACTTCAGGGGGCGATCGAAGCCAATCTGCTGGCGATGAAAAATCAGGTATTTGTTGATATGACGAATGAGGGTGTCCGGGTTCAGATAGTCGATACTGAAGGCAGCGAAATATTTCGCTCCGGGAGCGACGACCTGACAGAAAAGGCCCGCCGGATCATCAAGCTGGTAACTGAGAACATCATCGACAAACCGAACAGGATTGTCATTGAAGGGCACACGGATTCCACCCCCTTTAAAACCGCCCAGAAAACAAACTGGGAGCTGTCCACTTCGCGCGCCTCTGCGGCAAGAAGGGAGCTTGAGAATAACGGGATTGATTCCGGACGGATCGCCCGGGTTGTCGGGTATGCGGATCAGGATCTCTTTAACAAGGATGATCCGAAAGACCTCCGGAACAGGCGCATCAGCATAATTCTGCTGCAATAATGTCTTGATGCAGCCGTTTAAGTTCCCCGTCATTTGCCTTTTTGCGAATTCATCGACTTTGTGCTATAAGAAACGCATCTCATCCGATAGATTCGTTTTTGAGGCGCCCTTTGGAATACAGATTTCCTTTTTCCGCGCTGGATCGCCATTTTGCCAGCTTCCTGACATCCATCTCCGGCCAAAACGTGCCCGAACTTTATTACGCGTCCGCACTACTCAGCAATCATGTCGCTCAAGGCCATGTCTGCATCGATCTAAGCAGTTGGGAGCGTCAGCGGATCATTGCCCTCGGAGAACGCAGCGACGTTTTTACGACGCCAAAACTTACAGACTGGCGAGATCGGCTTGCAGGTTGTAAAGTCGTGGGCATGCCGGGGGAATTCAAACCGCTGATTCTGGATGAACAATCCCGCCTTTATTTTTATCGCTACTGGGAGTACGAGCACATTTTGGCGCAGAGAATCAGGCGTCTTGCACTGCATCCATCGGGGCCGATGGTCCGGCGCCCTGATAAACACATCGTCGCCAGGCTTTTTCCCCAAGAATCCGCGCAGGAACCAGACTGGCAGAAAATCGCCGCCCTGATTGCCTGCCTGAAACCATTCCTCGTGATTTCCGGCAGCCCTGGAACGGGCAAAACGACCACAGTTGCCCGAATTCTCGCCCTCCTTTTGGAACAGACGCCGTCGATCAAACTGAAAATTGCCCTGACAGCGCCGACTGGTAAAGCCGCCGCAAGGCTTCAGGAAGCGATCAGGTCGGCCAAGGATACACTGGAGACGGAACCCATGATCAAGGCGTGTATTCCGGAGAAGGCGTCAACGGTTCATCGGCTTCTGGGCAGTCTCCCCGATTCTCCCTACTTCCGCCATCATCAAAAAAATCCGCTGCCGGTCGATATTGTTGTGGTTGACGAAGCGTCCATGATGGATCTGCCCCTGCTGTCAAAACTGGTTCAGGCCATGCCGGAAAATGCCTCACTGATCCTGCTTGGAGATAAAAACCAGCTGGCATCCGTCGAGGCCGGCGCCGTTTTATGCGACCTTTGCGGGGAGTCCCCGTCCAATCTCTTTTCTCGTGAAATGCTAAACGAGATCATGCCCAATGGAGAAGAAGACCTGTTGAGTCATATCAACGTGGCGGAGACACCGGGTATCCACGACTGTATCGTCGAGCTCCGGAAGAATTACCGTTTCACAGGCCACAGTGGTATCGGAAAGGTCAGTACGGCCATCAACCTGGGGCAGGGAGGACAGCTATTAGAGTCCCTGAAGGCGCGATCATGTGAGGATGTGTCCTGGTTTCCTTTACCAAAACCCCATGGACTTGAGAGGATGCTGGAGCCGGTGATCCTCAATGGGTTCGGGAGTTATCTGGATCTGGTTCATGCTGCCGGCGCCTGGGA
>Ga0105152_10000105_pt1 | contig 19446 bp, 21 predicted proteins | sample LakBais05cmmetaG_FD_81534 | JGI IMG/M metagenome (GOLD analysis project Ga0105152, IMG submission 81534) | Lake sediment microbial communities from Lake Baikal, Russia to study Microbial Dark Matter (Phase II) - Lake Baikal sediment 0-5 cm | ecosystem: Environmental > Aquatic > Freshwater >...
CACTCTCCTCTCCCCACGTCGTTTCGAGCAGCCTATGACTCCTCAACCCCTCTCCGCTTGGGTAAGATTTTTAAATGGCAAGATGATACCCTCTACGGTAAGGTTTTTAAATGGCTTGACAGGTAAGGAGGGCCTCGGGGACCGGTTGGCAAGAATCCTCACCATATTGCCCGGAGTATTCCCGCCGTCGGCCGTCCAGGGGCCTCGGGTATCGTCTCCGTCCGCTGCGGTGATTCTTCACGCCTTCCCGGTCCGGATCCGATGGGAGGAGTCCGCGTATCCGTCCCGGGAAGTTTAAATCACCGCTTTATGCTCCCTCTGACGACATCCTCAACCCCTGTTTTCGACGGCCTCCTCAGGGAACTCCCGTCCGCGATGTGGATTCCCGACGACCGACCCCTTCGGCCCAATTTTGAATACGCGCCAAACGATTGAGGGCGAAAAACTTGCAGGCAGAAATCTACCGCGCGAAAGGTTGTTCCCAGAGGAGGCCGAATTCCGTAATGCCCCGGTACGGGCAGTCTTGACGCCACCCGGGCTGTGAGGGGGACCGTCCGGAGCCCCCGTAGCGGAGGGGGACCCGTCGGCTTGTCCGACGGGGGAACCGCCGGGACTGGTTCCAGGGGGGCCGGGGGATACGGATGGTCCCCCTCTCAGCAAAAACCGGGTGGCGTCTGACGGCCTCCTCAGGGAACTCCAAAGCGCGATGTGGATCATGGCCGACCAACTCCTCGGCCCGAATTCCCGAGAAGATCCCTTATTTGGGCCTTGAGGGAGGCGAGATCTTACGGCCGGGGGCGCGCTTCTGGAACCCGCCCAGCTTGGGCGGGGTGGGGGGCCGGCGGACCTTCTGCCAGGCGGGTTTTTGGCGGCGGTTGACAGGGTGGGCCATGGCGAACCTCTAGAGGGTGATGATTTCGGCGGTCCGGGCGGCCGGGTCGAGGAGGGCGATCGTGCTTTTGCCCCTGAGCCAGCCGCCCGCCTCTCCGGGGTTGACGAGAAGGACCCCGTCCCGGCGCTCGGCCAGGGGCTTGTGGGTATGCCCGAAGACGATGACGTCGAAGGATTTCGACGCGATCTGCCGGCCGACGTGGGCGTCGAGATGGCAAACGAAGAAACGGAGACCGGCGTGGGAGAATTTCAGGGGCGCCGGCCGGATCTCGCCCAGCCCCTCGAAGGCCTTGGCCAGGCCGGCCCTCTCGCCGTCGCAGTTGCCGAAGACGGCTTTGACCGGGGCCCGGAGGTTGCGGAACTCATCGACCGTGAAGGGGGCGACGAAATCGCCGGCGTGGATGACCAGGTCGCAGTCGGCGTCGTTGAACAGTCGGACGGCCTCCCGGACCCGGGTCAGGTTGTCGTGAGAATCGGAGAGGATGCCGACCATGATCGTCTGCTTCTTCGCCCTTATTATAGCCGACAGAGCGGGTCGCGGGCCAGTGCCGGGAGAATACCCGGGCGTATTGACAGTTCCGCCCGATTTCCTTAGTATATAACAGCCTTAAAAAGCAAAAGTTAGGCGCGTAGCTCAGTGGGAGAGCGCTTCCCTGACACGGAAGAGGCCGTGGGTTCAATCCCCTCCGCGCCTACCACGAGAATCAAGCGGTCAGAATTCAAGGGGCCGTCCGACCGGCCGGAATTGAATCGCCCGCCCTTGTGAACCACAGCGGTCATAGAGAATGAGTGACGAAACCGGTATGACAATCGACGTTCTGAGGCACAGCGCCGCGCACCTCCTAGCCCACGCCGTCCTGGATCTCTACCCCGAGACGAAGACCGGCATCGGGCCGGCCGTCGAAACCGGCTTCTATTACGACTTCCTCCGGGAAAAGGCCTTCACGCCCGAGGACTTGGAAGCCATCGAGAAGCGGATGAAGGAGATCGCCCGGGAGAACGTCCCCGTCGAGCGGCTCGTCCTGACAAAGGAAGAAGCCGTCCGGATGTTCGAGGAGAAGAAGCAGGAGCTCAAGGTCGAGCTCATCCGGGAGAAAGGCGACCTGACCGTGACCGTCTATCGGCAGGGGCCGTTCGCCGACTTCTGCCTCGGCCCCCACGTGCCCGCGACCGGCGCCCTCCAGCACGTCAAGCTGCTCTCGGTGTCGGGGGCCTACTGGAAGGGCGACGAGCGGGGACCGCAGATGCAGCGGATCTACGGAACGGTCTCTTTCTCCAAGAAGGAGCTCGAAGACCACCTGCGCCTGCTCGAAGAGGCCAAGAAGCGCGACCACCGCCGGCTTGGCGCGGAGCTCGACCTCTTCAGCACCAATGAAGAACTGGGCGGCGGCCTCATCCTCTGGCATCCCAAGGGCGCGCGCGTCCGGGCCGTCATCGAGCAGCACTGGCGGGAACGCCACTGGGCCGGCGGCTACGACATCCTGTTCACCCCCCACATCGGGCGGGCGGCCCTCTGGCAGACCTCGGGCCACCTCGGCTTCTACAAGGACAGCATGTATTCGCCGATGGACATCGACGACCAGGCCTATTACCTGAAACCGATGAACTGCCCCTTTCACATCCAGATCTACAAGTCCCGGATGCGCTCGTACCGGGACCTGCCCCTGCGCTGGGCCGAGCTCGGGACCGTCTACCGCTACGAGAGGAGCGGCACGCTCCACGGCCTGCTCCGCGTCCGCGGCTTCACCCAGGACGACGCCCACATCATCTGCACCCCCTGGCAGATCGAGGACGAGATCCTCCGGGTCCTCGATTTTTCGGTCTCCATCCTGGCCGACTTCGGTTTCACCGACAACAAGATCGAGTTGTCGGTGCGCGACCCGAAGAACCCGGCCAAGTACTGCGGCACGGACGACCTTTGGTGCCGGGCCGAGGCGTCGCTCGTCAAGGCCCTCGAGACCCGGGGCTACGCCTACGAGCGGATGGAGGGCGAGGCCGTCTTCTACGGCCCCAAGATCGACATCAAGATCAAGGACGCCCTCGGCCGGCTCTGGCAGTGCACGACCATCCAGTTCGATTTCAACATGTCGGAGCGCTTCGACATGACCTTCGTCGGCGAGGACGGCAAGGAGCACCGGCCCTACATGGTCCACCGGGCCCTGCTCGGCTCTCTGGAGCGGTTCTTCGGCGTCCTCATCGAGCATTACAACGGGAGCTTTCCCCTCTGGCTCGCCCCCGTCCAGGCCGTCGTCCTGCCGATCGCCGAGCGCCACGAAGACTACGCCCGGTCCCTCGACCGGATGTTCCAGGCGAACGGCCTGCGGTCGGCGGTCGACCTCAGCCGGGAGAAGGTCGGCAAGAAGATCCGCGAGGCGGAGGTCCACAAGATCCCGCTCATCCTGGTCGTCGGCGACAAGGAGGTCGAGCACCGGAGCGCCTCCCTCCGCGTCCACGGCCAGGGGGACAAGGGCGAAGTGGACGTCGCCCTTTTCCTTGAAAAAGCCAAGGAATTCCATCAAAATAAAAATTTAACCGTGAATTTCTAGAGGAGGACCGACATTTTCAAGAGACACTCTTATTATCCTGCGGTCGCCAAGGCCAAGCCCCACCGGACGAACGAGATGATTGGAGCGAAGGAGGTCCGGGTCATCGACGAGGAGAAAAACGCACTCGGTGTCCTGCCCACGATCCAGGCCATCCAGATGGCCCGCGAGCGGGGCCTCGATCTCGTCGAGATCGCGCCCACGGCCCAGCCCCCCGTCTGCAAGATCACGGACTACGGCAAGTTCCTGTACGAAGAGCACAAGAAGGACCACGATGCCAAAAGACACCAGAAGCAGATCCAGATCAAGGAGATCAAGTTCCGCCCCAAGATCAGCGTCCACGACTACGACTTCAAGATGAAGCATGTCAAGCGCTTCCTCGGGGAAGGCAACAAGGTCAAGATCACCGTCATGCTGCGCGGCCGCGAAAAGCAGAAGCCGGAGCTCGGATATCAGGTCCTCGACAGGGTCCTCGCCGATGTGAAAGAGATGGCGACTCAGGATGGTTCGGCCCGGAAGCAGGATTGGGCCGTTTCCGCTCTGCTGGTCCCCACGAAGTTAGGAGGAAAAGATGCCAAAGTTAAAAACCCACAAGGGAGCGCAAAAGAGGTTCAAGGTCACGGCGAAGAAAAAGTTTCTTCACGCCCAGGCGAATAAAAGCCACATCCTGACCAAGAAGGCCTCCAAGCGCAAGCGGCACCTGGGCAAGAAGGCCGTCGCCAGCCCAGCCGACCGCAAAGCCCTCAAGACCATGCTCCCGTACGAACTGTAACGGCGCCCCGCGCCCAAGGAGACGACCATGCCACGCGTAAAACGCAGCACTAAGAGACGAGACCGGCGGAGGAAAGTCCTCGGCCTGGCCAAGGGATACTTCGGCGCCAAGAGCCGCAACTACAGGACGGCCAAAGAGGCGGTCGAGAAGTCCCTGCTTTACGCCTACCGCGACCGGCGGGCCAAAAAGCGGGATTTCCGCAGCCTCTGGATCGTCCGGATCAAGGCCGCGGCCATCATCAACGGGACCTCCTACAGCCGATTCATCCGGGGCCTGAAGACCCTCGGCATAGCCCTGGACCGCAAGATCCTGGCCGAACTGGCCGTCAACGCCCCCGAAACGTTCGCCCACCTGGCCCGCAAGGCGAAAGAACCAGCGGCCTAGCTGCCGGAGATGGCGGATCTCAAGGACCGGATCGAAGGTCTCCGGAAAGCTTTCGAGTCGGAGGCCGACAAGGCCGGCGACGCCAAGTCCCTCGAGGACCTGCGGAACCACTACCTCAGCCGGAAAAAAGGCCACGTCACCTTTCTGTTCGAGGACCTGAAGTCCGTCCCGGCGGAGGAACGCCGCGAAGCCGGACGGCTCATTAACGAACTGAAGGATTTCGTTCAAGATCAGCTCCGGACGATTGGTAAAAAAATCGAAAAGGGCGTTATCTCTGCGGCAGGGGGCATCGGGTCGGGCGAAGCGTTCGGTCCGCCGCGGATCATCTCGCGCCAGGCGATCGATCTGACGCTCCCCGGCCGGAAAAAATACGTCGGGGCCGCCCACCCGCTCGTCCTCTTCCAGCAGGAGATCGAGGACGTCTTCCTCGGGATGGGCTTCGCCATCGAGGAGGGGCCGGAGATCGAGACCGATTACTACAATTTCGAAGCCCTCAATTTCCCGCCCCACCACCCGGCCCGGGACAGCTGGGACACGCTCTACATCAAGGACGACCTTCTCCTGCGGACGCACACGTCGCCGGTGCAGATCCGGGTCATGGAAAAGAAGAAACCGCCCATCCGGATCATCATCCCCGGCCGGGTCTTCCGCCGGGAGACGCCCGACCCGACGCACCTGCCGATGTTCATGCAGGTCGAAGGCCTCGTCGTCGACGAGGGCGTCACCTTCGCCCACCTCAAGGGCACGTTGGAGTACTTCATCCGGGCCCTGTTCGGCGAGAAGATCAAGGTCCGCTTCCGGCCGAGCTTCTTCCCCTTCACCGAGCCCTCGGCCGAGGTCGACATCGAGTGCATCGTCTGCGGCGGCCAGGACAAGTCCTGTCGGGTCTGCGGCGGGACGGGCTGGAAAGAGATCCTCGGTTCGGGCATGGTTGACCCCCAGGTCCTCAAGAACGTCAACATCGACCCGGAAAAATATTCCGGCTGGGCCTTCGGGCTGGGCATCGACCGGACGGCTATGTTCGCCTTCGGCATCACCGAGATGCGGCATTTCTACGAGAACGACCTGAGGTTCCTCAGGCAATTCGTGACGAAATGAAGATCAGCCTGGATTGGATCCGCGAGTTCGTCACGGTGGACATCTCCCGCCAGGAGCTCCTCGACAGGCTGACCATGATCGGCCTCGTCGCCGACACGGTCGAGGAGAGGGACGGGGACGCGGTCCTCGACCTCGAGACCTACGCCAACCGGCCGGACACGCTCGGCCATCTCGGAGTCGCCCGGGAGATCGGGGCCATGCTCGGACTTTCCCTCAACGAGAGGAGCTGGCCGCTCGCCGAGCTCCCCCAGGCCACGACGGAGATCGCCGACGTCCAGATCTCAAGCGAAAGCCTTTGCCCCCGTTATTGCGCCCTTGTCGTCCGGGACGTCCCGGTCGGCCCGTCGCCCGACTGGCTGAGGCGCCGGGTCGAGGCCATGGGCCTCCGGCCGATCAACAACGTCGTCGACGTCTCGAACTACGTGCTCTTTGCCACGGCCCAGCCTATCCACACCTTTGATTTCGGAAAGATCGATGGCGGCCGTATCGTCGTCCGTAAGGCAAAACGGGGCGAGACGCTGAAGGACTTGGACGGCCGGACACTCGAGCTCGCAGCCGACATGCTGGTCATCGCCGACGGGTCCCGGCCGGTGGCCCTGGCCGGCGTTATCGGCGGCGAGGCCTCCGGCATCACCGCCGCGACCCGGGACGTCTTCATCGAAAGCGCCAATTTCGACCCGGTCTCAATCCGCAAGACGGCCAAGAAACTGGGCCTCTCGACCGATGCCTCCTACCGTTTCGAGCGGGGGGCGGATGTCGGCTTCGCGCCGCAGGCCGCGCTCATGGCGGCGTCGCTCCTGACGCAGATGGGCGGCAAGGCCAGCCGCGGCCTCATCGACGTCTACCCGAAGCCGCACAAGCCCAAGTCCGTGCGGCTCCGCCTGCGGCGGATCGCCGAACTGCTGGGCGTCGACGTCCCCGAAAGCCTCGTCGTCGAAGTCCTGGGGCGCTTGGGCTTCCGCGTCGAGGCCGCCCACAAGGGCGTCTGGCGGGTGGAGGTCCCCACATTCCGGGTGGACGTCGGGCGGGAAGCGGACCTCATCGAGGAGGTCGCCCGCTTCTACGGTTACGACCGGATCCCCTCGGAATTCCCGCCGGTCCGTTCGTTCGACTTGAGCATCAACAGGAAGAGGGAACGTCTCGGGAAGATCCGGCAGACCCTGCTCGGCCAGGGCTTCGACGAGGTCATCAACTGGAGTTTCGCCGACCCGGAACGGGAAGCGGCGGCGGGGAGCGGCCTCCGGCCCGTGGACGTTCAGAACCCCATCTCGAGCCGGGCGTCCGTGCTGCGCACGACACTCGTTCCGGGACTTCTCGAGAACGCGGCCTGGAACCTCAATCGGGGACTTGAAGGGGTCCACGTCTTCGAATTGGGGAACGTCTTTTACTGGGAGGGGGACAAGCACCGCGAGGAGCTCCGCCTCGGCCTCATCTCGACCGGGCTCCTGCCCGGTGTGGGCTGGACTTCGGCCCCGGCGGAGACCGATTTCTACGTCCTCAAGGGCGCCCTCGAGGCACTGATGGAGGCACTCCGCTTCGAACCCGTCGCGTTCGAAGAGAGGGACCACGCCTATTTCGAGGAGGGCCGGGCGCTGGCGATCCTGTACAAGGGCCAGCCCGTCGGTTGTCTCGGCGCCCTCCGGAAGCCGCTCGCCGCCGCGGCGTCGGTCGACCGGACCGTTTTCGCCGCCGAGGTCGACCTCACCGGCCTGTTCGAGAAGACGCCGAAGCCGTTCCAATACGCGCCGGTCCCGAGATTCCCCGGAGTCAGCCGCGACCTGTCGTTCCTCCTGGACAGGGGCGTCGCCTATCAGGAGATCGGCCAGGCCCTGGCCAGGCTGAACCTGCCCCTCCTCGAGGGGTTCGAGCTTCGGGACCGGTTCAGCGGCCCGTCCATCCCCGCGGACAAGGTCAGCCTGACCGTCCGCTTCCGCTTCCGGCATCCCCAGAGGACGCTCGTGGCCGAGGAAGTGGACCGCGTCGAACAGGACATCGTCGGCCACCTGAGGTCCGCCTTGAACATCCAACTGAAGGAGGGGAAAATTGACAACCGAACTTGAGCGAATTAAAATACTGGAAGGGAAGATCGGACAGGTCGTCGACCACGTTCACAAGCTCTCGACCGAGAACGAAAAGTTGAAGCAGCAACTCAAGGAGTTCCGGACGGAAAAGAAGGAATTCGAGGAAAGCACCCGCAAGATCGCCCGCATGGACGAGGAGATGAAGAAGTTCGAGGGTGAACGGGACATCATCAAGGGGAAGATCGAAGCCATCATCGGGCAGATCGATCAGCTCGGCTTATGACCGAAAAAATCCTCGAGATCGAAATCTTCGGACAACGATACAAGATCTGTGTCAAAGGAGAAGAGGATGAGAAATATATAGGCCACCTGACTTCGCTCGTTGATCAGAAGATGCACGAAGTGGCTGTGAAATCCAAGTCCGCGGACATAACCAAGATCGCCGTCCTGGCGGCCTTGAACATCGCGGACGAGTTGTTCCTGAGCCAGAAGAAACTCGATCAACTGAACGAGGCCCTTGGCCACATGGAGACGGAGATCGAAAGTTTGGAGGTTCATCTCTTCGCAGATGAAAACACATATACGGACGCCGATAAATCACCCTCGTGACGGGCAGGCCGCGCCCGGCCGGCTCGCCGGCCGGGCGGACCCCGGGTCCGGTCCCGGCACCTGACGCCTCCTTATCTTTCCTCGCGTCTCCTCATTCAAATAGATGAGGAGGTCATCCTATGAATCCGATCAATTACGCCGGCATCGCCGTTATCGCCGTTCTCCTGGGGGCGGTCGTCGTCCTCCTGCTCAAGCGCAAGGAGGGTTCCCGACGGTCCGTCGAAGCCCAGGAGGAAGCGCGGGCGATCATCAACAAGGCCCGGGAGGAAGGGGAAAAGATCAAGCGGGAAGCGGCCCTCGAGGCCCGCGAGAAAGACCTGGCCCGGCAGAACGAATTCGAGGCTCAAAACCGGGAAAAACAGCGCAAGATCAACGAGACCGAGCGCCGGCTCCTCAGCAAGGAAGAGAACCTGGAACGGCGGTTCCAGTCGATGGAGCGGAAGGAAAAGGATTTTTCCCAGAAGGAGCGCCGCCTCGCCCAGAAGGAAAAGGATCTCGAAGTCAAGGAAAAGGACCTCGAAGTCGAAGAAGCGAAGATCGCCGCGGCCATCAAGAGGGCCATGGAAGAGCTCGAGCGGGTGTCCGGGATGACCCAGGACGAGGCCAAGGCCATGCTGATCAAGAAAATCGAGGACGAGGCCAAGCTCGAGGCCATCGCCACCGTCCGGCAGATCGAGGAGGAAGCCCGGGAGAAAGCCGCCTCCTCGGCCCGGGAGATCATGACCAACGCCATCCAGCGCTCGGCCGCCGAGCACGTCGTCGAGACCACGGTCTCGGTCGTCGACCTCCCCTCGGACGACATGAAGGGCCGGATCATCGGCCGCGAAGGCCGGAACATCCGGGCCCTGGAGATGGCCACGGGCGTCGACATCATCGTCGACGACACGCCGGAGGCGGTCATCCTGTCGAGCTTCGACCCCATCCGCCGGGAGCTCGCCCGCCTGTCCATCCAGAAGCTCGTCACCGACGGCCGGATCCATCCGGCCCGGATCGAGGAAATCGTCGAGTCGGTCAAGGCCGACCTCGAGCTGAAGATCAAACAGGAGGGCGAGTCGGCCGTCCTCGAGCTCAAGGTCCGGGACATCCATCCCGAGCTCATCAAGCTCCTGGGCAAGCTCAAGTACCGGACGAGCTACGGCCAGAACGTCCTCCAGCACACGAAGGAGGTGGCCATGCTCGCGGCCATGATGGCCCGGGAGATCGGTCTCGACACGAACGTCGCTCTGCGAGCGGGCCTTCTCCACGACATCGGCAAGGCCGTCGACAGGGACACGGAAGGGACGCACACCGAGCTCGGCGTCGAGCTGGCCAAGAAATACGGCGAGTCGGAGAAGGTCTGCCAGGCCATCGCCTCGCACCACCGGGACATCGATTTCCCGTCGATCGAGGCCGTCCTCGTCCAGGCCGCCGACACGCTCTCGGCCGCGAGGCCCGGCGCCCGGCGGGAGCTCCTCGAGACCTACATCAAGAGGCTGGAGAAGCTCGAGGAGATCGCCGCGTCGTTCGAGGGCGTCGCCAAAGTCTTCGCCCTGCAGGCCGGGCGCGAGATCCGAATCATTGTCGAGAGCCTGAAGACCTCAGACGACCGGGCTTCGCTCCTGGCCAAGGAGGTGGCCGCGAAGATCAAGAACGAACTCAGCTACCCCGGCCAGATCAAGGTCACGGTCATTCGGGAGATGAGAGCGGTCGAATATGCCCGCTAGGTTCGGGGTCCTCTTCCTAGGCGACATCGTCGGCCGGCCGGGCCGGCGGGCCATGGACAAGTTCCTGCCGGCCCTGGTCAAGAAATATTCGCCGGCGATGGTCGTCGCCAACGGCGAGAACGCGGCCGGCGGGAGCGGCGTCACCGAGGAGATCGGCAAAGACCTCTTCCTCCACGTCGACGTCTTGACCTCGGGCAACCACATCTGGGACAAGAAGGACGGCCTGCCCTACCTCGCGCGGGAACCCCGCCTCCTGCGCCCGGCCAACTATCCGTCCGTCAACCCGGGCCGCTTTTCCTACATTTTCCAGGCGGCCGACGGGGTCAAGGCGGCCGTGCTCAACCTCCAAGGGCGGGTGTTCATGGAGCCCCTGGACTGCCCGTTCAGGCGGGCCGACGAGGAAGTCGCGGCCCTGGCGGCCGAGACGCCCATCATCATCGTCGATTTCCACGCCGAGGCGACCTCGGAAAAACAGGCCCTGGGCTGGTACCTCGACGGCCGGGTCTCGGCCGTCATCGGCACCCACACCCATGTTCCGACCGCCGACGAGAGGGTCCTGCCCAAGGGCACGGCCTACATTACGGACGCCGGCATGGCCGGCGGGCGGAACGCCGTCATCGGCATGGCCCGCGAGCAGGCGCTCCAAAGATTCCTGACCTCGCGGTCCCAGCGGTTCGAGCCGTCGCGGGACGGCCTGTTCCTGTCCTGTGTCTTCATCGAAGTCGACGTCAAGACGGGGAAGGCCCTGTCGATCAAGAGAGAGGTCCTGGCGGAGGACGGCCACGAAGAATGAAGGCCTGGTGAAGCGCGACCTGGTTTACACGGTCTCGCAGGTCACCGAGCTCGTCAAGACGGCCCTCGAGGTCGCCTTTCCCCAGGTCTGGGTCGAGGGCGAGATCTCGGGCTTCAAGAAGGCCGCCTCGGGACATGTCTTCTTCAGCCTCAAGGACGAGAAAAGCGTCATCAAGGCCGTCCTGTGGCAGAGCGCGGCCAAGAGAATCGCCTTCGACTTGAAGGACGGCCTCAAGGTCATCTGCCGGGGGAAAGTCAGCGTCTACGAACCCCGCGGCGACTACCAGTTCTACGTCGACCTCGTCGAGCCCAAGGGCAAGGGCGCCCTGCAACTGGCCTTCGAACAGCTCAAGGAGAAGCTCAAGGCCGAGGGCATGTTCGACGAGAAACGCAAAAGAAAGCTCCCGCTCCGGCCGCGGACGATCGGGGTCGTCACCTCGCCCACGGGGGCGGCCATCCGCGACATCCTCCGCGTCCTCGAGCGCCGCTACGCCAAGCTCCACATCGTCATCTACCCGGCCAAGGTCCAGGGCGAGGGCGCGGCGGGCGAGATCGTCGAGGGCATCGACGCGCTCGGGGCATGGCCGGGGATCGACGTCCTCATCGTCGGCCGCGGCGGCGGCTCGATCGAGGACCTCTGGGCCTTCAATGAAGAGCCCGTGGCCCGGGCCATCGCCCGCTCGCCCGTCCCGGTCATCTCCGCCGTCGGCCACGAAGTCGACGTGACCATCGCCGATTTCGTCGCCGACGTCCGGGCCTCGACGCCTTCGGCGGCCGCGGAGATGGTCATCGAGACGGAGGAGGCCTTCGCCGAGCGCATCTCGTCTCAGGCCCGCCGGCTGGGCGAGCTCCTGCGCTATTCCCTCCAGGACATGAGGGCCGACGTGGCCGACCTCGCCCAGCACCGCATCTTCCAGAATTTCCAGGTCAAGCTCGCCAACCTCGGCCGGCGGGTGGACGAGCTCGAAACGCGGGGGAAGAACGTCATCCGGGCCGAGCGGCAGGCGATCGCCGAGCACAAGGGCGCCGCCCTGCTCGCGTCCGAGCGGCTGGGCAACATCGCCCGCAAGACGCTCCGCAACCACCGGGCGGCCTGGGAGCGCCTCACGGCGACGCTCGACGCCCTGAGCCCGCTCGCCGTGTTCAAGAAGGGCTACGCGGCCGTCTGGAAGGGCGGCGGCCTGTGCCTGGCCCGCCGGATTGAGGACATCGTCGAGGATGAGACCGTCCTCGTCTCGTTCTTCAAGGGCGAGTTCAGCGCCCGGGTGGAGAGCGTCGACAGGAAGAAGCTCCTGGAATCACGTTTCCTGAAGGAGGGCTCATGACCAACCTGACTTTCGAGAAAGCCCTGGCCGACCTCGAACAGATCGTGGCCAAGCTCGAGAAGGGCGGCATTTCGCTCAACGAATCGCTGGCCCTGTTCGAGAAGGGCGTCAAGATGGCCCGGTTCCTGCGCGGCGAGCTGGACAAGGCCGAGCGCAAGGTCGAGATCCTGCTCAAGGACGACAAAGGGAACCTGAAGGCGGAAGATTTCGACGCCGCAGACGCGGGCGGGACCGGGGAGGACGACGGCACCCGCTGATCCGAGCCGAGCGGCCATGACCAAGATCCTCGATTCGATAGAGCGGCCCTCCGACATCCGGAAATTGTCCCCGGAGGAGCTCTCCACCTTGGCCCTGGAGATCCGCGCTCTCATCCTGGAGACGGTCGCCAAGAACGGCGGCCACCTCGGCTCGAATTTGGGCGTCGTCGAGCTGACCCTGGCCCTCCACACCGTCTTCGACTCGCCCCGAGACAAGATCGTCTGGGACGTCGGCCACCAGTGCTACGCCCACAAGATCCTGACCGGCCGCAAGGGCCGCTTCGCGGGGCTCCGGCGCTGCGGCGGCATCCTCGGCTTTCCTTGCCGCGAGGAGAGCGAGCACGACGCTTACAACACGGGCCACGCCTCGACGGCCCTGTCGGCGGCCCTGGGCATGGCCGTCGCCCGGGACAAGGCGGGGGAGAAGCACCACGTCATCGCCGTCGTCGGCGACGGCAGTATGACGGGCGGCGTCGCCCTCGAAGCGCTCAACCAGATCGGCCACCTCCGCGAGCGCCTGATCATCGTCCTCAACTACAACGAGATGTCCATCTCAGCCAACGTCGGGGCTTGGTCGAAATACCTCTCCTATCTCGTTTCGGGTCAGCCTTTTATCAGGATCAAGGACCAGGCCAAGTCCATCCTCCGGTCCATCCCCAAGATCGGCTGGCCTCTCATCAAGGCCGGGCGGGCCTTCGAAGAGCTGGTCAAGAAGACGATCTTCCCGGGCCTCGTCTTCACGGAGCTCGGCATCCGCTACGTCGGCCCGGTCGAGGGCCACAGCATCCGGTCCCTCGTCGAGGCCTTCGAGCTGGCCAAAACGTACGACGGGCCGATCCTCATCCAGTGCGTGACGCAGAAAGGCAAGGGCTACCAGCCGGCCCGGACGCACCCCGAAAAGTTCCACGGCGCCGGACCGTTCCAGATCTCGACGGGCGAGCCGCGCAACCGCGAATGGGGGCCCTCCTTTTCCAGTGTCTTTGGCGATGCTCTGATCAAGATAGCCAGCAAAGACGAGAAGGTCCTGGCCATCACCGCGGCCATGGGCGAGGGGACGGGCCTCAAGGAGTTTTCCGAGAAGCTTCCCGAGCGCTTCTTCGATGTCGGGATCGCCGAGCAGCATGCCGTGACCTTCGCCTCCGGTCTGGCGGTTTCGGGGTTCAAGCCCGTCGTGGCCATCTACTCGACGTTCCTCCAGCGGGCTTACGACCAGGTCTACCACGACGTCTGCCTGATGGACCTGCCGGTCGTCTTTGTCCTTGACCGGGCCGGCATCGTCCCCGACGACGGCCCCACCCACCAGGGCGTCAACGACATCGCCTATCTCCGTCACATGCCCCACATGATCGTCATGGCTCCCAAGGACGAGAACGAGCTCCAGCACATGCTCTGGTCGGCGCTCGCCTACGGCCATCCGGCCTCCGTGCGATTCCCCAAGGCCAAGGCGCTGGGCGTTCCCCTGGACGAGCAGCTCCATGTCATCCCGCCGGGACGGAGCGAACTGGTCAAAGACGGCCGGGACCTCCTCTTCGCCTTCGGCAACATGGTCGCCCCGGCGATCGAAGCCGCCAACGCCCTGGAGAAGGACGGCATCTCCCTGGCCGTCGTCAACGCCCGTTTCGTCAAGCCCCTCGACGAAGAGATGATCCTGCGTTTCGCCCGGCCGGGCGGAACGATCGTCACGGTCGAGGAGGGGATCCTCGCCGGCGGCGCCGGGAGCGCCGTGCGGGAGCTCCTCGACAGGGAAGGCCGCTTCGACATCCGGTTCAAGGCGATCGGCCTCCCTCTCGAGGCCTATCCCCTGGGCAAGGCCGACGAGATCCGAGCCATGGTCGGCCTGGACGTCCCCGGCCTCATCAAGCAAGTCAAAGACCTCTACCGCGTACCCGTCTGCTCCGGCGGCGATGAAAGAACGAGCGGATAAACTCCTGGTCGGGCGGGCCCTCGCGCCAAACTGCGAAAAGGCCCTGGCCCTGATCATGGCCGGGCTGGTTACGAGCGCGGGCCGTCCCATCCTCAAACCCGGCGAGCTCGTCGACGAAGAGGCCGCGCTCGAGGTCGCGCGCCCTCTCCCCTTCGTCAGCCGCGGCGGGCTCAAGCTCGATGAGGCCCTCGACCTCTTCGGCATCGACGTCAGCGAGATGGTCGCGCTCGACATCGGCGCGTCAACCGGGGGATTTGTGGATTGCCTGCTAAAACGCGGAGCGACAAGGACTTACGCCGTCGACGTCGACGTGAAACAGCTCGACTGGGGGCTCAGCCGAAACCCCCGGGTCGTGACGATCGAGAAAAACGCCCGCTACCTCGTTCCGGAGGACCTCCCCGAACCCCCCGGCGTTATTACGATGGACGTCTCATTCATCTCCGTCCTCAAGGTTCTGCCCGCCCTCGCCGCGATCCCCGGCGCGTGGACCCTCGTCGCCCTGATCAAGCCGCAGTTCGAGGCCAGGCCGAAGGACGTCGGCAAGAAGGGCGTCGTCCGGAACGCGAATATCCACGCGGAGGTCCTGGCGCGAGTCGTCGACGGGGCCCGGGAGATCGGCTTCGGACTGGCCGGGCTCATCCGCTGTTCGACGCGGGGCCAGAAGGGGAACGTCGAGTTCTTCGCCCGGTGGGTCAAGGGAGAGCCGGACCTCAACGCGGACTCCATTCCATCCATGATCAAGGAGGCGGTCAGCCATGAATAACGTTCGTAAAGCCGGCATCGTCATCAAGCCCCACGCGCCGTCCGTCGAGGGCATCCTGAAGATCGTTGTCGAGTATTTCGAGGGCCGCGGCATCGAGTGCGTTCTCGAGGACCTCGCGGCGCGCAAGCTTGGCCGGCCGGCCGGCCTACCGCGCGCCGACGTCCCGGCCGCCTCGGACCTCGTCGTCGTCCTCGGCGGCGACGGGACCATGCTCAGTGTCGCCCACCACGCTGCCCGGGCGGGCGTTCCCGTCATGGGTGTCAACCTGGGCCGGCTGGGCTTCCTGACGGAAATTCCCGTCAGCGAGGCTACCCTGACTCTTGACAGCTTTCTCGCTGGGGATACGAGTGTCATCAGCCCGCGCTGGCTCCTCGAGACCCGGACCGCGGGCGGCTTATCCTACTGCCTGAACGACGTCGTCGTCACCAAGGGCGCCCTGGCCCGGATGATCGAATTGACCATCGACATCGACGGCAAAGAGGTGGCGACGCTCAAGGCCGACGGGCTCATCGTCGCGACGCCGACCGGCTCAACGGCCTATTCGCTTTCGGCCGGAGGGCCGATCGTCCACCCCCTCGTCCCGGCCTTCGTCCTGACGCCCATCTGTCCGCACACGCTCTCCTTCCGGCCCCTGGCCGTGCCGTCGACCTCGGCGGTCAGCGTCCGGCTCCTGACCGGCGGGGAGGAGGTCTACCTGACGCTCGACGGCCAGCGGGGCGGCGTTCTCGTCCGCAACGACGTCATCGACATCCGCAAGTCGGCGTTCGAGCTCCAGCTCGTGACCTCGCCCCGCCGGAATTATTACGACCTGGTCAAGGAGAAGCTCGGCTGGGCCGGATAGCGGCAGCTTCGGGACAGCCTCCAGCTTCAAGGAATCCAGACTAAAGGCTCCCCACTCCGTCGGCCTTGGAACGCCACCCTATTTGGCTGTGATGGGGACCATCTGTATCCCCCGGCCCCCCTGGGAACCAGTCCCGGCGGTTCCCCCGTCGGACAGCCGACGGGTCCCCTTCCGCTACGGGGGCTCCAGATAGTCCCCATCGCAGCCCGGGTGGCGTTAAAACCGCCCATGCCCGCTCCGCCTTCCCACGGCCGCCTCAGGCGATCGCCCATGCGTCATTCCCTTGAGCTTCCGGCTGACCCTCATCTTAAAAAGAGGGGGATATAAGGAAGCTTTTTTTCTTAAAGAAAAAATGGCGCCGACGCTCATGAGCCGACGTGGCAGTTTGACAAGGCACCCCCGCGCCGTTATGATGGAGCCCGCCTTTCCGGTTTCGAAACACAATCACTGGAGATGAACATGTCTGACGCTATAATCACCTGTTCCGACGCCACTTTCGACGCCGAAGTCCTAAAGTCCGACCTCCTCGTGCTCGTGGATTTCTGGGCCCCCTGGTGCGGGCCGTGCCTGATGATCGCGCCCGTCGTCGACGAGATCGCCGAGTCCTACAAGGGTAAGCTCAAGGTGGTCAAGATGAACGTCGACGAGAACGGCCGGACCCCCCAGACCTACGGCGTCATGGCCATCCCGACCCTGATCCTGTTCAAGGGTGGCCAGGTCAAGGAAAAGATCGTCGGGGCCCTGGCCAAGAACAAGCTCGTCGACCTCATAGCCAAGCACGTCTAGGCATGCCGGCTCGCCCTATTTCGCCGCGGGCGACGCCGCGTCATACTTCTCGTTGAGCACGGCCGCCAATTCCGCCCCCCAGAGCAGGATGAGCATCGAGGCGGAGATCCAGAGCAGAAAGAAGATGATCGAGGTCAACGTGCCCTGGAGGAGCTTGTTCAGGACGATGCCGACCGCCGAGAAGTGGACGACGTAGAAGGCGAACATCCGCTTGAAGAATTCGTAGAGCAGGGCGGCGACCGCGGCCGGGATGAGCGCCGCCCGCGTGTGGACCTTGACCTCGGGGATGAACTTGTACAGGATGAAGAACATCAGGAAGGTCAGGGCGTAGGGGATGACGTACTTCAGGAAGACGTTGTTGATGACGGCGAAGGCCTCGGGGTTGAGGCCGGTCCGGACGAGCTCGCTCTCCTGGAGGGTCCGGCCGATGGCGGTCCAGACGGCGGTCATGGCCAGCGAGAAGAGCATGAAGATGCCGACGACGAACATGAGCAGGAATTCCATGAGCCGGTTGTAGAAGAAGGATTTGTGGTACTTGGTCCGGAAGATCTGGTTGACGGCCGCGATGAGGCTCGAGAAGAGGAAGCTGGCCGAGACGAGCGAGCCGACGACGCCGAAGAGGCCGAGCTTCCCGACGGCGCCGGACAGGTCCCCGAGGCTTTTGAAAAAGCCCGGGTCGAGCCGGGCGAAGAACTCGTCGGTGAAGATGTTGAGGCTGCGGAGGGCCATCTCCGTGTCGCCCAGGAAGCGGGCCGTCACCGTGAAGAACAAGGCGATCAAGGGGACGGAACAGAGCAGGGCGAAATAGGAGACGACGACGGCCGAGGTCCAACACTTGTCCCCGTTGAACCGCTTGAAGGACGCGGTCAGTATCTGAAGCGCAGGACGCGTCATCCGCTCCGGTGTCCGGCCCCTCCCTTCGGTCGGGACTGCCCTCAACTTTCCAGCTTCCGGGTCGGCCCCTCCCTCCGGTCGGGACTGCCCGCGGCTTGTTAGCTTCCGGGTCGGAGGGGCCTCGGCCGTCAGGCCTTATACGTACTTCCCCCACTGGACCATCAGGATGATGATGGTGATGAGCAGGGCGTAGATGACCAGGGTTTCGATGAGGACGAGCCCGAAGACGAGGAGGAAACGGATGTGCGGCGCCGCACCCGGATTCCTGGAGATCCCTTCGCAGGCGCTGCTGATGGCTTTCGCCTGGCAGAAGGCGCCGGCGGCGACAGACAGGGTCATGATCACTGCGCCGAGGATGAGCGACACCTTGTACAGGCCGGCGCGGGCCGCCGCGGCCGCGGCGGCGTCCTGGGCCAGCAGAGGCGCCGTCATCAGGGCGACCCCGAAAAACATCAGGCTCAAAGCTTTGAGTTTCTTTGACATGGCGGAACTCCTTTTCGTTTAGTGCTCTTCTTCATGGGCGACGGCGCCCGCGATATAGATACAGGACAAGAGGACGAAGACGAACGATTGGATGACCGACGTGAAGATGGCCACGGCCATGAACGGCAGGGGCAGGAGGAAGGGGATGATCGAGGCCATGATGACGATGAGCAGCTCCTCGGCGAAGATATTGCCGAAAAGCCGCATGGACAGGGACACGGGCCGCGAGAAATGGCTGATGACCTCGATCGGGATCATCAGCGGGGCCAGGGCCGGGATGGGGCCCATGAAATGCTTGAAGTACTTGAGGCCCTGGGCCCTGACGCCCTGGGCGTGGTAGTAGAAGAAGACGACGAGGGCGCAGCCGAGGGTGACGTTGAGCTTGCTCGTCGGCGACATGAAGCCGGGGACGAGGCCGATCATGTTGCAGCCGAAGACGAAGAGCCCCACGGTGCCGATGACCGGCAGGTATTTCCGCCCCTCCGGGCCGATGGTGTCGACGGCTAGCCCCTCGAAGAGCTGGACGATCATCTCGGCGACGTTCTGCCGTCCGCGGGGGACGAGGGCCAGGCGGCGCGAAGCGAGACCGAGAAGGACGATGAGGGTGAGGGCCACGATCAGAACCATGACCAGGTAGTCGGGCACGACGTGGAGCGGGTCGGGAACCTTGACCCCGACGAGGCCGAGGACCGCGGCGAGCGGCGGCCCGAAGACGCGGTTGAAGGCCTCGACGACCCAGAGGCTGTGTTCTAGTCCTTCCATGTTCTCAGGAGAAGAAGAGCCCGGACGCTTTCGACGAGGGACACCAGGACGAGCATGGAAAAGCCCGCGCCGAAGGCGAGGATCTTCTTCGGATAGAGGAGGATTATAAGCAAAAAGACGGCGCAAATCAACACGAGGCGCAGCGCGTAGAGGATGATCCCGGAGCGGAGGGCTCCCTTCCTGTCCCGGGCCAGGAACCGGGTCAGGGAGTGCTTGAGTCCGGTGAACCCCAAGGCCGATAAGGCCCCGCCGGCGAAGAAAACGAGCCCGGTCTGGAGGTCGAAGAGGAGCATCGCCGGCAGGGCCAGGACGGCCGAGGCGGTCAAGATCTCGATGGGAATCCTCCGGAGGATGCGCTCCTCGAGGGCGTCCGTCTTTTCGGGCTCCATAACAAGGCTAGTATAACACCTTCTCCCCTGTCGCCGAAAGAGCCCCGCCCCTTCCTTGACATCCCTCCGCGCTTCTCTGAGAATAGGGCCGGGAACGAGCGAAACACCCGGGAGGCGAACCGTCATGTCCATGGAATTCCTGGTCAAGTTTTTCGGCCTTCTTCTGGGCATCCTGGCCCGCACCCTTCTGCCCTGGCTTCGAAAAGTGA
>Ga0105152_10000107_pt1 | contig 19311 bp, 16 predicted proteins | sample LakBais05cmmetaG_FD_81534 | JGI IMG/M metagenome (GOLD analysis project Ga0105152, IMG submission 81534) | Lake sediment microbial communities from Lake Baikal, Russia to study Microbial Dark Matter (Phase II) - Lake Baikal sediment 0-5 cm | ecosystem: Environmental > Aquatic > Freshwater >...
AACATGGGGTGATTATAGTCGTAAATAAAATTGTCCGGGCAGGTAACCCGGCGGCACCCGGAGACACCTCCTTACCGCTGCTTCCTCTCGGACCTGACGGGGTTCGGAAGGCTCCGCCGCGCCGGACCCACCCGGACGGGGGAAGGATACCCGAAGTGGGAGGGGATGTCAACCATTGCTGCAAGAACAATGCTGCAAGAACGATTTCATCTACCGCGTTGCCGTTCGGGCAGTGCTGATAAGCATCCTGCCTGAAAGTGAAGCACCGACCGGCAAGTAAGAAACCAAAAACCTCCCGCAGCCGACCTGCGGGAGGTTTTTTCGTTAATTCCAAAAATGGCTGTGCCGTGATTTTTGCTGCAACTTTCTATCCATCACGGCGATTCCCAAAGGCCTATTTTTAGTGCAACGAATTATTCAAACCGGTTATCAATTGCTGTTTCTCGGCAACGGTCAGTTGAGCAGCCGGGTGCATTGGCAGATAAACAGCCGGGGGCATTTCGCCTTCCTGGATGATCCCGCCGATTTCGCCCACTCCGGGCTGCGGACGGGATGTCCACTTCGAGAAATTCATCCTCGACCGGCCTTGCATCGTATCGTTATAGACCAGCCACGAGACCGGTGCAACATAACTGTACCAGGGCCAGACTGTCTCGTTGCTGTGGCAATCAAAACAGGCGCGTTTCGCCAGGAGGCGTGTTTGGGGGCTGTCCCAGTTCGGTTCTGAAGTGACCGGTGGGTTGTTGCCCCGACCCGGCAGCGGGATCAATTGGATGAGCAGTCCCACTACAACCAGGCCGATTAAGACCCAAAGAATAGCTCTCTTTTTCATGGTTTTCTCCTTATTTACTGCTTCTTGCATAAATACGTGATCTTTGAACGATCGAAATACTGGAAATTACAGAAATTTTACTGCTTCTTGCATAAATATCTGAATCCTCAATAATCGAATTGCGAGCAATTCCGGGAATTTTGGTTCAAATAATTACGCAGTACCCTGTGGTTCATAACTTTGCGCAGTACCCTGTAGATGAGTATTGTGATTTTAACCTCAAACTTCATTTCCGGATAGTTTGTTGCGGTGACCACGGCCTCTATGCTATACTAATGGCGGAGGAGGAAGCATGCCTGATCTATACCATACCAATACACTTGTCCAGATGGATTCGCGCCAGCTGCGGCTGAAAGAATTTCTGATCAACGCCGTCTCAACTGAGATGCAAAATCAATCCACTGTGCATCAACAGAACCGGGAGGCGGTGCGCCGTTTGTTGCTCGAAGCGTATGAGCGCACCAAAGCGGACCTCAAGCCTGAGGTCCGCGACCGGGCCGTGGATTCTGCCCTGGCTGACCTGATCGGTTATGGCCCGCTCGAGTTGCTCCTCCCTGACCCGGAGATCAGCGAGATCATGGTCAATGGGGCAAACCAAATCTTTGTCGAGCGCAACGGGGAATTGCTCGAAACCGACGTGAAATTCGAAAATAACGAACACCTGCTGCGCATCATTGACCGCATCGTCAGCCCGCTGGGCCGCCGCGTGGATTCGGATAATCCTACTGCCGATGCCCGCCTGCCGGATGGCTCGCGCGTCAATATTATCATCCCACCCGTGGCTGTGGATGGGCCGCACATCACCATTCGCAAATTCCTGCAGACCAAAATAACAATGGATGACCTGGTCTCGATGGGTGCATTGACCCCCCACATGGCGAAATTTTTGAAAGCCTGTGTGGTAACGCGGCTGAACATCCTCGTAACCGGCAATACCAGTTCCGGTAAGACCACTGTCCTTAACGCCCTTTCCGGCTTTATCCCCGATAAAGAGCGCATTGTGACCATCGAAGATGCCGTCGAATTGAAGCTCAAACAACGCCACGTTGTCCGACTGGAGACCAAACTACCCAATGTGGATGGGAGTGGTGCGGTCAGCGTGCGCGAACTGGTCCGTAATGCCCTGCGCATGCGCCCGGACCGGATCGTGGTGGGCGAAGTGCGCGGCGGCGAGGCGATGGACATGCTCCAGGCTATGAACACCGGCCACACCGGGTCGTTGACCACCCTGCATGCCAATTTACCGCGCGATGCCATTTCCCGCCTGGAAACGATGGCGATGATGGCCGGCCTGGATATGCCCCTGCTGGCCATCCGCAAGCAGATTGCCGCAGCAGTAAACCTGATTGTCCACCTGGCGCGCCTTTCGGATGGTTCGCGCAAGATGACGCACATCACCGAACTCTCCGGTATGGAAGGCGAAGTGGTCACGTTGACCGACATTTTCAAGTTCGACCAGACCGGTGTCACGCGGGAAGGGAAAATCATCGGACAATTACGTCCGACCGGGATGCGCCCGTTGTTCACCCCGCGTCTGGAAGCCTCCGGTTTCAAACTTGGCGGAGAAATCTTCGGCGCAGGATTATGAACCCTTACCCCATCACCACGTCGAGCCCCAGAGAACCGGGGAAGGGACGAAACAGGGGCAAGATATCTCGTGATATAATTTCTTCACTACGACTAATCACAGAACGGAGGCCAAATGGAAATTACAGCCCAGAAGTTCAAACATTGTGATTTGCTCTGCGTTAAGGGCAAAGTGGATAGTTTCACTGCACCTGACCTGACCAAAGCGATCGAAGCGCTCAACAACGAGAACCGCTTTAAGATCATCCTTGACCTGAGCAAACTGGAATATATGTCCAGTGCCGGGTTCCGCGCTCTATTACTTGGTCAGCGCAACTGTAAGCGCTATAACCGTGGTGAGATTGTCCTGGCCTCGGTGCCCAAAAAGGTGATGGATGCTCTTGAATTAACCGGATTTACACCCCTCTTCAAGATATTTGATGAAATTACTCCGGCGGTCGGTAATTTCTAAACTGCAGCTATAGCCGATATTTAATTCAGGCCGCCTCCATCCTGCCAACTGTGAGGCGGCCTCGTCATTCTAATGCGCACGGCAATCTTCCCCGCAAAATTTGATCAACTGGATGCCATCCGTGAGTTCGCCGCCCAGGCGGCCCGGGATGCAGGCATGGATGATTCTGCAATCTATGCCGTCGAATTGAGCATGGATGAGGCTTGCACCAATGTCATTGAACATGCTTACGAAGGAATGGATGGGGGCGAAATTGAATGTACCTGTGACTCAGACGATAAAAACCTGACCATCATCATCCACGACCATGGCAAATCATTTGACCCTTCCACCATCGCTTTGCCGAACCTGGATGCCGATCTAGATTCCCGTCCGATTGGCGGCCTGGGTGTTTTCTTGATGAAAAAGCTCATGGATGAGGTCCGATTCGAACCCCTGGGAGAGTCGGGCAACGTGCTGACCATGATCAAACGCCGCAAAATCGAACCTGAAAAGGCAAAGGCCGCCCATCCACCATCTGCCTGGAAACAGATTGTCATGCTGGGCGAGGAACTCATGCGGGCGGCCTCTCTCACTGCCCAGCACGACCTCATTGTAGGGTCAACGGCGCGTATCCTGGGCGGCCAGGCAGATTTGTGGCTGGACGAAAGGCTGTTCCGGTTACCTGGTAAAAACCAGGCTGCTTTATTTCCTTTGCAGCCGCCATCCGGGCCGATGATGAAGGCTTTTTTCACTGGCCTTACAGCCTCTCCAGAGGGACAAAAAACGCTCCTGGCTGTCCCGCTCAAGAACGGCGGCTTGGTGATGGGCGCGCTCCAGGTGGAGAGGTCCGACTCGCCTTTCCGCAAAAAAGAAATTGAACTTCTGGATGGTTTGGCGGGCCACATCTCATTGGCGCTGGTTGCCTCCCATCGCTTTGTTGTTGAACAATGGCGTATCGAGCAGTTGACTCTTGTCCGCCGGGTCAGCGCGCAGATTGCCAATGTGTTTGATCTGGATGAGTTGACACGGCGGGTCACGAAACTTATCCAGCGTACCTTCCACTATTACTATGTTGCTATCTTTACCCGCGAGCCGGGTCTGGATGCCCTGGACTTCCGTTCGAGCGCCGGACCGGACCGGGGTCGAGGCAAGCGCGTGAAAGCCAGGCTGGGGGAAGGGTTGATTGGGAGCGTCGCCCAGACTGGTGAGGAAGCTGTCACCTATGATGTCCGCTCTGACTCGCGTTATAAATTTATTGATTCGCTATCCGAAACGCAGTCTGAGGCGGCCCTGCCGCTAAAAATTGAAGACCATATTCTGGGCGTTCTGGATGTGCAGTCTGACCAGCTGGATGCGTTCCACCCGAATGACTTGCTCGTTTTGCGAGCGCTGGCCGATACGATTGCGATTGCGATCAATGGGGCGCGCCTGTACAGTGAATTGCAGATGCGTGCTGACCATCTGGCAATGGTGGCGGAGGTCAGTGAAGATATTACCTCCACGCTTGATCTGGATGAATTGCTCAATAAGGTGGCAGTTCTCATCCAGAAGCGTCTGAACTTTCCATACGTGCACCTGTTTACAGTACATCTTAATCGACGGCAGATCATTTACGAGGCTGGCAGCGGTGTGCGCAGTACGTCGCTCAAAGGTTCTGTGCTTGATCTGGATAATGATGAGGGAATTATTTCCTGGGTGGCACGCAACGGGCAGACCATGCTGGTCAACGATGTGACGCAAGAACCGCGCTACCATCCTTCGCCGTTCCCGCCCGAGGATACGCGCGCCGAAATGACCATCCCTTTGGTTTTTGATGACCAGGTGATTGGAGTGCTCGACCTGCAAAGCGACCGTATCAATGCCTTTAGCGAAGACGACCGTTTCCTGTGCGAGGCGTTGGCGGATAACGTGGCTGCTGCCATTCACAATGCTGGTCTGTACCGCACCGAACGCTGGCGGCGCCAGGTGGCAGATAGCTTGCGCGAAGTAGCCGGTCTCATTTCAGCTGATGTGGGCCTGGAAGATGTGCTGGATAGCGTTCTGCGAGAACTGGAGCGGAACCTGCCATGTGATGTGGCTGCCATCTGGTTGTTGGAAGGAGACAACCTCTATCTGGCTCAGGCCCACGGTGCGGACATAACGGAGATCGACAGTGCGGCCCATCGCTGGCCGGAGGCTTATAATTTTCTTGCTGCCGCCCTCACTGCTGAACAACCGATTGTCCGCAAGCCGGATGACCCCATTGGCCCAACCGGGACAGCGCTTGGCTTCTCCGCCGACTATTCCTCGATTGCGGCTGGCCTGCGCGCCGGTGACCGTCCGCTGGGCGTGTTGACGCTCTCGCATCACACGGCCGGGCGTTACGGCCACGAAGCCCAGGCCATGACCGCCACCTTTGCCAACTACGCCGCAGTCGCTATTGAGAACGCCCGTTTGTACGATTCGGCCCAGGAGCAGGCCTATGCTTCAGCTGCCTTGTTGCAAGTGGCGCAGGCGGTTGCCAATTCAAACAGCCTGGACGAGACCATCGGCAGCATTGTCCGCATTACGCCCATCCTGGTCGGTGTGAAAGCCTGTGCGATATATCTGTTGGAAGCGGAACGCTTTCACCCAACCCAGTCCTATGGTTTCTCGGAGGTGGCCCAGGCCATCCTGTGGAACCGGGATTTCACCCCCGGCGATTTTCCTTTGCTGGATGCCGTGAGTGAGAGCGCCCAGATGGTGGTCGGTCTGCTGCCCTCCGAGATTTCGGACGACTGGCTGGACCCGGAACTCGCCCGTACGGAACAGGAAACGTTCTATGCCTTGCAGACCGGCGACCACTTGCTGATTGGCTTCCCGCTGATGATCAAGAATGATCTGTTCGGTGTGATGCTGGTGGAGGAAGATTCCGATGCCCGCCGTTTCCGCCAAAAGCGGGTGGAAATTGTCAACAGCATTGCCCAGCAGGTGGCGCTCAGCATTCAGAATGAACACCTCCAACGGGAGATGGTGACCCGTGAGCGCCTCGAGCACGAAGTCCATCTCGCCCGGCAGATCCAGAAAACCTTCCTGCCGGAACACCTGCCTGAGATCACTGGCTGGAACCTGGCGGCTACCTGGATTACGGCCCGGCAGGTGGGTGGCGATTTCTACGATGTATTTGAACTGCCCGGCGGACGGCTGGGCCTGTTCATCGCGGATGTTTCCGACAAAGGCATCCCGGCTGCTCTCTTTATGGCTCTCACGCGGACCCTGGTGCGGGCGGTGGTCTACGATACGCCTTCCCCTGCTGACGCCATGCGGCGCGTCAATGCCTTGATCATCCCCGACAACCGGCAAGGCATGTTCGTTACGGCGGTGTATGGAGTGCTGACATTGGAAAGCGGGGAATTTACCTATGCCAATGCCGGGCACAACCCGCCCATCTGGTTATGCGGAGTAAAGCGGACGATGGAGTCGCTACGGCGAACGGGGGCAGCGCTGGGTATTATCGAGGATGTGCCGATGGAAGACCGCACGATAACGCTCGAGCTTGATGATTTTCTCCTGCTCTACACTGACGGCCTGACCGAGGCCTTCTCACCCGACGACGAGACCTATGGCGAGGAACGCCTCCAGCAGGTGCTCGAGGCGGCGGAGGCGGCAACGGCGCGCGGGGTGTTGGATGTGCTCGAGGCTTCGGTGAGACGGTTCATGGGTGCGCTCCCGCCTGCGGATGATTTGACCATGCTGGGGGTCAAGCGGACGACTTAGACTGGTCCCGCTCTTCTCCTGGCGGGAAGACTTTCACGATCACCGGCCCTGCGTTGGTATCAGACAGTGTCTTGTGGATGCCATCCCAGAAGGGTTATTCTTTCGACTTCATAAACCGGCACAATTTCACTCGTTCGCCAGGCTGAATATGAAAGGGTGGTGCGCGAATGGCCGTCGCGGTCCTCCTGTTCTGGACGCAAGTGCCGGTGGAGAGCACTGAGATTTCCCTTCGTTTTTGTTCTGTGAACTCTCCCGGAAGGACACCGGGACGGTGCATGTTCTTGTCATCCCCGCGGGGGGCCGTGGTGATGCTTTTTAGCCCACGTTCTTAGCCACTCCCCAGAGAACTCATAAGAATCGCCATATTAAGCCTCATGGTATAATAAATGTGCTGAAAATTTCATTAGGAGCATCGCACTTTGGCTTTCAATCCCCTCAACTGGCTTCTGGGTCTTTTTTCTCTGGATATTGGCATAGACCTAGGGACGGCTAACACGCTTGTCCATGTCCGGGGCAAAGGGATTGTTATTAATGAACCTTCCTGGGTGGCGATTGATAAGCGTTCCCGCCAACCGCTGGCGATAGGTTTGCAGGCCAAAGAAATGGTTGGGCGCACATCGGGGAATATTGTCGTGGTGCGTCCGCTGCGGGATGGTGTGATTTCTGAATTCGAAATTACCGAGGCTATGCTGGAATATTTCATCGGCAAAGTTCACGAGCAGAGTGTGGTACCGCTGCCGCGCCCGCGCGTGGTCATCGGCATCCCGTCCGGTGTGACCGAGGTCGAGAAGCGCGCCGTTTACGACGCATCCATGTCTGCCGGAGCGCGCGAGACATTCCTGATCGAGGAGCCGACTTCCGCCGCGCTGGGGGCGGGTCTGCCCATCGGCGAGACGCGCGGCTCGATGATTGTGGATATCGGCGGCGGGACGACCGAGGTGGCGGTCTTGTCCATGGGAGGGGTGGTTGTTTCCAGGTCCCTGCGCGTGGCAGGTGATGAAATGGACCAGAGCATTGTCCAGTATGTCCGTAACAAATACAACGTCTTGGTTGGCGAACGGATCGCCGAACTAATCAAATGGAATATCGGCTCGGCCTTCCCCCTGCCGGTCGAGAAGACCGTTGAGGTGCGCGGCCGTAACCTGGTGACCGGCCTGCCGGAATCGATTGAAATCTCGTCCGTTGAAGTGCGCGAAGCGCTTTCGCAGTCGGTGCAGGTTATTGTCGAGACCATTAAGGATGCCCTCGATGAGGTCCCGCCTGAAATCGTGGCTGACTTGATGGATAATGGCATTTGCCTGGCTGGCGGCGGAGCCCTCCTGCATGGGCTGGCTGAACGTCTTTCTGATGAACTCAACTTGCGCGTCTGGGTCGCCGAAGACCCCCTTACCTGCGTGGTGCGCGGCACTGGCATTGTGTTGGATGATTTCTCTGCCGGCAGCCGTTACCTGGTCGGGTTGGAGCGCGGCAGCACGCGTCACTCATAATCGCGTGGCCGCGTCGCTCCGGCGCGGTTTTCCCTATTGCCTATGAAAACTAGTTTCCCTCGTTCCCTGCAGACGGTGATTATTGTATTGGTGGCGGTTGGCCTGGTGGCACTCGCCCTGGGCGGATATTTCAACCCGGTCACCTCCTGGTTCACGCGTCTCACTATTGACGCGCAAACCTGGATCTCCACCCGCACTCTGGCGGTGGCGGACTTCCTGACCGTGCCGCGTGACGTGGCATCCCTGCGCCAGCGCAATGCCGAACTGGAAGTCGAAGTAGCCCAACTCCAGACTCAAGTAATTGACCTACAGCAAAAGGTGACAGAGACGAATATCCTCTCTGCCCTGGTGGACTTTGCACGCGCCAATCCCGAATACTCGTACAAAGCTGCTGCCGTGATTGGCCTGGACCCGAGCCCGTTTCTCCGTTATGTTATCATAAACATCGGCTCGAACCAGGGTATTTTGCCCGGCATGCCGGTGGTCACCGACAAGGGCCTGGTGGGACGGGTGGATGCTGTCATTGCCGAAGCCGCCCGCGTCCAGTTGATGACCGACGCTGCCTCGGCTGTCAATGTGCGGTTGCAGTCCTCGGATACCGAGGCCATGCTGGTCGGTTCTGTGACCGGCGACCTGTCGCTGGATATGATCTCGCAGGATGCCACCGTGACGGTCGGCGACGTGGTCTTGACCTCCGGGCTGGGCGGCAGTTATCCCCCCAATCTGCTGGTGGGGCAGGTGGTCAGCGTCCGCAAACTGGACTACGAATTGTTCCAGCAGGCTGCCATCCAACCAAGTGTGGATTTCAACCGGCTGGGCTTCGTGCTGGTCATCACCAACTTCACGCCGGTGGATATCACCCCACTTATCGCTACTCCCGGACCGTAATATGCGGCGAGGCATCCTGGTTGCAATCCCCGTACTCGGTCTGGCAGCCATGCTTCAGACCTCGATTGTCGGACGCATCAATCTTCTCAACGGCGCGGCTGACCTGGTGCTGCTGATCCTGGCAGCCTGGGGCTTGCAAGAACGCGTTCGCAACGCCTGGATCTGGGGTGCGGCGGCCGGGCTTCTGGTCGGGTTTGTTTCGGGCATCCCCTGGTACGTGTATCTGGTCGGTTATCTGGTCGTTGTCGGTATGGCTCGTTTACTGGCGCGCCGTGTTTGGCAGGCGCCCCTTCTTGCGATGTTTACTGTTACTTTGATAGGTACACTGGTATTGCTTATGCTCACTTATTTGGACCGCTCTCTCTTTGAAGTGTCACTGGCGTTTAATTTGTCCTTTGTGCAGATCATTTTGCCGAGCATCCTGCTGAACCTGCTCCTGGCAATCCCTGTCCATGCCCTCATTCGCGACCTGGCAAACCGCCTCTTTCCTGCGGAAGTGGTTTCATGACGGTTAAAACGGGTCTGACGCGTTTCCAGAACTGGCATAATCTGGTCGTTTATGGTCTCCTGGCGAGCGTCGCGGTGATTTTTGTGGCGCGCCTGTTTAACTTGCAGATATTAAACGGAAAGAATTATGCCCTTCAGGCGGAAAGTAACCGTTCCGAGACCATCAGCGTTGCCGCGCCGCGCGGGATTATTTATGACCGTAATGGCATCCTCCTGGCACGTAATACGGCTTCTTATAGCATTGTAATCACCCCGGCCTTTTTGCCAGACGATGATGGTGACATCCAACGCATCTACCGCGACCTTTCTGCACTGACTGGCGTGCCGGTTAACCATGGGACGGTGGATGACGCGAAACTGCTGCAAGCCTGTACGCCAGGTCCCGGCATTACCCAACTTGTGGATCTGGGCATCTCCAACGCACCCTATGACCCGGTCAAAATCCAGTGTTATGTGGATGAACAGGTTGCAATGGTTGTCCGTGAGCATGAGGTGGAATGGCCGGGTGTCAGCGTGGAGATTGAGCCGATGCGCGATTACCCGACCGGCTCATTGACGGCCACCATCGTTGGTTTTTTGGGACCTATCCCGGCATCGTTGGAACGTGAATACCGCGCCCAGGGTTTTTTGCCCAACCGGGATAAAGTCGGGTACGCTGGCGTGGAATATTCGATGAACGACACCTTGATTGGTACACCCGGAGAGCGAACTGTGGAAGTGGATGTGGCCGGACAGGTGCTGAGCAACCTGGCAGCGCCTGTCGCGCCGGTTCCCGGCAACAATATTGTCCTGACGATTGACACCCGTCTCCAACAGGCCGCTTCAACCATCCTGAAGCGCGACATTGATTACTGGAACAACGATTTTTACAAGAAATATCGGATTTCCAGCGGAGTGGTCATTGCCATGAATCCCAAGACGGGTGAAATCCTGGCGATGGCGCAATACCCGACTTACGAGAATAACCGTATGGCGCGGATCATCCCGGCATATTATTACCGTCAATTGGAACAAGATCCCGCTCATCCCCTGCTCAATTTTGCCATTAATACAGAATACTCGCCGGGCTCGACCTTTAAAATCTCCACAGCTACCGGCGCTTTGAACGAAGGGGTTGTCACGCCATCTACGGTCATTGACGCTCCCGCGATGATTGGGTTGCAGAATACATTTTCGCCCACCGATCCTGGCAGAATCGAATATTATTATGACTGGACCTACACTTTCTATGGTGAGACGAGCGGACTCGGCAAAATTTCTTTCTTGATGTGCATTGCACGTTCCAGTGATGTATGCTTTTATAAAGTCGGCGGCGGTTATGCTGGTGAAGTTGACCAGGGTTTGGGCATTTACCGCCTCCAGCAGTATGCTCAGGCCTTGGGCTATAACCAGCCGAGCGGTATCGAGCTGCCGGGCGAATTGTCCGGCCTTATCCCCGACCCGACCTGGAAACGGATTTACCAGGGCGAGAACTGGTCTACCGGCGATACCTATCTTGCCAGCGTGGGACAGGGATATGTGCTGGCGACTCCGCTGCAGGTACTCATGTCTGTTGCGACGATCGCCAACGATGGACGCCTGATGCAGCCGACCATTATCCATGACATTTTGGATGGCGAGGGAAATGTCATCCAGCCCTTTACGCCACGCCTGCGCTGGGACATCACGACCGACCCGGTCATCAAGGATTTCAATTGTGTGAATGGTGAATGCAACCCGACGGGCAAAATGAAGACGGTAAGTCCCGCCGCAGTGCAAGAGGTCCAGGCGGGGATGCGCCTAGCAGCCACCGACCCGAGTGGGACGCTCAACCACTGGTTCTCTTTCCTGAATTACCCGATTGCCATTGCCGGGAAGACTGGCACTGCTGAATATTGTGACGATGTGGCGAACGCAAAAGGCATGTGTATTCGTGGCGAATGGCCTGCCCATGGCTGGACGATGGCGTATGCACCGTACGACAACCCGGAAATTGCCATACTTGTTTTTTTTTACAACGCCGGTGAAGGTGGCCGTGTGGCTGCTCCCACTGTGAAGGCTGTCATGGATGCGTATTTTGAACTAAAGGCGGTTGATGCTGCGCAGGGGTTGACCGGGAATCCGTAAACGCGCTTTGACGTATGAACAGCGCCCCGCAGGTTCTGCCTGCGGGACGCTGTTTATTTTGATGGATTCTGTTTGCTACTGCACCCTCAGCAGTACTTTTCCCTCGTCCCACAACTCCTCCAACTTGTAATACCGGCGCAGATCGGCATCAAAGAGATGGACGACGATATCCCCGTAATCAACGATCATCCAGCCGGAATCCGGTGTACCTTCGATGCGGCCTTTCTTTTTATGCTCTACGCGTGTTTTTTCGACCACCCCGTCTGCCAGAGCATTCAACATGCGGTTGCTGGTGGCAGTACAGATAATGAAGTAATCTGTGAAGGAAACGATCCCTTTAATATCCAACAGGATAATATCCTCGCCTTTTTTGTCTTCCAGGGCATTGACAATCGTGTGTGCAAGTTCCATTGTATCCAGAAGTCACCTCGTTTCAGGTTAATGACAACTTACTGCTTCTTGCATAAATACGTGAACTTTGAAGGATCAAAATACAGGTAATTACAGCAATTTAGGTTCACATCTTTGCGCAGCACACAGTAAGTCGTTACTACGTTGATTTCATTGGCAGGGTATACAAGTGCGTATACACCGACCCGCCCGGCTGTAGATCAGATTTGAAAATATGCACCGCGTCCACACGGAGCGTGCCAAGTGCGCCGACAGTCGCTCCTTCAAGGGCAGTGCGGATGCGCTGAAAATCTGTCCCGGAGACATTCTGTCCGACCCGGCCAATCGTAAGGTGCGGGGAAAAGGGACGATCCTCCGAGGCATAGCCCAGCCTCGCTGTAACCGCTTCAACGCCGCGCAGGAGCGCCATTAGCGCAGCCGGGGCTTCGAGTCCGATCCAGATGACGCGCGCCCGGCGCAGGGTCGGGAAGGCTCCGAGCCCGCTTACGGACATGGTGAATGTCTCGTGAGCAACGGCTTCCGCTTTCAGTGCCTCGGCCAGCCGTTCGAGGTTGGCGGGCGAGACGTCCCCCAGAAATTTGAGAGTCAGATGGACATTTTGCGGAGCCACCCAGCGGATGAGCGGTTTGGGCAGGGTCTTTTGCAGAGGGGCTGTGCTGCGGGCAAGAGCGCTCTGGATCTCGGCGGGAATTTCCACCGCGACGAATGACCGCAGCATCATGCTCTGAGTACCTTCTCCACGGCGCCTTTTAGATCGAGATAGCCAACCGGCTTGGTCAGGTACACCGATGCCCCGGCTTCCAAGCCAGAGATGTTGGGTATCATAATATCCAGGATGACAACGGCGAGTTCCTCTTTGTTAATCTTGCTTATGGCCGGACCACTCCCGGCGGCCTTCAGCACCCGGAACCCGCTGAGGCGCATCATCTCCGCAAACGTTTCAGCGGCGTCCTGTTCGTCTTCGACAACATTAATGGTATTTTGCTTAGCGGGCATTTGGTCGTTTCCTCGTTGAATAAAAATAGCACAAGATGGTGGAAATGGCAAGGGGATTAAGGTCGTTGGCGGGCATAATCTTCCGGCGTATCCAGGTCTTGCAGGATGCTTTTATCCGCGGCGACATATTCCACCTGACCGGCATAGGTGTTGAGGAACTGGCGCGGGGTTGTGGAGGTGGGGAGCGCCAGGATTTTCGGCCAGAGCGGGCGCGCGGCCAGCCAGGGATGACCGCGCCGGTTCTGGAAACTGGGGATAACCAGCGGGGATTTGGTCTGGACAAAGGCGGCACAGATGCGCCGCACCGTCTCTTCCCGGACCTGGGGCTGGTCGCCGAGACCGATCAGGGCGGCGCGGGGCTGGGAGTCCAACGCAGCCAATCCTGCCTGGATGGAACTCAGCATTTCCCCGCGCGCATAAGCCGGGTTGTACACTGTCCGGACAGGATAATCTTTTGCCAGCTCTGCCACCAGCCTCTCGATCTGTTCGCGCACCCCGCCTGTTACAACGATAATCGCTTCCATCCCGGCCGCGGCAAACGTGGACACAATCTGCCCGAGGACTGTCGTCCTGCCCCAGGGTAGGAGTAGCTTGGGCTGGCCCATGCGGCTGGAAAGCCCCGCGGCGAGCAGGATGGCGGAGATGTTATTCCCCATTGACCAGTTTCCTGTACTCTTCTAGCGTATCCACGTCGGATAATAAACTCTTATCGTGCCAGGTTAGATAATTAACCGGAACCTTGCTGAAGATCGCCCGTCCGCCACCATCGCCGCTGAGCGCCATCAAATCCGGGAACGTGACCCGGTCAAACAGCACCGGGTTGGCGCGCTGACCGTCCACCAGCGGTGCGACGATGGGCGCCAGTGTGCGGGCGTGTTCCTCGCTCAAGGCGCGGATGACTGTTGGCGTGATCTGCGGTTGGTCGGCGAGAAGGAAAATGGCGGCGCTGGCTCCCCTCTCCCGCGGGGGTGCTTCGCGAAGGGGCGGGGGGCTGAGAGCTTGCAAACCGGTTTTGATGGATGTACTTTGGCCATTTTGCCAACCTGTGTTACGGACGGTTATCACCGGCAAATCATTCACCGCGGTTTCCACCTGTTCCGCGTTTGCGCCCGTCACAACCACCACCGGCGAAAGACCTGCCGCGAGCGCTGTCTCTGCCACCGCGCGGACGAAAGGCTTGCCGTGCCAGTCCAGCAGTGGCTTGGGCTGACCGAAGCGGGAAGACCCTCCACCTGCCAGAATAATCCCTGCAACCGGCTCGTAAACTGCGTGAATCTGGGATTGTTTGAGCGAAGCGATGATGACGGAATGGTATGCGGGCAGAAGTTTTTCAGCCAGCGTTTTCCCCTGCGCCTGTAATTCTGGTGTGTCGGCTTGGTTGAGCAAAGCGATGCGGAGTGCCTGCAGTGGGATGTTTTTTAGTCCGCCTGCGGGGTGGACGAGTACACGCGAGAGCGCTTTAAGTGTGATGGTTTCGCGCATTTTCAGACCGCTCAGGCGTGCAAAAATTTCCGGGCGATGAACGAACTCCTCTGTTAACGGTTTACCCAGACCGGTCAGACCGGCGACCACAACAACCGTTTCGATAAACTCCGGGATAGCCGGTTCAGGGTCAGCGGGTGCTTTCAGCGGCCTTTGCCGGGAACCGTCTGCCTCGATGAGCAGGGGCAAGTTTTGGGAGGCACAGGCTTCGCGTAGCCAGGACAATAAATTATCATTCAACCCTGTGGTTCGATCCCCGTCTATCGGACCTGTGACGAGCATCACCCCGCCCAGATTCTCTTCAAGACCGGCCAAATCCTCCGGCTTTCCCCCGTTCCAGTGCGAATCGGCCAATTTGATCTGGTCAACGTGCAGGTGGGTTGTGGCGGTCACGATGACCGGCGGTGGCAGTTCACGCGCCAGTTGGAAGAGTGCGGTGGTCTTTCCGCCTGCACCGACCAGGGCGAGGCAGGGAGAATTTGAGAGCCGGATTGCTTGGGATAATCTCATGGTCATTTACCACAAAGAGGCGAGGACACCAAAGGGAAATGTTTTTCGTGTTTTTGTGACTTGGTGGTTAAGTCCACAGTTGGGAGCGAACATCCGGCCGCGACAAAATTGCCTCCAGCACCCCGCCGCCGATGGACAGGGCTTTATCAGAGACCATCTGGCAGAGACGCGGATCGTCACGCGGGTCAATGTCGCCAATCTTCAGGCCGCGTGTGACGGTCAGTCCGGGATGAAGCAGGCCGCGCAGGATGCCGGGGAAGGGGGCGGTGACCGTCAGCCCGGTAACTTCGGCGACCACCTGTCCCGCTTCGATATGGTCTCCGATGTTGATGCGGGTTGCAAGTTCTCCGTTAGCGGGTGCGCGCAGGATGCGCGCCGGGTCGCCGTCGGGCTGTCCAGTATCCGGGTCCGGGCCGCCGCGCCAGAAGACGCGCCCGAGCGTGTGGCCGCGGCAGGTCTCGATCACGGCCTGGCAGTTCACGCCAGCCTCGAATCCCGGGCCGAGACCGATGTACAGGGCGGGCGAGTACCCGATGGGTTCAGGCGGACGCTTGGTCATGCGCCCGTCCACGATGACGGCGGGATGCAGGAGTTTGGCGGAGGTGCAACCGGGGTCCACCAGCACGGGGACCTGTTGTTTACCGAGAGTGCTGAGAATGCGCAGGGAATCGCTGGGATCGTCCACGCGCCGGGCGGTGATGCCCTCGACGCTGATTTTGCCGGAATAGACTGCCTCGGCAAATGAGACCGTACGCCGCACGGCCAGCGGTTGGCTCAGTTCGGTGACAACGACGCGCAGGCCGGAACGGAGCAGGCGGATGGCGACGCCAGTGGCGAGGTCCCCGCCGCCGCGGATGAGGATGAGAGAAGGCATGGGGATATTAAACCACAGATTTTGGATGATGGTCGTTTGGGAAGACGCCGTCCCCAAAGGGGATGCTATCCCCAAGGGGGAGGGTTATCCGCCTCTATAATGAAACGAGGTGCGCTTGCCGCCGCTCGAACTGCGTGACGTGGGAGATGCCCGCCGCGCGGACGGCTTCCAGGGCGGCGTCGAGGTGCAGGCCAACCTGACTGGCGGCGTGGGCGTCAGAGCCGAGGGTGACGCGTTCGCCACCCATCCCGGCGTACCATTTCAGGATGAGCGGGTCGGGCATCAGGTTTTGCGCTGCTTTGCGCAGACCGGCGGCATTGACGTCCAGAGCCAGGTTGCGGTCAATGACCATGTGCAGGATGCGGCGAATCTGGTCATTGTATCGGGTCGGGTCGTAGCCGAAGATGGGTTTGGCGGTGCGGACGGGAACGTCGAGATGGGCCAAAATATCAAGGTCAGCAGTCTGGAGCAGTGTCTCGACTTCGGCGAAATACGCCCGGTAAACTTCATCAGCGGTGTGGGTGCGGAAGTAAACTTCGTCGAACATAAAGTGCGGGCCGACGAAATGCACCGAGCCGAGAACGTAATCGAAGGGGGTGCGCGTCAGAACTTCGACGGCAGGCTGCGGGTACAGGTGCGGTTCGGCAACCTCGATCCCGGTGCGGATGGTCAATTTACCGGCGAACAGGTCACGCAGGCGTTCCAGTTCGGCGTACCAGGGTTCGGGCTGGAAAAAGCGCGGGTTTTTCTCATACGGGCCAACATCCCAGTGTTCGGAGAAGCCGATCTCGGGGATACCGAGTTCGACGGCGCGGCGGCACATCTTTTCAGGGGAAGATGCACCGTCTTCGGAGAAGGTGGAATGCATGTGGTAGTCGTGGGGGATCATGATGAGCCTAATTAAACCACAACCCCCGCAGAACGGGGGCTGGTAATCACGGAGTATCCGAAAACCTTACTCAGCTTTGTCTTGGGGTTGTTTTTCCTGCATCACTCTACCGAAGGCGTGGATGGCGAGGTAGACAAAAAGGAATAGTAATGTAAAGAGTAGTGTAAACCCATAGGCGCGCAGGTTCGCGAAGGGATGTCTCAGCCATCCCCAAATGTCATGCGCAATTGGCATCGGGTCACCTAAAATGTCCCAACTGTTCCAGCGATAAAATCGTCCCAGGAAAATCCCTACACTGCTCAAGACGGTTACAAAGATGGTAAATAACCAGCCGGTAATTCTTCCGAAAGCGCGTGTGACGATCTCCTGCATGAAATAAAGGGATACCACACCCAGGAGGAGCCCCGTCCATGCAAACCAGATCAACATGAGAACGTCATACCAGAGCGGCGCGTTATTGGCATTTGTGCTGAGGTGCTGGAAATCCGTCAAGATATAGGGAGCATTGGGGAAAAAGATCAGCCATACGAAGGCACAGACTGGCACGACCAGGTAGAGCAGTTTCCGTGACCAGGAAACCACATAGGCTATGGAAGCAAACACAAAAGGGATCCAGGCGAGGCTTAGATTCCAGATAAGAGTTGAATAGTCATTCGTGTTGCTGTATGCCATGCGTGCCCTTGCCAGCATAACAGAAATAACAGAAGCGGCCATCAGTAGAGTGGAAATCAGCAATTTATATTTGTGCTGGGAGAGTTTCTGTATCATTTCTAGATTTTACCTAATCCGCGCAGAACGCGTTCGGGGGTGAGCGGGAACTCGTTGAACCAGACGCCGGTGGCATCGTGGACCGCGGCAGCAATGGCCGGGGCAATCGGCAGGAAAGGCAATTCGCCCAGGCCGCGCGCCCCGAAGGGTCCGTTCGGCTCCGCCACCTCGAGAATGACCGACTCGACCGCATCCGGGATGTCGAGCACGGTGGGGATAAGGTAGGTGCTGAGTTGGTCGGTGAGAATGTGACCGTTTTGAGTGATGAAGTTCTCGGTCAGGGCGTAGCCCTCGGCCTGGACCACCGCGCCTTCAATCTGCCCCTGGACCAGCGCCGGGTTGATGGCCTGCCCCACGTCGTCCGCGGAGACGACGCGCAGGATTTTGATGAATCCGGTCTCCAGGTCCACTTCGACCTCGACCGCCTGGGCCACGTAGGCGTACGACAGGTTCGGTGTCGAGTAGCCGGTCTCTTTGTCAAAGGGCGTCGTCTTGGGAGCCAGGTAGGTGTATTCGGCGATTGCCGGGCGTTCCTCGATTTTCCACTTCGCCAGCGCCGCTTCCGCCGCGCCCCGGATGGCATTGCCCGACATGAAGGTCAGGCGCGAGGCCGAGGCGCTGCCGGGATTGCCCGTCGTGGCCGAGTCCGAGGTGACCATCGTCACCTTCTCGAACGGGACGCCGACCGTCTCGGCGGCAAACTGCGCCATGACGGTATGCGCGCCCTGCCCGACCTCCGCGCCGGCGTGCCAGACGACGACGTTTTCGATCTTGGTCCTTCCGTGCAGTTCGAGGCGGGCCCAGGAGTTTTCCTGGTAGCCGAAGGAGAAGCCGACATTCTTGAAGCCGCAGGCGAAGCCGCGGCCACGGGCGGTGGACCCTTCGCTTGCGCTCAGGGCAAGCTCTGGGCGGTGGACAGTGGACGGTTGTTTTTGCGACCAGTTGAACCGGTCGCGGGCCGCTTCGATGCACTGCAAGATGCTTACGCGACCCGGAGCCGGGGTGCCCACGTTGAGCGTGTCACCCTCCCGCAGTGCGTTGCGGTGACGGAATTCGACCGGGTCCAGGCCCAGCTTTTCAGACAGTTTTTCCATCTGGAGTTCGGCCATCCACAGAGCCTGCGGCGCGCCAAAGCCGCGGAAGGCGGCGCTCGGGACGTTGTTGGTGTAGACGCCGTAAACGTCTTCTTTGACGTTGGGGATGAAATACGGGCCGGTGGCAGTGATGGTGCAGTTGCCGAGCACCTTGTTGGTGGTGTACATGTACGCCCCGGCGTCGGCAATGATGGTGGTCTCGGCGGCAAGCAGTTTGCCGTCCTTAGTGGCGGCCCATTTTGTTTTGAGGGTCATCGGGTGGCGCTTGCCGTGCCCGAGGATGGATTCCTTCCGGCTCCAGACGATCTTAACCGGGCGCTTGAGTTTCATCACCGCCAGCGCCAGCACGATCTGCACAGACAGGTCTTCCCGCCCGCCGAAGGCGCCGCCGATGGCCGGGTAGATCACGCGCACCTGTTCGTCGGCTAGGCCGAGGGCATGGGCGATCCCGCTCCGGTCGGCGTGCGTCCACTGTCCGGCGCACTCGACCGTGATGCGGCCTTCCTTGTCGAGATAAGCCAGCCCGGCCTCCGGCTGGAGGTAGGCATGTTCCTGGTAGGGCGTGTGGTACTCGCCCTCGACGATCACATCCGCCCTGGCAAATGCGGACTCTACGTCGCCTTTGCGGATCTTGTCCAGCACGCAGATGTTGGAATCGCCGATTTCCGGGTGGATGCGCGGCGCTTCGGGTTTCATCGCCTCAGCCGCATCG
>Ga0105152_10000108_pt1 | contig 19228 bp, 16 predicted proteins | sample LakBais05cmmetaG_FD_81534 | JGI IMG/M metagenome (GOLD analysis project Ga0105152, IMG submission 81534) | Lake sediment microbial communities from Lake Baikal, Russia to study Microbial Dark Matter (Phase II) - Lake Baikal sediment 0-5 cm | ecosystem: Environmental > Aquatic > Freshwater >...
CCTCCGGCCCCACCCTGGAACCCATCGACCCGGTGCGCTTCCTCTCCAACCGCTCTTCCGGCAAGACCGGATTCCACCTGGCCATGGAAGCCCGCATGCGCGGCATCGGCCCGATCACCTTCATCACCGGCCCCACTTTTTACCTGCCCGGCCAGGTTGAATTGATCCAGGTGGAGACCGCCCAGGAAATGCGCGCCGCCATCGGCGGCCATTTCCGCCAGGCCGACGTGATCATCATGGCCGCGGCGGTCAGCGATTACCGCAGCGTGAAATATTATCCGGAAAAAATGAAGAAAGACGGCGAGAGGATCACCCTGGAACTGGTGAAAAATCCCGACATTCTGCTCGAACTCGGCCGGCACAAGAGAAAAAACCAGATCCTGGTCGGTTTCGCCGCCGAAAGCGAAGACATCTTCGCCAACGCCCAGAAAAAATTGATCGCCAAGAACCTGGACCTGCTGGTCCTGAATGAAATATCCGAGGCGAATCCGGCCTTCGGCTGCGAGGAGAACCAGGTGTACCTGGTGCGTCCCGACGGGGTGCGCAAGCTGGAAAAAATGAACAAAGCGCATATCGCCGCCGTCATTTGGGACGATATCGTCAGCCTGGCCGGCCGATCCTGAAAACAGCAGCCGGACCTCCATGAATGAATTACGGGAAATATTGAAATTTTTCGGGGAAATGGGCGCCGAGTTCCTGCACCTGCCGGGAAGCGATCCGCGCGCCGACCTGGCCGAATTGGACCGGGAGATCCTGCAGTGCCGCCGCTGCCGGCTGCATGAGAGCAAGACCCACTACGTCCCCGGCGAGGGCAGCAACCATCCGGACATCCTGTTCATCGGCGAAGGGCCGGGCGAAACCGAGGACCAGTTCGGCCGTCCCTTTATCGGCAAGGCCGGGCAGCTGCTGGACAAGATCATCCAGAAAATGGGCCTGGAGCGCGAGGACGTGTTCATCGCCAACGTGGTCAAATGCCGCCCGCCCAACAACCGCGAACCGCTGAAAGACGAAGTGGAAACCTGCCTGCCCTATTTGTCAAGGCAAATTGGCATTCTCCAACCCAAGGTCATCGTCTGCCTGGGCAAAGTCGCCCTGAACAACCTGTTGGGAACCAGCCACAGCATGGGCCGCATCCGCGGCCAACTCCTGAGCTTTCACGATATCCCGCTCATTCCCACTTACCATCCATCCTATATTCTGCACAAAAAGGACAAGGAAGAAATTACGCGGGCCAAGTGGGAAGTGTGGGAAGACATGCAGAAAGTGCTGGCCCTCATCCCCAAAAAGCGCCCTTGAAGATCAGCGTCGCCCTTTCCTACAATATCTTTGAACCCCTGACCTATCGGGCCGAAAGCGCCCCAGCCGGATTGAAAGCCGGCACGCGTGTGCTGGTGCCGCTGGGCAAGCGCGTCGCGCTCGGCTGGGTGCTGGCCCTGGATTCGCCCTACGGCGGCAGGTTGAAAAGCATCATCGGTGTCATCGACGATCCTTTCTGCCCCGACTGGGCATTTCTGGAGTTCGCCCGGCAAACTGCCGCCGCCTATTTCGCTTCCGCCGGGAGCGTGCTCGACCACTGCCTGCCTCCCAGCCAGAAAAACTTTAAGAATTTGCGCCTGGAAGTAGACGGCCAGGTGCGGAAAATGGCTGAATTCGGTTTCGGGCAATTGGAAAAACTGGCCGCGGCCGGCCCGCTGCGTTTTTTCTTCAAGGCTGGGACCGAAGCCGGCCCTGCCGCCGCCGTTGCGCAGCCTGGTGACGGCGCTCAATTTTCCCGTCTGCTCCTGGGTCCGGGGCGCGACCACGAATACGTGGAGATATGCCAACAGACTCTGGCCCGCGGCCGCAGCGTCATCCTGCTGGTCCCCGACAACGCCACGGCCAGCTACTGGCAGACAGTTATACCTGGGATTGATCTATATCATTCGGAGGTCAAAACCGCGGCCAAGGAAAACATCTGGCGGCAATACCGATTCGAGAAAAGCGGCGTGGTCTGCGGCGGACTTTCGGCGCTCCTGCTGCCCTTGGCCGATCCGGGCCTGCTGATCGTCGACCGGGCGGCGTCACCGCTTTACCAGCGCGGTTTCGCTTCGCCGTTTAGGATCGACCACCTGGCCGCGATCCGGGCGCGAACGGGCCGTATCCCCCTACTGCGCGGCGCGGCGTCCCACTCCTGCGCCACATATTGGCAGCGCAAGGATCTCAACGTCACCGACCGGCGCCGGGAGCGCAGCATCTCCTGCCAGGTTCACATGCTCAAGGGCAGGGAGCGCGGCATCCCGGGTGACATCGTGGATATGATCCGCCAGAATTACCTGGGAAAAAAGAAGACCCTGGTCCTGGTCAACCGTGTCCAGCCGGCGCTGCACCTGTTCTGCGGCCAATGCCGCAAGATTGCGGCCTGCCCGCGCTGCGGCGGCATCCTGCAGGTGGAAGAAACTCAAGCAGCCGCTTGCCGCCGCTGCACGTTCCACAAGGACGCGCTGAAAGATTGCCCCCGCTGCGGGCAAAACCTCACCCTGCTCCACGACATCAGCATCGACTCCCTGTCCGGGGCCGTGGAACGCGCCGTCGGCGAAAAGGCGGCTCTGGTCATGACCGCGGCCGACCTCAAAGCTGCCGCGCCGACCGTGGCCGCCGTGCGCTCCAGCCCCATCGTCATCGCCACCCCGGCTGCCCTCAATCCTTTTTTCAGGGAAATGTTCGCCGCCGTTATCTATATCAAGCCCGAATCCTTCTTCAACATGGAAGAATTCAATGCCGCCGAAATGATCTACGCCACCGGAGCCGAGATCGGAGAAACACTGAAGCCCGGAGGGGAATTGCACGTCTTCTCGGTTTTCCACTTTCATTACGCACTGCAGTTCCTCATGGATGAAGAAAAGTTTTTCGAGCGTGAATTGAAATACCGCCAATGGTTCATCCTCCCCCCGTTCGCCAGTGTGTATCAGCTTGAACTTAAAGGAGCCAGTTTGCGCTCACTGGCCGCCGCCATGCGCGGCCTGAACCTCAAATACAAGGACGCTCTGCAGATCAAAAGAATTTATTTGGTTTCTCGGCAGCCACTACGGGGGACCTACCGGGGCATCCTGGAACTGCACACCTCGGCGGAAAAGATCGCCCAAGCCGGTCTGCACAAGATAAAAAGAAGCCACCTGCAGCTGATGGCCGGTTAGCAAATGAAACTTTGCCAACGTGCCGGCCGTATAATGAAAAACGGGAATCCCCGCATTGCAGACAAAAAACACGCTGAGGAGCAGTCATGAATGAACAGGCATTGTCACTGAAGGACCTGGTCAAGGATTTCGACGGCAAAAGGGCCGTGGACAACATTTCCTTCACGGTCCGCAAAGGAGAGATCCTGGGCCTGCTGGGCCCCAACGGCGCCGGCAAGACCACGACCATCCGCATGGTCATGAACATCATTGCCCCGGACGCTGGGCACATCGAGATCCTGGGCCAACCCTTCACGGAAAAGATGAAGGACATGATCGGCTACCTGCCCGAGGAAAGGGGGTTGTACCGCAAGATGAAGGTCATGGACGTGCTGGTGTTTCTCGGCGAACTGAAAGGGATGAAAGCCGGCGCCATCCGTGAAGCGGGCCGGAAGCTCCTGAAGCGCTTCGACCTGGAAAATTACGAACTAAAAAAAGTCGAGGAACTTTCCAAGGGCATGGCCCAGAAGCTGCAGCTCATCTCCACTATCCTGCACGAACCGGAACTGCTGATCCTGGACGAACCGTTTTCCGGGCTCGATCCGCTCAACATCGAGTTGGTCACCCGCATCCTGCTGGAAAAGAAAAAAGAGGGGGTTTCCATCATTTTTTCCACCCATTTAATGGAATACGCCGAAAAGATCGTGGATTCGGTGGTCATGATCAACCAGGGGCGCAAGGTCCTGGACGGGAAGCTCTCGGAGATCAAGGCCCAGTACGGAAAGAAATTCATCCACATCGAATACGAAGGTGATGGCAACTTCATAGCCGGGTTGGATTTCGTCAAGGGCTACAAGGACTATGGCAGGGAGATGGAGATCGAACTCACCGACCTGACCGACAAGAACCGCCTGCTCAAGGAGCTGAGCGCCAGGGTCTCGCTCAATTCCTTCCAGTTGACCGAACCGTCCCTGCACAATATTTTCATCCGCAAAGTCAACGAAGGAGTGGGCGCATGAAACTTTTGGCCATCATTAAAAAAGAATACCGGGAGATCGTCAAGAAGAAAACGTTCATCATCTCCACCATCCTGACCCCGCTGATCATGGCCGCTTTCATGTTCCTGCCGGTCCTGCTGATGAAAATGGGCAAAGGCGAAAAAACCATCCAGGTGGCCGATTATTCAGGATTCATTTATGAAAAGCTGGCGCAAAGCGAAAAAAACCCGCCGCTTGAAAAAAACGCCCCCGCCACGCCAAAAAACGGCGGCAAAGGCGATATTTTCAAAAAGAACTCAATGAGCGAAGGGGGCAAACTAAAGTTCAAGGAGATCGCCACCGCCGGAGCGACAGCCGAAGAGCTGCTGAACCGGAATATTGATGCCATCCGCGAAAAAAAGATCGACGGCTTCCTGGTCATCCCGGCCACGATCAAAAAAGACCGGCAACTGATGTACTACTCGGCCAACATCTCGGATTTTGAAACCAACAAGTTCATCGAGGCCACGGTGCGCACCATCATTTCCCAACAGATCCTGATCGACAAGCAGATCGACCCGCAGATCGTCAACGAGGCCACCCGCGACGTCGATTTCACCACCATCAAGGTGAAAAAGGAAGGCACGTCCAAGTCCAGCGCCGGAATCGAATACACCATGTCGCTGTTCATGCTGGCCATCCTGTTTTCCATTCTGATGGGCTACGGCCAGTTGATCATGCGTAGCGTGCTGGAGGAAAAGAACAGCCGCATCATCGAGATCCTGATTTCGTCCACCGACACCCAGCATATTTTTTACGGTAAGATCATCGGCATCGGCCTTGCCGGCCTGACCCAGGTGGCCATCTGGTGCCTGTTCGGCGCCGCCCTGGTCGGGAAATTTTCCATGGGCCTGGACAGCGGCATCCTAAATTTCCTGACCCTGGAGATCGGCATTTACTTCGTCGTCTTTTTCCTGCTGGGATTTTTCATGTACGCCATCCTGTTCTCCATCGTCGGGGCCGCGGTCAACACCGACCAGGAGGCCCAGCAGTTTGCCGCCCCCATATCCTACCTGCTGATCATCCCCTTCATCATGGGCATCATGGTCACCCAGAGCCCCAACTCCCCGGTGGCCGTGATCTCCTCATTTATCCCCCTGTTCACCCCCACCCTGATGTTCATGCGCATCACCGTCTCACCACCGGCCTTCCTGCAGATCATGCTTTCCATCTTTTTCTCCTGCGCTTTCATCGGGTTTCTGGCCTGGCTGGGAGCCAAGATCTTCCGCGTGGGCATGCTGATGTACGGCAAGAAACCTTCGTTGGGAGAGATCCTGCGCTGGATCCGCTATAAGTAGCTGGCGCGGCCCGACGATCGGTCAAACGGCCGGAAAGATCACTCGCTCAGTTTATAGGAAAGGGCTTCCTTTAACTCGAAGAAATCGCTGCCGCGCGGCACGTTGCGCAGGCGGGTCAGCAGGGTCTGGGGATCAATCAGTTCTTGGAAAGGCACGGCGACAATCTGAAAATTATCCGAAACCGAGACCATGCAGTCGAACTGCTTGTTTTTATAGAGCTTGTAGGCACCGAAGCCGAGCATGCTGGCCAAAACCACGTCGAAACTGATGGGCAGGGCGTTGCGGGTCTCGTAGCCGATCTGCTTGTAGATGATCTTTTTCTTGCGCCCGGTCCGGGTTTTGTAGGCGGCTTCGGCGGCGTCGCGCAGGATGCGGCCCACTTCGGCGGTCCCCAAAATGACGTTGCCGTGGCGGTCCTTTTCGGTCGGCCGGTATTTGTCGGGCAGCTTATCGGCCAGCCCTTCGGCCACGCAGATCACGCCGTAATACTTGTCGTTCTTTTCGCGCCAGATGATGGTGTCAACGATTTTCTCGGCCAGCTTGCCGATATCCAGCACCTCCTCCTCGATATCCTCGGTGGAGATCATCTGCACCGCTTCGCCGGCGATGCCGGCCGCATAGGTCAGCCAGCCCGCCTTGCGGCCCATCAATTCCACGATAAAATAGGAGCTGGTGCTTTCGGAATCGGCTTTCAGATTTAGCAGGGCCTCCTGCCCGGCCTGAACGCTGCTCCAGTAGCCGAAGGTCCAGGCGATGCCGAAATAGTCGTTGTCGATGGTCTTGGGGATGTGGATCACAGGCAGGCCGAGACGGGCCAGGAAATTGGCGGTTTTCAGAGTGTCGTCGCCGCCGATGGTGATCAGGCAGCCGATTCCCAAACTGTCGAGGGCCTGGAGGATATTAAGCAATTTATTGTTTTTTTCGGGGTCCTGCAGATCTTCCGGCGACTTGATGTGCCGGCCCGGATTGGCCCGCGAGGTCTTCAAATACACCCCGCGCCGGTTGCGGATGCCGGAGATGTTGAAGTCCAGCGTCTGGTAATGGACGTTTGGGGCCAAGCAGTAACGGTTTTTATGGTCGTAATTTTCCAGGAATTCAAAACCGAAAAAGAAACCAATGATGGGCACTTTGGCGTTGATGAAATTCAGGGCCACCGAGGAGATGACGGCGTTGGCCGACGGCGCCGGGCCGCCCGAAAACAGGATGGCCACTTTCTTGTGATTTTTAAAGTCCAGCATACCCTTGATGGTAATGGATTTGCCGCTACCTGTCAATGCCTTAAAATGTAAGTATTCAGTTTTGCAAAAACAATAAACTGGATAGACTGCGGAGCAGTTTGGATAAGACAAATTTTTGAGTAGCTTATTAAAAAACTCACCCCCTGCCCCTCTCTTTCAAAAAGAGAGGGGAACGCCGCTACTCCCCTTCTCTTGCCAAGAGAAGGGGCAAGGGGATGAGTTTCGAGCATAACGCCGGCCATTGATCCAATTGGCTGCCTATCATCAACAGAGTCTGCACAGGTGAACGAGTCATGCTTTTTGAAAAACTGAACAACTACTTAAAAATGGTGGCCGAGCCTCAGGCGGCCGAAAGTCTTAATATTTCAATCAGCATGGCCAAGGCTTTTCCCATGTCAGAGATATGGATATGTTCTTCCGTGGAATGCTCGTCGCGGGCCCCGATGCCCACCACCGCCATTTCAATGCCGTGGTTGTTGTAGATGGAGGCGTCGGTATAGCCGGTGATAAAAGTGGTTTTGGCGCTGATGCCGATTTTCGCCAGTGCTTTTTGCGCCATTTTTACAGTCCAGGCATCTGGGGCAATCTGCACCGCCCGGCAGAGGTTGTTGGTTTTGATTTCGACCTGGGCGCCGACCGCGGCCACTTCCCGGCGGATGACAATCTCCATTTCAGCGGCCAGGGCCTGAGCTTTGTCATGCTGCAGGCTGCGGCACTCGGCCAGGAAACTGGCTGCATCGGGAACCCCGTTGCGGATGATTCCACCCTTGATCACGCCCACGTTGGCCGTGGTTTCGTGGTCAAGGCGCCCCAGGCGCAAGGCGGCAATGGCCTTGGCCGCGGCCAGGATGGCGTTGATGCCTTTTTCCGGTTCCATGCCCGCGTGGGCCGAGCGTCCTTTGATATCGACATCAATGGCGAAATAGGAAGGCCCGCCAATGACGATGGTATCGAGGGTGTCATTGTCCAGCAAAAAGCCATGCTTGGCGCTCAGCAAGCTGAAATCCAGGTTCTTTATCCCCAGCAGGCCCACTTCTTCCTGGCGGCTGATGGCTACCTCAACCGGCGGCCGCACCTCGGCCACGCGCAGAGCTTCAAGCATTTCGGCAATGCCGGCCTTGTCGTCGGCACCCAGGATGGTGTCGCCCTGGGAGCGAATCACATTGTTTTCGATTTTAGGCTTGATGCCCCGGCCGGGCATGACCGTGTCGGCGTGGCAAGAAAGGAGGATCGCTTCTTTGTTGGCACTGTTTTTGGCCGGAAACTTGGCCACCAGGTTGCCGTAGGCGTCCTTGCGGGCGTCGGCGCCAAGCTTGCTAAATTCCGCAAGGAGATAATCAATGAATTCAGCCTCGTTTCCCGATTCGCTGTCGATTTGGACCATTTCCATAAATTGCCTAATCATTCTTTCCGTCATGCTTTCACCTCGCCGTTGATTTAATCTTTATTGTATGAAAAACAACTGCTTTTGTAAAGTGAAATACCGGGCGCTGCAATAAGCACACCCGCCGGATCGCCTTGCAGTATTTCGACTAGCCCGCCGGTTTACTTCTTTCAAAAAAAGCGAATCTATTGTATAAACATTGCCATGAAGGATTTTAACGATGATCAGAACTGTTTCGTCTGCGGCAAGAAGAACGCGGCCGGACTGCAGCTTGAGTTTTGCGAAAACCGGCACCGCGGCGAGATCGAGGCCAAGGTCGTTTTTTCGGCCCGGCTGCAGGGCTGGCAGAACACGGTGCACGGCGGGCTGCTGGCTACGGTGCTCGACGAGACCATGATCAAGGCCGCAGCCGTAACTGGAATTAAATGTGTCACCGCCGAGATCACCGTCAAGTATAAAAAGCCGGCGCTCACCGGCGAGCCTTACCTGGCAGCGGGAAAAGTGCTGGAAACGCGCGGCAGAATCATCACGGCCGAAAGCAGGCTTTGCGATGCCACAGGACAAATCTACGCTCAGGCCACAGGAAAGCTATTCAGATTATAAATGTCGTGCCTAGGGGCACGGCGTGCCGTGCCCCAGAATTTCGTCCAGGACACAGCAAATGGGCACAGCACGCTGTGCCCCTACATGACTGTTCTTCCTGGAATCCGATTTGTGCCCCTACCTATGAACAATTTGGAAAACCAGTTCACGGCTCATTGCCCACCATCATCCGTTCATTCAAATCGGCAGCCAGCAAGCTCATTAACGAAAGCCGCCTTACCCCGGGCGCCGTGGCGTGGCAGCGCAATTATTACGAGCACATCATCCGCAGCCATGAAGAATTGCGGCAAACAATCGAATACATCCGCGCCAATCCCAGCCGTTGGGCTGACGATAAGGAAAATCCCACCAATCTTTGATCGTAGGGGCACGGCGTACCGTGCCCATTTATCCCCAATCTCTTATTCCCTGCCCCCGCCAGCCTGCCGCCCTATAGCGATCATTTTTTATCTTCCGCCACAGGTTCGCTTAGAACGACTTGGCCAATTCGAAAATCTCCTGGGGAGTTATTTTTTTCAGGCAGCTGAGGTGGTCGCAGGAGAGGGAAACGCCGTCCTGGTAGCAGGGGGAGCATTCCATATTCTCCCCTTTCCAAACCGCGACGTTGCCGGCCGATAGCGGCTTCCTTTCCCCGGGATTGGTGGGACCGAAAATGGCGATGATGCGGGCACCCACGGCCGCGGCCAGGTGCATCAACCCCGAATCGTTGCAGACCACCAGCCGCGCTTTTTTCATGAGCGCCGCCGCTTCGGCCAGGGTAGTCCGGCCGGTCAAATCGACCACATCGGGATGCGCCGCTTTGATAGAGGCTGCGATCTGGACATCTCTCTTACTGCCCAGCAGAAACACCCGCTGTCCGTCTTGGACCAGCATCCCGGCCAGGGCGGCGAAGTTTTCGCTTGGCCAGCGCCGGCTCTCCATTTCCTCATTGACATGGGCTGCTCCGCCCGTCGCCAAAACGACATATTTCCCCAGGTTTTCCGATTTGAGGAATTTTTCTGCCGCGGCCACAAGATCTGATTCGCTAAGAGGGAATTCCAGCTTGAAATCCAAACAAAATATCCCCAGTCTTTTCAACAGATCGCAGTAATGAAAAACATGGTGCTTGACGCCCTCGATCCTCACCGTGTCGGTCAAAAAAAGTGATCTGCGGCGGCGGGCGAAACCGAGCCTCCTTTTGCCACCGGCCAATAAAAGGATGACTTTGAAGCGCCCGTGGCGTTGAAAATTGAACCCCAGGTCGAATTTTTCCCGGCGCAAGCGCCGTGATATTTTGACTGCCTCGGCGGTTTTCCCCAAGAAACCGCCATGGAAGATCCGCCGGTCGTTTAAATAAAAAATCTGATCCAGGTGGGGGTTGCCCTGCGCAACCGCATGCAACGAGCGCCCGGCCAGCAGGTTAACACTCGTCACCTTATCGGCAAGCTTCAGTGCCCTCAGGGCCGGCGTGGCCATCAAAAAATCGCCGCTGGCCGCAATCTTGATGACCAGGACTTTCACCGCGGCGACTCTCGCCAGTAGTCCAGCAGGTCGAGCAGGGTCTTCTCAATAGTGAATTCCGGGCGTAGGCCGAAACGCGAGCGGATCAACCGACAGTCGCCAAGGATCTGGGGATTGTCCAGCGGGCGGAACTTGTTGGCATCCACCTCGACCCGGATGGCCACGCGCGCCTGGGTCAGCAGGATATCCAATATCTGGCGAATGGAATAAGCCCGGCCGGAACACAGGTTGAAAACCTCGCCGCCCACGCCTTTGCCGCCGATGACCTGCAGGTAGCGGGCCACGTCACGGACATCGGAAAAATCGCGGACCGCGGCCAGGTTGCCGACGCGGATGACCGGCGGCCGTTCGCCCCTCTCGATCCTGGCGATCTGGCTGGCAAAATCCGAAGCCACGAATTTTTCATCCTGGCCGGGCCCGGTGAAATTGAAGGCGCGGATCTTGCAGACATTCATGGCGAAGGCCCTCCAGTACAGGTCGCCCAGCATCTCCATGGCCAGCTTGGACAAGGCGTACGGGTTCTGGCAGACCGTGGGGTTGTTTTCGCCAATGGGTCCTTCGCTTCCGGTCTTGTAGACCTCGGCCGAACTCATCAGTAGCAGCCGCGAGTCGGGCGCCGACGCCTGCAGCGCTTCCAGTAGGTTCGAAGTGCCCATGAAGTTGACATCATAGGTAAGTTGCGGATTTTTCCAGGCGAAACCGACGTTGGCCACCGCCGCCAGGTGAAAAGTAACATCGGGGCGAATGATCTCCAGCACATGGGAAATGTCGTCGCGGCGGCGGATGTCCACCTGAAACACCTCGACGTCGGGATAGGTGAATCCGGGCACCTCGGTGATGCCGAAAAGTTTATTTCGATCCTCCCGCTGCAGCAGTTTCAATAGGTGCGAGGCCAAAAAGCCCGAACAGCCGGTAACCAGGATCCTATTCATAGTTTTTCCGCAAATGGCTCTGAAAATTCTTTTTTTCAATCAACTTCCTCCACCAGTCACCGTGACCGAGGTACCAGTCCACGGTCCGGCGCAGGCCTTCTTCAAATACTATCTGCGGTTGCCAGCCCAGATCGCGCATTTTCTCCCAATCCAGGGCGTAACGGAAATCATGCCCCTTACGGTCGGGAACGGAACGGATCAACGACTCGGGTTTGCCGAGGCTCTGTAAAATCTGGCGGGTCACGTCGTTGTTGCTGCGTTCCTGGCCGGCGCCCAGGTTGTAGGCCTGACCGGGTTCCCCTTTTTCGATCAGGGTCAGAAGGCCCCGCACCGTATCCTCGACAAACAGCCAGTCCCGGCAGTTGCTGCCGTCGCCATAAAGCGGCAGCGATTGGTCCTGCAGGGCGCGGGTGATGAAAAACGGGATCAGTTTTTCCGGATACTGGTAAGGGCCGTAATTGTTGGCCGGGCGGGCGATCAGCACCGGCAGGCCGAAAGTTCTGAAATAGGAATAAGCCAAACGGTCGCCGCCAGCTTTGGAAGCGGCGTAGGGCGATGATGGGTTCAGCGGGCTGTTTTCATTGAAAAACCCGCTGGCAATGCTACCGTACACTTCGTCGGTGGAAACGTGGACGAACAGTTTGACCTGTCCATTTTTTTTCACGCCTTCGAGCAGGACGAATACACCGTAGACATCGGTCAGTATAAAATCGCCGGGATTATGAATGGAACGGTCCACATGGGTTTCAGCGGCAAAGTTGATCACCACGTCCACTCCGGCCAGAGCGCCATCGACCCGGGCCGCATCCTGGATATCGCCTTGGACGAAGGAGTAGCGGCCTTCAATGCCGGCGAGGTTTTCCAAGTTTCCGGCATAGGTCAGCTTGTCGTAGTTGACCAGTTCGATATCCGGGAAATGGCCGTGGACGTAGCGGATGAAATTGCTGCCGATAAAGCCGGCGCCGCCGGTGACCATTATTTTTTTTATCTTCTGTCCCTTGACCCGCATCATTTGCCTCCAAAAAAATCACTGACCATCCCCAGGTTGCCCAGGGAAAGGCCGAAACGGAACTGGAACTCAGAACGCCCTAGATACGAAAATACTTTGAACTCGGTGCTGAAGACCAGGCACTGGTAATCGAAGCTGGCTTTGAAGGCGCCGTGGCGGAATTCCTTGGCCGTGAAGTCGTAGTCAATGCCGACCCGCAATTTCAGCGGAAAGTCGGGGAAATTCAGGTTGATATCGCCGCCCAGGATGCTGCGGTTGAAAACATAATCGGCACCCTTGTAGGGATTGCGGTAGGTGCTATAGGAAAGGGAACCGGTCAGGGGCGCGCCCTGGCGGTCATACGAAGCACGTAGATTCAAGCGTGACAGGTCGTGAATGTAATAATTGTAGACAAAGGAGGCGTCGAAAGCGAAATGGCCCGCGGGCCGGAAACGCAGGGTGTTGTTCAGCTCGGAAAAACGCGGATATTCGCCATTGATCTGGCGGAAATAGTTGGCTTCGGCCGCGTCAAAATAATATTCCTGGGCAATCCGGTAGGTGAGCAATTCACTGGCCGAAGCGCTGCTGCCATCATCCTTTGTCAACAGGCGCGAGGTCAACGAAAAACCGGCGTAGGAATATGAGGGATAATCGAAATAGTCGACTGGCACCAGGCGATCGCGGTTGTTGACCTTGGTGACGTATCTGAATTCGATTTCGGGCTCGATGACATGCTTCAGCTTTTTCCGTCCCCAATCGTAGACGCGGGAAAAAACCGGCCCCTGCAACGAGAGCTTGGCCGTGTGGTATTTCATATAAAGAGGTTCGTCGACGATCTTATTGGATACAGGATCCAAGCTTTTGGCATAGAAGGTGTTCTTGGAAAGGAGGTTCAGCGAAAAGTTCAGCCAGGACAGTTTGAGCAGCGGCAGCTGGTAGGACGGGGTCACGGTCAAGCGCTGGGAACGGAAATCGTTCGCGAATTCCGGCTCATCCTCATAGGTCACGCCGCTGCGGCGCACGCTTTGATAATCAACCCCCAGGGAAAAAAAGCCGGGCAGCTTTCCCAGTTTCTGCTGGTTCAGATTGAAGGCCAGCGCCGGCAGGTATTCCACGATCCGTGAGCTATCGGCAAAGATATAATAAGTTTCCCGGCGCGACGCGCTCAACGAAATATTGATGTTGGAAAAAGACGATGTCCACGCCAATGAAGACTGAAAATTGGTGCTGAGATCACGGTCGAAACTGTTGTCGAACAGACGCAGGAAACCGGGGCGGCTCTGGCGGTTGACATTCAGCACCAGGCGGGAATTCAGGAAGGACAGGGTTTGCTGGTGATCGGCTTCCACGTAATAATCACTGGCCGAATCGTCGTACACGCCATTGTCTTTCCGGTATTTGAAATAGTAGAAGCGGGCGCTGCCGCTGGTGTTGCGGAACAAGTAGCGCAATTCGTCGCTGACGCCGATCCCCAGCTTAGCGAAATAATCCAGCCCGAAGGTCATGTCGATGTTGGGCTTGATAGCCCAGAAAAGGGAGTTCTGGACAAAAAAACCACGCAGCGAAGAATTGCCAATATTGGGGAACAAAAGGCCCGTGGCCCGGCCGTCCTTTTGGATCGGATAGCGCAGGTATGGCAGGTAGAAAACCGGAATATTTTTGATGCGCAGCAGCACGTCGTGCATTTCTATATATTTTTCTTTTTTGATCTTGCCGCGGCGGCTGGTGATCTTCCAGCGCGGGAAGATCTGGGCGCATGAGGTGAAATCGAGGCGCTGAAAAGTCAGCGTCTGCCGGTCGGTCTGGATCAGGCGGTCGGTTTCATAGCGGACAAAAGGGGTGATCAGGCCATAGGTGTCGACCAGTTCACCGGTTTTGGTTTTCAAGTTGAAATTCAGTTTTTCTCCACTCAGGACCATGTCCTTGGCTGACATGGTCACCCGCCCTTCAGCGAACAATTCCTTGCTCTTGAGGTTGAATTCGATCACGTCGGCATAGATGACATAGTCCTGCCATATGATTTCCACATGCCCATTGGCGCGGAGTGAATCTTCGCCGATGTTTTTGTGATCGGCGTAAACAATCGGTTCGTCGCGATCCTGTTGCGCTGCCAGCAACCCGGCCAATGTCAAAAACAGGGAGAAAAAGATGAATCGCAACGCTTTTGTTTTCATTGATAGTAATATTTAACATATTTTCCTCTGTTTAGGCAATAGCAACGCGGTTTTTTTCAAATATTGCAGCTTTTGCGCCCGGGTGAAGCCGGCGCCAGGTGACACATTTTCCCATTTGTGCTACCATGAAGGCATGAAAAACATAAGCCTTTTGTCAGCGGTCTTGTTTTTTAGCATCGCTTTTGCCGCCTGCACCATCAATGTCCCTTACGACATGATGGATGATTATGACGGCGTGCACATCGTCATGCACGTCGCCCCCGACGACGCCGACGTGCTGCTCAACGGCAGGTTTATCGGAGCCGCCTACGAGTTCGCCTCCGCCGGCTCGGCCCTGCGCCTGGCCTCACGGCAGAATGAGCTGGTATTCAAGAAAAAAGGTTTCCGCGAAGAAGTCATCGACCTGCGTTCCTATTCTTCCCGCAATATCACCTTGAAAGTCAATTTGGAGAGTGAAAACACTCCTGATGCCACCGAACCCGCCGTCGCAAAAGTTTCCGCCCCCGAAGACCAGCAAGCCTATGATGCCAAGAGCGAACTAACCCTCCCGCAGCCGGCCGAAAAACCGACCGTGGCCGAGGAACGCTCACTGACCCAGGTCACCATGACCGTGACCCCGGAGGAAACCGCCATTTATATCGACGGCAACTTCTGGGGACTGGCCCCGGCCGAGGGAAAAACCGCCACCCTGCGCCTCAAACCCGGCAAATACGTCTTCACCGGCTTCAAACCGGGATTCAGGATTTATAGCAAGGAAATCACCGTTCCCAAACAGGAGAATTTTGCCCTAGCCATCGCCCTGCAAAAATAAGGAGCAGATGGCAGTTACCTGGGATCAGGTCGACAGGTTGCGGCGGTTGAAGGCAAAAAGCGCCGCACTGAAGAAAAAGGCGATCAGGCAAGCCAGCACCAGGACATGGACGGGATGCAAGCCGTTGTTTATAACGGTATTGCCGTTGTAATAATAAAAGGGGGAATAAAAGCGCCAAGGCCGCAAGTTCTCCACCATGGGGGCGTAGGCGTTGATCAGATAGGTGATCACCGCCAGGCCGCCGCTTACGCCGATGCTGAATTTCTTTTTTCCGCGCCAACAGCCGCAGGCCAATGATATCGAATAGAAGACCAATCCCAGCAACCAGCAGCTGAAGATCACCGCGGCCAGCCGCAGCCGGTCCAAAACGATGCCGAAAAGCCATGTGCCGCCGGCCATGCCCACCCAGAAGACGACCGACAGTACGAACAAGGCCGCGCCATGGGCCAAGGACTTCTGCAGCACCACCTGCCAACGCTGCAGCGGATTGGCCAGCAGCAGATCGAGCGTGCCCCGCTCCTCTTCTCCGGCCGTGGCGTCACTGCCGCGGGCAACGGCGAACACAATAAAAAGCAAAGGCGCCAAGATGGAAAAGGGCTGGAGGTTGAAAAATCCTTCCGGAGTCGTTATGAAATTATTCTTGCCGATGAGATTCTTTATGACCGGGGGCAGGCTGTCCAGCACTTTCATCATTTCCGCGGCGCGGTTGATGAAGGGGTAGACATACTGCAGATACAGCGAAAGGGCCGCCAGCCCTATCGACCAGCCAAGCAGCGACCATCTCTGGTCGCGCAGGGTTTTCCAGAAAAGGTTATTGAGCATGATCATTGTTTCCGTAGTAGGCCAGGAAAATTTCCTCCAGGGAAGGTTCCTGACTTCTAAAATCGCTGATTTTAAACCGCGATGCCGTTTTCAGAAGCACGTCCATCTCGCCTTTGAGGCGGCCTTTGAGAAGGCGTTTCTCCAATGCGACAATCTTCAGTCCGGGGATGGAGGCAAAGGCTCGCGTGTCGACGTCCTCGTTGAAATGGATCTCCAGGTTGCGCAGAGATCTGGCTTTAAGAACGGCGACATTTTCCGTGTCAACCATACGGCCGCTGCGGATGATGGCCACCCGGTCGCAGACCCGCTCCACTTCCGGCAGGTTGTGCGATGAAAAAAATATGGTTTGCCCCCGGGCCCGGGCTTCAGCCAGCAGCTGGTAAAACTCGTGCTGGACGATCGGATCCAATCCGCTGGTCGGCTCGTCCAGAATGATCAGTTCAGGCTTGTGCATGAAAACCTGGATCAGGCCGATCTTTTTCTTGTTGCCCTGGGAGAGGGAATGAATCGGCTGCGACAGCCGGCAATTCAGCCGGGAAGCCAATTCTTCCACGTAAGACCAGGCGACGCCGCCGCGCAGATTGGCAAAAAAGCGCAGAAAATCGCTGCCGGATAGGTTTTCATACAGGTGCGGTTCTCCCGGCAAAAAACCGACACGACGGCGTATTTCAGCGCCGTTACGGCGCGCGTCGCGGCCGAAAATTTCAGCCGTTCCAGCTCCCGGCCTGATGAAATCGAGCAAAATGCGGATGGTGGTGGTCTTGCCAGCCCCGTTCGGTCCGAGATAGCCGAAAATTTCGCCAGCAAAAACCTCGAGATCGACATCGGCGATCCCCAGTCGTTGCCCGTAGTTCTTTGACAAACGCTCGGTCTTGATAACGGTTGTGGCCACGCTTCGTACCTCCGCCGCGCTAGCGGGCAGGCTTTTCGAGACATTTCATGATAACGATCGGACCGCGTGTTGTCAAAAAAAACTTGATCAGCGCGCGAAGCGGTCGATAATCCGCTGCAGGAGATCACCGTATTTGACGATCAGGCCGGCAAAGACCACCGAGACCATGGACATCAGCTTGATCAGGATATTGAGCGAAGGTCCGGAAGTATCCTTGAAGGGGTCGCCCACGGTGTCGCCGATGACCGCGGCGCAGTGATTGGGGTTGCGGCTGCCGTCAGCCAGTTTTTTGCCGCCGAGGTTGCCTTCCTCGATGTATTTCTTGGCGTTGTCCCAGGTGCCGCCGGAATTGTTCAGGGACACGGCGACGACAAAGCCGGTGGTCAGGCCTCCGGCAATCAACCCGATCACGCCGGCCACGCCGAAGACCAGGCCCATGGCCACGGGGACGATGATGGCGGTCAGGGACGGGACGATCATTTCGTGCTGGGCGGCCCGGGTGCTGATCTCGATGCAGCGACCGTAATCGGGTTCGGCCTTACCCTCCATGATGCCGGTGATCTCGCGGAACTGGCGCCGCACTTCCTCGACCATTTTCCCGGCGGCGCGGCCGACCGACTTCATGGTCATGGCGCAGAAGACGAACACCAACATGGCGCCGATGAAGAGTCCGGCCAGGACCTTGGGATTGAAAATGGTCAGATTGTAGTAGCTGATCCAGTCGCCGATGTACGTGTCCTGGATGGCTTTTTCCACACCGCTGACATTGATGATCTTTTGCCCCATGTTCAGGAAACCGATCTTGACCTCCTCGATATAGGCGGCCATCAGGGCCATGGCCGTTAAAGCCGCCGAACCGATGGCAAATCCCTTGCCGGTGGCAGCGGTGGTATTGCCCAAAGCGTCGAGGGCGTCGGTGCGCCGGCGCACTTCCGGGTCCTGGCCGGTCATCTCGGCGTTGCCGCCGGCGTTGTCGGCGATGGGACCATAGGCGTCGGTGGCCAGGGTGATGCCCAGGGTGGAGAGCATGCCCACCGAGGCGAAACTGATGCCGTAGAGGCCGAGGTTGATGGCGTTGACGCTGGTGCTGAAGCCGCCGCTCAGGGCGTAGCTGATGATGATGGCCAGGGCGATGACCAACACCGGCAGGCCGGTGGACTGCATGCCGGTGGAAATGCCGGCGATGATGACCGTGGCTGGGCCGGTCTGCGACTGCGAGGCCACGTATTTGGTCGGTTTGTATTCCTGCGAAGTATAATATTCGGTGATCTTGCCGATCACCCAGCCGGCGATCAGGCCGGTGATGACTGAAAAGAAAATCCCCAGGTGCCGCCCCTGGAAAGAATCGCGGAACAGCACCAGGATGAAAAATGAAGCGACCAGGGTCAGCAAAGTACTGGCATTGATGCCGCGGGCCAGCGCCCGCAGCAGGACCTTCTGCGTGGCTTTTTCGCCGGAGCGCACGAAGAAAACGCCCAGGACCGAAAAGATCACGCCGATGCCGGCGATGACCATCGGCGCCAGAACGCCGCCCAGGCCGTAGCCGGCGGCTACGCCCAAAGCCGATGTGGCCAGGATGGAACCGGCGTAGGATTCGTACAGGTCGGCGCCCATGCCGGCCACGTCGCCGACGTTGTCGCCGACGTTGTCGGCGATGGTGGCCGGGTTGCGCGGGTCATCCTCGGGGATACCGGCTTCCACTTTGCCGACCAGGTCGGCGCCGACGTCGGCCGATTTGGTGAATATGCCGCCGCCGACGCGGGCGAACAGGGCCTGGGTCGAGGCGCCCATGCCGAAGGTCAGCATGGTGGTGGTGATGATAGACAGTTGGCTGACGCCTTCAGGGATAAAATGGCGCAGTATTACGAACCAAAGGGAGATGTCCAGCAGGGCCAGGCCGACGACCACCAGGCCCATGACGGCGCCGGAACGGAAGGCGATCTGCAGCCCCTTGTTCAGGGAGTGCTTGGCGCCGGCTGTGGTGCGGTTGGAAGCGAAAGTGGCCGTGCGCATCCCCAAAAAGCCAGCCAGCCCGGAAAAGAAACCGCCGGTGATGAAAGCGAACGGCACCCACTGGTTTTGCGTGTGCAGCACGTAAGCCATGAAAGAGAAAATGAGGAAGATCAGCAGGAAAATAAAGGCCACGACCCGGTATTGACGTTTCAGGTAGACCATGGCCCCTTTCTGCACGTACCCGGCGATGCGCTGCATGTCAGCAGTGCCCGGGTCCTGTTTTTTCATGAAACGGTAGAAATAGTATGCGAAAACAAGCGCCAATATAGAGCCCAGCGGCGCCAGGATGAACAGATTTGCTATACTCATGTAGTCTCCTTAATCAGGGGGAAATTTGATCCGACTCAGAAAGAAATTTTCTTATACATGTTTTTTAACGAAAAG
>Ga0105152_10000109_pt1 | contig 19227 bp, 10 predicted proteins | sample LakBais05cmmetaG_FD_81534 | JGI IMG/M metagenome (GOLD analysis project Ga0105152, IMG submission 81534) | Lake sediment microbial communities from Lake Baikal, Russia to study Microbial Dark Matter (Phase II) - Lake Baikal sediment 0-5 cm | ecosystem: Environmental > Aquatic > Freshwater >...
ACCGAACAGGGCCGGGGCATTCTGGGCGTCGTCGACGGCGTCAGGACCAAGGGCGTCGAGGGGCCGGATGGAATCCAGTGGCGCAAGGACTTTCTGCGCAGGATCGGCTACAAGCTCTGAGCCCGCCCTTTGGCCTGTCTCCTACCGGGCGCGCCTGTCCGGCGGCAGGTTTTCTTCGAGGAAGCGGGTGAACATCGTATAAAGGTGGATCGTCGTCCCCTTCCCTTCGTAGATCCCATGCGACCGGTTCGGGTAGGCCATCATGGTAAAGGCCTTGTTGTTGGCGATGAGCTCGTTGACGACGGCCTCGAAACCCTGGTAGTGGACGTTGTCGTCCCCCGTGCCATGGACGATGAGCAGCTTGCCCTTCAGGTCCTTGGCGAAGGTGACCGGCGAGCCGTTCTTGTAGCCGTCCGGATTGCCGTCGGGCAGGCCCATGTACCGCTCCTGGTAGATCGTATCGTAGAGCCGTTGGTCGGGCACAGAGGCCACGGAGATGCCCGTCTTGTAGAGGTCGGGGTATCGGAACATGGCGGTGAGGGTCATCGAGCCGCCCCCGCTCCAGCCCCAAACCCCGACCCGGTCGGGGTCGATAAAGGGCCAGGAGGCGACGGCCGCCCGGACCGCGGCCGCCTGGTCGGCGGAGGCCAAGACACCGATCTGGCGGTAGATACTTTTGCGCCAGGCCCGGCCGCGCGGCGCCGGCGTCCCGCGGTTGTCGAAGCTGGCCACGATGTAGCCCTGCTGGGCCAGCATCAAGTGCCAGAGGTAGCCGCTGCCGCCCCAGCCGTCCTGGACGGTCTGCCCGGCGGGTTCGCCGTAGACGTAGACGAGGAGGGGGTATTTCTTGGCCGGGTCGAAATCCGGCGGCAGAATGCGCCAGCCGTCAACCTGGACCCCGCCGCCGATATCGAGCTTGAAGAATTCCGCCCTTTTCCGCGAGAGAGCCTCGACTTTTGCCTTCAAGTCCTTGTTGGCCGCCAGGGTCCTCACGACGTCGCCCTTGGGCAGCCGCACGAGCTCCGTCACCCCCGGCATGTCCAGCGTCGAATAGCTGTGGAAGGCCCAGCGGGCCGAGGGCGAAATGTCGTAACGATGGGCCCCGGTCTGTCCGGCCGGGCCGACCCGCTCCGGTTTCCCCTTGCCGTCGAGGCGGACGCGGTAGACGAAGCGCTTGGTGGCGTCCTCGGGCGAAGCGGTGACATAAAGGATGCCGTTCTTCTCGTCGATGGCGTCGACGCTCAGGATGTCGTAGTCGCCGGGGGTCAGAAGCCGGACCTCCTTTCCGTCGCGGGAGACATAATAGGCGTGGCTCCAGCCGTCCCGTTCGCTCAGCCAGAAGAGGCCTTTGCCCCCGGCCAGCCAGACGAAGTCGTCCATGACCTCGACCCAAGCTTCGTCCGTGTCGGTGAAGACCGTCCGGACCTCTCCGGTGGCGACGTCGCCGATAAGCACGGTGAGCGTATTCTGCAAGCGGTTGAGGTGCTGGAGGACGACCTCACGGGAGTTGCCGGCCCACTCGAGCCGGGCGATGTAGGTGTCGCTCGGGTCGCCCGGCGTCCGGACCCAGACAGGATACCCGCCCGCGACCGGGACGACGCCGACCTTGACGGCGGAGTTCGTCTGCCCCGGCTTGGGGTGCTTGAAGCTCGTGACTTTCGGGTAGAGGGAGTCGGTGTTGTTGATCATCGAAAAAACGGGCACCCGGCTCGTGTCGAAGTGCCAGAAGGCGATGGAGGCGCTGTCCGGACTCCAGCGGAATCCGTCGCGGATGCCGAATTCCTCTTCGTAGACCCAATCCGACGTGCCGTTGATGATGTTCTCGCTCCCGTCGAAGGTCAGCTGGGTGACGCGGCCGGTGGCCAGATCCTCCGCATAGATATTGTTCTTAACGACATAGGCGGATTTCCGGCCGTCGGGCGAGAGCTTGGCGAACATCAGGGTCGACGGCTCGAACTCCTTCCCCAGTTGGCGCAGGCGTCCCGACGCCAGGTCGTAGGTCCAGAAATCGCCGCGCGTGTTCTGGCGCCAGACCCGCTTCGAGTTGGTAAAGACGATGAGGACCTTGCCGTCCGGGGACCAGGCGTAGTCCTCGATCGCCAAGGGCTCGGAGGTTCCGGGAGGGACAAGCTTAGCCGCGGAGACCAGGACCTCGCGCTTGCCGGTATCGGCGCGGTAGAGGACGAGGTCGCGGCCGGCCTTGGCTTCGACGCTCGGCTCGAGCGTCACATAAGTTTCGCCGTCGCTCATCCAGCGGGCCGGGCCGAAGCGCTCGGCGGCGAATTCACGGCCGGTAAAGATGCGCTCCAGGGTCAGGCCCGGGTCGGCGGGCTTGTCCTGGGCGGCCAGGAACCCGGCGGCCAGAACCCAGCCGATAAAGAGAACGAGAAATCCGGAGATCTTTTTCCGTGTCATGACGTCTTCCTCCTCGATCAATTCAAACGGCTCTTGCGGCTATTATCTATCAATCTCTGAAGACCGCCATCTCGGCCAGGCCGGCGTTGACGGTTCCTTCGGAAACCGTATCGACAACGAAGACAACCCAGGTGACGGTCTTAGGCGCGAAGCTCAACTCCTTACAGGCCTTGGCGTCGTTCGGAAGCTCGCCCACCCGGACGACGCTCCCGTCGCTGAAGAGCAGCACGCCCGAAGTGATATGTTCGCCCGGGTCCGGACGGTCGAAAAGCCAGACCCGCCGCACCGTCTGCGGCGAATCCCAGCTGAGCCTGATCATGGCGGTCTGCCGCTCGCCCAGGCTTACCCATTCATGAGCGTTAATCTTGTCGTTCAGGTCGACAACTCCGTCAACGGCCCCCTCGCCGAAATATTCGATGAGCTCGGTGAAGGGCTTGTTGTTCTTGTGGACAGAGGACACGTTGACCCGGGCCCGGAGGGCGACGTTGTTTTCGTTCTTCAGGGGGTCCGACGGCGGCTGTCCGCTCCCCGCCGCGCCCGAGATGCCCGCGGCCCCGTCAACCAGCTTGACCTCCTGGAGAGTCCAGGCGTAGCGGCTGCCCAAAGGTTCGGCCGCCGTCCGGTTGCCGAAATAGGATTTGTGGAAGTTGGCCGAGTAGGCCAGCCAGGCCGTCCGGCCGTCGGCACTGATGAACTTCGACGGGAAGTTCAAGAAGTAGCCCTGCCGGCCGAACTTGTTCATGAACGTGATCATCCTGTAGGGCCCGGTGATCTCGTCCGCTTCCAGGATGTACGAGTTCATGTCTTCGACGCCCGGCCAGCCGTCGGTGACGCACATCAGGTATTTGCGGAGCGGCGCGTTATAGGTGATCGTCGCGCAGCCCATGCGTTCGTCCCAGGCGAGGAGCGGCCGGATGTCGGCGAAATTCCGGGACCAGACGGGACTCCCTTCGGTCCCCTGGCCGGCGAAGAATTCGTAAGCCCCGAGGTCGTTGATGTTTTTCGGGCTGGGGATCACGCGCGCGAGGTAGACTGCGTCACCGGCGATCCAGCTGTTCCCGGCGATGCGCGGCGTGGGGTCCACGTCCGTGGCGCCGTGGCCGACGAGGTAGGCCTTCCCGTCGGGGGAATGCTCCATGTTGCGTCCGAAGTCGACGAAATGGGGCGTGCCCATCTTGACCTGGCGCCCGGCCTTGCCCGATTCGGGGAAGAGAGGCCGGTCGGGCGAAAGCGGGCTCGGGGTCCAGGTTTTGCCATAGTCCGTCGAGATCCGGAACCCCGGCACCGGACCGCAGATGGCCCAGCTGTAGAGGTCCCGGTATTCTGGTTTGGACAGGTCGAAGTCGACGCAGTAGGTCCCGTAATACCAGACGCCGTTGTGGACGAGGTTGGCGCTGGGATAACGGCCGCCATAGGGCAAGGCCGAGGCGGGTTCGGAGCCGAGGGACTCGACCGTCAGGGACAGCGGGTCGTCTCCGGTGATCTTGGCGTTCCCCGTCCGAGCCCGGCCTCCGCCGCTCGAGTGGCAGGACTCCTCGCCGATCTCGCCGTCCGTCCAGCCGCTGTACATGTTGCCGTCGGAGGCCCAGGAAGGATACCAGGTGTCGGCGTCCGTGTAGGCGGTGAAGTTGTGCGTGAAAGCGATCCCCTGGATGTCCCGCGACGGCTCGAAGGGACTGCCCTGCGGAGGAGCGGATCTCCAGACCTGCGGCGGCCATGGCTGGGAAGTATAGGCGACGGTCTTCTCCGTAACGCCCGGCGAGCAGCCGGCAAGAACGAGAATGATCAGCCCGGGAACGAAAGGGATCAGGAAACGCTTCATCATGTCTCCATCTGTCAACAAATCATTATTTGGCGAGACTCTCCCCGCCAGTTCGTTTCCCCTTTTGAAGTTCGGGACAGCGTCGGAAAATGCGGTCCAAATCATCGTGGGTCAATGCGCTGAGGGAAATGGGTTTGTCCTGGGGTCGCGTCTGCTTCTGGTTTATTTTCCCGAGCAGGCTCCAACTCCGAGTCGGCCCTTCGGGTTCCTTAGCGGAAAGGTCGTAGCGGGTGAAGTCCATAACGAGCTCGGGCGTCCCGGCCTTCCAGTCCCGGAGGAGCGCCAGGCGGAAATCCCGGTTCATGAACCAGCGGATCTCCAGGTTCCGGTCCGACCCGCCGATACCCGTTCCTGGCTGCAGGAACCTGTAATCCAGGTCCGCGTTGTTCCTGTGCTGGCTCCGGAAGGCCAGCCCAAAATCGCCCTGCGTCAGGCACTCGGCGCCGGGCCAGCGCTCCCGGATCCGCCTCGTCCACCGTGTCAGAACGTCAAGATTCTTGATCTGAGGAACAAGCGAAACCTCCCAGCAATTCGTGACCCAAGCCCAGCCGTTGAGCTCAAATCCCTTGTCAAAATGGGCCGCCGTTGTTTCGATCATCTGGGCCAGCCCGACCTCGGGTCCGAACCAGCCGATCGTCTCGATCGGTCCGACTCCCATCCGGCTGTTCCAGTTCCTGGCCCAGTCAAGCCCCTCGCGCCGCGCGGCGATGAAATCGCATGTCCAGCCGTCCAAGTTGACACAGTCGACAAAGTCGCCTGTGCTTTGAGCCGGCCGGCAGAAATGGTCGGACGAAGGGTAGTAGGGATAAGAGATCGACCCATCGCCGTCCTGATTGTCGATGGCATACTGGCTCCAGATATTGCCCTGACAGACATGGACGCCCTCTTCCGCGGCCAGGAATCTCTGATTGGCGGATGAAAGGAACCCAGCGAGGACGCTTTTGGGCCGGAAGCCGCCGCCCATGATTTCGGAAACCCGGGCCAACCCGTCATGCAGGTCCTTGTTGACCTCGTCCCGGGTATTGTAGGCGTTGGCGAAATAGGCGCCGGGGATGAAGGTCACGTCGTCGCCGTATTTTTCATGGAATTCCGGAATGATCTCTCGGATCCGCCGGTAGTTCTCTCTATCGTCGAATAGAGCCCGCCAGCTGAACGCCCAGGTCATGGGGGCCCCGGGCCAGCCCTCGGCGAAGGCGGCCCGCAGGGCCTCAACGTTGGCCGGGGTATGCCTGTCGAATTCATCGAATCCTTCGTTGTGGGTCCGGGTCACCTCGATCTGATTGACCCGAATGACCGAATTGAAAGTCAGGATCCTTCGACCGGCGAGAAACTTCTGGACGGCCTGCCCCTCTATCCCTTGTCCGTGACGCGGGGCGCCGGCCAGCGGTTGGGCCGCCAAGGCCCCGGCCGCGGCCAATTTCAGGAAATCCCGTCTCTCCATCGAGGAACCTCTCGTAATAACATGCTTATTTTATATAAGTCAGCTTATAGGACGCCCCGGGGGCCGTTTTGAATTCCCAAACATCCTTTTCCGGCTTCATCACCCGGACGGTCTTATTCCCGGATACGACCTTGAGGGCCCTGGTCGACCTGATCCGGCACGTGTTTCCGATTTTGGAGAATATTGTCGCATGTCCGAGCCGGCCCGCCATCCATCGCAGCCCGACCTCGAAACCGCCGCGGGCGCAAAGTCCCTTGACCTCGCCGTCCTTCCAGGAGTCCGGCAAGGCCGGCAAGAAGGCCAGTTCGTTATCGTGGGACTGGAGGACCATCTCGGCCACGGCCGCGGCCAGGCCGAAAGAACCGTCCACCTGCATGGCGTTCGAGCAGAGCGAGAACAGGCTGGCCGTCGTGTATTTGTGCATGGCATAAGTGAAATTGTCCATGGCTTTGGCCCCGTTCCCAAGCCGGGCCCAGCAGGCCGCCTTCCAGGCGGAGGCCCAGCCGTTCCCCGGCAGGCCGCGCTGTTCCAGGACCACCTTGCTCCCCTCGGCGAACAGCGGCGTACGGCGGGCGGAGATCTGGTGGCCGGGGAAAAGACCCCAAAGGCCGGATATGTGACGGTGGCTTTTTTCTGTCTCCCCCCAGTCATCGATCCACTCCTGAAGGTTCCCCCTCGTCCCGATCTGCATCGGCGCCAGCTTGGCCTTGGCCGCCAGGACCCTGACTTTGAAATCCGGATCCAAACCGAGGACATCGGCAGCCTGGGCGGCAGAGGCGAAGAGGTCGTTGAGGATCTGCATGTCGATCGTCGAGCCGGCGCAGATCGACGTCGTCGTCTTGAAGGTCGTGATCTCGTCGAAGAACGGCACCTGGCCGGGCACGGCCGGAAAATTCTCGGGCGACGTCGAAGGGTTTGTCACGAGCCAACCGTACTTGGGATGCGGGACGAGGAAATCCAGGAAGAACTCAGCGCTCCCCTTCATGACCGGGTAGTATTCCTTCAGGAAATCCTTATCGCCGGTGTAGAGATAGTGCTCCCAGAGGTGTGTCGCAAGCCAAGCGCCGCCCGTAGTGAACGTCCCCCAGCTCGGGCCGTCCATCGGCGCGGCCACCCGCCAGAGGTCGGTGTTCTGGTGGTAGACCCAGCCTCCGGCGCCGTAGTTCTCGCGGGCCACCTGGCCGCCCTGGTCGGTCAGCTCCCTGATCATCCTGAAGAGGGGTTCGGCGCACTCGCTCAGATTCCCGACCTCGGCCGGCCAATAGTTCATCTCCGTATTGATGTTGCTTGTATATTTAGAATCCCACATGGGATTCTGATCCTTGTTCCAGATGCCCTGGAGGTTGGCCGGCTGGGTGCCGGGACGCGACGAGGAGATGAGAAGGTACCGGCCGAACTGAAAGACGAGGGCTCCGAGGGCCGGGTCGTTCGTCCCGTCGAAGTTCTTAAGACGTTCGTCCGTCGGAAGGGCCGAATTCGGCGTCGCGGGCAGGTTCAGTGCGACGCGCCGGAAAAGCCGCCGGTGCTCCTGGAGGTGGGCCGCTTTTACCGCGTCGAATGTCTTGCCGGTGACGGATCTCATGACCGTTCCTACTCGCGCGGCGGGATCGGCGCTGACATCCTTGTAGCTCACGAAATTCGTGGCCGCGGCGATGAGGAGGGTCACGCGATCGACGTTTTTCACACGGAGCTCATCCCAATCGACGCTCACGGCGCCGCCTTCGGCCACGGCCTTGAGCCGTGCCTCGTAGCGCAGCTTGCCCTCGACCCCCATATAATCCGCCGATCTTCCGCGGAGAACGAGGACGTCGGGACCGTCCCCGTCCATCCGGAAATAGTCGGTGGCATAGTTGGAATGGGCCTCGTTCCGGTACCCGCGCAGTTGGGCCGTGAAGGAGATCGAGCCGGGCCTGTCGGCCGTGAGCCGGACGACGATGACCTGATCGACGGGGCTCGAAAAAACCTCGCGGGTGAACCTGACGCCGTTCCGTTCATAGCTCGTGGTCACGACCGCCGTGTCCAGGTCGAGTTCGTGGCGGTAGTTCACGGCGGGGCCCTTATCCGGAAAGTTCAGGACCAGGTTGGCCAGGGCCTGGTATTTCATCTGCTCGACGGGGTAACCCATGAGATTCCGGCCGAATAGGATGTGGGCCTTTTTAAAATTTCCTTCAAAGACGAGTTTTTGGATCTCGGGCAGAGCCTTGGAACCCCCCTTGACCACCGTGGAATAGGGGCCGCCCGACCAATAGGTGTCCTCATTGATCTGGACCTGCTCTTCATCGGTCTTCCCGAAGACCATCGCCCCGAGTCGGCCGTTCCCGACGGGGTAGGCGTTTTCCCATTTGTCCGCGGGGTGTGTCGACCAGACGACGGTCGCTGGATCGGGAAACGGTTTATCGCTTTGAACGGCGAATACAAATACCGCCCCCGCGGCCACCGCGAGGGCGAAAGCCAAGAACAGCCCCGTCTTTCTTATCATGACTCCTCCTCCCTGCTTGACCAGCGCATCGTTAGCGCCTGCTCAGCTGAAGTTCGACCAAAACCTCCTGCCCGGCCGGCAGTGTCAGCCGGCGTCCCCGGGGATCATTCAAATTCCGGATCGCGGCCTGGCCCTTCTTCACGCTGATGGTTTTGATCTCCTCCGGGGCGAAGAGCGAAATGTCCTGCGCCTTGGCCGATCTGACGGAGAGCCGCACCGTCGGGCCATCCCAAGTCAGCCGTTTGATCTCGACCTGGCCGCGGCACAGAACCCCCTCGATCGTCCCCGAAGGCCAGGCCGACGGAAGCGCCGGGAACAAGCGGATCAGGCCGGGATCCGAGGCCACCAGCATCTTGATGAGCACAGCCGGCAGGCCCCCGCTGATATCCGTATTGAACAGTTCCTTAGCGTTGTGCATGGAGGCCAGGTTATGCAGCCAATAGCGGTTGAGGAGCGGCACCAGGCAGCGATAAGCCAAGTCCGCTTCTCCCAGGCTGGCCGCCGCCTGCCCGAGCTGGACCAGGCCGAAGGACATGAATCCGCCCTGCTTCTCCCAGTTGCTCCAGTGGAGTTCGAGCTTGAGCTCGATGACCCGCTTGAAGGCGGCTTGGAGTTCGGCATTCTTCGCGATCTCCTCCGGCAACCCGTCGAACAGGGCATAAAGCTGGGAATTGTGCCGGTGATCATAATCGTCCGTCAATTTGGGAGTCAGCCACTCCTTGACGGCGCCGTCCTCGTTGATCAGGTACTCCGGCATCTTGGCCAGCATCCTCTCCCAGACGGGGATCCTGTCCTTGTGGACGTTCAGTTCGCGGCAAGCGGCGATCGTGTTCCCGAGCAGTTCCTTGGCCGCGGCCACGTCCATGGTGGCGTTGAACGTCGTTTGGGACCCCGTGTTGCGAGGGGCGTTCTCCGGCGACTGGGTCGGGCTGAACACGTATTTCCCGTCGGGACCCTCGTACAGGTAATCCTCGAAGAACAGCGCGGCCTTTTCCATGAAAGGCAGGGCATGCTCGGCGAGGAATTTCCGGTCGCCCGTATAGAGCCAGTAGTCGTAAAAGAAGTGGGCCGCCCAGGCCGCGCCGGCGACCCAGAATTGACCGGGGAAATCCGCTTCGAACGCGTTGTTGTAGCCGTTGGTCGTCGACCGCGACGGAAGGACGATCCCCCTGGCCCCGAAGATCATCTTGGCGTTGACTTCGAGATAGGGGGCCAGCCCCTCCATGTAGGACGTATAGGCCAGCAGAAGCTCGGGCGTGTTGCCCATGAGCATGCTGGCGAGCGACGAGGGGACGTTCCCGTTGTGGGTGAAATCGCTGGCCCAGGGAGGGTCGTAGGTCCCGGCCCAGACGCCCTGGAGCGTCGGCGGCAGATCGCTCGTGCTGGAGATGATGTTGTAACGGCCGGCGTCGAAGACCTTTTCCAGGAGCGCCCTCGAGGGCTCGGCGTCGGTCGTCTTGGCCAGCAGCTCCTCCGAGGTCAGGAGACGGTCCGCGCCGCCGCCCAGGTCGAGCCGCATGCGGCGGAACATCTCTCCGTGGATTTTCTCGTGTCTCCCCAGGAGATCGCCGTAGTCCGCAGGCAGCTTGGCCAGGGCGCTCTTCGTCGCTTCGATCAAGGATCTTTCGAACTCGTCGAGCACCTTGATGTCGACGAAAACGAGCACCTCGTCCGCGCCCGTGACGACCAGGGTCTGACCATCCGTCGTTGTCTTGCCGTTCTTGGCGACGACCCGCGCCACGCCTTCCAAGGCCTGGATGCTGCCGGGATAGGCGTGGGTGAACCCGTTGCGGTAGGTCAACGCGGACGCGTCGGTGGTCGTGGCCAGGTTGCTGACGTTCTCCTTGAACCTCCTGTTGTTAGGTTCCCGGGGCGCGAGGGTCAGCCGGCAGTTCACCTGGCCCCGGCCCGGTCCCTTGATCTGCATCAGGGCGATCCCGTCGGCCCGCGAGACGAAAAGCCGGCGCTCGAACACTCCCCGGCTGTCGGACCAGTGGACGATCGTCTCGCCGGTCTGGAAATCCGTGGAGCGCATGTAGTCCGCGACGTCGCCGTCGGCCGCCATCTTGACCCTGAGGTCGAAGGCGGGCATGAGGGGATCGGGATAGAGGAAGCCTTTCTGTTCGGCGACATCTTCGGCCAATTGTCCCGCCTGCGCGTATAGGCCGCGGTCGATGAGCCGGCGTATCTCGAACAGCCTGGTGGCGGTCGCCGGCGGCAGGAGCGGGGCGCGCTCGGGCACGAACATGTGTTTGTGGCTGAAGATGACGATATCGTCGAGGGTCCGGCCGAGGACGCTGGCCCCGACCGTTCCGTTGCCGCTGAGGAGGCCCTGCTCCCAGGTCCTGCCGGGCTCGGAGCTGATGAACCCCCGCTCCGGGACGGCGAGCTTTTTCGACGGCTGGGCCCCGGCCGCCGGCAGACCGGGCGTCGGGGGGGCGGCCCCCGCCGAAAGACAGACGAACAAGGACAGGAGCGCAAGAGCGGCCGAGCTCCCATACGATTTTTTCATGGTTTTCCTCCTTGATATCGATGGGCGCTCCGGCCCTCCTTATCCTTTATTTCGTGGGATCCTTTTGCTGCGGGTACCCTCCCTGCAGCTTCGAAGCGAAGGAATAGCGTCCCGAGCCGATCTCGAACACGACGGCTCCGCGTTCGGACCGGAGAAAGGTCACGTTCTCGGCCTCGGTCGCCGGGCGCCTCCCTTCCAGGACGGCCGCCGCATCGGTCCCGGGGATATGAACCGCCGCCGTCGTGTTGGGCGGAATGACCACATTCAGAATGAACCGGCCGTGTTCGATCCGCCATTCGCTTCTGATTTCGCCCCGGACGGTACGGACCGCTCCCCGGGCCCAGGTCAAGTCCCCGACGGGTTGCGGCCGGATGACGATCCGGTCGAAGCCGACGGCGTCGGCAGAGGGCTGAATGCCCGCCAGCCAAGAAAAAAGCCATTCGCTGACCGAACCGAACATCGGATGATTATGGGAAAAAGTGTCATCGCTGAACTCCCAGTGTTCCCAGAGGGTCGTCGCCCCGTGTTCGAGCATGTATCCCCAGCCGGGAAAGTCGAGGCGATCGACGAGCCGGTAGGCCACATCGGCCCGCCCGGCACGGGACAGGCCGTTCAGGACGAATTTCGTTCCGAATATCCCTGTCGTCAGTTTCGGACCCTGGGCGGTCAGGACTTTCCGAACGAGTTCCTGTTCGGCGGCCGGCCTCTCGTCCCCGGCCAGAAGCCCGAGCTCGAGGGCGGCAGCGAGCCCGGCCTGGGTCAGAACCTGGAACCGGTCGGGCCCCGGAGAAAGGAGCTGCTTGCGATAAGCGGACCTGATGGCATCGGCGAGGCCGGCGTAACGGGCGGCTTCGTCGTTTCTCCCCAGAATGCCGGCCAGGGACGACACGATACCGGCGGTTTGATAAAAGAGCGGCGTGACCAGATAAGGGACTTCGGTGGGCTCGAGGCTCTCGTGGTCTGCGAGCCCTTCGCGGACGATGAGATCGGGGTTCTCCCGGATCACGAGCTCGAGCCACCGCCGCGACGTTTCGTACTGCTCCTCGACGAGACGGCGATCGCCGTAATAGCGGACGAGCTGGGACTGCAGGAGCGGATGGGCCATGGCCCAGGCCAGGCCGCAATATTGGATGCCGACGAACGGGGCCGTATCCGTCAGCATGCCGTCGGGCCGGGCCGCGTCGGCCCAATCGCCGGCGGCCTTGGCATAGAAGCCGGCCATATCGAAGTTCATCATGAAGGCGTCGTTGGTCGCGACAAGGTCGCCACCGTATCCGAATTTCTCGCGGTGGGGACAGTCCGACTGGACGCTGAAGATATTGCTGAGAAAGGTCCGGGCCGTCATCTCCTGGATGCGGTTCAGAAGATCGTTCGAACAGGAAAACGTTCCGGTCCCGTCAACATCCGAATTCAGCCGGAGGGCTTCGAGGTCGTCGAGGGCCGGTCTCCGGGGAAGGCCGGTGACCTCCGCATAGCGAAAACCGTGGAACGTGAATCTCGGCCTATAGGTCTCTTCGCCTCCGCCCTTGGCGATATAGAGGTCGCTTTGCTCGGCGAACTCGGGCGCGCCGGGGCCGCCGATGGGCTCGCCGCTTTTGCGGTGTCCCTTGATCTGGCCGCAGATCGAGGTCAGGGGATTGAGCGTGCCGTCCTCATGAAGCAGTTCGCCGAACCGGATCTTGACCGGTGTCCCCGCCGGGGCCCGAAGACGGAGGCTCGCCCACCCCGCGAGATTCACGCCGAAGTCGTAGATGAAGACGCCGGGTTTCGGTTCGGAAACCGCGACCGGCTTGAAGCGGGCCGTCGCGCGGATCGGAGGCTGGGGCTGGGCTTGGAGAGGTCCCACGGGCACGGCGCAAGGGACCGCGTTGGCCCAGGCGGGATCGTCCGATCCGGGCTTGTCCCATCCCGGGATCTCCCGGCGGGCGTCGTAGACTTCGCCGAGATAGACGTTGTTCCGCAGGACCGGGCCGCCCCGGACCTTCCAGGTCGCGTCCGTGCCGATCACGACCCGGGACCCGTCTTCGAGCTCGACATCCAGTTGTCCGATCAATCGCGGGCGGCCTACGGGGAGCGCTTCGCGGAGATTCCGGTTGCCCCACATCCGGAGCGGCAGGGGGTTGAACCAGCCGTTGCCGACCATGACGCCGAGGGCGTTCTCTCCTTTGCGGAGGAGCCCGGTCACATCGTAGGTGCTGTAATACACGCGTTTCCGGTAGTCGGTCCAACCCGGGTCGAGGACATGATCGCCGATCCGCCGGCCGTTGAGGAACGCTTCGTAATAGCCGAGCCCCGTCACATAGAGCCGGGCCCGCTTCACCCCTTGGGGGAGGACGAAGGATTTGCGGAAGAGCGGGGCCGGATCGTCCGCGTAGAAGTCCTCGTCCCGCTCCGGCGACGGCTTTCCGTCCTCGATCCAGCGGGCCCGCCAATCCTGCGGATCGAGGAGGGCCATTTCCAAGAATGCCAGCCGGCTCCACGCGGAAGGATTTCCGTCGGCGTCGAAGACGCGGACCTTCCAATGGCAGCGAAGCCCGCTCCGCAGGGCTTTCCCTCCGTAAACGATATGGAGAGTTTCGCCGGACGCGACCCGGCCGCTGTCCCAGAGATCTCCCCGGTCGGCCGCAAGGGATGCGAGCGAATCGGCGACAAGGATCTGGTACGCCCCCTGGACTTGACCCCGGCGGCGGGATTCCAGGATCCAGCTCAGCCGGGGTTTCAAAGTGTCGATGCCCAGAGGATCGATGCGGTATTCGCACTTCAGGCCGGCCGGAGCGAGATCCGGGACGGCGGCGTTCCGGCCCAAAACCGGAGGCCCCGGGAGGGATGCGAGACCGAGGATGAGGACGGCGAGTCCGAACCGTGTCCTCGCGTTCTTCAAGTCGATCATCGCACCCCGTCGGCCGTCACTGAAATTTCTTCCGGGCCTCGACGAGATCCCGGATCCACCGCCCGCAGCGCACCCGAAGATCCTCAAGGGTGGCGCCGTAACGCGCCTGTCGGGCCAAATTGTGTTTTTCCTGGGGATCGTTCTCGAGGTCGAAGAGCTCGACATAGTCCGGGTGCTTGGGATACTGAATGTATTTCCAGCGGTCCGTCCGCACGCATTCGCTTTGGGGGATCTCCGGGTGGTCCCAGAGTTCCTCGCAGAAGATCTCGCTGCGCCAAGCCGGCCTGGCTCGGTCCAGCAAGGGTCGGAGGCTTCGCCCCTGGATCGAAGCAGGCATCTTGATACCGGCGAAATCCAGGAGCGTCGCCGGCAGGTCGATGTTGAGGGTCAATTCCCTTCTGACAAATCCCCGTTCTTCCCGGGGGGCTCGGGGATCACAAATGACGAGAGGAACGTTAGTCGACAGGTCGTACATCAGCCATTTGTCGGCATAGCCCCTCTCTCCCAAAAAATAGCCGTTGTCCGAAGTGTAGAGAATGATCGTGTTCCGGGCCAGGCCCAGGCGTTCGAGCTCGGCCCGGATCCGCCCGAGGACCAGGTCGATCCCGCTGATCATCCGGTAATAGCCCTTGACCATGGTCTGGTATTTTTCGGGGGTGTCGAACCGCCACGCCCACCGAGTCCGGCTCATGGTATTCTTCAGGAAATCGGGCTGGGCCTCATAATAGGCCGGGGCGGCCATCTCCGGCACCGGGATGTCCAGGTTCCTGTAGAGATCGTCCACGGCGGGCGGCCAGAAGTACTGCTTGGGATCTCCGTCGTCGGCGTGGGGAGCCCAGGGGCACCAGGCGAGGCAGAACGGCTGATCCGCCTTGACGCCGCGGAGGAATTCGACAGCGTATTCCCCCTCGATCTCGGTCATGTGCCGCTCGACGCCGGCGATCGTCTGGATGTGGGGAAGGCTCGTGAACTTCGCGAAGTTGAACATCTCCTCCTCGACGCCCTTCTCCACCGCCACGCCGAATTTGCCGACGAAACCGGTCCGATACCCCGCTTTGCGGAGGAGGACGGGATAGCTGATATCGGTGAAGGTCCTGGCCAGGGGAGGCTTGGTGAAAGTGTAGGTGTGGGTCCGCTCGAAGGTCCCGGTCAGAATGCTCGCCCGGCTGGCCGCGCAGATCGGGGTCGTGACGAAGGCCCGTTCGAACCGGACGCCCTCGCGGGCCAGAGCGTCGACGTTAGGGGTCCGGATGATCCGGTTTCCCGCGCAGCCCATGGTATCGAAACGCTGGTCGTCGGTCAGGATGAAAAGGATGTTCGGCCTCCCGCCGTCCGCCGGGCCGCCCGGGATCCGCGGTTTGAAGGCCAGGGCACCCAGCCCCGCCGCCGAAGCTCCCAGGAACTCGCGGCGGGTGAGGTTTTTGGGGTGGGTCATTTCCCCTTCTGTTTATCGGAGTAGAGTTCCCGGACGCGATCGACGACGATCGCGAGCAGGATGAGGAGACCGAGGAACGAATTGGCGTAATACGGATTCGCTTTCACCTCGACCAGGCCGTGCTTGATGAGCATGAAGATGGCCGAGCCCATGAAAATGCCCAGCGCCGAGATGACGCCGCCGCTGAGCCCCGTTCCGCCAATGATCGCTACGGCGAAGGAAATGATCAGCCAATCGTCGCCGGTCTCGGGCGCGGCCGAGCCGAGCTTGGAGGCCCAGAGCACGGCGGCCAGCGCGGCGAACGCCCCGGACAGGACGTGCGCCCAGACGACCATCCGGTCCGTGGCGATCCCGGACAGGCGCGCCGCGGCCGCGTTGCCTCCCGTGGCCAGCAGCCGGCGGCCGAAGATCGTGTTCCGGAACATATAACCGACCAGGCCGAGGAGGAGCACGACGAGCAGGAACACATAGGGGACGCCGAAGAGGGTTTTTTGCCCGATGAAGCTGAACGACTCCGGGACTTTATAGGGCGAGCCGCCGGAGATGCCGGAGCGCAACCCCATGAAAATGAACATCATCGACAGCGTGACGATGAACGAATCGATCTTCAGCCGGGTGATGAGCATGCCGTTGAGCGCGCCCGCCAAGAAGCCGACGCCGAGGGCCAGGATCACGGCCAGCCAGGCCGGCAGGCCCCAGGTCTCCAGGCCCAAGCCCAGGACGATGGTCGTGATGCTACCGATCGCCCCCACAGCCAAGTTCATCTGGCCGACGACCAGGCAGAACGCCTGGGACAAGGCGACCAGGACATAAAACGCCATCTGCCGCGAGACGACGAACATGGTATAGCCGCTGATGAAACTCTGCGAAATGAGGGCGAGGACGGCGAAGAGGATGGCCGCAGAGATGATCAGGCCGAGCGTCCGCCCGCTGATCCGCTCGCGACGGTCGCCCTCTTCCGCGCGGGGACTCCGCGGGCCTGGGCGTTTTGGATCGTTCTTGGCCATGGTGGGATCCTCCCTCAATTCAAGTACGTCCCGATGGCCGCGCTGACTTCGGCATAAGTCCTGGTCCCGTCGTCGACACCGGAGATCTCGCCCGCGACCCGGCGGTCGCGGAAGACGAGGATCCGGCTCGCGATCCTGATGATCTCCGGCATATCGGAGGAGATGAGGACGATCGCCTTGCGCCGGGTCTTGGCCAGGTCCCAGATCAGCTGATGGATCTGCTCTTTGGCCCCGATATCCACCCCGACGGTCGGCTCGTCGATGATCAGGATATCGCATTCCGCGGCCAGCCATTTCGAAATACAGACCTTCTGCTGATTGCCGCCGCTGAGGTCCTCGGTCTTCTGGTTCGGCCCCGTCGCTCGAATGCTCAGCCCTTCGATCAGGCCCCGGGTGATCGCGACTTCCTTGGATCGGCTGATGGCCCGGGTCAGCCGGTTCACGATCCGCGGCCAGACCGTGATCGTGATGTTCGTGCTGACCGCCGACTGGAGCAGAAGCCCTTCTTCCTTCCGGTTCTCGGTGACATAGCCGATGCCGTAGCGCTCCAAGCTGTCCGCCACGTTGCGGATGCGCGCCTTCTCCCCCCGGACAAAGATCGTGCCGGCGTCCAGACTGTCCTCACCGATCAGGACGCGGGCGAGCTCGGTCCGGCCGGCGCCGACGAGGCCGTAGAAGCCGAGGATCTCGCCCGCACGGACGGCAAAGCTCACGTCCTCGACCTTGTCCTTTCTGACGACGTGCTCCGCCCGGAGCATCTCGCGGCCGCCCTCCGCGTCGAGCCGCCCCAGATGGGTCTCGGTCACGTCGCGGCCGATCATCATCTTGACGAGCCCCGCCTGGGTCAGGTCGTCGATCCGTTTTGTCCCGACGAAGCGGCCGTCCCGGAGGACGCTGACCTTGTCGCACAGGGCGAACACCTCCTCGAACTTGTGCGAGACATAAACGATCGTCACTCCCTTATCCCGCAGGCCGCGCAGGATCCCGAAAAGATTGCCGGCCTCGTGCTCGGTCAGCGAGCTCGTGGGCTCGTCGAGAAGCAGCACCCGGGCATCGGCGGCGAGGGCCTTGGCGATCTGAACGAGCTGTTTTTGGGCGGCGCTCAGGCGCTTGATCACCGTGTCGGGCGCGAGGGGGAGGCCGACCATGTCCAGGTAGGAGCGGGCCCTGCGGTTGACCGCGGCCCAATCGATGATCCCCGTCCTCCGCCGGGTGACCATTTTGTCGAGCATGATGTTCTCGGCGATCGTGCTTTCGGGGATGACCTGGATCTCCTGGCTGACGATGTCGATGCCCTGGGCCAGGCTGTCGCGGTAGCTCCGGAAGCCCAGGCGCCGGCCGTTGAAAAAAACCTCGCCCCGGTCCGGCTGATAGATCCCGGTGATGAGCTTGATCAGGGTGCTTTTTCCGGCCCCGTTCTCCCCGACAAGGGCGTGGATCTCTCCCGGCTCGAAACTCAGGCTGACATCGTCGAGCGCCCTGACGCCGGGGAAGCTCTTGCTGAGGCCCTTGAGTTCGAGCATGAACGGGGGTCCTGTCTATTTCGGCGGGCGCAGGTATCTGGTCTTGAGGTCGGCGGCGATCCCGTCCGTGATCTTCCGGACATCGGACGCATACGATTCCAGGTTGTCCTTGGTCACGATGACGATGCCCGCGTCGATGAACTGGTAGTCCTTGACCGGCGTCCAACCGTCGAGCAGGAGCTTCAGGAGCAGGCAGGATATGTAGCCATGGCCCGGTGGATTCTGGGCGATCGTGGCGTCGACGGCGCCGTCGCGGATGGCTTGGAGGACGGTGGCGCCCGTATCGATGCCGATGAAGCGGATGCGCTTGTGGCTGGGGTCCTTGTGCCATTCCGTCAGCACGGACGCCGCGGCGATGGTCGGATTGTAGCCCGTGGTGATCATGCCGTCGATCTCGTTCATCCGGGCCGCCAGGGCGCTCTGGATCTTGACCGTCGCCTCGCTGACCTGGGTCATGTCCGAGATCGTCTGGATGATCTCGACCCCGGGGTGGCGGGCGACGACTTCCCTGATGCCGTCGTCGCGCTTCTTGGTGTTGATGTCCGTGACGAGCTCCAGGACGTTCAAAATACGGCCCTGGCCGCCCATGAGATCGATCAGTTTATCCGCGGCCGTCATGGCCGCCGCCTTGATATCGGTGGCCACGGTGAACGGCACGGGCGTGGGCAGCCCGGGTTCCGCGCCGTAAGCCACGACCAGCTGACCCCGGCTTTTCAGTTGGCCGAACAGCGCGTTGGCTCCGGCCGGGTCACCGGGATAGATGCTGAACGCCTTGTGGTTCTTTGTCGACAGGGCCTCGACGTTGACGTTCTCGTTGTCCTGCGTCCACTGCTGGCCGACGACTTTGAGGACCCGGACACCGGTCTCCAGTTCGAAGCGTTCGACCCCGCTCCGGACTTCGGTCTTGTAGGGATGGGGCATCATCCCGTACCAGACGATCGCCTCGACGCTCGTCCTTTTCCGATTGACGTTGACGACAATGATGACGGCCGCCAGAACGACGACGGCGATGATGAGAACGGTCTTTTTCATCTCGATCCCTCCCGACCCGGCGTCCGACACAGCAGCCCCCGGACCCGCCGGATCGATGCGGATATCAGGCTTATGATTTCGTCATTATAGCACGCTTCAGACATGCTCAGCGGGGCTCCAAATCGATCTTGATCGGCCGGACGGAGGCCTTTTTGACCCAGACGACAAGGTCCGTCCCCTCGATCGTCCGAACATATCCAAGCATAAGGGTCCGCCCGCGCTCGACGGGCTGGCCGTCGATCTTGACCGCGACGTTTCCGTCACCCCATCCTTTGATGTAAAGGACGACATTCGCCAGCGGCGTTCCCTCGGCCGCCTGAAGTTCGCAGACCGCGGCCGCCGGCCTCCCCGGATCCGGGCAGGAGAGAATATAGGCCCGTTGTGAAAGGTCATAGCCCTCGGCGCGAAGTCCCGATCCGTGAACGACCAGGCGAGGCGCACGGGCCCAAGACCTTCCGAGAGCCGCCAGCCCTTCATAGGGGCCTTCGGTGACGCCGTAGATCCAACTCGCCCAGGTCGTGGCTTCGGGGCCGTCATGCCTCGGAGGGTCCGTGTAGGAGATGGAAAAGTGCGTGACGCGGTCGGCCGCCACCGCGTACCGGCCGTCCGACGGCAGGAGAGAGACCGGGAAGTGGTTATAGGCCGAAAAATTAGATACGCCCGCCCGGACC
>Ga0105152_10000110_pt1 | contig 19051 bp, 41 predicted proteins | sample LakBais05cmmetaG_FD_81534 | JGI IMG/M metagenome (GOLD analysis project Ga0105152, IMG submission 81534) | Lake sediment microbial communities from Lake Baikal, Russia to study Microbial Dark Matter (Phase II) - Lake Baikal sediment 0-5 cm | ecosystem: Environmental > Aquatic > Freshwater >...
GATAGATATTAGCCATGTTAGTCTCCTAAAATTGTGTCGCTACGATGAGGATGCGGATATGTGTGGGGCGTGTAGTAGACCTCCCACGTCGTCGCGCCCGTAGCCCGATATAGCGTATTCGTGTCCGTCGCCCAATAGCCAACGCCGACGGTTAGGCCGGATGATGGACGGGCCGAGAGCAATCCAACCCCGACCCCAACCGACCCGTCAAACGAGACTTTGTGGAACCAGATTTCTTCATTCTCGGCAGGGGCAAGGCCGATGCTCCCGCCATAGTCGAGTTGACTCGCTATCTGTTGTAAGCCAAGGTTCCCTACGGAATCTGCGTTATTCCAGCAATAGGTAGATGAGCAGTATTGCGGTTGACCATCTGGACCAGTAGCCGGAGGAGCCTCACTATCGAAAACCTCTTCTCTGCAATAAATGTCCATTTTGGTCGTTCCGGTAGAGAGGTTATTGTAGAAAAGACCCATTCCCCCTCGGTGGTCAATCAACCGGGCAGAAGTCGGAGGATAAGTAAAGATGATGGTGTTATCATATATCTCAAGACCCATCACCCCGTTCATTCCGGTCCCGCTTTTGTTCCCGTGGGCATCAAACATTGGGGCGGGGGCGAAAGTAGCGGGCCAGGTTATCGTGTTGTGGCGCATAGCCCATCTGGCCCCGTAATACGACATGACTATCATGCCGGAGGATATGATGGTGTTGTCTTCCCAATAGAACTGTTGTGAAGACCCGTATTGGAATGTCATGTTTGTCCACGTTGCGGCGTGCATTGCATCGTGGAAGACTATGGTCGGCCACGCGGAATAGCTCCCGACCCTGCCTGTGTCGTAGAAGATATTGTTGTCACCGACGCCAGCGATGTGACCCTGAATAGAAACCCAGTTTGATTTATCGCAGTTGACAAATTTATTGTGGTCAATACGGATTTTCGTAATGAACGCGGTATTGGAAGTATTCCTGATGGTCAGGAGTTGGCTGTATCCGGCAGGGTCGGACCACGCGTTAATAACACCGTCTCCGTTTCCATTCAACTCGAACCCAGCAAGTCGAAAGGGCTCATCAAGGGCCGGGTTGGCTGGCTGATATTTTATTAATCCATCATTGGCTCCGGTCGTGTTCCAACCACTGGTAATAACAGTTCCTAAATACGATTCCGTTAAAAGAAGAATTCCTTTCGTTATTAAAAGTTGCCCCCCCCACGTTGCCGCACCATCGGGGACGTAAACCGTATCGCCGGGGTCGGCAAGAGCGATGGCCGCGACCACATCATTATATTCACAGGAGGCAGCCCAATGGGTGTTACCAAACGGAGTCCAAAAAGTCGGTCTACTCCGTTGTATTAGCTGCGGCATCGCTTACCTCCTTGGGAGGATTGTAGGGCCTCTCTCAGATCAGGTGGAGAGCCCCTCCAGAGCATTAAACACCGTTGAACTGGTGGTTGACGATGACCTTGAGCGTATCAGCGCTCGTCTTTGTGAACAGGGCCGCGAACAGGAAGCGCGTGAGGCACGCCGTTGCTGATGTAAGACTGTTAACGATTGCACCCTCAGCGATGTTGACGATGTTACCTTCGGTCGTCAGGTACTCGTAGGTCCAGGTAGCGATGTCTGTACCTGAGCCTGTATTGTCAGTGTCCGGATCAGTCGTTTTAGGATACGTTGACTTGATCGTGTGACGACCAGCCGTATCCTCTGTAAGAACGTCCGTATGAGACTTCGTTGGAGTAGTAGTTGACGTGCCTAAGTGCAAACCACCAGAAGTGTTGTAGGCAATCGTTGGAGTCTCACCCATCGCCTTCTGCGCGTAGAACAGATCGCCCGAGTTCGTGACGATGTTGACACCATGGATCTTGATGGTCTGGCCCGTGTGGATGTTTCGCTTGATAGCGATAACACGACCGATGATCCCGATATCGTCGTCGAACTTCCGAAGAAGTTTTAGACGCCACTCAGGGAAGCGGATTTCGGTTAGCGGGTTCATAAGTAATCTCCTCGTTAGGGTTCTTCCCTATAAGTCTTAGAAGAAAGTGGTACCACTTCGATGGCACCGGAACGATCCTACGTACTTTGATCTGTCCGTACTTGTTGGGCTTAACGGTACGCAGAATTGCAATGCCGTACTCTTTTTGCTTTACTCGTTCGTCTGGCATGTTACACGAAATGGCAAACCAAGGATGCGTTGACGGTAACCGTGTACCCAGAAGTTGTTTCCGGATTGTAGACAGAGAGGAGCTTGACCTTCTCTGGACAGGGATCGAAGGTAATAGTCTTCTGGGAAATTGCTGTTCCGTACATGAAGAGTGAAGTGGAAAGATACTCGATTGTATCCCACTGTGCTCTTAGACTGTCATAGGTAGCAAACTTGTAAACGACTGCCAGAGCGCAGCTACCGTGAGTACCCTTGGCATAGAGGGTAAGAGCAGCAGACCACACCTTCGTGAGGTCAATGTGCAGAGACGTAAAGTTAGTTACGTCAACATAGGTAGTGTTAACTGGTACCAGTAGATCCGTAGCTAGGAAGATATAGCGCTTCATGGACGCTTCCTTACGCTAGGACCTGATGGATCCGATAATACGTCCGAACACGAAGGATGCAGTCGCCTCCAGCGTTACCAGCGAACTCAGCAGCACCGTTGTTGAAGAGCACAAGCGCACGGTTCACGAGCGTGGCGGTTGCTCCAATACGATCGATCTTCGGAAGAGCGTTTGTGTAGGTGTCCGCAGCCTCGTAGAGGAAGCCAGTGCATTCAATCACCTGGGATGCGACTACGCCAGTAGTAGTTCCGTAACGAACATCTAGGTTACAAGCTGAAGGCTCTGAGAGGACGTTAGTTGCGTAGTCCAATAACAGTTGTGCACTAAGGAACTCGAGGAAGTAACCAGTACCCGGAGCAGGAACGAGAATCTGTGGGGTAGCACGAAGCGTCTTGATCAACGCAGATGTGATTGCTACATCTGCAAACGCTTCCTGGATGTAGAACAGGACTCCATCCGCTGCACGAGCGGAGTCCATAGCAAGAATAGCGGAGGCTGACTTGCCTCCACGAATGTGACGAACGGCTCGTACCGTTACACCGTCACCATCATGACGTTCACCGAATCTGTCCATTGTCGTTTCTCCTTCCTATTTGAGGGAAGTTATCGGCTTCCGATTTGTACATGGTCGGGTAAGTATGTGAGCTTACCCGACCATGGATTGTCAACGTGGTTTAGACTCCTTGGGATCCGTACACTCCGGGCCAATGAGTGAACCCGCACGAGCAACGGAACCTAGTCAGGAACCGAGCGTTCCCCGTATTCGGGTCGTCGTAGTTCCTGAACCGTGGTTTGACACGATCAAACCACTTCATGTAGTGATCTTCCTTCCGGCTGATGATAAACCAGGCATCCTCGTCGGTCAGGTAGTGGAGAATCATCTTCTCCAGTTCCCATTCCCGAATCGCGTTGATGTCGTTATCCGTAGTGCCGGGCATCTGTGTGCTACCAAGCACCCGCGTGATGATGTCTCTCTGGTTAGGACCGGAGACAACGAACTTCGGCCTCTTCATCATAGGAAGACCGTTCGCATCCGTCCACTTCTCGATCGTTTGCGTCGCGTTCAAGAGTGTTGCGAAGTCGAAGTCCGCATCCGTTGTAGGCTTGTTAGCGTTCGACCCTGCCGCCTTGGACTGAGGGTGCGTAACGTGACAGAGAGCGAGAGCATCGACACCTGCGTAGGTGTTGCTGAAAGCATTGTTGAAAACGGAAGCAGCAAGAGTATCACGCGTCTGCTTAACGGCGGTCGCAAGCATCGTCGTAGCCTTCCTGATGATACCATACTGCTCGTCCTCGAACAGCTCCTCGGTAACCTCGTACCCGAGGACGTACGTCTTGTGGAGGTAGTTCCTCTCGTTCGACTGCTTGATGTAATCGAACGTCGGAGGATCACCCTCACCCTTTTCGGGCACGAGCCCGAAGCCGTCGATCACGAGGTCGTCCTCGTCCTTCAATGTACTGGACTCTACGTTTAAGTACTTCTCATACTCCGAAGGATAGGAATCCAAGGTCATGAGATAGATCTTGTTGAGTCCAGGATACATGAGCGATGAAAAACCGCCGCGACCCATAGGTGATGCCATATTAAACTCCTATCTGCCGGTTAGCTGCAACGATGGTGCAACCGACCATGCCCGCTATTGTTCCAAGCGGATCGATGAATCTGATGACCTTCACCCGGGAAGTTGTGGTTGAGACAGCCTTGTCGACCACCCACTTACCAGCTGCTGACATTGCGATATCGAACAGACTACCCATGTCTGTAGCCTCGATCTTGTTGTTACCAGCGGTAGCGTGATAGACGCTCAACCCGAAGAGATTCATCTCGCACGCAAGTGCGACACGAATCTGGTAGAGACCGGCCGCTACATTGTGTGCCGGGTCTAGAGCCATACCTAGAATAACTGTCGGATCTGCACCGCAGAGAGTAAGGTACCCACCAGTGAGATAGACGAAGTCGCCGTCTACGAAAACCTGTGATGCAGCCTCCGGATAGTTCAGGGAGACAACGGCATGGCCCGTGAGAGTCCCGATACAACGGGAAGTGACAATGTTCGCCATGTTTACTCCTTACTACTCGTCTTTGGACTCCGCGATAATTTTGAGTCCATCGTGCTGTTTACCTAGAGCGCGTTTGAGGCGCTCTCCATCGTCTTGGTACTTCCGTTTGATAGCATCAAGCCGCGCCTGGTTTCTGTCTTCCACTTGCTTCTTGAGCCTCGCACGGTTGTCCATAGACGTCCTTTGCAGGATAAGATTACCGATCCGGACAGTTCCATCTGGGCCAGCAAGTTTCTCTGCAACAGTCCCTTTGATCTCGGGGTCGCTAGGAGAGACATTTTCATAGCCCTGGATCTTCCGGCGTGAATGCTTTGCAAGATCGGTTGAAGTCAACCGATAGTATTGATCCGGTTTCTTTTTGATTTGTTCCGTGACATCATCTATGAAACCCATTTTAGTCCTCCCTGGGTATTGAATACTTCCGGTATTCCTTCGCGTCCATCTTGAACCGATCCGCCCACAACTTCTCTACGGGAGTAAGAGGTTCTTCTCCTGTGGCTACTACTGGTGCAGCCCCACCACCAGCAACAGCATTAGGGGCTGGAGGCGGTTCCTTTCCGAGCTTTTCAGCACGAGCCATATTGTACGCGAAGGTCCAACCGTACTCAGGGTCGATCTTGTGCGTATACGGCATCTGGTCGAAGATTACCTGAGCACGCTCTTCAAAGTCCTTAAAGTCTGGACGCGAGGCCTTGATACTCTCTTTGTAGATACCAGAGAGAGCCTTCACCATAGGAGCCATTGCGGTGTCGAACAGCTGTCCAAGAGCAGTAACCTGTTCAGCCTCGAAGGCGGAACGAGGATCTGCACCACCAGCACGAGAAGCAGCACGACCATTATCCTCACCAGCGGCAGGCTCAGCCTGCTTGTCGAGGACCTCCTTCTTGTACCAGGTGTTCCACTCCTTGACTTTCTGCTCGGACTTAGTCTTCTCGGACTCGATCGACGCCAAGACAGCAGCAATCTCAGCCACTGTCTTACCACGAAGCTTTTCGGGGACCGTCTCCCCATCGAGCTTCATTGTAGTGAAGTCGGGCTTCACTACGGCCTGAGTACTAGCGGCGGCTGCCGCTGCCTGTACTGCTGCTGCAGCGTTCGCGCCTGCTGCATTGGGGTCGTCAGCCATGTTTTTCCTCCTTCGGAATTTCCTGTTCGATTACGGATGTAATCGACAGGAGATAATTACCCGCACGAATATCCGCACGAGCTTCGAAACGCTGAGCGTCTCTCTTATCGTCGTTAAGAACTGAAACGGCTTCTTCCATGTAGTCTCTAATTAGTTGTCTGACACGAGACCAGACACGGTTAGAGACAAAGTCTTCGAAGTCTTCCCGTGTAAATTGTATTGCTTCGTCTTTCATTGTACAGGTGCTCCAGGCGCACCGAACGGGCTACCACCACCTGTTAGCATTGCCAGAAGTTGCGGTGGAAGACCCGGGGAGGCTCCCGTAGGACCAGGAGGTGCAGTACCCGCAGGAGCCTCCTCGCCGACGAAAGGAGGTACACCTGATATGAACATGTCGGTATAGCGTTCAGGAGAAGGCTCACCGTATACTTCGAGAACAGAACGGAATTTCTCAGCCGCAGCAGCTTTAATCGCTTCCAGTTTCGGTGCAAGCGTGGGGTTCTGCGCTGAGAACATCTCAAGTTGTACCATTTGCTGATAGAATTGTGCAAGTAACATCATCGTTTGCTGTGCATCCTGCTTCGCAACTTCCTTGTTCAGAGCCAGGTTGGAGAGGTTACTGGTAAGAGCAATAGAGTACTGCGGTCCAAGCTTCGGAAGCTGAAGCCACCTAGAAACGTACTCTCCACGCTTATCTCCAAGGATCATATAGGGGACTTGGTTCGTGAGTTGTCGATGGAACATACGAAGAGCATAGTTACCGAAGCCGTCTAGGACCTGACGGATGTCTCGAATGCAGAGGTCGAACCGTCGTTGTCCTTCCTGGATCAAGGCGAGAGTAGCTGTTGCAGTAGCACGTCCACCAACAGTAGGAGATTCGCGACCCATCGAATAGTCATTGATACCGGAACGTCGTTCGGAGAGGTCCATAACCATCCGAATGAACTGGGGATTCAAGTTGAAGGACGACCCCATCGGAAACCAATGAGGTCGTTTACAGGGTCAGAGAGCAAGAATAGCTTCCCGGGGTAGATTTCTGTATCAGAACGGAGTCCCGTAGATTTCTTACCCTTGTAACATTGCATCGTCGCAATCTTGAAGTTGTCGATGAGAAGGTTTACGAGAGCCCAAAGAGCGTCGTCGTACGCCTTCGCCATCTCCATGACACCAAGACCGAGGATACCATAATCACGAGGACCATACCTGAATAGGAAGAGGGGCCATTCAGGGTAATCGTCTCGTTCGACACGAAGAATCTTTCGAGACTCGGGATGCCACTTAACGATGTACTTACCGAACATTCCCTGCTTCTCTAGGTCGTACTTCAGCCAGGTCTCGACTCCTTCAATCTTCGGAGTTGTCGGAGCAATTTCTCCTGCACGCTCTTGTGCAGAGGCAGTATGTTCATCTGGAAGCCCGGTGAAACCAAGTAGCTTGTCGATGTCTGCGGAGTCGAAGAACTTGTCCTTCCTAGCCATCTCGAGGTCGAGCTTCGTCCAAGAGAGCTTTCTACCCCACCAAGGTAGTTCACGGACCTCTGCATAGCCTCCAGGAAGGTAAAGATCACGTAGCGGTATGCCCTTTAGGACGATACTTTGAATGATAGGAATCTCTTGCTGGGCAGGGATGAAGCCCCATTTTCTATAGGGAAGCCATTCGTATTCTTCGACCCATGGCGCGAGAAACGCGCCAGTACCGAGACGGCACGTTTCGAATACACAACGACGCATTACATCGTAATACCGCATCTCTCGCTGGACCTTAAACTCGAACATGTCCTCGACGCCTTTAGCAACCTTGACCCAATCAGAGTCACGGAGAGCATGAACGGTAAACGTCGGCTTGTAAGCCGTCATCGTGTTAAGGAACCGGGCAGTTGTCGCGTCTGTGTAAGTTGCACCGAGACCCATTGGGATGTTCGACATCCAGTCTGCACGACGAGGTTTTACCTTGCCTGCGTATTGGTCTTCCCACTCGTTCCGCTTGCTTTGCAGAGGCTCGTAGACCTCACGAAGCGCCCGTTCGTGTTCCTCCTCGAGATAGGTTAGAAGACGGGCACGAGATGCATCGGTAAGTCTAATAACTTCAGGCATCAGTGTCTCTTCTTGAAGTTCTTAGCGTGCTTACGCATGTTATTGAAGCTCTCCCACCGCGAGCGAGCACCTTTGGACTTGAAGTGTAGTACCTTGCCCTTCGAGGTCCGAAGCCGGTTGTGAGATAATATCGTCACATACGTGCTCCGCCAACAAGGCCTCGGTAGTATCGTTGATCCTGGAGGATTTCATCTACGCGACTACTGGGAGAATCTGCAGGCTCTGCCATCTGCATTACCCAAGCCCAGGCGTCGAGAGAGTCTTTGGTTTTCGTGTTTGGAAAGGCTGTATACTCTTCAATGAAAGTTACGCAAGAACGATGAACGTACAAGAGTCCATCTCGAGCGAATTGACATCCAGCTCGTGCACGAGTGTCTTTCGACCGGGTCGTATCCTTTGGCAGTTCTCGCAGAACAGGCTTGTTCAGTTCGTCCTTCCAAATCTCAAGGGCGAGGGGTGCAAGCGCTGCTTGATAACCGAAAGCCTCGATACCCATACAGATCACTCCGTGTTGCCGCCAACGAAGCCAGACGGCGAGCATTTCCTTCACAACAGTAAGTGGGTCACAACGCATTGCCCAGTCCTCGAGAAGGTAACGGCGACCCCTATGGTCGATACCTCCAACGACGATGGCGTTTCGCGAGGTCATCTTCTGTGCGGCAGTCATTGAAGTGGAGTGAGAGAGGTCAACAGCGGCGTAGATGTTCATGTGCCCAAAGGGTACGAATTCACCTGATACCAGTTCGACGCCGTCAGGTAGACGTTTGTAGTACTGAAGCCAGGCAGTTTTTAGCTCGGCCAACCGCTGATCCGAAGGGTTGTTCATCCACTGGGTTGCGAATGTATAAGGGTCAGCGTTCTGCTTACGGAGCAACCAATCCATCGTGTAAGCTTCAGGGAAGATTGGCTTATTACCTTCGATAGCCTGGCGATAGTAGATGAAGTACTCGGGATGGATTTCTTCAATGTAGGAGAGCACATCGATATTCGACCAGTGGTTACCAACGACGGTGATATCGCGTTGGGGAATCGGTGGACGAAGTAAGCCCTCGCGCTGTTCGAACCGGTCCGTAAGCTTCTTCATCTGCTCAGCGGATTCGTACGTATCCTCGTCTACGAGGTCGTCGTAGACGATCCAGTCGAAGTGGTTTGCGGTTACCTTTGTTTGCCAACCTGCTGCGGTCCAGGTTGCTTCAGGCCAGTCCATTGTTCGAGGGAGACAGGCTTCTTCCTTGTTCCAACGTTTAGATTTCTCTGGGATGAGCTCTGGGAACAGCTGTCGCAGGAGTGGAGCGTTCTCGAATGCTGCACGGATCTTAGATACCATTCGTTCAGCATTTGTACTGTTGTTGGCGACAATGAGACCGGTTTCGTTAGGGTTTCTAAGTCCACGGTAGACTCCATAGGAAATTGTAAAGATCGAGGTCTTGTAATGGTCTCGAGGAACTACTGAACAGAGACGATGGTACGTCTGTACATTCTGCGCTACTTGGCACATCTCGTAGTGTAACGTTGGAGTGAGCTGTCCGTAACCTAGCAGGGCTGTAGCAACAAAGAAGATCGATTCTTGACATTGCTTACGAAGTTGTTCGGGCAGATTCTTCGCGAGCGATATCTCTTCGTTCAGTGGCGTGCTCCTCTACAGGTCTGGCTAGTTTAAGGGGATCTTTGTTGCCTTGCAACTCACGGGCTTCACGCTCACGCTTCAGTGACCCGGCGATGACCTCTGCCTCGAGCGGCCCGATGTGAATGATAGTTTGTGGCGCAGGCGCAGCCTTACCGAATCCAGCGCGATCGAGAAAGTCTTGTGCAACATCACGGACAATTGCTTCCGAGCTCGAACCGAGTAAGGCTTTCAGCCGGTTGAATGAGTCTTGAGCGACACCCTGGAGCTGTTCTGTCATACTCTGTGCTTTCTCACCGATTACAGCGTCTACACCTGCGTAGTGTTTGTCACGCATCTTGACGAGCAGGTCTCGGAATTCAGGATGGTCCTGCATTCGTTTAACGGTGGAAAGTTTCAGTCCGGTATGCTGCGCGATTTCTTCATCGGATTGTTTGAGCAGTAGACGACGCACGACTTCATGGTGAAGGAGTTCCATCCGCGCTTTCATTGAATGTTACGACTCTCCTGCTGTCTTTATTATATAACAGATTTTTGAACTAAGCAATAGCCAGGTGACCCCGCTGCATGCTGGCTTCGCGTCGCGCCCTCGCCCTTGGAAAGTTTGGTAAATCGGTGGAGGAGCTATAATAGTGATGATCGGTTGAAAGACCGGGGGTAGCGATATGTATGAAAGGAGTTAACATGATAACAATGAAAGGAGAAAATAACATGTATACACTACAAATCTACTACGGTTACTACGGAAGAGACTGTAGCTACTACAACGACCCAGAGCATAAGCAAGCACTGAAGGCGCTGACAGGAAGAATCGCTCCGACCTATGACATCATGCTCAGTCTAGATAGACCATTCAGAGCATACGCACTCGCACACGAGCTAGCACATATCCTCCTACATATGCAAGGAAAGCCTTGGGGAACTCACGACGAGATGAAGGTTCACGTCCTCGCAACAACGTACATGAAACCAGAGCAGCTGGAGAAGGATATGAAGGATATGATAGAGTGGGTTACGAGTAACGAAGAACAAGAGTAATATTGCTCGTAAGGAGCTGAAAGGAGTACTGAGATGTTATGGATTCTTCTACGTCTCAACGTCGTGTATGCTCTGACTCTCGATATACATGACGCGTTCGGAGACAGTCGAAGACAGCAAGTCATCGAGATGCTCATACAGAACTTCGATGCTTGTTGTATAGCTAGAAGCCATTAAGTAACCTACGAAAGGAGACCACCATGTGGCGGTACGTGTTTTCTAAACACGTACTGTTCAACATGGGACAGGCGTTCCTGTCGCTGGTCCTTCGTGTGAAGCGGATCATCGATCCGTACAACACGTGGGACGACGACGCGGACGACTGACCTGTTGAACAGTACTAACTGAATAAGATTCCGAGCTGACCACTTGGGAACAGAACGGTTAAGCAAGTTCGTAAACTCTATGAAAGGAGAAGTCACATGTCAGTGACCTTTGACCCAAAGGTGTATCCCTTTCGGCAAAGGTGTACACAATGTGATGCTCTGATCGAGGACGAGAAGGAAGCCGTTCAAGTGAACACTGGTGTGTTCGAGAAAGGCACCTTCTCCCCCGAAGAGTATCCTGTGTACTACCACCCTGAGTGTTTCGACAAACACTTCAAGAACTAACACTTAGGACAATCTTGCGAGTTCTGAGCATACGTCTACGAAAGGAGCAACTGCAATGTCCAAGAACAAAGCAGCTTGGGAAGCTTCTTCGTGGGACGAGCTGAAGAGCCTCACGACGCTCGACGAGTGCCTCAAGGCGCTTGCGGCACGTGAAGCGAATCGGCTCTACCACAAGAAAGCTAACCTCAAGAAGCAGTCCATCCTCGCGAAAGCGAAAGAGATGGGCATCACTGCCGACTGAGGAGCTTCGCTGCGAAACACTGAGTAAGACTCCGAGCTTGGGAGGAGCTTGGGAACAGAATCCTCCTACTATATGTAGATGAAAGGTGGTGAGTAAGAATGTCGTACAAGACGACCTGTCAGGAACGCTACAACCACTACGTTAACGAAGGACTCCTCGCTTTTCCACACTACTGCTCAGTCGACGACCATGATGGAGAACCCATCAACGACGCCGCCATCTGCCCCGAAATTGATGATTGTCCTGCTCTCTGGGGTGCTATGTGTGAGAGTTGTCCTTTACTAGCGGCTGTAGAAGCTGGCCCTTGTAGAAACGCAGACAAGACCACGTGAAAGGAGGCCAAGATGGCCAAATGCAGTCTCACCTGCATGAAAGGAGGTGAGAAAAATGTCACAGAGCGCACTGACTGGCTCTGAGAAGCCCTTCATTTGCTACGTCTGTAGAAAGACTCTCAAGAACGAAGAGAAGATGTTCGTTGCACTGAACTCCGAAGCAGTACACTACCCCAAGGGCTTCGAAGACCCCGACGTGAAGTGGATCTCCGACCTCGATTGGCAGGAAGAGTTCTACTTTCACACCAGATGCTTCAGAGCGATGCTGAAGCAGGCTTGGGCTAAACACCTCGGGCTCTGAAGGAATCGACAGGCTATCGGCTCTGAGGTACGAGCCGACGATCGTACCTCGCCTTGCGGCTTCATCCGCATGAAAGGAGGTGAGAACTATGAGAAACTACTTCCCGAAGCTTCTGTGGGAGTGGCGAGAGTACGGCTACGATCGAGGAGGCACGAGAGCCTTCTACATCGAGTTCTGGCTCTTCAACCACTCCATCTCATTCGAGATCGTGTACGTCTGAGGGCCCTCGCCCTCTATCTGAAGGAGGTAATGCGCTTGCGCAAGTAGTCTCAGACTGCAAGACTCGAGCTAGAGCGTGAAACGCGCTTCAGCTCGCCAACGAGAGTGGGGAAACCACGCTCTCTCTACAATTGAATCGGGAAGGCTAGTTCCCAGACAAGCTGTGTAAGCTCTATCGAAACTAGCGGCTGGCCGCTCCCGTGTGCTGATGTTCAGAGGTACATCAAGGCACGCGCGAGCGCGCGGCTGGGGCGAAGTCTGCCTACTCGATTTTCCTGGCTTCGCCGTTTAATTGTTACTCCGAAAGCAAGATGTGAAGCACGGGTGAACGTGCTGCACGTTTCGTGCCGTACGAGTGGCTATACCAATACACAAAATGAGCCAACGCATACGTCAAGAATGCTGATGATTACGTTAAATATAAGCAAACATGACTATTGCTCGGGCTTAGCAATAGCCGTGTAAAACGGTCTTTACAATATATATATAATATCTGATATATTATATATTATATATAGATTAGTTAGTTTATCCTACACGTTCCGTAGTTCCCGTGTATACCAAGTTCCCGCCGTTTTACCGTTTATCGTTTTGAGCTGTGCAATATACATGTTTGCTTATATTTAACGTCGTCATCATCATTCTTGCGCTTTGCGCTAGCTTAAATTGTCTATTGGTATAGCCAACGGTAGCTTGAAACAAGCAAGGAGAAAGACATGAACATCCGGTCACCACCGTTCACAAAAAGCTTGACTTTTGAAAAAGGCTGTAGTATAATATAATCAGAGAAAGGAGACTGAAACATGACTAAGACGTATCGTATCGGAATGAGAGTCGTAGGTGCTCGCTGGGTCAAGAAGCCAGCTACCTACAACTGCTTCCCAGGAATCCTCGTCAAAATAGGAGACACCTACACCGTCAAGTGTCGCGACGGAAAGCTTAGAAAGTTCAAGCTTATCTATCCTCTCAAATAGGAGGTGTGAAACATGAAACTGTCAGTGTACGGAGAACCTCATGGGTCCGTCTTCTCGGAGTTCAAGTTCTTCAAGTACGAACACGCAGGAAAGCAGAACTGTGGTTTTCACTGGTACACTAAGTGGTTCTGGTTTGCAGTACAACTTAGTTACTAAGGAGGTGCGAAGCACATGACTGATGGAGACCTTGCAGAGAAGAGATGCTTCAAGTTTGGATTTCCATCGGAAGCCTCTCGCGACGAAGAAGTCAAACAAGTCATTCGTGACTGGATGTGGCATGATGCCCGTGTTCAAGAGCTCGGACGCTACAAAGGGTTCTTCCACGTCATCGAACGCAAGAGGCTTGAACGAGTCCTCGAACGTTACGGAGCAGTGTGAAACACACAATCGTGCGAAGCACGCCTAGCGTAGAAGCTACGGTTACTCCTAGCACGACGTACGAAACGTACGTAGCTGCGAAGCAGGAAAACATCCAAGAAACTAGTTGATTTTTGAAATGAGATGTATGATAATATAATCAGAAGGAAACATTGAATCATGAAACAAGCTACGTCATCAACAGTCGGTCGAGAACCGACTGAATCTACAAAAGGAGGTGGCAACATGTCCACCAACAAGTACGACCTGCTCATGCAGGCCGAGTCCGTCGAAGACCTCGTCACGGTCTTCGAGTCGGAGGAAGCGCTCGTGCGCTTCGTGCAGGCGAGTGTCAAGCACGCCGAACAGCAGAGGCTGAGCCACAAGAAGGCCTACCTGAAGCGTCAGCTCGTCCTCCAGAAGGCGAAGGCGCTCGGCATCACCGGCGACTGATGATTGAAGCAATCAAGAAGGTCCTCGATGATTGGCTCGCCGGTCTCATCAGCTCAGACGAGGCTATGAACCAAATTGCTCGCATCATCAAAGGGTGAGAAGCTACCCACGAACGCTTCCGTGGTCGAGCGAAGCAAGAGAGAGTGCTCACTCGACCACGATGGAAACCGTTCCTCTCTCTGAAAGGTGCTAAGCACCATGAGATTCGCATCCGCGACGATGAAGTTCTTCGGTCGGAGACACGACCAGTCGTTGGGCTCCTTCCTGGAGGAGGTCCGCCAGCTGTCGGAAGCTGACAAGGCTGAACTCATCCCATTGTTGGAAGCCGAGCTCAACGAGAAAATCGACGTCGAGACGCTGAAGGTCTAAAGGAGACTACCTCATGCACCTCAGTGTATCCAGCGACGCGAGGGTCAGCTTCAGTAAGGCTGAACTCCTCGAAATGGCGTTGCAGCTCAAAGACGGAGAGACCTTAGTCCTCAGGATCGACCTTGAGGACTCGTACCCTCTCAACGACATGGCGGGCGGTTATATCGCCAGAGAAGCTACGTCGGAAGATGCTGGGTATCGACTTAACCACCGGAAGCCAATTGTTCTGGAGACGCTCTAGCCATGAACTTTGACGTAGCAAAAGCACTTCTACGTGAGTTCCTCATTGGCGAGGTCGACAACTATGTAGACGGCATCCTCGAGTCCGACTTCGATGCTGTCTGGAACCGAGAAAAAGGACAGCCCGACGCCGAGGAGGCCAAACGGCTGTTCGGCGAGTTTCTACTCTGGAAGGAGAACTAAGCATGTTACAGACCAAAGGTCGCTTGCACATCGGAACGATTGAAATCGCTCGGAGTACCAAGCTGGAGATTAACGTAGTCCGCCACGAGAACGACGTAGACTACGTTGACGTTCGAACGTGGTTCGCAAACGTATACGCTGGTGGAGCCTGGACACCCACGAAGAAAGGTATCCATATCCCAGTCACCGCGATCCCAGCCTTACTAGCACAGCTTCAAGCTGCGCAGAGCTTCGACCCCTCGAAGCTCTCACTGGAGGAGGATTGAACAACATCCACATCCTCGAGGCAGCAGCGAAACTCACTCCAGATGATCTACACTGGCTCAAGAACCGTGTCGATCTAGCTATTGCTGAGTACAACCCGATATTCATCCAGGAATGCCCTGGTAAGGCAATGAAGGACAGATTCGAAGCGCTTCTCACAGCCCTTAAGGAGAGCCCTAATGTGGATTAAGGATGCTAAGAACGGGTCCCTCCACAATCTACAGTACGCCCGACGTATCTACAAGGTGTACAACGCGACCATCAAGCTCTGGTTCCTGAAGGCGGAGATGACCTCAGGAAACAATGTAGTTATCGGAACCTTCTCTACTGAGAATCAATGTGAGGACTTCCGTACCCTTGTTGAGGGTGCTGTCGGTGCGAAGGAGCTGAAATGAAACGTGTCTACAAACGTAAGACCGAGGAGTGGGCAGAGTCGTTGGTTGACGGTCTCATCGCTGGAGTTATCGACTGGGAACAGTTCTTCTCGTTCCTTAAGGAGTTCTTCTGGCGTCTCCAACACAACCACACAAACAAACAGCTGTTCGTCCAGGCCCTTGCACGACGAATGGTAGGAGTGAAAATCGTCCAATGAAAGAATCCCTCACGCTCTACGAAGCGAGAATGCGGCAGAGCCTCTTGAGAGCTCTCCGTACTCAACACCTAGCCGTCACCGAAACGTATCACATCATTACAAAGCGTTGGGTCATCGGACGAGCTAAGCACGAGGTCACAATCCTGGAAGGGCGTCTCAAACAGGGTGTCTACTCGGGTGATATCGAAATCTCATTCAGGAGGTTTAACGTAGCGCTATGAGCGAAGAACTCGAACGTGAGTATCTCGTCGAGTCCCACTCGGGAGACCTCGCTGTATATTGGGTGCTAACAGGCTCGAAGGGTTCTGTAACCTTCCACCTGCTTGTCTACCGAGCCCCGAGGAGCGGGTTCTACCGAGAAATTCCGATAGATATCTGCACTCACAGCCTCAGACCACAACATCCCGACGACAAACCAGACGGCATGTGTGAGTTCCTGAACTGGGGCGTCTGTTACGGTGAGACAGATGGCCTAGGCGCAGATGCTGTCTGGGAGAACGTACAAACGGCTCCCCGCGAAGTTGACACAAACGCCCTTGTTTGGCGAGAGCTCGAAAGGAGATACAACAAGTTAATTTAGCAGGGTCATCAAGTGTCACAAAACGGTTGCTTTTTGTTTTTAAGTGTGGTATAATAATGATATCGATAAGAGACGAATCAATGTCTGAGGTAACCGGCGATTTCAGGAGAATCCTTAATGACGCAGAGAAGGCGTATACCCAAAGGAACTTCGACGCCCTCGAAGTGGCATCGAAACAGGTTCCTACCGGATATACCCTTGTCATACTCAACTCAATGGAGCATGGACCGTGCTTCTGCATTGCTCCCACTGAACACCTTGGAGACTTCACGGGAAGATTCCGATGCATTGATCCTGACAAACTTGCTACATCGAGCGTGCCTGTCGAAGGACAGGAAACAAGTTCGGAGCCTGACGGACCATCTTCAACAACTGGGATTCGCGGCGAACTGGAACCCAGAAAGGAAGATGGTCGAGGTAACTTATAAGGAGGTCTCACCATGAGCGAAGACAAAGAACTCCTGGAACTCGTGAAGTCCGAAGTCGACGCGATGGACGAGGAAGCCATCGAGGCCGAGGCTAACAAGATCCTGGCTGACCGCGAGAAGCGGAAGCAGTATCGTACAGCCAAGACGCCGGATCAGGTCGAGAAGCAGAAGGCTTATCGGACCAAGAAGTACCAGCGGGAGAAGGCTATCCTCGCCAAGGCGAAGAGCTTGGGGCTCATCCCTGACGAGAAGAAGTAGCCAGACAGATCCTGGACTAACCATGGACAAGGGGTATATGTTCGCTGCCATATACCCCTTTTCTCTCCCTACAGAGAGCCATGAATATACATGGACAATTTAGTTAGAGGTTGGCGTATGCGCGTGGATATGGCACGCACGCTTTGGCTAGCGACAAGTAGGGCGTGGTCACGTAATGATTGGTCTACCGACGATTTATGGGAAAGTTTCAGTCGGCCCGGTCATAGAAACCACCCCGAAAATGTCGGACTAGCCGAGAGAGGATTTCTCCGCAGGGGGAATCCTTTTGATTGGGGTCTAAGTCGTTCACCCCAAAGTTCAGCCAGATTTGTAATACCAAACCTCCTTCTGGTAGAACACTCGGGAACGAATCCTGGACCAGCCACCCAGGTACGCCAACCCCCTTATTTACACAACGTCGAAGGAGCATTTTGATGATTGGATTCGCACCAGCACCACAGAAGAAAATGCTCGTTGTCCTCTCTGGAGGATTGGACTCTGCAACAGCTCTCGGATTGACTGTACTGAACGCTGAAAAGGTCTCAACCCTCACGTTCAGGTACGGTCAGCGTCATATCAGAGAGGTAGACGCAGCCGACGACTTAATCGGGCATTACAACATCCAGGAGCACTATTTCTTTGATACGCCCGATCTAGCTGTACTGCACCGTCCATTCGACTACCAGGGAGGACCCGAGCCCTTGCTTCCAAAGACTTGGAAGCCGGGTCGAAACATGATTTTCCTCGCATACGCGTACTCGCTCGCGTATAGTATCGGAGCTACTGTTGTAGTAACAGGCATCCATGAGGCGGACTATCCAGGCTATCCAGACTGTCATCTTGATTTCCTTCAATTGATGCACGAGGCAGCTAAGGTTGCTCTAGCTACACCACTCATGCGATGGACACCGTTCATACGCGCTACTAAGACAGAGATTGTTAAGCTTGGTCTCGAGCTTAAAGTCCCGTACGAGAAGACGTGGTCTTGCTACGTAGGTGGTGAAACCCCTTGCCGTAAGTGTGACGCCTGCGTTCGTCGTGAGCGAGCATTTGTAGCAAATGGAACCGTCGATCCTCTCCTCAAGGAGCTTCCATGAGTACCGTTGTTGTACTTGTCGAGGGTGTCAAGAAGCTTGAAGTAGAACAAGAAGTTAACGGAAACCTCAAGACGTACGAGCAGCAAGGCTATGAAGCGCAAGTTCTTAGCTTAACAGCCCAGACGAATGCTACACCACTACAGTGGCGATTCGTTCTCCTGTTCACAAAAGTCGAACTGCTAGGTCCTCCAGAGTGAGGGTAAACAACTCTCGTATCGTGGCGTACCAACGCTGCCCACGATACTACTACCAACAATTCATCATGAGGCTTATCCCGAGACGAGAGGCTGTTCCGTTAATCATCGGTCGTGCTGTTCATAGTGCTCTCGCTGTACACTATGCCAAGAAGGACCAGAATGCCGAAGCCTACATCAAGCAGACCTTTGACCAAGTACGTGGGAAGGCAGCCTGGCTCCAACTAGAGCTCGACGACCTACAGAAGCAGGAAGACTATACCGTCCAGATGTTTCGTTGGTATAAAGAGCAGTACCCTCATGAGAAGTTCACGGTCCTTGCACCAGAGGTTGAAGGTTCCATACCGTTGGGTAGACACATGTTCTACTTCCGAATCGATATGCTCGTCTCGTGGCTTGGGTACCCGTGGCTGTTTGAGACGAAGACCACAAGTCAACTCGGTCCAGTGTTCTTCAGGAAGTTTCGTCTCGACCCACAGATCTCCCTGTACATCTATGCTGCAGACAAGTCCTTAGGTGTCTTGCCCAAAGGTGCGCTTATCAACGCTATTAAGAAGTCTCGCAAGCTCGACAGAGTAGAGTTCGCGAGGGAGGCGGTTACACGTACGAAGTCTCAAATCGAACTCTGTGTCTCGCAAACTATCCAGCAAGCGGATATCATGGAAATGCTTGCCGCTAAAGCTATCGAGTTCTCCGCTAGCGGGGACATGGATCGAGCTGCTGCGTTGTTCCAAATGCATTTCAACGAGTGCGTTCGATACAATCGTACGTGCGACTACCTCGAACTTTGCTCCGGCCAAGTAAAAGACCCGTCTGACCTCTACGCAACGCGTGAGGTAGATTACACCGAGAAAGAAGAGGAGGAGGAACCGTAAA
>Ga0105152_10000112_pt1 | contig 18772 bp, 16 predicted proteins | sample LakBais05cmmetaG_FD_81534 | JGI IMG/M metagenome (GOLD analysis project Ga0105152, IMG submission 81534) | Lake sediment microbial communities from Lake Baikal, Russia to study Microbial Dark Matter (Phase II) - Lake Baikal sediment 0-5 cm | ecosystem: Environmental > Aquatic > Freshwater >...
CTATACCTTCGATCAGCCCGGCATAACCAAAGACTATGCCAGATTGCATAGCCGCTACGGTATTCTTACCAATAGCCCTCTTGGGATGAGTCAATTCCACCCGGGGCAGCACAGCAGTCCGAGCAAACAAAGCTTCCGTGGCGATAGCAATTCCCGGTGCAATTGCCCCGCCAAGATAATCTCCTTCTTCAGACACGGCATCGAAAGTGGTGGCAGTGCCCAGGTCAATGACAATCACCGCGCCACCATATAGCTGATGAGCGGCTACCGCATTCACTATACGGTCGGCACCAACTTCCCTTGGGTTATCCATAGAGATTCGCACTCCTGTCTTAACACCAGCTTCAACCAATAAAGGAGAAACCTTTAGATAGTGTCGGCACATTTCCTCAAAAACACCGGTTAGCGGTGGAACAACACTGCATAATATCGCATCTGTGATTTGGGAGGTAGCAATACCTTCATGCTCGAAAAGATGTAGTATTAAGCTGGCATATTCGTCCGGCATACGATGAACACTGGTAGCCACTCTCCATGTTGCCTTCATTTTACTGCCATCGAAGACGCCAATAGTTATATTAGTATTGCCGATATCAACAGTTAACAGCACGAGACTCACCGAATCTTAAGATATTTCTCTTTGTTTCAGCCCCCTTATCACCTTAGGTAAAGCTGGCAAAAGGTCACCAGCCAACATCCCTACCTCACCCAGCTCTCGCCTTACCATTTCTCCTGCCTGCCCATGAAGATAGACACCGCAGGCTGCGGCATCGAAAAGGGACAGTCCTTGAGCCACCAATCCGGCAATCACACCAGTAAGCACATCGCCAGTGCCCGCTGAAGCCAATCCAGGGTTAGCTACCTGGCTGATTCTAGCCCGACCATCAGATGCCGCCACAACAGTATATGCCCCCTTAAGCACGACTACCTTTCGCCACTCAACAGCGCTTTTCCGGGCAATATCCAGACGCTGGCGCTGTACTTCCTCCACCGAAACTCCGGCCAGTCGTGCCATTTCGCCCGGATGTGGCGTAAGTATAGCATCCTGACTTAGCTTCTGCCACCAATCTGGTATCTGCGCTAAAGTATTCAAAGCGTCAGCATCAAGCACCAAAGCTGGCGACGAACCCTGGACTAAATTAAACAGAACGGCCTTTACGAATTCAGCAACCGCTGCCTTTTGCCCTAGTCCGCAGCCCATGAGCAATACTTCATAGCCGGGCAACCATTGCTTCAAAATAGATGCTGCCTTAGGGGCAATCACCCCAGCTGCAGATTCAGGTAGAGGAGCATATGTCACCTCAGCCATTTTTGCCGCTAGAATCGGCTGCAGGCTCGAAGCCGTAGACAACGTCACCAGACCAGCTCCAACTCGGGCTGCTCCCATGCAGGCTAGATAAGCAGCCCCAATATAATTGATTGAGCCGGCTACTACCAGTACTTTACCAAAGCTCCCTTTATTGGCACCGGCAGTACGGGCAGGCAATACTGATTTGACCCAATCTTCAGTTATCAACTCGGTCGGTATATTCTCTCCCATACTCGATGGCAGACCAATATCAGCTATGATAACCTTACCGGCTCTTTCCGCACCGGGGAAATTGAATAACCCTGGCTTGGGATAACCAAGTGTAATAGTGGCATCAACATAGGGACAGCTTGGGTCAACAACTCCGGTATCAGGATCAAGTCCGGAAGGCATATCCACGGCGATTACGAAAAGCTTAGGGGTTTTCTTTTTAGCCGCTATCACTCTAGACAGCACTTCTTTAAATAAACCATCAAGCGCTCGACTTCTGCCCGTGCCGAAGATGGCATCGATTACCACATCGGAGGAACTTAAAAGGCTTTCAAATCTGGAAAAATCCCGGCCCTGGTCAGCCTGAATAGTGATTATGCCGTGCTGCTGAGCTAACGCCAGGTTCTTATCACCCTCCGGACGCTGAGCGCACAGGTAAATACTAACCTCAGCGCCCGAATCCCCAAGATGGCGGCCGGCTACCAGCCCATCACCTCCGTTATTACCCGGGCCGACTATTATCAAAATGTGCTTGCCAACAACACCGCCGACAAGCTTTTTAGTCTCCTCGACTACAGCACGCCCGGCGTTCTCCATCAATATCTCGGTGGTCAAACCAACACTAGCAGCCATGCGGTCTATCTCCCGCATCTGCTCCGCAGTAACAACCTTCATAACTTAGAGCCACCTTCTATCAAAATCACTGTTCCCCTGCCAGCTTCTCCAGTTCCCGGCTCATAGCCTGCCAATGTGTGCCACGCCAGTATAGACGATGACACGAAGGACATTCCATATACAATCTCTGGGTTTTAAAAACATATGGTGGGACTAACTCACATACCGCGTCCTTATCCTTCTCTATCAGGCATTGATTACATTCGAGACAGATGGAAAACGGCCTGAAATGATAGTCCAGGCTTAGAGCTTCAACAACCTGATGCAGTTGAGCCTCGACATCATCATCCTCAATGAGAATCGCCTTGAGCCTGCCGCTGGTTACCAGCCGCCGCCTCATTATCTGTGTATCCTTAGTCAAAATCACCCTATTTTGCGCTAGAGCGACTTTAACCATTCTACCATCATCCTCTCCAGATAAAAGCAAGGCATCGTATCCCATTATCCTCAACCACTTCGCCAGTTTGCCAACATTATTATCGACGATGAACTTTATTTCCACAGCCTATCCCGGTCACAGCCCTTAAACGACCCTTAGGGGATTAAAATCTACCCCATAATCATAGACATCAATACCTTCTTTTCGCTTTAAATAACCGACGACCACATAGGTCAATGGGGTAGCTACAGCTTCATAGACGCATTTTACCAGCCAATGGAAAAACATCATGATGCCCAGCACCGAAAATGGCAGCACGCCTATAAAGGCTATTGCCAGGACAACCACAGTATCGACGCACTGCCCTACTAAAGTGGAGCCTATAGTCCTCGTCCACAGCCACCGGCCTTTGGTCATTATCTTCATCTTGGCCAGTACAACTGAATTGGTAAACTCACCGGCGAGATAAGCTGCAAAAGAGGCTAATAAGAAGCGAGGAGTGCTGCCTAGAATACGGTCATAAGCATTTTGCGCCTCGAAAATCGGCGCCGGAGGTAGTACCTTGCCTATCCAGATAGCAGTTACTGCGATTAAATTACATAAAAAGCCAAGCCAGATTACGCGACGTGCCTGCCGGTAACCGTAGACCTCGGTAAGAACGTCACCGATGATATAACTCAGAGGAAAAATTATTATCGCCGCCGGTAGAACTATGACGCCAATGCTTATCTGTTTGGCAATTATGATATTGGACGTAATGAGGCAGGTGACAAAGAGAGCCGCTACCACTACGAATCTATGAGAAACGGTCATTGTGAAAGCCTTTGCACCCAAGCCAACCCTAAATCCAATGTCTACGACGGAGGAACCAGAGCATAGCCGCGGCAATACCTAACATGATTATTAGTATTATCCAAAAAGTCCAAAAACTGATCTCTGTCGCAGTCGATAGCCCGCCAGGTAAATGTATATTCATACCATAGATGCTGGCAAGTAGCATAGGCGGCGTCATAATCGCCATGACAATGGTCAGCACCCGCATTACCTCCTGAATCCGATGTGAGGTCAGCCAATTACTGGTATCTGCTAACCCGTCCACTACCTCCTTACAGTCTTCCAGACCATCCCAAATCTTGCGGATATGGTCGGCAATATCGCCAAAATATATGTCCTGGTCCTCTTTGAAGAAAGGATACTCCTCTCGCTCCAGTGCCTCAACCACGCTGATTTGAGGGTGAATAATTCGACGGAACGAGATGAGGTCACGTCGGATCATCATGATTTCATGTACCGTCTCTGGAACCGGCTTGGCAAAAATGAGGTCTTCCAACTTCTCAGCATTGTCTACAATCTTGTCAAGAATCGGGAAACAATAATTAACTAACCTATCCAATATATGGTAGAGGAGAAAGCCCGAACTGCGACTCATATAAGCGTTGCATATCCCCTCGTCAACATGGCACTCATTAAAAAATTTAGCTAAGGGCTTTAAATCACCCGATTTATGAATGGTAACCACATAAGTCTCGCCGATGAATATATCCACCTCACTAGGTGTGGTCACCCGATTCTCCTTGTTGTATACAGGAAAATGAAGCACGATAAAAAGGTGGTCTGGATACTCATCGATTTTGGGACGTTGAACCCGGCTCAAAACGTCGTCTAGATTGAGTATATGAAAGTTGAAGTTCTGAGCCAAATAATCCACATCCTGCTTGGTCGGCTTCTCAATGTAAATCCAGGTCAGCTTACCACAAGCAATCGAGTTCAAATTTGACTTCTTTTCCTCACTGATTAACGGCATGGACATTTCTATATCACCCAATAGACAAAATCGTGCCTTATTTTACCACAATTCGAAGTCAAGAAAGACGAATACGGCTGGAAGGCATCGAATATTTGTTGTCCGGGATCAAACCTCGAGACAATACAGAAGGTTTTTCCCCGCATGGAGGGTTAAGAGGAGAGTAAGCTTAGCTTAATATACTCGCTCGTCAACTATCAGCTTATGCCATTCCGGAATCACGCTTTTAGCTACAAATTCAACCCGGTCAGCTTTAATTCTTAGTGCCTGGCTCACCATCTGGTTTAAATCGTTTGACAGTTTCTCCTTATCAATTCCCTCTTCGGTCTTAAGCTCAACTTTGGGCGTCAACTCGTCCCGATGGCCGGGTCTAGTCACCACCGCCTGATACTGGGCAACCTGTGGGAACTTCGCCATTGCTGGCTCAAGCTGCCTTGGATGAATAAACATGCCTCTGGTTCTAACGGCATCACCGACCCTGCCCAAAAGGCGTGTTATCCGAAAAGAAGTCCGACCACAAGGACAAGGCTCATCAATCAAACCGGCAAGGTCTCCCGTGCCGAAGCGAATCAATGGATATGTCTCATCAATCGGAGTGATCACTATTTCGCCGACCTCTCCAGGCTCAACCTGCTTTCCAGTCTCGTAACTAATCATCTCCAGTATTACACCCTCGGCAATGTGCATGCCATTCTTAGCACTGCACTCAAAGGCTACTAGGCCAACATCAGCTGTCGCATACATATCCCCGGTGGCAATACCATACTTTTCTTCAACCATCTTTCTGATTGGGCCACCACCCATCTCACCACCTATGACAGCTAGCCTGAGATTAAAATCTTTGCGTATATCAAAGCCCATCTCCTCAGCCTTGTTGATAACATTCATAAAGAAGCTGGTAGTGCCAATAAATCCGGTAACTTTAAGCTGATGCATTACTTGTACTTGAAGTTCAGTGTTTCCCACGCCCATAGGTATAACCGTGACCCCGGCTCGCCTTAATGTCTCATCAATCATCAGCCCAGCCGGAACAAGGTTATACATCCAGCTGTTGACTACAATGTCTCCCTGTCGAAATCCCACAGATTTACCCACGTAGACATGCCTCTGCCAGAAAGTCTCACTTGAATGATGCGGGTCATAAATGGGCCCGGGGGAAACATAAACCCTTTCCAACTCAGTAATAGGCACAGTAACCAATCCGCCAAGAGGAGGATTAGCTTTGTATAAATCTACCAACGTATCTTTTCTCAGCAAAGGCAATTTTTCTAGATCCTTAATACCGGACACTCTTGATGGCACGATACCTGCCTTATCAAACCTTTCTTTGGTTGCCGGAGCTTTTTCATAAGCATAAGCAACCAGCCACTTCAGCTGTTCATCTAAAACCTTCTGCCTCTCCCCACGTGACATTTTCTCCATTGCCTCAAACGGAGGCAAAGATTTTTTATCTTTCATGGCTTATCTCCCCCTTACTTGACAAAAAACAAGCTTAAGGGACTGCAATTACCCTAATATATTCTCTCATCTACAATCTGTTTGGCATCTTCAGGAATAAAGCCTTTGGCAACAAACTCCACGCGATCGAACCTGACTTTACATGTATCCCGAAAGCTCTTATCAAGAGCGGCCTTCAGCTTTTCCTTATCAACAGCGTCATCAGCAAGCTCAACCTTCAGGACCATCTCATCCCTGTTCTGGGGACGAGTCACTACAAGCTGATAACGCCGAATCTCAGGAAATCTAGCAATCGTTTCATCCGTCTGCTTGGGATGAACAAACATCCCCCTCACCCTCACAGCCTCACCAGACCTTCCCATAATCTTCGGTAACCGGGGGGTTGTTCTCCCACACTCACACGGCTCGTCCACCATCATCGATAAGTCACCAGTTCCAAACCGTATCAAGGGATAAACTTCGTCGAAGGGCGTGACTACTATCTCGCCAATCTCACCAGGCTCAAGCTGCTTTCCCGTCGCTGGGTCTACTATCTCAACTATAGCATCCGCAGTTATGTGCATCCCAGACTGCTTGTCGCACCCCGTAGCCACGGTGCCTACGTCAGCCGTAGCATAAGTATCTCCGCCCATACATAAAATACCATATTTCTCCTGGAACAACTTCCGTAGCACCTCGCCACCCATCTCGCCACCAACCATAGCCCACTTTAAGTTAAAGTCCCTCTTAAAATTGTAGCCCATGTCCTCAGCTTTATCGATAATTATCTTCAGAAAGCTGGGAGTGCCAACGAAACCGTGCACTTTGAGGTCGTGCATAACCTGCACTTGAAGCTCGGTATTCCCAGTACCCATGGGAACCACGGTAAACCCCATACTCCTAAGCAACTGGTCAACTCCAAGACCAGCGGGAGTTATATGATATGACCACGTGTTTATCACTATCTGTCCCTTGCCAAAGTCTGACCCCATACCACCACCCATGCCAAAACCTCTCTTTCGTTGCGGATCGTAGATTGGGCCTGGTGATTGATATATCCTTTCCAGATTGTCTAATGGCACGGCAAGATAACCACCAAAGGGAGGATTAGCCTTTTGAAGGGCGACCAGGTCGTCCTTTCTTAACATAGGAATTTTTTCCAAATCCTTAACTGTACGTATATCGCCCGGCTTCACTCCAGCATTGTCGAACCGCTCCTTCACCGCTGGCGCCTTTTCATAAGCATAAGCTATTATTTCCCTCATCCTCTCTTCCAAATGTTTTTGTCTCTCTTTGGAAGGCATTCTCTCCAATTCATGGGGTAAAGGCCTGGATTCTTTCTTTTCCATGTTTTCCTCTCCTGCCAAACGCAATCTGGACGTAATTATGCCCGATTCGTTGAATCTGCGCAAGACTCAGAGATATCCGAACTTCGTTCAACTTCGTATAAACTCTATCCTAATTAAACTTGCTATGCATAAAGTAAAAGGGTATATTCTTATATCGGGAAGTCACATATTGGAATAGAACAGAATGGCTGAACTGGGCATTGGCAAAATCAGGGGCTTACAGCAGATCTCTACGCCTGAGGGAATCTTTATAATGTGCGCCATGGACCACAGAGGTTCTCTCAAGGCTATGATTGAAAAGGAACAACTTGATGACGAAGTTGATTATCAGGAACTTGTTGAATATAAGCTGGAATTATGCGCTGCTTTGGCCCCCTATAGTAGTGCTGTCTTATTAGACCCTAATTATGGCGCTGCCCAGTGCATCTCTAGAGGAGTCCTCCCCGGGCACACCGGATTGCTGGTCAGCATCGAAGCTACCGGCTACGAAAGCACTCAACTGGGGCGAATAACCGCCTTGCTCAATAACTGGAGTGTGGAAAAAATTAGACGCATGGGTGCCTCAGCAGTTAAACTTCTGGTCTATTATCGACCCGATCTGAACGAGGTAGCCAATAAACAGTTAAAAACAATACAGTTGGTTGCAGAAGAATGCCTGAAATATGACGTTCCTTTCCTGGTTGAGACCCAGACCTATCCTATCAAGGGTGAGAATGAGGAAATATCTAAATTAGCGGCTCGGAAACCAGGCTTGGTAATTGAAACTGCCCGCCAAATCGCCTCTTTACCGATTGACGTACTTAAGTCAGAATTCCCTGCCGACCTGAAATATGAAGCGAACGGGGCAAAACTTCTTCAATATTGTCGACAGTTGGACGAGGCTTCACCGGTACCCTGGGTTATCCTAAGCGCTGGCGTTGAATACGAAACATTTCGAAAAGAAGTGGAAATTGCCTGCAGCGCAGGTGCTTCGGGATTCCTCGGCGGTCGGGCTATCTGGCAAGAAATTGTACATTTTACGGACAAAAAGGACCGCCTGAAATTCCTGTCAACAACTGTGGTTGATAGGTTAAAAGAACTAGCGGATATAGCCGCAAAACACGCAGTACCCTGGTATCGTAAACTTGGCATTAAAGCTGATGAATTGGCTACCATCCCTGAAAATTGGTACGTAAATTATTAAGGTAAACAGAATGCCTTTATCCATTACAACCCCATATCGCAGGACAAAAATAGTCTGCACTATAGGTCCGAGCACCAGCTCAGCTTCAGTAATAAAAAAGCTACTTAAAACCGGTATGGATGTCGCCAGAATTAACTTCTCACATGGAACTCATAAGGAACATACTAGCTATATTAAAACCCTCCGACAAGCAGCAAAACAAGCTAACCTGCCGCTAGCCATAATGCAGGACCTGCCCGGACCGAAAAACAGAACCGGGAAGCTAAAAAGGGGCACCACTGAACTTAAAGCAGACGCTGATTTCATTCTGACCACGAGAGAAATTTTGGGAGATGAGCATAGAGTATCTGTAGGTTTGCCGGAGTTGCCCAGCCTTGTAAAGCCCGGAGACATGATATTCCTCGATGATGGCGCTATAGAGCTAAAAGTAACATCTACTGGAAATATGGAGGTCAACTGTCAAGTAATAACGGGCGGCACTCTGGGTGAGGATAAGGGTGTCAATATTCCGGGCATGACCTGGGACGCTTCCACAATCACTGAAGAAGATTGGGCGGACCTCCTTTTTGGTTTAAAACATAATGTAGACTTAGTAGCCTTGTCTTTCATTAGAGAAGCTAATGACGTACTTAAGGTGAGGAACTTCATCCAGAAAAAGAAAAAGACCCCGGCGCTCATTGCAAAAATCGAGAGGCGCGAAGCTTTGGATAATCTCGATGAAATACTGGAAGCAGCTGATGGCGCTATGGTTGCCCGTGGCGACCTCGGCATAGAGATTCCCATACAACGTGTGCCCATAGTTCAGAAGGAAATAATCCAGAAGTGCAACCGCTTGGGGAAGCCTGTCATTGTAGCCACTCAAATGCTGGAGTCGATGGTTCATGCACTGCGTCCTACTCGTGCTGAGGTTACGGATGTGGCAAACGCCATCTTTGATGGTGCCGACGCCCTAATGCTGTCAGAAGAAACCGCTATCGGTAACTATCCGGTAGAAACTGTTTCTATGATGGCGCTGATTGCTCTTGAGGCAGAGGCGTCATTACCATACGCAGACATTCTGTCTAATAAAGGCAAAGACCTTCAACCTCAAACAGACGATGCCATCAGTTACGCTGCCTGTCACATTGCCCATCAACTGGGTGCCGCAGCTATTATTGCCTTCACTTCATCGGGAAGCACGGCACGTCGTGTCGCTAAGTATCGCCCCGGAGTACCGATTCTGGCTATAACACCAAGTAATGAAACGCGTAGACAGTTGTCACTATGTTGGGGAGTACGCGCCTTTCAAATCCCCGAGCCCTCAAAAATAACCGCATTATTCACTCGAGGAGCTAGAGTAGCTAAAAGAACTGGGTTAGCTCAGGACGGTGATTTGATTGTTATTACCGGAGGCGTACCCATAGGCGTTTCCGGCAGCACCAATCTGCTGAAAGTGGAAAGAGTTCAATGATTGCAACAGTTACTTTAAATCCGAGCCTAGATAGAACAGTTACCGTTGAGGAACTAGTTATGGACGAAGCCAATCGTTGGACCAGCTTGCGTCGAGACCCCGGTGGCAAAGGAATTAACGTTTCCAGAGTCATTCACGAGCTCGGTGGCGAAACGGTTGCTTATGGTTTTATCGGCGGCATTGACGGCGAAACATTAAAGCACCTCCTCCAACAACAGGGTGTCCCCTTTGACTTCACTCCAATAAAGGGTGAAATTAGGAGCAACTTCATAATCACTGATTTGGCAACCCACCACCAAACCAGAATAGATGCTCCTGGACCGCACATTATGAGACACGAACTGCAAAAATTGGTACAGAAAGTAAAACATATCAGCCCTAAACCTGACTTTTTGGTCTTCGCCGGTAGTGTCCCTCCTGCAGTACCTGCTGATATTTACCGTCAATTAATAGAGGCGGCTAAAAATAACGGTATAAAAACTGTGCTCGATTCGGATAATAAATGGCTAAAAGAGGGAATAAAGGCTAAACCAAATGTCATCAAACCGAATGTACATGAAGCCGAAGAGTTGCTCGGAAAACATCTGAGAAGCGAAGCAGCAATTGTTAAGGCGCTTAAGCTCCTAGTCGATAGGGGCATCGAAGTCGCAGTAATCTCCCGCGGCAAAGACGGGCTCATAGCCGCCAACGGGGAAAGGATTCTAAAGGCAATACCACCACAGGTAGAGGTCCGTAGCACGGTAGGCGCTGGCGACTCGACTATTGCCGGGCTAGTCTTAAAACTAAACGAGGGACTCGGCATAGACGAGGCCTGTCGCTGGGCAGTGGCCGCAGGAACAGCGGCCGCACTAACACCGGGCACTGAACTCTGCCGTCGAGAGGACGTAGAAAGACTGCTTTCTAAGGTTAAAATAAAAAGGCTGTAATAGCCGATCTTAGCAGACCGCGTTTGTTCTACTATCTGACAGCAGTCTTGCTAAAGAAGAACCTTTAATCAATCTATCAAACAAACCTTCAACTGCAGCAAGCTTGCCACCGAGTTTTGGGTTTGCTGTTTCCTATCAAGATAGAATGCTTGAATACCCATTTCGCTCGGAGCGACATAATCGAATTGCCAGTTATCGCCAATATGAACTACCTGCTCAGGCTCAACCCGCATTGCCTGACACATTTTTAAGTAAAACTCGGATGTTTTCAACTGCCTGTAATCTGTAATCGAGGAATAAATCTCCGAAAAATAAGGCTCGATGTCTTGAAGAAGATGCCGCAGAAAATCTCTCGTTGACCCAGAGGCTACAACGAGTTTGTACCTTTCGCTTAATGACACAAGCACTTCTTTGACTTCCGGATAATAGCATACTTGACTCTCACATCTCTGCATTACCGGGACAGGTGTACCCAAACCGAGCCTGTCGAACCAATATCGGACGTCATACCATTCCAGTCTCTGGTCACCGACCTTACGATATTCCTCCTCAACGGCTTCCCTGGCCAACTCGAGATTAATGCCATTCTTCTCAGCATATCGTTGAGGAATAGCTTCAAACCAGACAGCGTAGCTAAAATCGGGCGTTACCAGCGTACCTTCGACGTCGAAAGAGACTACCTCAATATCGCCAGGATTAACCATATCTACTATTCATCCAAAACTGTAGGTATGTACTTCCACTTCGTTACTTTCCAAACATGTTAGCACTTCGATAGATGGCAAGTCTATTATTGCAAATTACGCCTCATAAAGTTTAAAATTAAACTCAAATAAATGTCATGAACGTGAATTACGGCATTGACGCGAAGAAATTAGCTGACTATTCCTTTGAACTGGGCCCAATAAGGCCGCCCAGCGAAGCGTATTCATTACTGATAAGAGCAACCAGGAACTGCCCATGGAACCGATGCCAATTCTGTCCGGTTTACAAGGGACAGAAGTTCGAGCTAAGACCGGCTGAGGATGTGGTCAAGGATATAGAATCCGCCAAGGCTGTCGCCGATGAAATAAAAGAGCTCGCCTGGAAAATGGGCTATGGTGATCAACTCAGAAATGTGGCAGGAACAATTTACAGCAGCTATCAATATAACGCCAGTATCTGCAACGTAGCTCTCTGGCTATGGGCAGGTGGTACATCTGCTTTTCTTCAGGACGCCAACACGCTTATAATGAGGACACCGGACTTAGTCAAGGTAGTTTGCTCATTGAAACAAAGCTTCCCGGACTTAAGCCGGATAACCTCTTACGCACGTTCAAAAACTGCCTCAAAAAAATCATTAGAGGAATTAAAAGAGCTTAAAGATGCCGGACTCTCCCGATTGCATATCGGAATGGAAAGCGGCTCTAACCTGGTGCTTAGTTACGTAGAAAAAGGAGTTACAGCTGAAGAGCATATAGCCGGGGGCAAAAAGGTGAAACAAGCCGGTATATCGTTATGCGAATACGTGATGCCCGGACTTGGGGGCAGGAAAATGTCATCAGACCACGTCATTGGCACAGTTACCGTCCTTAACGAAATTGACCCGGATTATATCCGGCTGCGCACCTTTCATATCCGCCAGGGCATCCCTCTGTGGTCAAAGGTGGAAGCCGGCGATTTTGAAATCCAAACGGAAGATGAAGTAGTGGAAGAGATTGGCCAACTTATTGAAAAACTCGACGTTACCAGCGAGCTCAAGAGTGACCATATATTGAACCTCCTGCCTGAAGTAGAAGGTAAATTTCCGGAGGCAAAATCAGCCTGCCTGGCTACAATAAACAGATACCTAACCCTATCGACCCAGGAAAGGCTTAATTTCAGGCTGGGAAGAAGAGCCGGCTATTATGAGAAACTAGACGACCTTTACGACCGACATAGATATCAGAAGGTCGATGAAGCCATCAAGCGTATTACTTCAGAAGCTCCGGATAGCATTGACGAAATCATCCTTCAACTAAAGGCGAGCTTCATTTAGGGAATAAACATTTTATGTCAAACAAAGGTTTTCTGAACCTTAACCGTTTCAAGTCCGGCAAGGCAATAAAGCAACAAATGAAACAGACAGCCGACAATAGTCGAAATAAACCATTAAAATCGAGAAAGGTAAAGACATGAGAAAATTCGGAATCTTTTTAGCACTAACACTGGTACTGATTACCTTGACGGCAGGTTGTGCTAAAGGCACCACAGTTAGAAGTGACTTTATAGATGGACAATCAGGAGGTGATGCTGAGACATTAAACTGGATTTTAGCAGCCGATGCTAGTTCTTTCAGTTATGCGGGACATACGGTAGACTCCTTAGCAACTTACGATAACCAATTTAATATTCAACTTCGCTGTTTAGCTAAGGATATAGAGGTGTCACCGGACGCCTTGGTTTACACGGTAACTATCAGAGATGACCTCAAATGGAGCAACGGCTCGTCGGTTACCGCTGAGGATTATGTATATACCTTAAAAAATCTTATGTTCTCTGATTGGCTTAACTATCCCTATAAGAGCGACTGGCAAGAAGAGGTGGACGGTAAAACCGTCTTCGTTACGCCACAAGCAGTAAATGATACGACCTTTACTATAATTCGCCAGACGGTTTATCCCGAGTTTGTCTACAACATTTACAACTTGATACCCTATCCCAAATATATAGCCGTGAATTATGAGGGTAACGTTGAAGCTTTCACTCAAGCACCGGAGTTTAACAACTTGACTTATACGGGTAACCTGGGGCCCTATCGATTTAGAGAATGGAGCCGGAATGATAGGTTTGTAGTAGAGCGAAATCCTGATTATTATCTGGGCAAAGACGTCGGCGCTCCATATTTTGGACAGTATATCGTCAAACTTTTCAGCACCTCTGCCACCAGACAAGCAGCTCTGGAAGCAGGAGACATCTCTGAAAGCGGAATTGAGCCAGCCGAGGTGAATAGGCTCAGGTCTATGCCAAATATTAAGGTATATACCATTCCCACTACCGGTTATACGCTCCTCGCTTATAACCAGCGGGCTAACGGTTGGGAGGGGCTAAAGGATAAAACGGTGAGACAAGCCCTGTCAATGGCAATAAGTAAGCAAACGATTAGTCAGGCAATTCTACTCGGCTTTGCTGAGCCGGCTTATAGCTTTATCCCCGCAACCTCCCAGTGGCACATGGATGAGGGCGTTGCTAAATACGGAGTTGTACCTCTATACGATAAACAGAAGGCCGCTGAACTACTTTATCGGGAAGGCTACGGAATCAAGGAGGATAACGGCGCTATAAAAGTTACTGATAAGGGAGGCAACCCACTTCACTTGATTCTCGCTGTCAACACAGGTAGCAAACCAGCTGAGGATATGGCTTTTTCTATACGGAAGGACCTTTTGGCGTTGGGCATAGAAACCGAAATCAAGCTGGTACCCTGGGCAACTCTTCTAAGACAGTACGTTATGAACTCAGTTCCAGACTCAAAGCAGGAAGCAGCATACAATAACGGCCCGGATGCAATTAGCCAAGAGCCGTGGGACTTAATTTTAATGGGGTTCAGTACCAATTTACTGGCACCGTCCGGAAGTCGTGTATTCTTTACGACCCAAGGTGGCCTTAACTTCTTTGGCTACTCAAACACTGAAGTGGATGAACTATTCAATCGTGCCAGGTCAAAAGAGGCACTTGACAAGAATGCGAGACAACAAATCTACGCTGAACTTTCCCGAGTGCTATCCGAAGAACAGCCGGTAGACTTTCTGGTTTTCCACCGAGTTAATGTTGGTTTTCAGAAAAATGTCATGGGCATAGAACCTGGTATAAATATGGGTTATAACTACTACCTGTGGTATTTTGAACCTGTAAAATGAGGTGTATCCTAAAAGTGCAGAACGTTTCCTATTAGCACCGTCCTCTGGTATTCTACAATCATGGGGAGAAGTTGGCTCAGAGATTACATCATCAAAAGGCTCATATACTCGGTAATTATCGCCTGGTGCATACTAACTATCACCTTTATTCTAGTCAGGGTTGGGCCCAGTTCACCGGCCGACAAATACCTTGCCAACATAGCTGCTAGAGGAGGAGACCCAGCACAGGTAACAGCTGCCGTTGAGGCGCGGTATGGGCTGGATAAGCCCATCTATGCGCAATACTTTAGCTATATGGGCAACCTGTTCCGAGGGAATTGGGGTTGGTCCTTCAGCACCTCAATGCCCGTAATCGAGCTAATCAAAACTCACTGGATTTACTCCTTTCAACTCATACTGCTAAGCAGTCTATTTGCTGCTTTCATTGGCATGCTAATTGGCATCTATTCGGCAGTTAAGCAATACACCAAGACAGATTATGCCTTCACCTTTCTATCTTTCATTGGTATATCGATACCAAACTTCTGGCTCGGCATCATGCTTATCCTGGTTTTTTCAGTTAAACTAGGATTATTCAAGACTTACTATGACACCACTTTACCTCTATTTTCGCTGGATAATCTGAAAGCGTTAGTGCTGCCCGTCATAACCTTGGGCACAGGAATGTTGGCCGGCTATGTTAGATATACCAGGTCGGCTATGCTGGATAACTTGAGGAAAGCATTTGTCACTACCGCACGAGCTAAAGGCCTGCCCGAGCGGACTGTCATCGGCAAACACGTCTTCAGGAACGCACTACTACCTCTCGTTACCATAATTATGTTCGATTTAGGCAGCATCGTTTTCGGTGGTGCTTATCTCACTGAGATTATCTTCGGCATTCCCGGACTTGGGCAAATATCATTCAACGCCATCTTCGCCAACGACTATCCCGTGGTAGTGGCTGTTACTCTTATCGGAACATTTATGGTGCTACTGGTCAACCTGGCCACCGACATAAGTTACACTTATCTTGACCCGAGGATAAGATATGGCTGAAACGTTACGAGATATAGCCAGGAGAATTAGCCGACCTCTTTTCAATAGCACACGGCTTATTAACTACTACTGGCAAAGGACACAACGGAACAAGCTGGCTGTTTTTGGCCTGGCTTTCATAATTTTCTTGGTTACTTTGGCAGCGATTGGCCCCTTTTTCACCGCAGACCCGACGGCGGTCAATTTCGAAGAAAAAGAGATACCGCCTGTGGGCTTCACCACCCAACAGTCCATATACAACATAGAGAGCAATCAATTTATTGCAAAAGAAATCCGCGGAACGTGGAAACATCCTCTGGGCACGGACAGTAAAGGCCGTGACATGCTGGCAATGATAGTTTCCGGAGCCAGAGTATCTTTACTGGTTGGTCTCATCGCCACCGGTATAGCCATAATCCTGGGTACGATTATCGGCGTCTTGTCGGCCTATCTGGGTGGTTGGGTAGACAACGCTTTAATGAGATTCACCGATGTCATGATGACATTTCCTTTCTTCCTGTTGCTGGTTCTAATAGTCTTCATCTTTGGTCCAAGTCTGGCTTTTATAGTGCTGGCAATAGGATTGACCGGGTGGACAGGTACTGCCAGGCTGATTAGAAGCGAATCTCTATCGCTAAGGACTCGAGAATTTGTCGTTGCCGCTAAAGCCTTAGGCGCTAGTGATAATAGGGTCATCTTCCGCCACCTCATACCCAATGTCATCAGTCTGATTATAATTATAGCCACATTATCTATCCCCGGAGTAATTCTAGCCGAGGCCGCTTTGAGTTTTATCGGCTTGGGCGACCCCACCGTACCCAGCTGGGGAGCAATCCTGGAATCGGGACAACACACATTGAACACCGCCTGGTGGGTAGCCGTAGAACCGGGAATCATGTTATTCCTAACAGTACTTGCTTTTAACTTTTTGGGTGATGGGCTGAGAGATGCTTTCGACCCTAAAAGTAATATATAGACACGCCAATGAATAATGTGATACTCAAGGTTAGCCAACTAAAGACTTACTTTTTCACCCGCCGGGGCGTAGTCAAGGCGGTTGATGGAGTTGAATTCGAACTCAGGCGCGGTGAATGTCTCTGCCTCGTTGGCGAATCTGGCTGCGGCAAGACAGTGACGGCACTGTCCATTCTACGCCTATTTGATAGCCCGCCCGGGAAAATAGTTGATGGTCAAATAAGCTACGATAGCCTGAACCTAACTAAATGTTCCTCAAAGCAAATGAGAAAAATCAGAGGTAAAGATATCGCTATAGTATTCCAGGAAGCACAATCGGCTTTAAATCCGGTACTAACCATAGGTGACCAGATAACAGAGCAAATAAAGCTTCATCTATCGCTGGATTATAACCGCACGAGAGACAGGGCTATGACGTTGCTCAGCGAAATGGGCATACCCTCAGCGGAGAGAGTGATGAGTTACTACCCACACCAGCTATCAGGCGGCATGAAACAAAGAGTATTAATAGCCATGAGCTTGTCCTGTGACCCCCAAATTCTCATAGCTGATGAACCAACCACAGCTGTAGATGTGACCATAAAAGCACAAATTCTGGACATATTTCGCGAGTTAAAGGCAAAGAGACAAATGTCCACAATTTTCATAACGCACGACTTGGCTGTAGTGGCTGAAATAGGAGACCGTGCCGTGGTAATGTACGGTGGAAAAGACGTCGAGACGGCACCCGTCTCTGAAATAATTAGCACCCCAAGGCATCCTTATACTATCGGATTAATTGACTGTTTGCCTGATACCTCCAAATCCACGGGCAGGCTGACATCGATTCCCGGAACAACACCCAACCCTCTGGAAATGCCTCAAGGTTGCACTTTTCATCCCAGATGTCCCAGGGTAATGAAAATATGTAGCCAACAAGAGCCACCGGAAACCGCGATTTCTAAGGAGCACAAGGTAAGCTGCTATTTATACACATGAAACATAAAGTAAATCATAAGTTGCTACAAATAAGAGACCTCAAAAAGTATTATCCGGTGACTGCCGGCATATTTTCCCGTCATGTTGGAGATATAAAAGCTGTAGATGGGGTTACTTTCGACATAAGTGAAGGCGAAATCATCGGTTTAGTGGGAGAATCAGGATGCGGCAAGTCAACTTTGGGCAAAACAATACCCAGGCTGGAGGAACCAACCAGCGGTAAAATCTTGTACCGGGGCACTGATGTTACCGGGCTCGACAAAAAAGGACTTAGGGAATTAAGAAGGGAAATTCAATTAATATTTCAGGACCCTGATGCCTCTCTCGACCCCAGGATGACTGTCGGCGATTCTATTTGCGAACCATTGATTATCCATAATATTGGCGATGAAAAAAAGCGAATGCATAGAGTGGCTGATTTAATGGAACAAGTTGGACTGGAATCCGGACAGGCTAACCTGTATCCACATGAGTTTAGCGGCGGTCAAAAACAGCGTATCGGCATCGCCCGTGCCTTAGCCATGAATCCGCGACTTATCATTGCTGATGAACCGGTGAGCGCTCTCGATGTATCCATACAGGCTCAGATTCTAAATTTGATGATGGATATTCAAGAGAAATTTGGGCTGGCTTATTTATTCATCGCCCACGATTTATCAGTGATAAGGCATATGGCACATCGAGTAGTTATAATGTATTTAGGAAAAATCGTTGAGCTGTCTAATAAGAAGGAACTATTTGAAAGACCTCTACACCCTTATACCGAAGCTCTACTGTCGGCAGTCCCCAGCTTTAAACATAAAGACAAAGACAGAATACTTCTGCGCGGTGACGTCCCTTCACCACTAAACCCACCATCTGGCTGTCACTTTCACCCCAGATGTCATCGGGTACTGCCAATCTGTAGTCAAGTAGAACCGGAGCTCGCTGAATTATCAAAAGGCCACTTCGTGTCCTGCCATTTATATAAGTCATCTTAGGCGAGCTCGTCATTCTGAGGGAGCAGAGCGACCGAAGAATCTCTATTGCTTTCGGATTCTTCGCTTCGCTCAGAATGACAGACACATTATCGGTAGCTACGACCCTTCGAAGGCAGCAGAAATCCTCATTTCAAATTTCTAAACTCTAAACAAATTCAAAACCACAAATACTAATGTTCAAAACACAGATGTTCCTAGTTTAGAAAATTTGAATTTAAATAA